>Ga0123356_10001200_pt1 | contig 28726 bp, 19 predicted proteins | sample TergutEmb28metaG_2_FD_92546 | JGI IMG/M metagenome (GOLD analysis project Ga0123356, IMG submission 92546) | Embiratermes neotenicus P3 segment gut microbial communities from Petit-Saut dam, French Guiana - Emb289 P3 | ecosystem: Host-associated > Arthropoda: Insects > Digestive system > Gut ...
CGCGGCACCACGCCGCAACATCGCCCTACCCTACTCCACGGGTCGGCCAACGGCATCGCGCCAATGGCCCCACAGAGACAAGCACACAAAATCCCAGGTCAGGGTGCCCTACTGCAACGATCGCATGACTCTCGTCACTTCACCCCAGCACTCGGGTGTTGCACGGATAGCGGCTCAGGAGGTGATCGGAGGTCAGAAGGGTGCGACCAGCGATGATCGCCTGCGCGACCAACATGCGATCGAAGGGGTCACGGTGAATGGTGGGAAGCGCGCCGGCGACAGCGCCGTGGTGTGAGGTGATGACCAGCTCGCTGAAGCCGGTCCTCAGCGCCGAGTCCCGAACCTCAAACGGATCGACATGGAAGGCGGCATTGCCCAACGACGTCTTGATCGCGATCTCCCAGATGCTTGCGGCCGAAAAGGCGACGTCGGCATCTGGGGCTTCGAGTTCTGCCCTCACCGAGGATCCGAGTCGGTCGGGTGCCTCAAGAGCCCAGATCAGCACGTTGGTGTCGAGCAGGAGACTCACGACAGTCCCTCAAAGAGGTCGGCGACCTCCGATGAAGCCCAGCTCGGATCGTCGGGATAGGTCCACCCTCTACCGCTCATCATCCCGAGTTCTCGCTTGGGTCGATCGCGCCCATCGAGCGGAACAAGACGGGCGACGGGGTGTCCACGCCGTGCCAGAACAATCTCCTCGCCCGCCTCAACCTGCGCAAGCAGCGTCGACAGATGGGTTTTTGCCTCATGAGTGTTGACGGTACGCATCGGGATCCACCTTCCTCAGTTCGGACTTAGTCTACTTCATCCCGACCCGCCGACCCGCCGACCCGCAGGTCCGCCATCGTTCAACACCTCCAATTGAGCTTCGCGGGGTTGGGTTCGTCGGCCACCGCGACCGACGTCAGCGCCGCGAGCAAGACGCCAAACTCCTGCTCAGCGGCCTGATCGTAGACCTCGCGCGCCGCGCTTACCCCGTGCGTCGAGTACGCGAAGGCCGCCGCCCCGTAGAACACGAGGCCCATGCAATGGGTAGGAGCGTGGATCACCGACGCCGCCTGCCCGATCGCCCGCGCCGCAGCCTGGGCGGCGGGCAGCCCCTCAGCCTCGCGGGCAGCAGCATGACAGGCGAGGATCGCCGGCTTGGCCGCCGGAAGTCTGACCTCCCGAGCAAGCCAAGCCTCCGCAGCCGCCAACGCCTCACGCGGACGCAAGTCCCCGGGCACCTCAGCCTCGAAAACCGGCAGGTAGCGCTCGCGCGAGCAGGCAATCCCCCACCGAGCGATCGTCTCCTTGGACTGGGTCTCCAAGACCGCGACCAGCGCCTGAACCCCCGCATCGTCCCAAGCCCCCAGCATCTTCCGCAGTGCCGTCATTGTCGTATTTTCCCTGCGTATTGAACCCAAAGCGGTGCGGGCCTTCCCTGGGTCCTCTGGGCGACCCCAACGTCCCTCACCAAATCGACACCCGCTCCCTTGGGGCTAGCCACAGCTCATCGCCCTCTTTTACCCCGTATGCGCGGTGGAAAATGTCCAGGTTTCGCACCACTCCGTTGCAGCGGAACTCCGCGGGCGAATGCGGGTCGGTCGTCAGCCGACGCACCTCCTCCTCGTCGCGCACCATGGTGCGCCACGACGCGGCCCAGCCTTCAAAGAAGCGGCGAGCTGCGTCATCGTCCGTGGGCTCACCTGACATGGTGTAGGCGAGCCAGGCGATCGCGAGCCCACCGAGGTCGCCGATGTTCTCGCCGATGGTGAGGTCGCCATTGACATGGGGCGCGTTGTCCTGTTTGGCGAGTTGGCGGGGGACGTAGGCGTTGTACTGGGCGATCAGCGCGGCTGTGCGTCGGTCAAACTCGGCCCGATCCTCCTCGGTCCACCAATCCGCGAGCCGTCCGTCGCCGTCGTACTTCGAGCCCTGGTCGTCGAAGCCGTGCCCGATCTCGTGGCCAATCACCGCGCCAATCCCGCCGTAGTTGGCCGCCGGATCGCCGCCTGCCGTGTAGAACGGGGGCTGGAGAATCGCGGCGGGGAAGACGATCTCGTTCATCCCCGGGTTGTAGTACGCGTTGACGGTCTGCGGAGTCATGAACCACTCGCCGCGATCCACCGGCCCGCAAGCCTTGGCCAGCTCGTAGTCCGTCTCGAAGGCGGCCGCCGCGCGAACGTTTCCGACGAGGTCCTTCTCGTCGAGTTCGAGCCCCTCGTAGCGGCGCCACTTGTCCGGATAGCCGATCTTCGCCGTGAACTTCTCCAGCTTGGCCAGCGCCTTTTCCCGCGTCTTGGGACCCATCCACTCCAGCTGGGAAATCGACGCGCGGTAGGCCTCCAGCAGATGGTGCACGATGGCGGACACTTCAGTCTTGGACGACGGCGGAAAGTACGTGGAGACGTAGATTTCTCCGACGATCTCCCCGAAGGTCGACTCGACGAGCGAAACCCCGCGCTTCCACCGCTCGCGCAGACTGGTGGCCCCGGTGATCACCGGGCCCCAGAACTGGAAGTCCGCCTTGGCGATCTCCTCGGAAAGCAGGCCCGCGCGAGCTTGGATCACGCGCCAGGCGGCCCAACACTTGAGGTCTTCCAACCCAGTGTTGGCCCAGACCTGCGACCCTTCCTCAGCGAAGGAGGGCTGGCGGACAACGAGCCGACCCCAGATCCGCTTTGGCACCTGGACCGCCTCGGCCCACGCCTGCCAGTCGAAGCCAGGGGCACGTTCGACCAGGTCAGCAAGGGTCATGGGGTTGAACGTCTTGGTCTCATCCCGCGACTCGACGACGTCCCAGTGGGTCGCGGCGAGCTTCTCCTCCACGTCCCAGATCCGCGCAGCCGCGTTGTCAGGCAGCGGGTCGCGCCCCTTGGGCCACACGAGGTCCAGCATCTTCTTGATGTGCTTCCGATAGGCCTCGCGCACCTCAGCGAAGGATTCCTCCCGGTAGTAGGCCTCGTCCGGCAGTCCGATCCCCGCCTGCGCGATGTTCACCGCATACCGGTTCGGGTCCCCCGGGTCCGTGTCGACCCAGGAGGCCGCAAGCCCTCCCACCCCCGTCCTTTCCAGACGGCCGATGGCGGCAGCTAGCTCCGCGTGAGTCGTGGCACTCTCGATGAGGTCAAGATCGGGGTTGAGTGGGGCTGATCCGAGATCCTGGCACCTCATGTCATCCATGAACGAGGCGAACATGTTTCCCACCAGGGCAATCGTCGGTCCTCCCCTCAGTTTCGACACCATCCGCTCGCACCAGTTGACGATGTCGTGGACATACTCCTCGGCGATGTCAAACAGCTCGCGGAACGCGCCGTCCGCGGCCCGGTCGTCCGGCATCTCGAAGGAGGTGAGCCAGGCCCCGTTGACGTGTCCGTACAGGTCATCCTGTGGTCGGACCGTCTTGTCGCGGGTCTGGTCAATGGGGGGCGTGGTGACCGACGGGCCAAACAAGTCGATATCGGACATGGGTGTCATCGTAGAGTCCTGTTCCAAACGTGAGGCGGCAAGCAACCCCTCCACCCTAAGCGAGTCTCGAAGCGCTCCCGCCCCCCTGTGGATAACTGACTTCTCGCACGTCAGGGTGTAGGGGTGTGGTGTCGGGGCGAATGGAGGGGCGGGGCTGGGACGAGCTGCGCTGGCTACGGGCCCAGGAGGGCGAGGGGGACGACGGCGACGCTGTCGGGGCGGCGGTAGGCGTGGGGGCCGGTGGTGATGCAGACTCGGTCGACGAGGCGCTCGCCCAGCTGGTCGGCTAGCCAGTTGAGGTGACGTAGATCGTGGCCGGTGGGCGTGGGTGAGAGCTTGACCTCGATGGCGACGATGCGGCGGTCGGGGGTCTCGACGATGATGTCAATCTCTTGGTTGGTGTCGTGTGTGCGCAGGTGGCCGACCGTCGCGTTGGCTGCTTGGGCGTAGACACGGATCGACTGGGCGGCGAGTGATTCGAAGAGGGCTCCCAGCCAGGTGTCGGTCCCCACGCGGGGGGTGAGGCGGGTGCCCATGCCTTGGAGGAGGCCATCGAGATCGACGCCCATGAGTCGTGCGGCGAGGGCGGGGTCCACCAGGTGGTGCTTTGGTGTCCTGGTGAGTCGGGTGAGGGGGGAAAAAGATGGGATCCATGCCTCGATCGGATCGAGCACAAACAGGCGAGTGAGGTGTTCACGGTAGGCGGCGACCGTCTGACGTGCTGGCTTGTTGGATTCGCCGGGGGTGGCGGCGTCGAGGATCGTTGAGTAGGCGGCGTCTGTGGCGGTCGCGGCTGCGTAGGCAGACAGCCACTGCTTGAGGGCGGCGGGGCGTCTGACGGTGGCCCCGTTCTCGGGCAGTTCCCTTTCGACAATGCGGGCGAGGTAGCCGTCGAGTTGGGTGGTGCGGGCATAGGGGTCGAGGTCGCGGATCCCGGGAAAGCCAGAGCGCAGAACCTCATCAACATACTGGGGTAGGTCGACGGCCGTTGATCCGCCGATGCGGGGCACTTGCCCGGTGAGCAGTTCTCGCAGGGAGACTGTTGGCTCGGCGATTCCTCGCTCGAAGAGTGACATGGGACGCAGAAGGAAAGAGACGATCCGCCCAGCTCCCGAGTGGATGCGCACGCCTGGCGCGACACCGGCCGATCCGGTCAGGAGGAACCGTCCACCCGCGGCGTCGTCGTCCACGGCCTGGCGGACGCGGTCCCATACGCTCGGCTCCAGCTGCCACTCATCGACCAGGACGGGGGGTGGTACCTGGGCGACCAGGTGGTAGTTGTCGGCAACGCTGCGACGCTGGTTCGGATCGATGAGATCAATGATGGTGGTCGCGCGTCGACTCGCCATAGCGGTCTTCCCCACGCCCTTCGCGCCCTCGATTGCGATGGCGGCGAGGTGGGGGAATAGGTTGTCGAGAGTCTCGTCGAGCACGCGGCGACGGTAGGCCATGGTGGCAATCTAACATCTCAACATGGTTCTATGCAACATCTCAACATGGTTCTGCTTGACATCTCAACACGTGGAGGCGGCAGGATTCGAGTTTGGGCACTGGCGAGGGCCGCGGTGTCGGGGGTGGCTGACGCGGGGCATGGGAGGATGGGGGGATGCGGGTTCACATTGCTACTGACCATGCCGGGTATTCGCTCAAGAACGCGATCGCCGCGCACCTTGCCAACCTGGGGTTCGAGGTCACAGACCACGGCGCCCATGTCCTGGACAAAGAGGACGACTACCCCGGATTCTGCATCGAGGCCGCCCAAGCGGTGATCGACGACCCGGGCTCGCTGGGCATCGTCATCGGCGGCTCGGGCAACGGCGAGCAGATCGCCGCGAACAAGGTTCCCGGCATCCGCGCGGCCCTGGCCTGGAACGTGGAGATCGCCCACCTCGCCCGCCAGCACAATGACGCCAATGTCTTGTCGCTGGGAGCCCGCGCTGTCACGCAAGACGAGACCTTCGCCATCGTCCAGGCTTTCTTGGACGAGCCCTTTACGGGGGCGGCGCGCCACAGCCGAAGGATCGCCGCCATCACAGCGTACGAGCAGGCCAGGGGCTAGGAATACAGCTGAGGTTCGTCCGCTGCGGGGGGCCCGTCCGCGGGGCGAGGTCGGCCAGGCACGCCGACGATCACGCTGCCAGCTGGCCCGTCCTTGATGACGACAGCGTTCGCGCCAATCTGCGTGTCGTGGCCGATGACCAGGGGGCCCAGCACTTTCGCACCGGCCCCGACGGTCACGCGGTCGCCCAGGGTGGGGTGCCGCTTGCCACGCGACATCGAGCGTCCGCCCAGCGTGACGCCCTGGAAGAGGGTGACATCGTCGCCCACCTCGGCGGTCTCGCCGATCACCACGCCCATCCCGTGATCGATAAACAAGCGCCGCCCGAGCCGCGCGCCCGGATGGATCTCAACTCCCGTCATCGTGCGCGCAAACTGGGAGATCAGGCGCGCTGACAATCGCAGCGAACGATGACGCCACATGCGGTGGGTGACGCGGTGCACCCACACGGCGTGGAGGCCTGGGTAAGCGAGGGCCACCTCCAGGCGGGAGCGCGCGGCTGGGTCGCGCTCGCGGGCGGCGTCGAGGTCCTCTTTCAGCTCGGCCCACAGGCGTGACCAGGGAGGATGGGGGTGCATCATGGTGAGAATGGTCCTTAGCAGTCGTGGTAGAGAGCGGATGACAGGTCGCGTTCGCCGCAGGAGGGGACGATGACGACGATCATCTTCCCAGCGGAGTCTGGCCTTTGGGCGATGGTACAGGCGGCGGCGAGTGCGGCGCCGGCGGAGAGGCCGACGAGCAGGCCTTCGCGTCGGGCGGCCGCGCGGGCGGTGTCGATGGCGAGGTCTTCGGGGACGGAAATGACCTCGTCGAGGATGGCGCGGTCGAGGTTGTCGGGGAGGAAGTTGGGGCCGATCCCTTCGATCCCGTGGGGGGCTGGAGTGCCTCCGGTCAAGATAGGGGATTCGGCGGGCTGAACAGCGCAGATGCGGATGTCGGGGTTGCGGGCCTTGAGCGCCTGGCCGACACCGGTGATGGTGCCGCCAGTCCCGACGCCAGCGACGAGGATGTCGACCGCGCCGTCGGTGTCGCGCCAGATCTCGTCGGCGGTGGTCTCGCGGTGAATCTGGGGGTTGGCGGGATTGGAGAACTGGCTCGCGAGGATGGCATGAGGGCGCGTGGCGGCGATCTCTTCGGCGGCAGCGACAGCTCCGGCCATGCCGTCTTCCCCAGGGGTGAGGACCAGTTCGGCGCCAAGGGCCAGGGGGAGGACGCGGCGTTCTTGGGAGGCGGATTCCGGGAGGGTGAGCACCACGTGGTATCCGCGCACCGCGCCGACCCAGGCGAGGGCGATCCCGGTGTTTCCGCTGGTCGCCTCGACAATGGTGCCGCCGGGCTTGAGCTGGCCTGACCGCTGCGCCGCGTCAACAATCGCGACTCCGACCCGGTCCTTCACCGAGTTGGCGGGGTTGAAGAACTCCAGTTTGGCGACGACCTGGGCGCCCGGGGCCGCGGCCTCCGCCAGCCGGTTTATCCGCACGAGCGGAGTCCCACCCACCAGGTGGGTAGCATCCGGTGCAATGGCCGCCACAGCGGTCCTCCTCCCCAGGCGTAGCACGCCAACACAACGAATCGAACCCTACGGGACCCTCCCCACCCACGGCAACAGCGAGCCTCTGGCCCTTCCTCCTTTCCCCGACTGCACTCCCTCAAAGCGGACCCTGCACATCCTCCGCCGATCAATCCGCGACGACGGCTCGTTGCAGAGCCGCAAACTTTGACCCATGGCTCACCCACGTGGTGACGAGACACCACGCCTGACCCGGCAGCCTAGTCTGTCGACGACTCGGCGTCTGGTCAGTGTGGGCGGGCCACGAACGATGAACCTCCGCAGCGATAGACTCTGGCTTGTGGTGCTACCAGTGGACCAAGACCGGTTGCGTACCGTGTGTGAGCGCTATGGGGTTGCGCGTCTTGACGTGTTTGGCTCGGTGGCTAGGGGTACAGCGGGTTCCGACAGCGATATTGACCTGCTCTACACGCTTGCTCCTGACGCGCTGCTCGGATGGGAGATCGAGGATCTGGAGGCTGAGCTGGGAGAGATACTGGGACGACCGGTCGATCTTGTCGCTCGCCGGTCGCTCAACGCGTTGATCCGCGCCGACGTTCTTCAGGAGGCGCAGCTGCTCCATGAAGTCGCGTGAACTCCTACTGCTCGCCGAGATGATCGACGCCGCCGACCAGGCCCAAGCGCTGGTGGCGGGGTGGGACGTTGAAGCCATCGGCGGCGATCGGCAGCGACACGACGCGCTCCTGTGGAACTTCACGGTGCTGGGTGAGGCCGCCGCGCAACTGCCGCAGGCATTCAGAGCCGCGCATCCCGACGTCGACTGGGCGCGGCCGGTCGCTCTCCGCAATCGAATTGTGCACGGCTACTGGGGTGTCGATCTCGGAATCCTGCGCGCAACCGCAATCAAGGACCTACCCGGCTTCGCTTCTCAGCTTCGATACGTTCTCGACCAGCTCCGACCGGTTGCGGAGCCGTCCACTGCGGCGGAGGAGGAGCCGGACCGGAGGTAGTGCGCGGACCCCCGCACCCGGGAATGGGCCAGGCGAGCGGGAAACGGTGTGACAGCGTGCGCAAACCGGCCCCGCCGGACTCTCTCTGGCATCGCTGGGAGAGAAATTGCTGATCGCCAGGCGTGGCCCCGGCGGATTCCGGGCGACGCGTGGGAAACTGGTCGGGCAGGTGCGCCAACTGAGCGTGGACGCTAGGTGGAGCAACGAGAGAGGAATCCAGCCGTGAGAGGACGATCGCGCATGGCCCGCGCGTGGGGTCCTCCGCTGGCAGTTGGGTTGTCCCTCATCATCGCCGGTGGAGGCTTCTTCGCCGTGCTCGGCAAGCGGCCCATCCCCACCGCGACGCAGGCCGCAACGTCGGCCCGTGCAACCGAGGCCGCGCGTGGGGCCCTCGACGTTGACGTGGCACGGGGAGCCACGCGTGCAGATCCTGCGCACGATGACGACACCTCGCTCAGCACGCCCGTCACCACCCCCGACGCGACCTTCGACCCGACGGCGCCTTTGTCCGGAGGGGTCCTCTTCGACGCCGCAGACCCGTTCGCGGACTCAGACCTCCACCCGTTCTCCACTCTGGAGACGGGAGAGGCCAGCCCACCAGAACCTGACGATCCACCCACGCTCGCCGCGCCAGAGGAGGATCTCGATCTCGCCCCTGCGGCCACGCACGAACCGCTTGAGGCAACGTCACCGGGCGACGAGGACCCACTGCCGGAACCTGAACCTGCGGTGACGTTGGCGGATGCGGAGGTTTCGCCATCGTCCGCACGGGGGAAGGTGAACTGCTCAAAGGCGAAGTGCGTCGCCTTGACCTTTGATGATGGGCCGTCGCCTAACACGAAAGCGGTGCTGAAGGTGCTCGCCGACCGCGATATCAAGGCGACGTTCTTTGTCCTCGGGTCGCGGGTTCAGGCGTACCCGAAGATCATCAAGAGGATCGCGGAGGCGGGCCACGTCATCGGCAACCACTCGTGGAGCCACTCGATCCTGACGCGCATGTCGGCAAAGCAGATCACCCGCGAGATCGCCAGGACGTCGAAGGCGGTGAAGAAGGCGGTGGGCGTGGAGCCGACGCTCGTCCGTCCTCCCTACGGGATCTACAACGAGCGAGTCTCCAAGCTCGCGGACGCTCCGATCATTCTGTGGGATGTTGACACGCGTGACTGGGAGACCAAGTCCCGCAAGACCGTGCTCTCCCACGTGAAGCACGAGGTCAGCCCGGGGTCAATCATCCTGATGCATGACCCAAAGAAGCGCAGCGTGAAGTTCGCGGCAAGTGTCATCGACTATCTGCAAAAGAAGGGGTACGTCTTCGTCACGGTGCCGGAACTCCTGGGAAAGGCCAAGTCAGGCAAGGTCTACCGCAGCGGCTGAGCCTTCGTCACCCCGCGAGGAAAGCGGTGGCCTTCTCTCCCCAGACCTCACTGTGGATGATCCGACCGGCGAACGCTTCTCGGACGAATCGCAGCGGCCACGTCCGCTGGACTGACATCGCTGCATCCGAGTGTTGAGGCAGGAAAAGCGCCTCCTCGGGCAGCGAGATGACCTCTCGGCGGAACTCGATGGCCTCGATCGCGCGGTTGAGGCGAGGCCAGAATTCCTCCCAGGGACCGGGGAACTCGTAGCGGAAGGTGGCCGAGGCATCCTCCTCGCCCAGCGCCATCTCGAGACAGGCGGGGCTCTTGCCTCCTGCGGGAGCATCGGCGCGCGAAGCCGCCATCATCCACACCGTGGGCGGCCCGTCGGAAGGATCCAGCGGTGTGCCGAGCCCCACACACATTCTGTCCAGTCCGCTGACCTCGGCCAACAGGTCGAATGAGGCCGCGCGTCCGGCTGACTCGGCCCGAGCACGCAGCGCCGGCACCAGGGAAGGGGCAACGGCGGCAAGGCTGGACAAGCTGGCTGCCCTCCCCGGAAGCAACAGCCGCGCCGCCTCGTCCCCAGCAGCAGCCGACAGCGTGGGATCCAGGTCGCGAACCCGCTCGCGCGAGGTCTCATGGAGGCCACGCAACAGCGCGGCGATCGCGTCCGTCATCGGCCGCAAACGTCTCCCAAGGCGGGAAAGCGTGTACTGGCTGCCGTCTACCAGGCCGAGTGTGGTCTCATACTCACCGGTGACCAGCGACGAGACGAACGCCAAGGGGATGCGTCGCGCGAGGACACTGGGCGGGCGGAAAAGCACCGCGTCGTCAAGAATCGCGATGTCGCCGCGGGCCGAGGCGGCGAATGAACCCTCCTTGACCTGAACAAACCCCTCTGCCTGCTGGCGGATCGTGCCGGTCGCGAACAGTGCGCGCGCGACCTTGGCGTTGTAGGCCGCAAGCAGCGCGTCGAAGAATGCCTGACCGGGCTGGCCGAGCCGGTCAATCGAGACCACGCCCCGCGCGCTGGCCAGCGTCACGAGGTAGTCAGCCCAGGTCAGAGAGGTGATATCTGAGTAGGGGAGTTCCCAGGCGTCGAGTGGCGTGGAGCCGACCAGGGACTCAGCCTCGACGCGCAGGGTGACGGCGCCCGATCCCCAGTGCGCGGTGACCCGGGCCTGGTACGACATCGCTAGAGCTGATTTCCGCAGGAGCCGCAGAAGCGGGTGCCCGGCGGGTTTTGGGCCCCGCAGCTGCCGCACAACCCCGAAGGTGGAGGGGCAGCGGCGGGCGGCGCCTCCATGGGATTGCCGCAGTTGTTGCAGAAGCGCACGGCCTGGGCGTTGGCAGCGCCGCAGCGTGTGCACTCGTTGAGCGCCAGCGAGGCGCCGCAGTTGTTGCAGAACTTGCCGGACCCGGCGGGCTTGCCGCAGGAGGGGCAGGCTGTCGTCTTCGACTCGATGCGACCCTCCCAGACGGTCGCGCTGTCGGCAGCCTCGGTGATGTTGCGCTGCATGGCCTTTGCGTGAGCCTGGGCGACGAAGACCTCCTGGCGTGGGGCGCAGGCGACGCACAGCCCCGCGTCCTCGTTGAAGCAGGCGTCGCAGGCGTACTTCGCGCAGTTGTGGCAGCGGTGGAAGTGCTGCATGGCCTCGTTCTGGGCGCGGCCAAAGGCCTGCTCATGCTCCTTGCGCCACTCGGGCGACTGCCCCTCGAAGCGCTCGGAGATGACCGACCCGCTGCGCTCGGCCGCCCATCCCAGGTTCGCCGCGCGCCCGCCGAGGAACGACCCGGCGATGGAGGCGCCCTGCGACATCCCGCGCAGGAACCCACGTTTGGTGTGGGTCGTCGACTCGATGAAGCTCGAGCGATATCCGTCGTTGCAGTGGTCGCAGAAGAACGTGAACTCGAACCCAGCCTCGGTCGAGTTGTCCTGGTAGTTGCGCGTAAATGCGTGGAGCATCGGTCATCTCCTCTTGAGTCGGTGCCCGCAGGAGCGGCAGGCGGACAGGGTGAAGAACACCGGCAACCCGCACCGCCGGGACTGGCACGGTACGGTCAGCGATCCACGACAGTGGTCGCAGGTGGGGTTGCCAACAAAGGTGGGTTGCCCGCAGTGCGGGCAGGCAAGGTGGGCGGGCCCTCCGCAGCCCGAGCACAACGCGTCGGACTCCTCAATGGTCCGCATGCAGTCCGGGCAGTGTGCCCCAAACGGCGTGGATGACGAGCATCCCGGACAGAAGCGCGAGTCGCGCTCAATCATCCGCCCGCAGTGGCGGCAAGGCTGACGATACGTGGCCATGGGGCTCCTTTCCCACCTGGCGAGCACCTTACCAGCGCCCGCAGACACACGCGCACGATGACGGACCTCGCGATGGTTCTGGACGCTGCGGTCACGCTCTCCTCCCCCGCGCCGAGCAAGTGGAAACCCGACAACTAAGCGGAGTGACAGCGCTCTTGATTGTCGGGATTCCACTTGCTCGCGGAGGTGGGGGGCTTCAGGTGCGGGGGGTCAGGGCTGCTCCCGAGAGGATCGGTCGCTGTGTCTATTTGACTTGGAGCCCCATGGTGAACATCTCCCTGTTCTTGCCCAGCCAGAACGTCAGCTCGTGATACTTGGCGGTCTTGATCTTCGAGCCGCTGACGATGAGCTTGACGGTGCCGTTCTTCTTGAGCTTGGCCTTGGCGACGACCTTCGAGCCGAGCTTGACCTTGGCCGTGCCCTTGCAGCCCTTCGGGGTGACCAGCGTGAAGGAGATCGTTTTGCCCTTCTTGGCGGTGAAGTCGTCGACCGGGTTGCCCTTGAGGCCGGTGGTCTTCGTGATGTAGTCCAGTGAGCAGGACGTAGTCGCCTTCTGGTCGACCGGTGGCACGGCCGCGGCGGGGCTGACGAGCAGGGTGCTACCAACAAGCGCAGCACCAAGGACGATGGCGAGGGTTCTCCGGGTGGACACAAAGCCTCCTGACGGGGTTGTGGCGAGCGTTTACCGGCCCGATCCTACGGCACTGCCCCGTCGACAGCGCGGGTCAGTGCCGTGCCAGCGCGTGTCGGCGCCGTGCCAGTGCCGTGTCAGCGCATGCCAGTGCCGTGTCAGCGCACCCCAGCCCCGGGCAGAAGTCACAAACCCAGAAGCAAAAGTCGCAAACCCAGGTTTGCGCCCTGGTCACCGTTTCCGTCACCTCTGTGACCAGCATGAACACTCGACGACAAAGAGAGGGTTCGCTCGACGACCTGGGTTTGTGACTTCTGCTTGATTGTGCATATAAGTCGGGAGGGTCCTCCGGAGAGGGTTCGTCGCAGCAGTCGGCGGTGGCAGTCTTGCCGCTGCCCCTCCAACCCTCGTCGAGACAGCGTATGCCCCATCGAAAGCGCAGCGACAGGACCGTGGCGGCCTGCCGAGTGGTCGCGGGCTCGGCCGGGCCGCTCTGGTCGGGATGGCGGGATTTGAACCCACGACCCCCTGCTCCCAAAGCAGGTGCGCTACCAAGCTGCGCCACATCCCGGACGGTGTCGTGAGGAGTGTAGCGAGTCGGGCGGAGAAGTGGCGACGAACGAGGCGATGGGTCGGGGACGCTAAGATGGGCAATCGCCGAGTTGGTGACGGCGCGCGAGCGTAGCTCAATGGTAGAGCCCCAGCCTTCCAAGCTGGCCACGCGGGTTCGATTCCCGTCGCTCGCTCCAGGGGAAACGGGAGGTGAGCTGCGGGGATGCAGAATCTGGAAGATACCGCAGTGGACACGAATTGACGCAAATTGGCTGTTTTCGGCTGGGATGAGCTGCACAATAGCGGTAGGCTGGAGGGTATAAGCTGGGGGTAAAACGGAGAGGAACGTGGTGATCAGGCATGACGCGCTCTGGTGGTCAGTCGGCGGGGCGTCGCTCGTTTGGATACATTCGCCCACTCTCCTCGGGGCGGTTTCAGGCCTCGTATCAAGGGCCGGATGGCCAACGCAGGCTTGCTGACCTGCCGTTTGAGACTCGCAAGGCCGCTGACGACTGGCTGTCTGAGCAGAGGATCGCCATCGATGCGGGGACGTGGAGGTCTCCGGATCGTGCCGATGAGCCGTTTGGCGACTATGCGGTGCGGTGGCTTGGGAGTAGGACTGACCTGAAGGCCTCGACCGTCTCGTTGTACAAGAGGCTGCTGTCTTGCCACCTCTTGCCAACGTTGGCCGATGTGGTGCTCAAAGACTTCACCCCGGAGATCATCGGCTCGTGGCAGGCACACCTGGAGGGGACGACCGGGGCGACGGCCCGAGCGCAGGCCTACCGGTTGGCGCGAACGATCTTCAACGCTGCGGTGGGTGAGGGTGTGATCAAGGTCAACCCTTGTGTTGTGGTCGGAGGTGGTGTGACCTCGGCTCGGTCAAGGACACCGGCCACGGTCGGCGAGGTTGAGGTGATCGCTGAGGCGATGCCTGACAGGTACCGGTTCTTGATCCGCATGGCCGCATGGTCAGGTTTGTCGCGCGGAGAGCTTTTCGATTTGCGGCGTGGGAGCTTCCTGGCTCTTGGTGGCTCTGCCGTGGTGACGGTTAGCAGTGTGGCGGTGAGCGTGGATGACACCTACGTTGTGGACAGGCCCACGAGCGTGGTGGGAAGCCGCACCGTCCACCTTCCCAAGCACCTGATCGAACCCCTGGAAGAGCACCTGGCAGAGTTCGTTGGCAAGGACGATGACGCGCTTGTCTTTTGCACCCGAACCGGGAAACGAGTGACCAGTTCCCACCTGAGCAAGGTATTCGCCCAGGCTGCCCGCCAGGCCGGGCGCGGAGACCTACGTTTCCGAGACCTGCGTGACACAGGGGCAAGCCTGGCGGCACGGGGCGGCGCGACGACCGAGGAGCTCATGAACCGACTAGGGCACACCAGCTCACGTGCAGCCAGGGCCTACCGCCGCAGTGTTGATCAACGTGACAAAGCGATCGCAGAGACGCTGGATGCGGCGTACCTCGCTGGGAGAGACACCAGCGACGCTCCAAACCAACCTGGAGACCAACCGTGACCCGGGCGCTGGGCTATCAGGTGGGCTGGGCGTTTCTCGCGCGGCGTGATTCTTTGAGAATCGGTCACGCCGGGAGAGGGGTGGCCATCTGCAAAACGCTGGCTGTTGGTCGGTGATCACCGACTCGGAGCATTGAAGGAGGAGCGCTGTGACTGGGAGGAACACGAACGGCGATGGGGCGCCGGGACGACGTAGTTTCGGTCAGATCCGCAGGCTTCGGTCCGGGCGGTATCAGGCCTCCTACCCTGGCCCTGATGGCTTGCGCAAGCGTGCCGATACGACCTTCACCAGAGCCGAGGCGGCAGAGAGCTGGCTGGCCAGGCAAAGGGCAAGCATTGAGGCAGGGACGTGGAGGTCTCCTGACCGAGCTGCCGAGTCCTTCGGTGATTATGCGACGCGTTGGCTTTCGACCAGGACGGACCTCAAGCAGTCAACGGCGGTCCTCTACCAGGGGCTGCTGCGTCGCCACCTCCTGCCGACGTTGGGAGAGATGTGCCTGAAGGACATCACGCCGACGATCATCCGTATTTGGCAGACCCACCTGGCGAGGACCACAGGGCCGACCGCCCGCGCCCAGTCCTACCGCCTGGTACGCACCATCCTCAACGACGCCATCCGTGACGAAGCCATCGTCGCAAACCCCTGCACCATTCGGGGTGGTGGAACCACCCACCACCGCGAAAGGACACCAGCGACCATTGACGAGGTTGCCGGGATCGCCAACGCGGTGCTGCCACGCTACCACTTCCTGATCCACCTGGCAGCCTGGTCGGGTCTTCGCAGAGGTGAACTGTTCGACCTGCGCCGAGGAAGCTTCGAGTTTCAAGGCGACCGCGTCCTGGTGACCATCACCAGTGCGGCGGTGGCCATCAACAACAAGTACGTCGTCGGGACAACCAAAAGCACCGCAAGCAGACGCACCATCCACCTTCCATCCCACCTGGTCGAACCTTTGAAGAAGCACCTGGCCGAGTTCGTTGACGAAGACGATGACGCGCTGGTCTTCACAACCCGACATGGCACCCGAGTGGCAAGCTCCAACCTCTCCCAGATGCTGCATCGCGCCGCACGGCATGTCGGCCGGGACGACCTGCGGTTCCACGACCTTCGCCACACCGGGGCAACCATCACCGCCCAAGCCGGTGCCACCGCCAAGGAGCTGATGAACCGTCTAGGCCACTCCAGCCCACGCGCCGCCCTGATCTACCAGCACGCCGCAGAGGACCGAGACTGGGCCATCGCCGAGGCCTTGGGAGAGGCGGCTGCTGCTGCCAAGAACACCGGAAGCATCCCACTCCAAAGGAAGTAGGACCGGTCGAGTCACTGGGAGGCCGGGGCGGCGAGCCCTGCGGCGACTCTCGATTTGACAGTGAGGGTAAAGTGCGTGACGGACGGAGGACAGGCCACCGTTCAACGGAGAACACGTCGCCGCACGAAAGGACACATCGTCGTGAACACTCGCAAAGCACTGGCCATGGTATTGGGGTTCGCACTGGTCGCTTCCATGATGCCTGCTAGCGCATCAGTGACCGCCAGCTCGGGGAACATCATCGATATGGCGGATAACAATCCGCCGGCGAGCGGAATCGGGTGGACCTACTCGAGCTCCACAGGGGTCTACACGATCTCGGGGGACAACGTTAGGGTCCAGGGGCACGCCTTGAGAACCATCTCAAGGCGTCTGGTCGTGGTGGGACGACCCAGGACCATCGTTCTGACGGACGTGAGCTTCACCACGGATTCAGGCCCCGCGTTGGATCTGCAGAGGCTGGCGGGTGCAGCTGCGGTTGTGACACTGGTGCTGGAAGGATGGAACTATCTGAACACAGTTAGTGAGACCAGCGCGGCTATCCGCACCACGGATGGAGAACTGACTATCACCGGCAGCGGCGGTCTCGTGGTCCGTGCGGGTCGGCTTGGCGCAGGTATTGGTGGCGACGGTGGGGTCGCGGGCAGTGCAGGCATCACACCCGCTGGTAGAGGGGACGGAGGAGCCGGAGGGTCTGGAGGGTCTGGGGGGTCCGGAGGTGTGGTGAAGGTTTTGGGTGTGTACGTCGGCTCATTTGGCGACTACGGTGCGGGCATCGGCGGAGGCGCCGGCGGCGATGGGGGGAATGGAGCCCAGGGCAATGGTTCGACGACCCCCGGCACCAACTACGGAGGTGGTGCGTACGATGGTGGCCCCGGTGGCCCCGGTGGCCCTGGTGGCGATGGTGCCAGCATCGAAGTGACGGGAGGAATCGTCCGGGCGACAAGCGGTCGTGGGGTTGGGATCGGAGGAGGCTCCGGAGGTTTGGGTGGTGACGGAGGAATGGGTGGCGCGGGGTTCAACAGGAATGACATATCGTGTTCGTATGGTGGCAGGGGCGGCGATGGTGGCAGGGGCGGTATTGGAGGGGACACAGGCACTCTGACCGTTGACGGTGGCGGCCAGGTCGAGCCATTCGAGTATCAAGGGGGTGGTCTAAGCTATGGGATCGGCGGGGATCGCGGCGGCAATGGTGGATCAGGCGGCCATGGCGGGACTGGTGGCAGTGGCAAAAGCAACAGCGGCAGCAGATTCTATTGCAGGGGCGGCGTCGGCGGCAATGGTGGGCCGGGTGAGAGAGGCGGTGGAAACGGCTCGATCAATGTGACCGATGGGGAAATCACCGTTGTTCGCGAGTATTACGCGGCCATTGGCGGTGGACAGGCTGGGACAGGGGGTGCCGCAGGGTTGGGAGGCGACGGAGGATCAGCCGCAGGGCAAGCCCCGCCGGCGAATCGTCGCGGCAGCGACGGCGCTGTTGGGGCCAATGGTACCTTGGGGTCTGCGCCTGATACGGTCTTCAGGGCGAAGTATGGATACACGTATTGGACAAACGCAATACCCATTGACCCCCGAGGGCCGGGCACAACTTACCGGGACGACGGGGTCATGACGACTGGAACTCAGTTTCGAAACAATCCCGCCTACCGGTTTGTGAGGGTGCATGTGGTGGGTGATCGGGACATGGTGGAGGCTGATGCGGCACGGTTGACGTGGCCTGAGATACAGGGGTATAACATTTCGCAGGATGCGATCCGGGTTGATCTTGATCTGATGGAAAAGGGTGCCGTGTATGGCAGCACCATTGATTGGACGTCCAGCGATCCAACCATTATCAGTTCTGATGGAAAGGTGAGTCCTCCGGATTACAGCGGCGTGGCGGTGACTTTGACGGCGACGGTCACACAGGGGGTCGCTTCGACCACGGTGTCTATTCCGGTGGTGGTCCAGGGTACGTGGACGAGTGTCGTCACTCAGACTCCGGGCTATGACGCGTGGTATGGTGATGGTTCGGCTGGAGAGTTCTTTATCGAGGATGCGGCACAGTTGGCCTGGTTGGCCAAGCTGGTCAACGAGGGGAATAGTTTCGCGGGAAAGAAGGTGTTGTTGAGACCGAAGGTTTCCGGTGCGCCGATCGGTGCGGGTGAGATGCCGTGGCTGCCCATTGGGACGCAGGCTCGTCCGTTTATGGGGGTCTTTGATGGCCAGGAGACCATCGTCAACTTGAGGTTTGGGTCCGCGCCCCCGGTGAGCGTCGGGTCAAACCTGGGCTTGTTCGGTGTGGTCGGTGAGACGGGACAGGTCCTGAACGTCGGCGTCATGAGGCTGACCGTCGATGACGGCGATGGGGCGGGAGGCATCGCTGGCACCAACGCGGGCCTGATCGCCAACTCTTATGTGTCGGTGGCGAGGTTCACCGGTTCTCGATGCGGAGGTCTGGTGGGGGACAACCGTGGCACGATCGAGAACAGCTACGTCGTGGGTGAGGTGACTGGCGATGGCTCCACGGGTGTCGTGGGGGTCAACAGCGGCGTGGTCGTGAATGCTTTCCACGCATCCGGCGAGGGTGCTGCGGTCACGGCCTACGGCGGTGGAGAGTTGGCGGACGCGGCGGCCCTGGTGGACGCACTCAACGGCTACATCGCGTCAAACGGCAAGACGGGCTTCCGAGGCTGGAAGCTTGACAGCCATGCTATCTATCCCTTCCCAGTGTTCGGGAACTTCGACTTCTCCGCGTATCGGACCTTCGAGGCTGATTCCCATAAGGTGAGGGTGTGGACCACGGGACTGACCGTTTTGGAAGATGCCACGGTCAGCATCGTCAACTCGGACGGGACCCTGGCTGAGTCGGCCGCAACGGACATGTACGGGATCGCACGGCTTCAGGTGGAGGGTTTGGAGAAGATCCGTGTGGAAGCGGCGGGTTATCTGACCGTCGAAGCACGCTACGACCTGTCGACATCCACGGTCAGGGACATCTTCTTGGAGGCCGACGGTAGCGGTGGTAAGCCGTATGTCACGATGCTCATGAACACGGCCACCGGCTTGGATATTCGCCGGTCTGTGCCTACTTCCTTTATGACTCAAAACGGCGACATGATCGACCTGGAGGCCTCGGGCCTGTGGAAGGGCGCTCCCGTCGGCTCCTACGTTCTGTTCCAGGAGGACGGCATGTCGATCAGCAGTGATGAGTCCGGGTTCTTCAGTTTTGCCCCCGGCTTGGTGTTCGAGGCGGGCAAGCCCGTGTGGCTGAGGATGGAGTCGGGGAGCCTCACTTCTGATCCGGTGCGGGTGGGTGTTAATATTGTCCCCAACTACCCACCCTCGGAAATGGATCAGGCGCTGGATGCGTTGACGGGTCTGCCGGGCTTTTCCCCGACGGTGGAAATGGCAGGGGAGACGACGGGTGGTTCCAGTAGCCTTTTCCCCAAAGACCTGCTGCTCCCGGTGTCGATGATGGCCACGTTTATTGGCAGGAGGTCTGGGCATCCGGACGGTGCCCTTCTTATTCGGGGAATCATTGGCAAGAGCGGCAAGTACATGCTTTACGGTCCCGACGACACGTTCAAAGACGAGTACGGGGTGAAAGCTGTGAAGTATGGTCACTATGTCCCGGAATACGACGAGTTGTGGAAGGAGTTCAAGGGTATATTCGAGGATGCCAGAAAGTACCTGGGTCAGCCTGGCTCCATGGACCTATTATCGAGGAAGTACGATCCTTTCCAGAAGGACTTCGAGTTGATCCCGGGAATCGTCGACGGGAGGCTTGAGGCGATCGGCTACTTCGAATCCATATTTGACACCAAGGGTTTGCAGCTGACCACCACGGGCGGGCTCATCATGAAGTGCGGGGCGACGGGGAAGATGACCTGGCGATTCACGGCCGGGTTTGTCCCGGTGTACCTCGAGCTTGGCGGCGGGTTGAGTCTCTACGGGGATCTTGGCATGAAGGTTGGGTTGGGACTGGAGGGTGTGACGTACGGCGCGGACGCGACGCTGGGGATTTACCCCGGGGTGTATGCCAGGGCCGGAGCGGGCATCCCGGGCGTGCTCTATCTTGGTGTACGCGGAGACCTGGGGGTCAGCATGGAAGTCAAAGGGTCAGTGGCCGGCGATGCGTACCATGTCGGGGCCCGACTGGGCACCAGGGGCAGTTTCACTGCTGCTGGTCGCGTGGAATTCGGATCGTTGTTCTGGGAAATGTCGTGGGAGTTCGCCCGGTACACCAAAACACTGTGGGACACTTACGACCCCAAGAATGCGGCGATGATGCCATCAGCGTTTGATTCTGGCGGGGCAGGTGGCGGTGATGGAGGGGTGGTGGCCTATCGAGGGTTGAGGTTAGCGTCACGGGACTACGCGCAGAACACTACCGCGTGGAACATCGGGGCTAGCCCGGGAGGCAGGGCAGGCCCGCTTCGGGCCTTGGGCTCTGACCGCGTGTTGCAGAGTTCGGTGTTGCCGAGGATGGTCCCTCAACTGGTCAGGGCTGGTGATACGACCATGATGGTGTTCTTGGCCGACGATGGGACCGTTTCGACGGGCGACCATCTCCAGCTGATGTACTCCGTCCTTGAGGACGACCAGTGGAGTGTTCCCTCGCGCGTGTGGGATACCTCAACCTCAGATTTCACAGGCAGACCACTGGCGGTGGGCGATGACGTGTACCTCGTGTGGCAAAAGGTCCGGGTCCCGTTGGCTGGGGCAGATGGCCAGACCCCTGGCGGAACACAGATCACTACCGGTGGTGGGGAGCCGGGCGAGCCTGTCATTACCACCGACCCGGCCGGCGAGGCCTTGATGGACAAAGCCTTGACGAACATCGACATCGCTTTCGCCAAGTGGGATGCCAACGTCGGCGGGTTTGTGAACCAAAAGTTCTTGACCAACTCCGAGGCCTTCAAGCTGAATCCGGTCCTCGCAGCAGACGGCAGCAAGGTCACCGCAGCCTGGGTGGAGGTCGTCGACGGAGACCCCCTGGGCAGGGATTCCCTCAACGGTTCTGTTCCCGGCTCGTACAAGGTTGTCGGCCGAACACTTTCCGACGGCACCTGGGGCAGCCCGGAAGACCTGCTGGTGACCGACCACTACGTCACTGACCTGGAAGCCGGATACTCAGGCGGTCAACTGGAGTTGGCATACGGCACCATGGGTGACGAGGACACTCCGGACATGTGGTTCCGTCGCGGCGGGATCAACGTGCCGATCTCTCACACCCAACCTCAGGTTGGGTTGACCTTTGCCGACGGCAGCTTCTATTGGCAAGAAGACGGTACCCTCTACCGGTTCGATACCCGCACAAACACCACCGAGGTCATCGACGCAGGGGATGCCTCTATTTCCTCGTCGTTTGTCATCGTCAACAACGGCACCAAGAAGGCGATCGTGTGGGTGGAACCCAACGAGGCCGCCCAACAGGACCCGGACGCAGATCTGACCCTGATCAAGGCCTCCATCCTGACCGATGGGGCGTATGGCAAGCCGGTGACTCTTGCGAGCATCGCTGAGGAGGTGGCGAACTTCCATGTGGCGCTGACCCGTGAGGGCGTCTGGCAGCTGGTGATGAACACCCTGAGCATTGATGAAGCAGGCAACGGCGTGCATTCGCTGCGCTACCAGGAGGTTATGCCGACTACCGAGGCCAGCCTGGAGTATGTGTACGCCGACCCGACAGAGATCTCCGGAACATTCCAGCGGGTGAACCTGGTGGTGACCAACACCGGTGAGACCACGATCCGCGAACTGGGCGTCCAGGTGACCGGCGGCCCCAGCGTCCCGGTCGCAGTCAACTTGGCACCCGGGGCCACCGACGTGCTGATCAGGAACGTGGACCTGCGTCAACTGCCGCCAAGCGGAAAACTACTCGCGACCATCTCGGCCGGAGGGAAGGCCTCCAGCTTCGAGATCACCTTGGGTCTGGTCGACGTGGCCATCGAGGCCGCCCAGCACTCACTAGACGGCAAACCGTTCGTGACGGTCACGGTGTCCAACACCTCACGCATCCCGGCTGACACGACGGTCTCGGTCTACGAGGTCTCCGACCAGCGAGACGCCGACGGCAACGTCACGATCCTTGATGACCAGCCGTTGGATGTGCAGACCATCACGGTTGATAATCAGAACCCCGTCATGTTGTCCTACGACCCGGACCAGCTCAAACCCGGCGTCGAGACACTGTTCATCAAGGCAACAACCGTTCAGCCAGATATGAACGAATTCGACAATGAAGCGATGGTCCCCGTGTTCAGGCAGAGCCCGCAGCAGGCCCCTGGTGAGCCTGCTCCCAACGCCGAGTTCACCTGGGTCGCAGCAACCGGTGTCCAAATCGTCGAGGAATACGTGGTGGTCTCCGACCAAGAGGGAACCCAGCTCACGGCAACAGTTTCTCCCGCAAACGCTTCCAACACCCAGGTCACCTGGGAGTCGTCCGACCCGGCGGTGGTCCACATCGACAAGAACGGCAACCTGACAGCAGTCAGCCCCGGGAAGGCCACGATCACCGTCACCACTAAGGACGGCGGGCACTCCGATTCTGTCGAGGTGACTGCGAAGGCGAGTAGCTACACGCTGAGTGTGGAATCGTCATCGGACACAGTCGGTGGTCACGTCACGGTCAACGGACAGCGGCCCACCGATTCGAGCGTGACGGTCAAGGGCGGGACCCAGGTGACCGTGCGGGCTGTGACCTATCCCGGCTACGACTTCGTCACCTGGGAAGCCACGGGTCTCGACATTGCGGCTGGTGCTGCCCGGTCTCGTACGCTGACGTTCGTTATGCCGGACCAGGACGTCACGCTCAAACCGGTGTTCCAGTTCCGTGAGGCCGCCCCTGTTCTACAGTCAATTTCGGTTACTCCTCCCACCAAGACCAGGTACCACGTCGGTGAGAAGCTGGACCTGACCGGAGTCCAAGTGGTCGCCAACTACGACATTAGTCAAGGTGTGACAGTTCCTGGAGTCACCTACGCTCCGGAGGATGGGACCGTCCTGACGGGCGACATGACCAAGGTGACCGCCTCGTTCACCGACGGCCACATCACCAAGACTGCGACGTTCGCGCTGCAGGTGATTGGCGGTGGCGCCCCGACCGATCCGGGGACCAAGCCCACCGATGACGACCTTGGAAAAAAGCCCTCGCCCGGGCAGCCTCTACCGCCGGTGCTCAAGACGCCGCAAGCAAAGTCTGTGGCGATGGCTATGAACAAGCTGACGATGAAGAAGGGCACGTCCCTTAAAGCCGTGGCCCTTGCCTATCCTTTGTCTCTCAAGGCGAAGCTGACCTGGAAGTCGAGCAAACCGAAGGTCGCCTCAGTCTCCAAGACAGGCGTCATCACAGCCCACAAGCCCGGGAGTGCGACCATCACCGCGACCGCCCCGGGCGGCAAGACCGCCCGCCTGAAGGTCACAGTGGTCACCAAGGCACTCAAGGCCGTCTCAATGCGAGCGGCCCTCAAGGGCTTGAACGCCAAACCGAACAAGACCACCAAGATCACGATCAAACTCAACAAGACCGTGCGCCTATCCGTCCAACCAGTCCTGGAGAAGGCCACCATCAACAAGATGCCAACCTTCACCTCCTCCAAACGCACCGTCGCATCCATCGACCAAACCGGCCTGATCACCGCGAAGAAGAAAGGTACGACCACGGTCAAGGTGAGACTCGCAGGGAAGAAGACCACCGTCACCGTCCGGGTGATCTAGAAGCGCTGCTCCCGGCAACCCTGCGAGGCCCGGCTACCCCCAGCCGCCTCTGGCGCCCCCGGCCGCCGAGCCGCCGACGCCCACCGCACCAGCCAGTTGGAGGTGGCAGACTGCCTGGGTCCGGCGTACTCGCTTGCCACCAAAGGGAGGGCCGAGCCGATTCGCCAGCCGGTGGAGATCGCGTGCCAACGGCCCATCGACCGACGCCGCCACCGCCCCACGATCACGAGCGGAAGACGCGCCAACGTCCGCCCGGCTGTGACAGGCCAGCGCACGGTTTCCCGGACCCGACTCGTGCCCCGACAGTGGTGCGTACGCAAAACCTGGAGGGTAGTGGGCACGTCGAAAGCATGCACGGCCCTCCTCCCGCTCTTGTCCACAGAGAGTGTTGTCCGTGGTGTCAGCGACGCCGGCCTGACTAGCGCCCCCCAGGGAACGGGGCCTTTCCCACGCCCTGTTTCGCTGAGAGCGAACACTAGCCGGAAGAACGGTCGGATTTGTGATCCCCGGAGCGAACGCTTCGCTAGCCTTCAGGCATGGCTGGTGACAGCGGGCGTCTGAGTCGGGCGGGTAGAGCCGCCTTGCGGTGGGTGCCGCGCGTTCTGATGCCTCTTGTCGTCTTGGGATTGGCTGGGGCGGTGTTCTTCTACTCGTATTGGTTCCTCAATGACAAGACCTTGTCGGTCGAGGACCGGCTTGCGGGCGTGGGTGCGGCGGCCGGGGCGACGGCGGCCATTGCCTCTGCGACCGTCGCGCTGATCATCGCCCCCATGCGGCAGCAGAGGAAGGCAGACGACGCGAGGCACCAGCGCGAGCTGAAGTTCCGGGCCGCGGTTCGGGGGCTCAGGGATGAGCTTGACGATGGAGATGTGAAGCGCCAGCTCGATAGCGTGCGGTCCCTTGAGTACTGTCTCGACGACGACAGGCTCACACTGAGGGCCGCGCAGTGGATTGCTCACATCCTTTCCGACTTTGTCTCGCCTTGGTGTGCGCCAAGGCGGGACAGTTGCCCGGTGCCGCAACCGGTCTTGGTAGCGGTGGAGGTGCTGGAGAGACTCGTGCAGAGGAGACCAAGGATCAGCATCGCCGTCTCGAAGAGTGACCGGGAACGTCTGTGTTCTTCTGCGGTAGGGGACTCGCCAAAGGATGAGTCAAGGGCCTTGGGATCGGCGAGGCGGGAGATGGTCGTCTGCGAGTCAGGGAGCTCCATATCGTGGGATTCGAGTCGGTGGGCTCCCAGGAGGAAAGAGCCCCGCCAAGCGAACCAGACCGCTGCCTACACGGCTGACACTGGCGGGAGGCCCGAGCGTGTCAGCTCGAGCGGGGCCGATCTACGCCGTGCTCTTGCCGCCAGCCTTGGTGGTGCCTGAGAAGGGAGAGGGCTAGCTTTGCATACCCCATCAGCGCAGGCATTTCGGGCCCGGGCGAACAGATGGGGAATGGCAGCCCGGTAGTCTTGGACGATGCGTTCAAAGACTGCACGTGTCCTGTTCTCTGCTCTCCTGGTCACCACGCTGGGTGTGGTGGTCGCATCAACGGTGAGCGCGATCCCCAGAGTGTCGCCGACCTCAGGCCCAGCCGACGGGGGGACCGGAGTCAGCGGGGAGCTTCAACTCAGGGTCACCGCAATCGCCGCCCAAGGCGACACGAGGTATTGGTTGGACAAGAACGGCGACATCTGGGCATCCGGACCCAACCAGTATGGCCAGTTGGGTAATGGCACCACCACACGCTCGTCGTGGCCGGCGTTGGTGCAAGCAGCCACAGGGACACTGCCCGGGTTCACCGCCATCGCCGCAGGAGACTGGACGGGGTACGCGTTGGACGGGACCGGCAACGTGTGGGCCTGGGGCCGCGGCGACTCCGGCCGGCTGGGCAACGGCACCACCAGTGGCTCTTCGCGACCAGTCCAAGTGCAGGCCGCCCCGGGAAGAACGCTGCCACCCTTCACCGCCGTCGCCGCAGGCTATGGGTTGGATCGGTACGGTGACATCTGGGCCTGGGGAGACAACTACTACGGCCAGTTGGGCAATGGCACCGGTGGCCCCGGAAGCTACTCGTCGAATCCGGTTCGGGTACAAGCCGCCACTGGGACTCTACCGGTGTTCACCGCCATCGCCGGCGGATACAACACGGGGTACGGATTGGATGTGGACGGCAACGTGTGGGCCTGGGGATACAACAACGTCGGCCAGTTGGGCAACGGCACCACCACCAGCTCGACGAGACCCGTCCGCGTGCAAGCCGCCACAGGGACGACTCTGCCACGTTTCACTGCCATCGCCGCAGTAACCTACGTAGGGTATGCGCTCGACGAGAACGGCAGCGTGTGGGCCTGGGGATGGAACACCTCCGGCCAGTTGGGCAACGGCACCAGTGGCACCACCACCAGCTCGACGAGACCCGTCCGCGTGCAAGCCGCCACAGGGACGACTCTGCCGGTGTTCACTCAGATCGCCGGAGGCAGCGCCACGGGGTACGCGTTGGATGTGGACGGCACCGTCTGGGCCTGGGGAAACAACAACTACGGCCAGTTAGGCATCGGCACCACCACCAACTCGTCGAGACCCGTCCGCGTGCAGGCCGCCACTGGGACGCTGCCGGCGTTCACCGCGATCGCTGGAGGAGAGCAAACGGGGTACGCGTTGGACGAGACTGGCAACGTGTGGGCCTGGGGCGACGACATCTACGGCACGTCGGGCAACGGCACCACAACACACTCGCAACGGGCGGTTTTGGTGTCACCGACGGCCAGTGCTGTAACGTTCGGCGGGGTCCCTGGGACGGACCTGACCACCGATAGTGGGATGTGGTCGGCGACAACCCGGGCGGGGTGCGGCACGGTCCCCGTAGTGGTCACCTACCGTGCGGGGATGGCGACACGGCAGGTGACCCAAGCCGAAGGTTTTGTCTTCGGCGAACCACCGGCGATCAAGATTCAGCCAACGGGAGGCGTGGTCGTACCGGGAGAGCTGTTCGCCACCTCGGTAGTGGTTTCCGGCGACCCGACGCCGATAATCAGGTGGCAGTTGAAAGTCGGGACGGGCAGTTGGGTGAGTGTTCCGGAGGTGACCGGGACAACGCTCGCCGTCAAACCGACTGTCTCCACGCAGTATCGGGCGGTCGTCACCAACTGTTGGACAGACCTCGATGAGGTGGCGTACACCGCCTATTCGGCCAAAGCAACTGTCACCCTCGCAGCATCGTCCCCATCGACTGCGGACCCGCCGGCGTCTCCGAACACGACAAAAGCACCTCCGGTGTCTGTGGCGATGAGCAAGGTGACGATGGTGAAGAACACGACCCTCAAGGTTGTCCAGCCGCCGGGCTTGGCGGGTGGGGGAGTGTGGCTGTCGTGGTCGTCGAGCAACCGGAAGGTTGCCACAGTCAACACCAAGGGGGTGATCACAGCCCTTCAGCCCGGTCGGGCGGTGATCACGGTGAGCACACCAGCCGGGGGAGTAGCCAAGCTCACGGTGACCGTGGTCTCTAAGGCGGTCAAGGCGAAGGCGGTGCAAGCCACGCTCAAGGGCGCAGGGGTCAAAGGCTCGAAGACCGGTACGACGAAAATGAAGGTTGGTAAGACTGCCCGCCTGTCTGTCCAACCGTCGCCTGCGGGTGCGACCTTGAAGAAGATGCCAACCTTCAAGTCTTCGAAACCCAAGGTCGCCTCGGTCGATAGGAGCGGCCTGATCACAGCCAAGAAGAAGGGCAAGGCCAAAATCACTATCAGGCTCGCGGGTAAGAAGACCGCCATCGTCATCCACGTCACCTAGCGGCCCACACCACGTGCGTCGTTGCGCGCGTGCCCGCACGTCCGCTTGCCCCCACGTTCGCGAGTGGCCCTGCGCGCCAATGGCAGTGGGGTGGCGACGTGCTCTGCGATCATCTCGCTTGTTGGTGAGACTCGTTGCTCTGGCCGTTACTGCCGTGGCGTGCGCTATCCGATAGCCTTGGTCAATGCGTTCAAAGACTGCACGTGTCCTGTTCTCTGCCCTCCTGGTCGCCACGCTAGGGGTAGCGCCCGCACCAACAGTAGGCGCGATCCCTCCGGTTGATCCATCCTCGGGTCCGGCTGGTGGTGGAGCGAGGGTCAGTGGGCTGATTCCGCCGGTGTTCACCACAGTCGCGGCAGCAGACGACGCAGGGTACGGGTTGGACGAGAACGGCAAGGTCTGGGCTTGGGGACACAACAACTACGGCCAGCTCGGCAACGGCACCCTCACCGATTCTGTGTGGCCGGTTCAAATGCAGGCCGAGACTGGAGCCCTGCCCGTGCTCACCGCCATCGCAGCAGGGGCCCACACCGGGTACGCGTTGGACAAGGACGGTGGCCTGTGGACATGGGGCTACAACTACTACGGGCAACTAGGCGACGGCACCAACACAGATTCATCATGGCCCAGGCGGGTGACACAGGCCGTCTCAGGAGAGCTACCAGCGTTCACCGCGATCGCCGTGGGGGCCTTCTCGGGGTACGCGTTGGACGAGAATGGCGGCCTGTGGACATGGGGATACAACTCCTACGGGCAGCTGGGCAACAACACCGCCACACCTTCATCGATGCCGAGTCGGGTGACACAGGCCGTATCGGGCGAGCTGCCACCGCTCACCGCGATCGCCGCAGGAGCCCAGACGGGGTACGCGCTGGCTGACGATGGCGGCATCTGGGCCTGGGGATACAACGGCCTCGGCCAGCTCGGCAACGACAGCAACGTGACCTCGGCGCGGCAGCCGGTGCGAATCTGGACCTTTCAAGGAGGCACACCGCCGGTGTTCACGGCAATCGCCGCCGGCCACTACACCGGGTATGGGTTGGACCAGGACGGCCGTGTCTGGGCCTGGGGATGGAACAACAACGGCCAGCTGGGCAACGGCACCACCACCAACTCGACGCGGCGGCCGGGCCAGGTGCAGCCCACGTCAGGCACACTACCGAAGTTCACCGCGATCACCGCAGGTGACTACACGGGGTACGCGCTGGACGAGACCGGCAGCATCTGGGCCTGGGGAGGCAACGGTAGTGGTCAGTTGGGTGACGGCACCAACAGGAACTCGTCCACGCCGGTCCAGGTGCGGTTGGCTTTTGGGGAGCTGCCGGTGTTGACTCAGGTTGCTGCTGGGGGCGGCACGGCGTACGCGTTGGACAAGGACGGTGGCATTTGGGCTTGGGGAGCCAACCTCTACGGCCAGTTGGGCAACGGGGAGACCAGGGATGCTTCCACACCAGTTCCCTTGGTGGCAGCAGTCACGAACGTGATGTTCGGAACAAGGCAGGGAACCAACCTGAACACCAACGGCAGTACATGGTCAATAACCA
>Ga0123356_10001201_pt1 | contig 28716 bp, 44 predicted proteins | sample TergutEmb28metaG_2_FD_92546 | JGI IMG/M metagenome (GOLD analysis project Ga0123356, IMG submission 92546) | Embiratermes neotenicus P3 segment gut microbial communities from Petit-Saut dam, French Guiana - Emb289 P3 | ecosystem: Host-associated > Arthropoda: Insects > Digestive system > Gut ...
TCAACCCTCAGCAGGAATGCATTGGGGTGTTTTTCCATTAGTACTCTCGGAACAGGGAACAGCTCGTCTACAGTAATCATCTCGATTGGTTCACCCGCTGCTATTGAGCCAAACAGTGGTACGTCAACATAATCAGGATCATCATTCTTAAATCGAAGTGTGCCTCCAACTAGGGCATCAACGTCAATACCCAACATCTTACAAAATGGAACCACGGTATCTATGTTGCCGCCACGAAAGTCTCTATTAATTAGGTTATAGATTGTTGTTTTGGGAATCTTTGACGCTCGAGAAAACTCCGCAATGCTGCCGTAGCGCTCTTCAATTATCTCGCCTAAGCGATCACCAAGCTTATTCACAAGACTCCTAAACAAAAACTGGCTTCATAACTAAATTCCCAAAATTGGAAAAATCTTACTCAATAGTATTGCACAGTTACCAAAAACAGTATAGTATCTGTAAGTACCAATACTGGTACACGGTACCAATACAGAGACTGGCAGGAGAAGGGACTTTCGTGACTTTTGGAAATTTGAGAGCAGAAATGGCCAGAGCGGGCATTACTCAAACGGAGATTGCAGAGTTTCTTGGCATGAGCTTTAACAACTTTAACTTGAAGATGAACGGCAAAGTTGGACTGTCGCTCAGTGAGGTTATCGCAATCAAGGACGCATTTTTTCCAGATGAAACAATCGACTATCTATTCACCAACACAGACGAGCGCCTGAGCGAGAGGGTGGTCAAGCGATGATGTCGAAGATCGTCTATCCGGAGATCCCCGAGTACATCACTCCCAACCAGGCTAATCGCTTCTACGGCATACCTGCTGAAGAGGTGCGTGAGCTGATCAAAGGTCGTCGTATCACCTACCGCCCGTCTGGCAAGTGGATGCGGGTGAAGGCGCGCGAGCTAGAGGAGTATATCGAGCGGACATCTATCAAACCGCGATAGGTCTCCGTATGGACTGGCTAGACCCTCCCACTGACCAGTCCATACGGAGATGTATCCGAACGAACAATGAAAACCGAAGAACCGAAGTGGCTGGTATCAGGTGTGAATCCATTCCCTGAAAGATTCTGTTTCCTCCTTTCGAACAAATCCAGCTTGACCTGCTATCAGCTTCATCGGTTCTTTTGAGAAAGGGGCTTCTATGGCACTTGATATCTACGAGGAAGAGCAATTGCTGGTCGACAGGCTGACCGACAATCAGGTCTGGGCAAGGCTGAAGCAGCATATGGAGCGGCGCATCGATATGAGCCTTGGAGGCATTAGTCGAACCGTTGAGTTCGACGATCTTGAGAAGTGCATCAACATCTGCCGTGCACGTATCGGTCTGGATCCATTGTGATTACCAGACGCAGGCAGCCCACGTTCAGGGCGGTTGTGAGAAAGCGACCACCGTTGCTGACCATCCGTCAGCGACTGGCGATGAAGGGGTTTACCAATGTGGGGAGGTTCTTAGATGGGAAAAGCAGCTCGTGAGAAAGGCGCAAGGGGCGAGCGTGAGTTGGCTTCGAAGCTCAGGGAACTAGGGTTCGAGCATTCCCGACGTGGGTACCAGTGGCTTGGCGCTCTTACCGAGGCTGACATAGAGAGCGCTTTACCTGGCATCCACATCGAGTGCAAGCGGACGAATCGGTTCTTATCGCGGTTCATGTTCCAAGCGATGAATGACGCGCCTGATGGTTTGATCCCAGTGGTGATGTGGCGCAGGGATCATGGCGAGTGGATCGCGGTTCAGTTCACCAGTGACTTCATAGGTATGGATGCGTTCGATCTGAGCGTGATGGAACCGGTACTTAAAACCAGCAGGGACACGATTCCGGACGCACTGGCACTTGCGAGGTCGATGATGGAGGTCGCCCTATATCCGGCGACCTATTGGTGGATCGATACCAATACGGAGGTTGTAGCCATGCCACTGGCTGACTGGATAGAGATCTATAAGGAAAGCGGACTGATAGAGAAAGGAGAAAACAAATGACAAGATTGGAAGAGATCATCGATGGCATCAACTACGGGAACAAGCCGTGGCAGGTAATCACACAGATCGCACTGCTGGCGTTCCTGGCTGTGTTACCGGTGATCGTGTACTGGATGATGGGGGTGACAAGATGAAGAGGAACGGCTATCCGAGGGTCGATTATCGCTATGCAAAAAGCAGACCCGCTGGGAAGCGGGTCAACAAAACCAACGCAAAGTATAGCAGAGTCGCTCTGGCAGTGCTGCTGATATGTACGATCCTCGGCATCTGCTACTGTCTGGTCAGGGGGTCAGCATGACGTACGAGCGCATCGACCTGAAGTACGACCGGACAACAGGCGTCGGCGGAAGTGACGCCGCCGCCGCGATCGGGCAGACGACCTGGAAGTCACCACTCAAGCTTTGGCTTGAGAAAACCGGACGGGAGACACCCGATGATCTCTCAGCCGATGAGCGCATCTATTGGGGGACAAGGCTTGAGGCAGTGGTGATCAGTGAGTTCGCACTACATCACCCTGAGTATGCTGTCTGGCAGCCTGAGAGAGCCTACAGGTCGACTGTCTATCCTTGGGCTACTGCAACCCCAGATGCCTTACTGGAGGGCTTAGAAGACGCCACAGGCGTTCTGGAGGTCAAGACCGCAGATGGCACATTCCGCAAGCAGTATAAGGCTGGAGAAATCCCTATGCAATACCGCGTACAGCTACTGCATAACATGGCGGTACTGGACGCATCGTTCGGTTGGCTGGCAGTGCTGGTCGGTGGCAACACCTACTTCGAGTTCGAACTGAAACGCGATGCGGTGATAGACGCTGAGATCGCAAGACTGATGGAGCTTGAGAGCCAATTCTGGACGCTTGTCGAGGCTGACCAGTCACCTAAGCTTGTCGGAATTAAGGATGAAGGGAGAGCACTGGCTACTCTTTACCCAGACCCAGACACCACCGTGATCAATGAGACATCGGACGAGGTTATCACCGCCGTGCTGGACTATGTGGAGGCAGCTGAGGCTATCAGGGAAGCCGAGGCGGTGAAGGCATTGAGTGCGAATATCATCAAGTCTGCTATCGGCGACAACTACGGTTTGACAACCGGTCTATACCGGATGACCTGGCTACGGAAGGAAGCTGAGAAGCTGGACACCAAGCGCCTCAAGGCTGAGAAACCAGAGGTGTTCAGGGCATACCAAAAGACGTATATCCACGATAGCGGTATACGTTTCAGGGAGGTGGAGTGAATGCCCAGGAATCGACCAGTTGATCTGAACAACCTGTTATATGAACAGCTTGAGCGGATCAGCGATGAAACACTCACAGGCGATGCTCTCGCAGTCGAGATACAGCGATCCAAAGCTGTAACAGGTCTCGCCTCCCAGGTGATCGCCAACAACAACACCGTGCTCGCAGCGCTTCGGATCCAGAAGAGTTCTGGCGGTGAGCTATCGCTCCCAAAAGCACTCCTGGGCAAGCAGGAGGTGGAAGATGCGTAGATACTCAGCAGATGAGAAAGCATTCCTCCGCTTCTTCATACCTGGACATTCGCACAGAGATATCACAGAGGCTTTCAATGAACGCTTCCCAGACATAACGGTTGCCCAGGTTAAGGCTTTCATAAAGAACAATGGTCTGACTACAGGTCGCACCGGTCGGTTCGAAGCTGGCCATGTGCCTGCCAATAAAGGCAAGTCATGGGATGAGTTCATGGCGGTGGCAAGCCAGGAAGCGTGCAGGAAAACCCTGTTCAAGCCAGGCCATTCGACAAACATCAGACCGATCGGCTATGAGGTCTGGCGTGGTGATGGCTACCTGTGGCGCAAGGTTGCGTTCACCAAGCCACCCAGGCATGGTTGGAGACAGGTGCACCGTATTTTGTGGGAGGAAGCGAATGGAGCCGTGCCTGCCGATATGACAGTCAGCTTCATCGACGGTGATGCTACCAATATCGTTTTGGAGAACCTCACTCTTGTACCACGGGCTCTCAGAAGCACGATGAACCACCTTGGCTTGACCGGTGCAAGCGAGGAAGTGATGTTGACTGCGAGGATCGTGCAGGCAACCAAAGCCCGCAGGAAAGCAGGCAGATGATGGTAATCGAGGTAAGCAGGTATTACTCGAACTCAGAAGATGCCATCCGGTACCTATGCAACCGTTGTCCTCTCGAGCACGGCTGGTTGTCAGCTGAGAGCCCGAGAGGTGAATGCTGCGAGCATATGCTGGGGATCATCTGGGGCGAGAATCAGGACATCATCAGATTGCATCGAGGCAAACCTTACTGCACGATCAAGGTCGCCGCGATCAGACAGAGACAGGAAATGAATCGGGAGCATCCACGCAGGATGGTACCCGTCGAACAACTCAGATTGGATGTATAAAAATGACCTTACTGATTGATATGGATAAGCCAGACAGATGTGTTGAATGCAAATTGCAGCGATATGAATATTTCAAGGGCAAGCTTGATATCCGGTGGTGTGCTGCCGATGAAAAGGAGAGAACTATCCCAGGCTATGGTATCCCTGATTGGTGCCCCATCATCGGTGAGGTGACTGATACCGATATCATCCTGCTGGCTGCCGAGCGTATGGGGATTGACGGTGAGATGCTGATCAGCTTGATGAAGGAGGCCAGCAATGGAACCGACTGAGAGAAACATCTACGAAGCCGAACTACGGCAGGACCGCATAGAGGAGGCAGCACGCCGTCAAGCTGTTTGTCAGGACTGCCAGTACTTCCGCTACCCCGACTGCGCAGGTGATGCGGGACTATCCTGTGAATGGGGTATATGCACCTTTGATTGGCCTGCGATGCAGCTGGGTATGACACCTGTCGATAAGGCTCCATGCGAGGCCGAGAACTTCCTGTGGAGGAGGTGAGTGATGACCGATTTGCTGACAGCCACTGAAGGTGCGAGCATACAGGCTTTAAACCCTAGGAACACCTACGAGAAGCTGATAATCGACCGCTGGGATCGCATCGCATTCCTATTGCCCGAACACGTAAAACAGGAGAAAGTATTCCAGGTGCTCTCTAGCACGGTATCGCAGGATCCGAAGCTTCTGGAGTGCTCTTCAGCCTCCCTTGTCGCTGCAACGCTTACCTGTGCAGCACTCGGATTACTGCCTTCGAAGGTCGATGGACTTGGGCACTGCTTCATCATCCCTTACGGCAAGGAAGCCACTTTCCAGTTCGGATATAAGGGCGTTTTAGAGCTTGCCAGGCGCTCTGGGGAGATCGCTGATATCACTGCTGCAGTGGTCTATCAGGGTGATGAATTCATGCACATCATGGGCGACGCGGAGCAGATAATCCACGTGCCTGACTACAGTGCGAGCAGGAGTCCGGAGAATATTATAGCCACCTATATGGTCATGCGACTCACCAATGGCGGTGTCCACAGGGAGGTCATGACGATCGATGAAGTGATGAAGATAAGGGACAGGAGTCAAGCCTACCAGACCGCGAAACGCTTCAATAAGAAGTCCGCCTGGGACACGGATCCAGAGGCGATGATCAAGAAAACGGTCATAAATCGGGCTAAGCCCTACATGCCTCTAAGCCCTGAGATCAGGACGTTTTGGAGGGATGCGGATGAGCCGAAAGAAGCCTCTGGAAGCCCCTTCGATTTCATGTTGAACGACGACGCGGTCTATGAGGTGACCGCTGAGGATATCGAGTTTTAGGAGTGGGAATGAGCGAGTGGTTGATATTCGGATTGGCGTTGTTGGGAGCCCTGACAGTGCTACTCCTGGCAGTCAATATCATGCAGCACAGAGAGCGTATGTACGGTATTCGGGACAGTAAAAACAGCGATTCAAGCCTGTGAAAAACTTTTTAGGAGAGCATCAATGGGACGCATTAGAACTCTAAAACCATCGTTCTGGACTGACGAAAAGGTGTCTAGCATGACCAATTTCGCAAAACTATTGTTCATTTCTTGTATTTCAATGGCCGATGATGAAGGCCGTCTGCGTTGGGTTTCTGGCTATATTTTAGGCGAGGTTTTCCCCTTTGGAGGAGCGTCCAGCGGACAGATTTCCAGAGCAATGAAGGAAATCGAAAAAACCGGAATGATAAAAGCTTACAGCGTTTCTGCAGGTAGATTCGCATATATCGTGAATTGGCACAAGCATCAGCGCATCGATAAGCCGCAACCGTCGCTACTTCCAGCGCCGAATGATTCCGAGAACGATTCCAGGAATGATTCTGAGAATATTTCCGAGAATGAATCTCAGATTGAATCGCATAATCATTCGACGCCTGAAAAGGAAAGGGAAAAGGAAAGGGATACTAGTACTCGTAACTCTTCTTCACCTGAATTTAAATTGTCGTCGTCACGTTTTACCGATAACGTCACTTTGCTAGGAGCAGAGGACGCAGCGTCCGAACCTGTGAGCCCACCCGGGAAGGGCAAGCCGCGCCCACCAGGTGGGGCAGACGACGTTTTGAGAGTTCGAGGAGGTCTTCGGACTTGCCCTCACTGCGGCGGGAAGGCTGACCTGGTCGAGGAGGGTCTGGTCTGCCTCGATTCGAACACTCTCGTCGGACAGTGCCGGTTACCGGTAGCCGTCAGGGGAGGTGCGTGATGGAGCGGTTTGGCAACCTGGCTGGCTTTGGGCAGGACGGGGCGACATCGAGCGCCGCTTTCCTTTCAGCCCGCTACGAGGATCGGGAGTGCCCTGGGTGCGGCAGCAGTCCGCTTCGGAGGTGCAACCAGACAGGCACCGATCCTTTCGTCGCGACCTCGACGAACCTGTACTTCTGCGAGGCTTGCCAGCGGAGCACGCTCTTCTGCCCGAGTTGCGGTAGTGAGACCGGAATCCGTCGGGGTGACTTCATCTGCCTCCGTTCCGGTGCGAGCATCTCAGCCTGTGGGGTCGAGAAGGCGGAGGAGGATCCCTTCGCGGCGGAGGTCAGGAGCTATGGGAAGTCGATTGGCATGACCGCTACCGACACCGATAGGTTCATAGCCTACAACGCCGCTCGCAACTGGCAGATCAACGGGCAACCGATCGCCGACTGGCAGGCGCTGATGCGGGGATGGCAGAGACGCAGCGCATGAGGGCTGAGCGCATACTGCACGATGCCGGTGTCTCGATCCGCTACATCGAGAGACGGGTCGAGACACTGCAGCGGATGAGGGCGTCCCTTGAGCATCTCTCGGCTGAGGTCATCGCCGGATCGAGCAAGGCTGAAAGCGACCGGCTGACGCTCCTAATCGACATCTGCGACCAGCTCTACGCCGACGCCTGTGCTGACGCTGAGCGGATGCACGATGCCACGAAGATCGCCTTCAGGTTGCTCGATAGCCTGCCACCACAGCATGCCGAGATGCTCGAGTTGCGCTACCTGCACGGTAAGACGGTGAGTGAGATCGCCAGAGAACGTGACATGTCGTGGACGTCGACGAAGCGGCTGATCGAGACCGCCTTAGCGGTCGCAGAGTCGCGATTTTTGTGAAATTTTATGATTTTTGGTGAAAATGGTGAAGATATGTTAAAATCTGATAAGTTCGTATCCGTGTCTCTACAGGCCGCCAAATGGCGGCTTTTCGCATTTCTTCCGACCAAAACCGCATAAGGAGCACCCATGGAGCAGATCAGAGTCAAACCAGACGATCAGGGCAGGATCATCATCAGACTGTTCGGTCAGGACTACGAGATCATCGTCGACAAGGAGGGTAAGGCCAAGAAGCCCGCACCCAAAGACGAACCCGACCAAGGCGGGTGAGGTTGATGCCAAACGAGGACAACCTGCGACCACAGAACACCAGAACAAAGAGTGAGCAAAGAGCTGTCGCAGTGCAGGGCGGGAAGGCCTCTGGAGCAGCTAGAAGGCAGAAGAAACTGATCCGCGATAACCTGCAGATGCTGATGGAAATGCAGGTCAAACCAGGTAAAGCCGCTGAGAGTCTACGCAAGCTGGGTATCCCCGAAGACGAGATGACCAACCAGATGGCGATGGCTGTCGCAGCCTGGCAGGAAGCTCTGAAGGGCAACGTCAGAGCGCAGGAGTACGTCCGCGACACGATAGGACAGAGACCTGCTGACAAGCTGATCGTCGCCGAGGTCGACACCGATTGGTTCATCGAAGATGGTCAGGAAGCTTAACCCCAGTGCATTCAACGACTGGGTGTTCGAGAGCCTGACCGACTACACCTTCCGCATCGAGGCCTACGTGGGAGGAGCTGGCTCCGGCAAGAGCTACGGAGCGACCCAGAAGATGCTGCTCAAAGCGCTCAAATCCAAGCGCAACGTGTTGGTGATCCGCAAGATCCAGCGCACCATCAAGCACTCCATCTGGGCGCTGATGCTCAGTCACCTGCGTGCTTCCGGTTTCCTTGCCTACTGCCGCATCAACCGCAGCGATTACGAGATCGAGCTGCCGAATGGCTCGGTCTTCCTGTTCAAGGGGCTTGATGATGAGGAGAAGATCAAGTCGATCGAAGGCATCACAGACATCATCATCGAGGAAGCGACCGAGCTGACCGAGGACGAGTTCACACAGCTGAATCTGCGTCTGCGTGCACAGTGCGAGTATCCGCAGCTCTACCTGATGTTCAACCCCGTGTCCAAAAAGAACTGGGTCTACGGCTACTTCTTCGAAGGCTATCTGCCTGAGAATGCGAAGGTCATCCACACGACCTACCGCGACAACCGCTTCCTGAGCGATGACTATGTCGCCGAGCTTGAAGCCCTGCAGTACCGCAATCCTGCCTACTACCGCATCTACACGCTGGGAGAGTTCGCGACGCTGGGTACCCTGGTCTTCCCGAACTATGAGACACGCCTGATAACCGACGCCGAGCTTGAAGGCCTACCGTTTTGGATAGGCCTCGACTTCGGGTACGTGAACGACCCGTCAGCGATCGTCTGGGGGCGCATCAACGAGCCTGCCAGGCGGATCTATGTCACAGGTGACTACGTCAAACGCGGCATGCTGAATGACGAGATCGCAGAGATAATGACCGGCTTGGCGCTGCATAAGGACAAATCATATGCAGACAGCGCAGAGCCGAAGAGCATCGCAGAGATCAGGCGGTTAGGTGTCAACATCGAAGCTACGGTCAAGGGCAAGGACAGCGTGATCAACGGCATCCAGTGGCTACTACAGCATGAGCTGATCGTCGATGAGCGCTGTTCCGATGTCATCGGTGAGCTTGAGAACTACACCTGGAAACGCGACCGTAGAACCGGCGAGTACATGAACGAACCGGTGGACACCTACAACCATACGATCGACGCGATCCGCTACGGACTCAATCGCTACATCAAGGGAACACTGAAACCGCTGGTGGTCAGTAAGTCAGACATAGGGCTGGCTCCTGACACCACGAGAAGAAGTTATTGGAGATAAGACCATGCCAATGTACACGCTCCGCAAGGGTACCGAGATAACCGCTCAGGTGATCAGGGACGTGATTGTCCACAACGACAGTCTGAAGGAGCGCTATGACCTCCTTGAGGAGTACTACATCGGCCAGCAGGCGATCACAAGGCGCGAGAAGGCTGACGGTCTATCCAACAACCGTGTGCTGATAAACCACGCCAAGTACATCGTCGACGTCAACAACGGCTATCTGATGGGTGCGCCGGTCGACTACCATGTGGCTGAAGGCAGCAGGATTGAGCCACTGCTTGACGCATACAAACGTCAGGTCATGTCGGACTTGGACAGCGAGGTAGTCAAAGACGCAGCGATCTTCGGTCTGCAGTACGAGTACGTCTATGCGAATGAAGAGGCTGAGCCGTGCAGCGCCGAGGTCGATAACCGCTATGCCTGCCTGGTCTATGACACCACCCTCGAACATAACCCTCTGTTCGGCATCATTTATGATCCGATCATAGAAGAGGATAAGATAGCCGGCTACGACATCATCTACTGTGACGATAAGGTCATCCGCGAATACACGATATCGGGAGAAGACCTCGACGTGCTCTACCAGGATGGTGTTGAGAGACCGCACGCCTTCGGTGGAGTGCCGCTGATTGAGCACCGCAATAATCCTGACTACCTGGGTGACTTCGAACCAGTGATCAGCTTGATCGACGCATACAACACTCTACAGAGTGACCGTGTGAACGATAAGGAGCAGCTTGTAGACGCGATATTAGTCTTTGCAGGGGTAGACTTCAGTGAAGAGCAGATGGAGTCTCTCAGGCGGCAGAAAGTGCTCTCCAAGGTACCCGCTGATGCTAATGTGCATTATGTGACAAAGACCTTGAACGAGGCTGATACCGATATCCTGAGAAAGAACCTAGAAGACGACATCCACAAGATCAGCCTGGTGCCGAATCTCTCTGACCGAGAGTTCATGGGTAACTCATCAGGTGTCGCGATCAGATACAAACTGCTGCTGTTCGAGCAGAACATTGCCAACAAAGAGCGCTACTTCACAAGCGGGCTGATGAAACGCTTCGAGCTTTACAACAACTTCCTCTGCACCGCATCCCGCATGGAGAAGGTGCCGATAACCGAGGTGACTGCGGTCTTTACCCGCAATCTACCTCAGAACGATTTCGAGACCAGCCAGATGATCAACAACCTCCTTGGCATAGTCGACACCGAGACGCTGGTCAGCCAGTTGAGTTTCGTCGATGATGCCTCAGAGACCATACAGGTAGCGCAAGGCGAGACCAGGGCAATCGAGCGACCTGACTTTGAGACCATTGCAACAGCTGACGAGACCGGAGCCTGATGAATGCCAACGGATACATACTGGATTCGCAGGGCTGCCAGGAGGGTGAACGCCTCTGAGCGCTACTCCGAGGCTCAGCTGACAAGACTCTTCCGCACCTACGACCAGGCATACCGAGACATCGACCGGATGATCGAGGAGGTCTACAGCGGCTACAGTTCGCAGACAGGTCTAGACCGCCAGCAGCTGCAACGCCTGCTGTCCCTGAGCGCCACAGATCGATTCTGGCGCACGCTTGAAGGTCGGGGCATGCAGCAGTATGTCATGGAGAACTATCGCTCCCGCATCAACCGGCTGGAGCAGCTGCAGGCACAGCTCTACACGAGGGTGGCAGAGCTTGCCAGGCGTGAACAGGCGATCAATGCTGAGACCTACTCGGAGATCCTGAAGCATGGCTATGCTTCGACGATCGCAGACTACACGGGGGATATACCCTTCTATCAACTGGACAACCAGACCATAAACCGACTGCTCAGAGAGCCTTGGAGTGGTGCTGATTACTCAGAGCGCATCTGGGGTAACACCGAGCACCTAGCTGAGCGCCTGGACGACATCTTGACCAGAGGAGCGATGACCGGTGCCTCATACGAGCGGATGTCCAGGGAGCTTAGGGAAACCTTCAAAGTCAGCAAGAGCAACGCTGATCGGTTGATACGCACCGAGGCTAACCATTTCCACAACGAGGCGGAGTACCAAGCCTACCGCGACATGGGTGTTGAGCAGTACACCTTCATGGCGACACTGGATGCACGTACCAGTGACATCTGCCAGGAGCATGATGGCAAACACTACCGGCTTGACGAGCGTGAGCAGGGAGTCAATTGGCCACCACTGCATCCGAACTGCCGCAGCACCGTGATCGCCTACCTGGGAGATGAGTGGGCACCGACAGTACGACGTGTACGTAACCCTGTGACCGGCGAGAGCGAGGTTGTGCCATGGCAGAGTTATGAGGAGTGGGCTGCGAGAAATCTGGTTGCTGGGGATACCACAAAAAGCACAAAGGAATCACGGTTGTTTACTGATCGTGAAATGGCAGGAGGCTATAGAACCCCAGCACACACCACTCTTGATCACGATGCGATAGAGCGACTGAAGCAGGAAGCGATATCAATAGGGATTCCACAAGATATTCTTTCTTTTAATACAGGAAGTCAAACCGGTTATTCCGAGGAACTTCGTTTGATACATGTACGCGGAGATGTTCTTCCAGACATGTCATCAAATCTGAATAGGGATACTATGACGTCCAGGGCTGTGCTTGCACATGAATACTACGGGCACTTGATGCATCATGGCTCAAAAGCTCAGTACATTCCAGGGTTTTGGAGGGACGAATATCGTGCCAGCGCTACCGCTTCGGTAAGAGCGCCAGGATTGACTGAAGAAGAGAGGAGGAGCTTGATGATTGATGCCTACGAGAGAGCTCAGGAAGCAGGGTATGTGTTATCATTATCAAGAAAAGCAAGGAAGATGATTTATGGTCGATGATAGAAGAGAAATAACAGTCATTGAAATCAAACAGGTCACAGTTGAGAAGCTGAGGCGACCCTACAAAAGCTATTCATGTCCACGATGCGATAGTGAGATAATCATTACCCATCCTGCTGGGTTGGAGCCATATGCTTCCTGTGAAAAGTGCAGAGTTTATGCTGGTTTCAGGCCTTTATAACGTTTCAGAGACATCTAACTGACAAAGAACGCCCGCGAGCTCCACATTGGGTGCAAACGGGCGTTGGCACCATTTTAACATAGGTGAAGCAAGAGCCACCCACGGGTGGCTTTTTCATTTCGGCAACTCAGACCGTCCTTTGGGGCGGTCTTTTGCATTTTCGCCGAGGGGCGCAAAACCGCTAACGCCGAGGGGCGCAAAACCGAGACAGAAAGGAATCATCAATGGATGAAACCATCACATCGGTCGAGGAGACAACTGAGACCGAGACACCCGAAAGCACCGAGAAGACCTTCACTCAGGCTGAGGTTCAAAGCCAGATCGATGCCGTGCTGTCCAAGCGTATCTCTGAGGAGAAAGCGAAGAACGAGCAGGCGATCAAGGATGCTTTGGCCGAGTATGAGCGCCAAGCCCAGCTGACAGCCGAAGAGCGTGACAGGGAGGCTCGGACTAAACAAGAGGCTCTGATCAGAGCACGCGAGGATGAGATAACCCTTCGCGAGCAGACGATTGCAGCCAAAGAACAGTTAAGCGAACTGGGCATGTCGTCCGGACTGGTTGACTTCGTGGTCGACTTAGATCCTTCGATCACGTCTGCAAACGTAGCCAGGTTGGCAGAGGAGTTCAATCGGGCGGTCGAAGCCGGTGTCACAGCCAAGCTCACCGGCACGTCCCCTGAAGACCCCAGAGCCAATACCAGGCCACCGGCGAAGGGCATGCCATCCCAATTCTAAAGGAGTAACCAATGGCAAGAATCGACGCATTAAGCGTATTCCAGAGTGGAACAAGCACCAAATACAAGCTCGCCGAACTCTATGGCGAGGTAATCGACAACGTTCAGAAGAACACGATCTCTAGCCTGCTCAAGAACACCCGTCTGAGTGGCGACTTCGCTGCAGGCACAGTAGAAGCCAGCCGTATCGAGAACTCGGCAAGTAAGGCTTACGGCAGCGCCAGGAGCGCTGGTAACGCTGAGAAGGCAAAGATACTCCCCGTGCCGATCCCGATCGGTATCCATCGTGAGATGCTGAAGGAGTTCGAGCGCTCCGACATCGACCGTATCGGCATCGTTAACCTGATGCAGCGTGAGATGACCAATATGCAACTCGGTATGGAGCGCGAACTGGAGACCGCATTCTTCGCAAAAGCGATCGCTGCCGGCACTGCTGTCGCACCAGCCGGAGATGCATTGGAAAGGATCGATGCAACCATCCTCCAGCTTGAGACGCTGAAGAACAAGTTCATCGAAGGTGTACCCAGAGCGATGATCAATGTCATCTGCAACCCGTACATCTACCAGGAGATCAGAAGCGATCTGGATGATAAGCCGAACGTCAATGTCGACACCACTATCGAGGAGTTCTCCCGCAGGCACGGAGTCAACTACTTCTCAAGCGTCTATATGCCTGCAGGCATCGACATCATCGTCATGGCGACCGAGAGTGTCGCACTACCGGTGAAGCTCTACCAGTACGATGCCGAAGGCACCATCCCGCTGTCTAATGCTGTAGCTGAAGGCTTCTTCTATGACTACGGATGCGAAGCAGTGATGCCTGACATGATCTTTTATGCAGAGACAGTCGAAGAAGAAGAAGGCTAGACATGACTGACCAGATAGAGCGAATAGTCGAGTATGTAGGGAAGATCAACCAGACCATATCAGACCAAGACCTGCTCGAGTACACGATCGAAGCTGTCATCGACAGGGCACTGCTCTATCTGGGGCATGACAAGCTGGATGAGAGGTTCGAGCGCATCATCGCTGACGTGGTGAACGGAGTACTGCTCAAGTACATCACCAACCTGGAGGCAACAGAGCCTGACAAGGCGATCAGCAGCGTGAGCGATAACGGTCAGTCGATCTCTTACTCGCACGAGGCTGTCAGATACCTGGCAGCAGCAGATGACGACGAGCTGTTCGGGGGATTCGCCAGACTGCTGGCACCCTTTAGGACGATCAAGGTGGTGGGCATGTGAGGATACCGAACAGCATGAAGCAGGCGATTAAGGATGCTTTCTACGACCAGGCTGTCACCGTCCACGAGAAGACAGTAACCACAGACGCTGAGGGCGGCCGTGTAGCCTCTCTGAGTGATCCGGTGGGTACTTTTATGGGAAATGTACGTTACACATCTCTCGGGGCACTACAGGAAGCCTACGGGCTAACCTACAACATCGATGTCGCTATCACAACCGGCTATAACGGTCTGAAACCAGGCGATATCATCAGCTATGCAGGGGACACCTTCTCGGTCACAGAATGCAAGCCGTCTGACAGTCATTTCCTGATTATCGGAGTCAAGTATGGTCAAGATAGAGATTAAGAACATGGATCGCCTGTTCTCGCGCCTCGATAACATCGCCGAGGTTGACCTGGAACCGCTGATGTACAAAGCGGTGTTGGCTGTCGAGGCTCAGGCTAAGGCGCTGGTACCCGTACGCAATGGAGCACTCAGAGCCAGCATCCATCCCGAGGTCAAGACAGAGGGGGATACGATCATCGGACGGGTCTACACAGCTAATGAGTACGCAGCTTTCGTCGAGTTCGGTACTGGTACCACCGGTCAGGGTTCCTATCCGTATCCTGTGCCTGGTGTCGACCTGCAATATCGTCAGACACCATGGGTCTTCCCGATTGAGAGCAAAGACCAAGACAAGCCAGGATTCGTGACGACGTCGGGGTTTGTCGCGCGACCGTACATGCTCCCTGCTCTGCTGCTCACACGAGACAGGATCATGGCGATGATCGAGAACGAGACTCCTAAGCTCCTGCATAAAGCGATAGGAGGCTGAAGATGTACCTACCGAAACAGGATATCTACGAACTACTGGACGGGTATCTGCCAGGCGGCGTGATCCAGAACAGTGACAATGTATTCACTACGCTACCGACGATCACTTTCAATGTCGCTGAGAATGCAGTATCACTCGATCTGTCAAACCAGATTACCTATCAGGATATCAGCATCACCATCGACTTCTGGGCAGCCGGTTCGAAGGTCGCTAGCACGATGTTAAGTGACGTGGAGCAGCTGATGAGGTCTGCTGGATACAAGCTGGCGTTTTCAACTGATGTACCGAATCCTGACCCTGCGGTCTGGCATATCAACTCAAGATTCACAACTAGACAAGGAGGCTAACATGCCTTTCACAGCAAAAAGCGTTAAGGCGATGGGGACATCGCTGACAAAGAAGATGAACGGCACTGAAACCACTGACTGGGTGGTCGGTTCGCTGACATCGATCGGAGAGATCGGAATAGAGATCAGCGAGGAGGATATCACCACTTTGGACAGTCCTGACCAGGCTAAAGAATACCTTCCTGGTGATATCGATGCCGGTGAGCTCTCTATCACCGGAATAATCAAGAAGGCAGATGACGAGCAAACAGTGGTCAAGATGACCACGCTTATCAAGAACTCGGCTGTTGAAGAATGGACGGTCAAGTTCCCTAGTGGAGCCAAGTGGGATTTCAAGGCATTCGTCAAGTCATTTAAGACAGATGAGGCATCGACTGATGGCATGGTCGGCTTCAGTGGCACGCTCCGCATCAGTGGTCTACCGGTATACACGCCGTCCACACCGTAACCTGGAGGAAACACATGAATCTCAAATTCAACGCGTTGATCATCAAGAACATCGAGAAGACCATCAACAACCAATCCATCGTCAATATTCTTGGCGACAACTCGATAAAGTCGCTTGAGACGCTGATCGCTGCGAGCCATGTCAATGAGGATGGCTCTATCGGCGTGAAAGGCGACAGGGCATTGGAGCTGATAGATGAGTATGTCGCAGAAGGCAGAGACACCTATGAGCTTATGCTAGACATCATGGACGCCTTGAAGGCTAATGGTTTTTTACCGAAAGGGATCGACGTGGCGAAGATGAGGGAGGAGATGACGACCCAGGTCGAGCAGGCGATGGATCAGCTTGGGGAGGCTTAAGCTTCAGCGAGTACTGGGAGAGCCTTGAAGATGATGCCATCGCTATCGGTTTGGGACTCGATTACTTCTGGCTTCTGACCCCGAAACAGTACGCCAAGCATGCGCAGATGTTCATACAGATGCGGGAGATCAATATCAGGCAACAAGACCAGTTGAATCACATACTGGGGTCATACATCAGAGTAGCGTTCAACGATCCAAGCAAATATCCAGGTAAGCCCTACCTCCACAAAGAAGAGACGGCGACCGACCAGACAGCCAGTGACATGGAAAGAATAGCAAGACTTAACACCCTGACGTTAGGGGGTGAGATTAACTATGCCGGCAACAACGATTGATGAACTACAGGTGCTTTTCAGTGCCAACAAGGAACAGTTGACCAAAGATGTCGAGAAGGTCAAGAAGGACATCGCAGGTGTGCAGACACAGGCAGAGAGCTCTTCGAGCGGTGCTCTCGCTGCGTTTCAGAAGTTCGTGAAAGGCCTAAAGGCACTCGGTATCACAGCCGTGATAATGAAGATATTCAAGGTCGTGAAAGACTCCATCAAGTCAGCGCTCGACTACATCGCCGGTGATCAGGTCTACCAGGCTACCATGGGGCAGTGGCAGGCTGCCACGAAAGAGTTCACAGAAGACCTAAAGCAGAAACTCGGCATCTCGCGATCTGAGATGCGCCAGTTCATCAGCGTGCTATACAACATGCTGCAACCGATGGGTATAGCCTCTGACAGAGCATTCACGATGTCAAAGTCACTGGCTATGCTCAGCCAGGATATGGCAGCATTCTGGAACATCTCTACCGATGATGCATTAAATGCCTTCCAATCCGGTCTAGCAGGCAACTCCCAGGCGCTCAGGCGCTACGGTATCAACATCAGCGACACCATGATCAGGGAGGTAGCATACCGTAACGGTATCGCCCAGACGGGATCCCAGCTAACCGAGCAGCAGAAGGTCATGGCAAGGTACTGCGCCATCATGGAGCAGACCGCCAACATGCAAGGCTTCCTTGCCAGGACGATAGATGCACCGAACGCCCAGATGCGCATCCTCGCAGACAGCATCAAGACATTACAGTACAGCTTCGGGCAGTTGTTCATACCTGCGATCTCTGCAGCACTGCCTGTTCTGAACGCTCTGGTCAAGCTGGCTACGATGGCCATCACAGCCATTGGTACGCTCTTCGGGCTGCTGTCAGGTGGCAAGGGATCTCCTGGCAAATCACTGAATTCTGGTATGGCGCAGGTTGAGGTAAGCTCAGGTGGAGTTGCTGACAACCTGGGAGCTGCCGGTGGTGCTGCCAAGAAACTGAAGCAGACCCTGGCGAGTTTCGACGAGATGAATGTCTTGCAGGAACCGGACACCGGTGGCGGTGGAGGCGGTGGCGGGGGAAGCGGTGCTGGTGCCAATATGGACTTCGCCCTGCCTGAGTACGATTTCTCCGCGCTAGACGGCATAACATCTAAGGCTGACAAGATCATCAACTACCTGCAGGGATTATTCAGTGGCATCGACACAGAGAGGCTGACAACGAGCTTCGTCGGTTTCGGCAAATCGATCGGCGAGATGATGACCACTCTTGGTGGGTTTGGAATATGGCTGCTGGAGAACATACTGGCACCGATCGGGGTATGGTTCACGAATAATGTGATACCTCCCGTACTCGATACCATCTCCGCCTCCGTAGAGAGCTGTACAGTTTTCTTCCAGATGCTGGCGGACGTTCTTGAGCCACTATGGACGAATATCTTCGCGCCTTTGGGGGGCTTTCTAGGAGCGATACTAGAGCCGGTGCTACGAGGTGTATCCAAGGGAGCCCTGGCAGTCGCTGAGGCCTTTAAAGAGGTTGCGAAGTGGGTTAAAGACAACTCAGAGAAACTGGACGAGTTCTTATCCCCAGTTAAGGACTGGCTGGAAAAAGCCGCCAGCTGGGTGCGTGAGAACGATAAGCTGAACGCAGTGCTTGAAGCTCTCGGCTTCGCACTGGGAGCTCTTGCTGTGATCATCGCAGTTGTGATTGTCGTCCAGACTACGCTCGCCTTGGTAACAGGTGTTGCGACTACTGTCATGGGTGCATTCAGTGCTGTAATCGCCTTCATCACCTCACCGATCGGTTTGGCGATACTGGCTATCACCGCACTGATCGCGATCGGTGTCCTGCTCTACCAGAACTGGGAAAAGGTCAAGGAGTTCGCGGGCAGCTTGTGGACTGCAATCAAAGAGACCTTCTCGAAAATCGGCGAGCACATCGGCAACATCTTCAAAGGTATCGTGAATGCTGGAATTTCGATGGTGAACTTTTTGATTGGCGCTGTCGAGACCTTGATCAATGGCTTTCTGACCCCGCTGAACGCGGCGATCAAAGCTGTGAACGTGATCCCAGGGGTAAATATCCCGACACTGTCCGTCTCTATCCCCCGAATACCAAGGTTAGCCGAAGGAGGCATTGTCGACCGAGCGACCTTGGCAATAGTCGGCGAAGCAGGCCGAGAGGCTGTGTTACCGCTCGAGAACAATACCGGTTGGATGGACAGACTGGCAGAGCGTATCGGATTAGCGATCGAAAACGATGATGGACAGCCGATCCATGTCACAGTGAACATCGGCGAAGACACCATTATCGAGAGGGTCATCGACGGTATCAATGAATCGCAATTCAGACGAGGTGGGGAGGTGTTTGGCTGATGGCTTATTCAGGTGACCTGCTGAAGATCAATAACCAGACCGTACCAGGTTTGGTCGAGTACACCGTCCAACGCTCGAAGCTCTGGAAGGACGCGGATCGTAACATGGAAGGCGAGGTCAGAGCCTCTCTGATCGGCATCTTCTTAAAGCTCAAGCTGGTGTTCAGGATGATGTCGCAGACAGAAGTTGCAGCGCTTACGCAGCTTTTGGATACAGCTGTATTCAATGTGACCTTCTTCGATGCCAGGACGCAGACGACCTACACCGCGGAGTACTACGCATCTGACTATGACGCGTCACTCTTCTCAAAACCTAGAGGGTTATACGAGCAGGTCAAAGTGAACCTGGTGCCGATCAGGAAGCGGGTGTACTAGATGCCTTCTGTCTCACCTGCTTTCAAAACCGCTATGAAGCAATCGGTAAAAGAGCTCGCCGCGAAGGCGACCATACCCGAGCTAGGTATCACCATCACAGGTGCTGACGACTTGAACAGCGTGAGGATAATGGGTGAAGGCGGCATCGGTCAGACAACCATGCGAGCCCTTGAGATGAGGTATATCAACGGGCATGACCTGCTGGGAAAGACCGTCGAAGTGCAGATCGGTGTCATGACTGCTTCCGGCTATGAGTACGCTGACTATGGCAGTTTCCTGATAACCGAGATCAGCGAGAAGAAGGGCAGCGACACCATCACTGCCAAAGGCTACGACCTGATGATCAAAGCCATGGTGCCCTACACAGCTCCAGCGATCGAGTATCCGACAAGTCTTTTGGAATACACTCAGATCCTTGCCGCAGCATGCGGACTTGAGCTGGCGAATACAGCATTCGTGCATGATGACTGGCTCATCAATGAAGAGCTGTACGAGAACATCGATGGCATTACCTATCGTGATATCTTCGTCGAGATCGCCAAGGTTACAGCTTCGATATGCGTCATCGGTAGCGATGACCGACTGTATTTCAAGTACATAACCAATACCAGTGAGACACTTACATACTCCAACCTGAAATCTCTTGATCTGATGCCTGAATACGGGGAGATCAACAGCGTAGTGCTGTCACGCACCCCTCAAAACGATGATATCTACATGAGAGATGATATCTCCATCGACCAGTATGGTCTGACCGAGTTCAAGATCGAGAATAACCAGATCATTGACAAGGATCGCGACAATGCCATGACAGCGATCTTCGACTCCTTACGCGGTATCAGGTATTTCCCGTTCGATGCTGCGACAGAAGGATTAGGCTGGTATGAGATAGGCGACAGGGTAACGGTACAGATCGGAAGTGGGCTGACCTACAGCTGCGTTGTGTTCGAGTTCGCCTTGACCGTTGACGGTGGCATCAAGGAGCGCCTGGCGTGCAGTGAGCCAACAAAGACCCAGACCCAGTACCAGTATGCGACCACGATAGGCAGGCGCATCAAGAGCGCTGAGCTGCAGGTCGACAAACAGGCAAACGAGATCAGGGCACTGGTATCTGATATGTACTCAGAAGGTGGATTGATCAATGAGTCATTCACCTTCATCAGACAGGATATCGCTAACATCACCAGTGCGGTACAGACCGCAGGTGGCGCAAACCTCCTGCTTAATTCGGTTATGTTCGCAGTCGATAACGACAGGCTGCCGATGCAGTGGGAGACCTCCGGTGCCGGCTCAATCGATATTAGGGCGAGTAATGAGACCTTAAACGCAGGAGGTGTGTCCGGCAATATATTCACTCTTGCCGACCTTGCAGTGAAGCAACGTGTTCCGGTGCTACCAGGCAGTGAATATTTCTTCTCGTGCAGGGTCAGGAAGAACGCTGCAGGGACTGCCTACATCCAGCTCAGCAATACCGATGAGACACACCGTATCGACTTCCAGAACGGCGAGTCACCTTTTTGGGCTACGTATTCGATAGGCACACTGACGCCGAGCCTCAGCTACTACGATATCGAATTCTACGGATCATCAGACAGTACGTTCTCGGTGACCGATGCCATGTTCGTCCATGGGAGTTTCGCAGCTCAGTGGCAGCAAGCCAATGGCGAGCTGATGAACACCCAGGTGAATATCTCCCAGAATGGTGTCTTAGTCAGGAGCTCCACCTATATCGGTGACTACACTGTCATGTCCCCGTTGGAGTTCGCTGGATACGCGATGGTCAATGGTGCACTGACCAAGGTCTTCTCCCTCAATAAAGACACAACAGAGACAGTAAGGCTGCATGTGACACATGAGCTTCGCATGGAGCCTTTGAAGATCGTTCCGATCACAACTGGGCAGACACCTGGTTGGGCGATCGTACCCGCATAGGAGGTGAGCATGGCGACATCTGGGCAGTTCGTCACAAACGCACATACTGTCTATAACCGCTCTATGACGTTTTCCTGGTCGCTTGTCAGTCAATCGATTGCGAATAATACATCTACGATCAACTATCAGCTTGTCGGCAGCGGTGACTCGCCGGCATATTATGTGATGGCTGGCAACTTCAAGCTCTGGGCAAATGGGGGGATCAGATATGATTCTGCAGACCGCATCCAGCTCAGAGGCGGTACAGTTATCACATCGGGCACTCTGACCATCCCACATAACGCAGACGGTAGCAAGTCGTTTTCTGCCAACGCCGAGGCGGGTCTCTATGACGTGGCTGTGAACACCTGGGGCAGTGGCACATGGGCGCTGCCGCAGATACCACGAGCTGCAACGCTTGAGACAGCATCAGGTTTCACGGATGAGGGTACGCCCAGCATCGGGTATAAGAACCCCGCAGGGAGCGCTGTGACCAGCCTGCAAGCGGCGATCTATGCCGGTAGCACGGCAGTCGCAGCATATCGCAATGTCTCGAAGACCGGAGGAAACTCACAGGGTGTCATCAGCTACAGTTTCTCTCTCACGCCTACAGAGCGGCTGTTGATTCAGTCTCTGACAGCCAATTCGAATAGCTTAACGGTCGAGTACCGACTGCGTACCAATATAGGCGGAGTCGACTACACCAATACCAAGACAGCAATTGTAACCATCGTGAATGCCAGTCCAACATTTGGAGGCTTCTCGTATGTGGATACGAATGCGACTGTTGTAGCAGTGACTGGGAGCGACCAGGTAATCGTGAAGAATCGGTCTTCAGTGAGAGCTACCGTGGCTGCCGCAGACCGGATGACCACACTGAAAAGTGCGACACCCGTCAGGTACGCAGCAACACTGGACAGTAGAACCGCAAACGTCAATTACTCTGCCTCAGCTGACGTGCAGATGAACCTGGGGACTATCCTCAATGCCGGTCAGAAGCGATTCAGCGTAAGAGCGTTTGACAGTAGGGGGAACTCAGCAGAGCATTTCACTGATGTCATGGTGCTCGATTATGCCCCACCTACCATCAATGCAACCGCTGAGCGATTGAACAACTTCGAGGCACAGACAACGATAAAGGTAAATGGTGAGTACAACCCTCTGGTGGTTTCCGGTACATCGAAGAACAATCTCGTAACTGCACGCTATCGCTATCGGGAGTTCAACGGCTCATATGGAGGATGGGCATCACTGTCTGTGACACTTGACCAGAATGAAAGCACCTATATCTGTAGCAATGCTGTAGTCAATCTGGATATATCAAAGTCTTTCGAGATCGAGATCGAGGTCGCTGACCGCCTGAGTGTGTCGGTGCTTGATGGCTTGATTGTCGACACTGGAGTACCGGTGCTCTACATCGCCAGCAACCAGAAGGCAATCGGTATCAACTGCGTACCGCCACTGAACGCTCCTGCTGGTAGCATCTGGTCGAATGGAGCGAATATCGCCAACCCACTACCAGCTTGTCCATTCCCCGTTGGCAGCATCTATACGTCAATTAACTCGGCTAATCCTAATACCTTATGGCCTGGCACAACATGGACTGCTCATGCACCCGGACGTGTTCTGGTCGGAGTTGGAACCAACGGTACTACAAACTATCCGACGGTTAGTGCGACAGGCGGGGCAGATGCGGTAACACTATCAGCAGCGCAGATACCGTCACATAGCCACGGGGTACTTGGTGGCTGGGGCGCCGGTGGTTTAGGTAATAGCTATTTCCGTGTCGACACAAATAATCCGACTAACGCATGGAGCAATACAGGCAATACTGGCGGGGGTGGATCTCACGAAAACAGGATGCCTTATACAACGGTATATATGTGGCGCAGAACAGCTTAGGGGGTACACAAATGAGAATTAAGGCACCAAATGCAGCACCAGGCACACAGGCAGCACGAACGCTTGAATCTGATCATGGTAAATGCCTAAAGATGATGGACGCCGAGTTTTATACCTTTGGCTTTGTCATTGGAGAGTACGTCACGCTTGATGAAGCTGCCAGCAAGATAGAGGAGGTGTCCATTGACGAGCTACCTTTGTATGACGGCGACCTTCTCGCGCAAGAAGAGCTGATGGAGAAAATCAAAGACGCTATCGAGAATCCACCAGCCGAGGGTGAGCAGTGGCAGGTCGGCATGTCGCTATTTCGGGACGCAATCATCACTTTTGACGGCAAGCGGTACAAGGTGTTGCACAACCACGTCACACAAGCGGACTGGTTGCCTCCAGCACTGGCATCGCTCTACTTGCTGCTGCCTGATGCAGGTGTGATACCTGACTGGGAGCAGCCACAATCGCACAATCCGTACATGAAAGGCGATAAGGTCAATTACAAGGGAGAGGTGTACGAATCGCTTATCGACAACAACGTTTGGTCACCGGAAGCATATCTGGCTGGCTGGAGGAAACTATAGAAAGGGGCTCATATGTTTAACGGCATATATGGCATGGAGCACATAATAAACCGCTTCATCAGGGTGTTCTACGTTCTGATGATTATTGCTCATGCGCAGCTGGTTGTTCGCATTCTAGGCTGCAATATACTTGACCTCGCGGTCAGTATATTTGCCATTATAAACTTCTTGCTCTATACGCTTCTGCTCAGATACAACCTGACCGGTAAGTACGTACAGGCTGAGAGACTGCTTGTTGTTCTGGCTGTGTCGACAGTCTTCATGTATGTAGCCAAAGTAACCCGCGAACTCATCATCTATGACGACGCGCTGTTCGTGTTCATGAACACCACAGTCATGCACCTGTTGATCGAGTGGATCGTGCTACTGCGAATCGCAACCATCGTCCGGCTGCAAAAAATCGCAGAGAGGGGAAAACATGAATGAGATGTTGCCGCATCTGGTGTCACTGCTTGCCGGTGGCGGGTTTGTTGCTGTGGTGAACGCTCTTGCGAACCGGAGCAAGACTAGAGCAGAAACCGAGAATATGAGCATCAAAAGTCTGCTTGAGGTAGACGAGCGGATGAGTAACAGGATGACAAGCCTGGAAACCAGGCTTGCAGCCTATGAAGAGAAGAACGCTGAGTTGCGCGGAGAGATCCTCGAGCTGAAAGCTGAGAACCATCGTCTACAGCTTGAGCTTGAGCGCATGGAGGTCAGCATCAACGGTAGTTACAAAAAGAAGGAGACGAAATGAAAGCCCGACCGACCTTATCCAACACACTTTATAACATCCTCAAATGGCTGGCGATTCTAGCGATCCCTGCCTGTGGAACCGCATACCTTGCGCTATCGAAGGTGTGGGGTCTGCCACATGGCATAGAGATCGCTGAGACCTGCATCATTGCCCAGACACTCTTGGGAGCGCTGTTGGGTATCTCTACAGCCAACTATAACGCCAATAAGTTCGATGAGAGCGAAAGCAAAAGCACTGAGGGAACCGATTGAAAGAGGAGACCCATGAGCAAGATCATTGAAAACCCGATTGACCCAGATCTGATGGGCTTCGGCGAATGCGTGGAGGGGGTAGATGATGCTTCAAGTACAGCAGCGACTGACGAAGACCAACTTCAGTAGCGGTAGCAACAGGCAGATCAGATTCATCGTAATCCATTACGTCGGGGCAGTATCTTCGGCTTTGAACAATGCGATCTATTTTGAGAATACCTACCGAGGTGCATCTGCCCATTACTTCGTCGATGACGGCTCCATCTGGCAGGTGGTACTTGACGGGGACATCAGCTGGCACGCTGGTGCGACTTACTATTATTCTGATGCTCGTAACACAAACAGCATCGGCATCGAGATGTGCTGCTTCTCAGACAGTGGCAAGCTGGATGTATCAGCGAAGACCGAGGCTAACACAATCGAGCTGGTAAAGCATCTGATGGCGAAGTACAACATCCCTGAAGCCAATGTCATCAGGCACTACGATGCGACGCGCAAGATGTGTCCAGCACCCCACGTGAACGATTCCAAAAGATGGAGCGCATTCAAGGCGGCTTTGAAAGGCGGCACAGTGGTCGCTCCACCACCACCTGCAAGCGACACATATCCGACACTCTTGATTGGTAGTGCTGGGGTACACGTGAAGGCTCTACAGTGCCTCCTGAACCACCAGAATGGCAATTCTGCACTACTTATCGACGGTGACTTCGGCTTGGTCACTGACAAAGCTGTGAGAGCTTTCCAGAGAGGCAGAGGCTTGGTTGTAGATGGAGTTGCAGGAGCGATAACGCTCTCAGCCTTACTCACTACAGTCAAACAAGGCTCTAACAGCTTTGCAGTCAGAGCTGCACAACACTTGATAAGCAAGTTCGAACCGATTGTCGTCGACGGTTTCTTCGGAGCTACCACTGACTCTTTGGTCAAGACCTATCAGCGCATGATGGGGCTTGAGGCAGACGGGGTGATCGGGCAGATCACATGGCAGTCCCTGTTCACGAAGTCCGCTTATCCAGCTGCTCCTCCGATAGCTCCACCTACGAAACCAGATGCCAAGAAACTCTATCGCCTGCTACCGAAGACAGCACCAGTGAAAGACGCATGGTCAGCCGATGTGATCGGTTCATATGAGGTATTAGACAACGCCAGGACAGCCAGGGATCTGAAGAACCCGTTTGCTATCTATGATGAAGTCGGGAAAGAGACCAAGTAGGCAGCAGATCGCTTTGTATTACTGTATGCAAAAGACTGAATGCTTTATACGTCGACATCACGGTGTTTTCGTGTGCCATTTTGTGCCATCGTCGCAAATAATGTGCCCAAATGTGCCATTACTACCGATAATATAGACAATATAGAAAGGTTAAAAAGGCATTTTGACCTGCGAAAACACAATCTACCAGCAAAAACACCTGGCGGAGAAGGAGGGATTCGAACCCTCGAGACGCTATCAACGCCTACACGATTTCCAATCGTGCGCCCTCGGCCAAGCTAGGCGACTTCTCCGCGAATTGGCAGTGTACCACAACGGATGTTTAGCTGCGAAGCTGCGGTGAAAACCGCTTGGTGAGAGCAGCAGGTGCGGGCGGTGTGAGGTTCGCAAGGCTTACGCCACCCGAGGTGAGACAAGATTCCTGTTATTGCTTCGACAGAAATAAAAGTCGTGATTTCGCGCTACGAGGTCTTATCCACATAGTGCTCTTACTGATGCTGCAAAGAACAACGTAATCGTCAGAGGTCGAAGCTTTCCTCTTCGCCGGTGATGTCACAGATACGGGCGTAACCGGTGCTTATGTAGAAGAAGACCAAGCGGCCGTCGTTGGCGGAGTCGTGAGCCTCACCCAGTCCGAGCATGTGCTCGAAGCCTGCCTGCCGCAACTCAGCGGATGGCTCGTCGAAGACCGCTTGGCCTGAGACCACGATCCAGGGATTGCCAGGATTCCAGGCCGACAGCTCGAATTTCGGGTTGGCGGACAGCTCAAAGTAGACGTCCTTGTCGTTGGATGTGCTGAACCAGATGCGACCGTCCTCAAAGGCTGCGAAGCTGAAGGGGCGCACATGCGGCTGGTCGTCAGCGCATGTAGCCAGGTACCAGGCGGGCACCTGTGTCAGGTATTGAACGATTCGCTCATGTGGTGTTGTCATGTTGCCTCCTGATTAATGTCAGTGAAGTGTTACCTGTGAGCGCTGTAGCGCCATCCGGCTTGCCACCGCCACGCCGCCCGCGCCCGCGCCCGCGCCCGCGCCGCCGCGCCCACGCCCGCCCGCGCCCGTGGCAGCAGAGCCCGCGCCGCGCGCGCAACCGCCTAGCCCTCAAGCAGGCTTTTCAGGCTCTTGTATAACACCATGCTAAGTACGCCGTTCAGCCCCGCCTTCAGCAGGTTAAACGGAAGCATCAAAGGAACCACAAAGGTCACCGTTACATCAAACGGAATCTTGAAAAAGTACGGCCAGACAACCAGATTCGCAGGAATAATCAGCGCAACCGACACCAGGCAGCCAACCACCAAGCCAATAACCAGCTGTGTGGTGGTTCTATTCTTGTTGTAGATAGTTGCGCAGGGCAAAACAAAGCCTATGACCGCGACGATATTCATGATCGCTCCGACAATGTCGCTGCCAAGAATGCCGCGTACCACCGCGCTCAAGACACCGATGGTCAGTCCCGCCGCTGGGCCAAAAGCCAGTCCGCCGACGATCGCTGGAATGTTTGCCGGATCATAGGTGATGCCAAACGCCGCCGCCGGCGGAAAAATAGGAATCGCCACAAATGCCAGTATAGCTCCCAGCGCGATAAACAACGCCATCGTCGCCAACTGTCGTGCGGTCCACTTCGGCTGCGCCTCGGTTTTCTTCTCAGTCTGCATTACATCTCCTCATAAAAAAGGCCTACGGGCGTAGGCGAGTAGCGTCAATTAAGACCCTGTTCTCTCCTCCGGACTATTACCGTCGGTTTCGGATTTCAACCGAATCTGCCAAAATGGCTCGCGGACTCGTGGCTAGCGCTTTTGCCGCCCTTCACCGCCGGTGAGGGATTACACCTCGCCCTGAACAGTTAATGACTCAAGAGTATAACAAAGAAGTAGAATGATGTAGACAAAAAATGTGGATAAAACCACGTTGTTGTAACTTGAAGGAGGTTACGAACCATGGTTGATTCTATAGAAAACGCAAATACACTTGATTCGGCTGTACCTCTGGTAGGCATAGTTATCGGCTCACAGTCTGACTTGGAAGTCATGCAGGAAACCTGTGACCAGCTTGATGAGTTCGAGGTTCCATATGAGTTGGTGATTGCCAGTGCGCATCGCAGTCCTGACAAAGTGCATGCCTTTGCAGGTGGTGCATATCAGCGCGGGATAAAAGTGATTATTGCAGCCGCTGGAAAAGCCGCTCATCTGGCAGGAGTCTGCGCCGCTTTCACTCCGCTGCCGGTGATAGCTGTGCCCATGAAAACCAGCGACTTAGGCGGGTTAGACTCTCTGCTCTCCATGGTACAGATGCCCAGAGGTGTGCCGGTTGCCTGTGTAGCAATCAACGGAGCAAGAAACGCTGCAATTTTGGCAACCCAGATTCTGGGCAGCGCTGATGATGTCTACCTGCAAAAGATTATTGACTATAAGCAGAAGATGGCTGAATCCTAGGATCGCTCCGCGTCTCGCATTTAAACCCGAGCCCCAACACCCTATATACCCTTAAACCAAGAGTGCGCCCCGATCTATTGACCGGGGCGCTATTTGGAGTGTGTCAGCCCATGAGCAGTTAGAGTGGTGTTCAGACTCCGGGGAGGGAGGAGAGTCTGTAATAGGAGGAGGGTCATGGCTGGACTGACAATGTATACAATACCGCTCGATTATGAATGCGACAAGAGCCTTCTGTCCGGGTAAACGGCACAAGAAATCTTGTGAAAAAAGAAGCTATTATGCTATGGATTGCACGCTGGCATATCACTAGAATGCTAGGGGATTGCACGCTGGCATATCACTAGA
>Ga0123356_10001202_pt1 | contig 28714 bp, 38 predicted proteins | sample TergutEmb28metaG_2_FD_92546 | JGI IMG/M metagenome (GOLD analysis project Ga0123356, IMG submission 92546) | Embiratermes neotenicus P3 segment gut microbial communities from Petit-Saut dam, French Guiana - Emb289 P3 | ecosystem: Host-associated > Arthropoda: Insects > Digestive system > Gut ...
AAACGGAAAAACCATAATCGAGACCGGAATAAATTCTTTTTAGTTTTGCATGGAAGTTTTTCCAAAGATTGAAACTTTCGATAAAAGCAAAAACATTATCCGGGCAGCCTTCCGGTTGGGTGATGTGCCTTGGAAAATTAAGCGCTGCTGTTTTAAGTTTATTTAACAGCGATTTTATGCGCGGGTCTGTGCGCATGTGGCGATATGTGTCATAAGATGACATAGTACCGGGAACAATATCATCCGGGTTTGGCATATAGTTGAGAAAACTGCCAAGAGTGTTATCGGTAATGATTTGTGTGGTTAGTGTTTTTTTATCAATTTTTTTCATACGAAACCTCTTCTATTGTCACCATTTTTTCTTCTACCGATCTGGTTAGAATATTTGATGCACAATCAATACAGTAATGGAGTATTTTCCTTTTTCCATTGTTTAGAGTGAGAATAATTTTCCCATTTCTGTGCCAAAACCAAACACGTTTTTTGCATTTATTACATTTACGAAAAATCATTCAGGTCTCCAATCCGATGGTGGCATTCCCCACGGTGTACAAGCGCAGATAATATGTCTCTTACCCATTTTTTTTGCTGTCCAATAGCTTGCAATTATCCATGTAGGTTTATTACCTTGGTCAATGTCTGCTTCGTAAACCGCGCCATCATCAGGATAATCTATCCCATATTCTTCTTTGAATTGTTCTGGTGTTGGATATTTGCGATGACGGTAACCGCACTTCCAGCCTTGCATTTTACATAATGCAGATTCCGAACAACTCAAAACAGGTGATTTAGAACGTGTGCAATAAAAATCTTTGCTAATTTCTCCTAACATTACATACTCCTCCTGACCATTTGAATTATTTTCTGTGCGGTTGTATTTGCGCCGAGTTTTACTTTTTTCACGACAGGTGTGCCGCTTCCTGACGGAATTACTTTAATTGCTAAATATAGACCGTCCATGTGATCATCATATTTCCATTTTGGGAAATTACATAATTCTTCTTTCATTTCATCTGCGCCTTTTTCAGGAAAACGGACAATACCATTTTCAATAAGCGGTGATTCAAATCTTGCCTTTGCGTCTTTTGATAATGAATTTGTAAGTTTTTTTATGGGTAAATAAACATTTTCTTCAGCTGCCAGTTTTTGTATATAATTAGCATAAATCCCAGAGAAAACAACACTCTCCCAACCTATCAATTCAAAGTTATAAATTTTGTGCATTATCATTAACTGTCTGACTAATGCTGACTCACTACATGTTTTTGCCCATGGAGGTAAGATATAAATAATTCCAGTTTTTTTATGAACAGCAATAGGAACTATTGACGCTCTGTCATGAATTCCAACGGTAGGATCTACCGCTCCAAAATAACGTAATTCATTTTTAGGCGGAAGTTCTCGATACTCATGTGTTTTTATCCATGAACGTTGAATAATTCGTTGTTCATCGGAAAGCGGCTCATTCATCCACTCTGTCGAAAAAATATCAAAGCCAAGCTGCTCTTTCTTTTCTTCCAGAGCTTCGGCTGTCCAGTATTCCGGCCAGAGCGGCATATCATCGGGTTTGTAACATGCCAGGCGAACTGCGATCCAGCGTTTTAATGTTCCTTTTACCACTTCATTGATGAGCCGGGATATCGGATCGTCAGAATGAAAAATTGTGTTAACCCAAATAATAAATGCATCTTTTCCAAGATTGAATACAACTCTTTTAAGCCAGCGGGAAATTTTATCACGCTGTGATGGTGAGTCTACGGCATCATCTTTGAGTACATCGTCAAGCAGGATTAAATCGGGCCTGTGTTCACGGAAGCGAGTACCGCGCATCGATGCGCCGGAACCTTTGGCTTGTATGCAGGTTCTGTTAGAAAGTTCTATGCGGTCATCACGCCAAACATCGCCTTTTAAATTTACAAAATCTTCTAGGATAAGTTCGTTTTCTTCAAGTTCGATTTTTATATTTATAAGGTTTTCACGTGCGGCATCGCCGGAAGCACCGATTAAAAGAACATATTTCTTTTTTTTGGTTATTACACTCCAAAGCACATAGGCAAATGACCAGCGGACGGTTTTCCCATGCTCACGAGGCTCGATAAACATTGCACCGGCAAGGTTTTCTGTAGGTTTTAGAAGGCTGTGATATTTCTCGTTTATAAACGGTTTAAGACGCCTTGAAGTGTCTTTTGTAAGCGATTGTGTGTCCGCAATATCATATAAGATTTGCTGATACTCGGCAGGATCAGTGAAAAAATAATCCGACAGATAATGCCGACAGAAAAATCCGAAATCCTTTTTTGCACGTTCTATGCGTTTTCTTTTTTCTTTGGCTTTATCTACAGCGGATCGTTCATCGCCGACCAGTTCCGAAAGTATCTCGCTCATTACTTGACCTTCGCGTCATCGACAATTTTGCAGAGCCGTTCTAACAGTTCCGGATCGTGCTGGATGGCTTTCTGGAGTTCTGCCTTTAATTGCGCTTTTGCACGGTCAAGTGCTTTAACGGCTTGTGTACGGAATTGCGCTAACCTTGCCTGCGCTTGGGTAAGCTTTGCTGCAGAAAGAACGAGTTCTGTTGGATCTTCAAAACTTAAACTTTCTATGCTCTGCACTTCCTTGTTAAGGAGTTGCGCTATATATTGTAGCATCGCTTCGGATATTTCTGTGCCAGGGTGATCCTTAAATACTTCCGCAATTGCCTTTGCGGTTTCCATGTTTTTGCGGACATCGGCAACTTGATCCTCATAACTGCGAACTGCTCTGCGGATTGCCTCGCGGCTTACGGTTATTTGGTAACCATTCTTTTTAAGATACTCATTAACCTCTTCGGTTACATAGACAATGGTTTTTTTCCCGCCGTCCCATTTTTTGGCGATTATTTCTTTTAGACCATACTGATCTGCTTTGCTTTTCTGTCCCATGTTTAACCCCTGGGAATGATGATTCCAGGATCGTCAGGAATATTGCTTTCCAACAGATCGATGCCATGAGGAGTAAGTTTATACCACTTGAATTTTTCCTGTTTTACAACAGGATCGGGGTGTTCTTTCATTAAGATATATTTCTTGTCTGTCAGATATTCAAGCGAAGTGAGAATATCATCTACCCTATGATATTGAAACAAGATACTAACAACAGATTTAATATCTATTCCATCAGGATAGACTTTCCACAAAAGGTCCAATAGTTTGCCTCGTAGAATATTTTCTTTAATCATTTTTCCCTCGATTAATCACCTGTATAATATTCTGTGCCAGAATTTCAAATTTGGAATCAACTTTATCAGCCAGCCGGTTTATTTCGCTTTTCCAACCTGACAACTCACGAAAAAAGAAATCGTTTTTGACATAGTTGTGTTCTACATTTGAAAGCCGTTCGCCAAAACTGTTTAAGGTTTTATTGATATCCGCCCGTAGTGCTGCAGCGTGTTGTTCATTCTCTTTAGAGTTAGAGTCTATCTTTCTGATAAGATAAAGCACTACTATGACAAGTACGCTGGATATCGCCGTTGGTCCCCATGATTGTAAAAGATTAAATAGTGCCGCCCATTCCATACTTACCTCGTTACTAATGAATGCAGACAAAATCCCGCTGCAAAAGAAATTCCTACCGATATGCCTATGGCAGGCCAAAACAAGCGCTGTTTTTTGCGCTGTGTTTCCAGTTCTTTCTGTACGGCTGCAGTAATTACTTTCTGTGCCGCAAGCTCAGGAGCAAACCGCAGCATAGCAGCTTTATACCCTTTGGCGTATGCTTCATCTACTGCTGCATCAATCTCCGATTCTGCTGCTTCCATCAACTCCAATATTGTGGTTCCCGGATAGAATTGCTCCAACTCTATCCCTAAACCGCTGTTTTGCTTGTTCTGCGATTCCTGTGGCGTTTGAGCGGAGCTCATCGGCGTTAGGAGCGGCAGCAATAAGATCAGCAGCAGGAGTATTTTCAATTTCACGTTGTACCTCCTTGGATACTTCAATACTGTTTGCGCTATCATTTTTTCCACCAGACAGTCCCCGAAGAAGCCATCCGGCAAGAAATAACAGTACGGCGCCAATACCTGCAAGGACAGCTAACATCTTTTTCATCGGATGCCCTGCTCGGCAGTTGTGGTTTCATTACGATTCAATGAGTTTTTTATTTTCTGCAAAATTGCTTCATAGCCGAATATGGAAAAACCAAAAATCACCGCCCACCAAAACCACATTTGTTCGGTAACATAAAAATTGCCGATCTTAAGCAGGTAGGCAAATACAAAAGACAACACCGCAGGGATATACACCCGATAGCCTTTGAGTCTATTTTTCCTGTCAAGCCTTTTGATGAGTTCTGCAAAAATCACCACCATTGCGGTACCAATGGCAATAAAAAATGGCAGCAGATTTAAAATATTATTCATACAAACCTCCTCGTTTATACCTCTATTAACAGCCCTGCAATTAAATCACCGGACTTGATGGCATATGTTCTTAAAATTTTGTTGAATAGAGCAAGTTCAGCGGAACTCATAATAAAGCATCCGGCAGACCAAGCATAGTTTGTATCCGATCCGGTATTGAAAGAAAACAGGTCATGGATAAGCCACCGTCCATTCTGAAAACCGCCTATGGTTGTCTGCATTCCTTCATGATCTATCCATTCACCATCAATGTCTCTAGTGCGGGTAATGGCATGTATCTCGCCGTGAAAAGCGCGGGGCGGGACAAATGCCTGTACCGTAAATTGGCCCGGTGCAACGGTTTCGCCATGGGCAACTGTTGAGGCAGTTGCATGGTCTCCAAAACAGTAATTGGCCACTGTCTGACAATTGAAATACACAATATCGGTATTCCCTTCGCGGATTATTATTTTGTCCAGAGAATTATTTTTCCAGTTGTTTGCAAAGGAGTCTGGTTTATTGGGATCAGCCCTAAAATCGTATGATATGCGCCTGCGTTCTACCCGAATGTTTATCATACAATACAGCGTAGTAGAAAAAAGACAATTAAAATTGAATTAGGATATAAGCAAATTGTTAAGCCGTAAATAATTCCAATTGCTCTACAGGTTTGAGTTTTTCGAGAAAAACTGCCTGATGTCGCTGCGAGCTATACACCAGTTTCCCTCGTCGTCTTTCCATGCCGGCAGTTTCCCCGCCCGGATTTGCCGGTAGATGGTGAGGTAACGTACGGAAAAGAAATCCGCCGTCTCCTGAATAGATAAAATGGTCGGCAGACTTTCTATCCTTTCTTTCATTGAGCAACTTATCATATTCTTTTACCCCCTCCGGTGATAGCCTCCAGATTCTACCGACTTTTACCGCTTCTATTTCTCCCATTGCTATCGGATAATACATGTTTCTGAAATTCAATTCCAAAAAACGAGCCGCTTGTTTTACCGTCCACAACATACTCCCTCCTTGGTATCGGGGTTATACCCCGCTTTCCAGCAAATATCCCGCAAGGCAAGTATCAACGCTGATGCTACCCGCCGGGATAAAAAAGCAATATCGTCAACTTTGCCGATTCGTTTTACCATGCGCCGCAGGCTCTTTTCATCTTTGACACGGCTGGCCAGTGCCCACAGCCCTTTGATGTAATACTCCTGTCGGCGGCTTATCATGCCGGGGTTAGCAGCCGGTACCGTGTTTCGGTGTTTATTGACCTTATGCCCTGACGGCAAAAAACCAAGCCGCATAAACGCACCGATGACCAGGTTGAACTGGGTATCGGTTTCAATCTCCTTCGCGCTGGTGACACCAACCCCGGAAAGGATCGCCCGATACGCTTCATCGTCAAGGCCAAGTTGTTTTTTTGCCAGGTGAATCATTGCAAGGCGTGATTTTTGATTCTGCATATTTATACGCTCCTTCCAAATAAACGCCCCGGACGGGACGTCCAGAACCGTCCGGGTTTGTGGTTACAATGCCGCTACGTCAAGCGGTACTTGCCGGTATTCGCCGTTTTCTGCCCGGGCGTACACGCGCAGATACTCCTTGCTGCCGGACACCTGGATGGATTCGGTTATCGCTTCCATCGCCCTCTTCCAGTCGGGGTCGGTGATGTCCAGCCGCCGCAGGCCGAGGATGCGGGCGGTGTTGATGTTGCCGGCCTTGTCAACATAAAACGCATTGTTAACCAATGCGCGTATCTCGCTACGCGAACCTGCCGACCAGCGGTTGATGCACTCGTCAATGATGCCCTTGGCTATCTGCAGCCGCTCGTCAAACACGATGCTCTCGTTCACCGCGAGTTTTAACATCAGGCTGCCGTCGTAGCTCATCAATGTGACGTTGCCTTTCTTGCCGCCGTAGGATTTGCCGTAGCGTTCAGCGGACAGCTGCAGGTACGATGCCAGATCGTCCCGCAGTTCCTGTTTGAAAACAGCAAGCTTGTCCCTCATGTCGATGGCTTTCTGCGCGATTCCGCGCACAGTTTGATCCCGCAGCTTGTCAATGTCGCTCACCATGTCCAGCGGTACCTGATGCCCCTGGCTGTTTGTCATAAAATCTTTTCCCATACAATCCTCCTATACCAATTCTGGTTGTAATTTTCGCGCCCATTCGGCGTTTTTCTCTTTGATACATTCATCCACTACCGCCTCGCGCTTTTGGGCAACGCGGAGTGATATGGGGCTTCTGTCTTTAGAATATATTTTTTGACATTCCCGCATTTTCTCTACAGCGTCAAAAAATTCTTTCCATGTGGTTATCATGCGGCACTCCCTCCACTATTGGGATCCGTAGCGGCAGGAACAAGCAGAACCAATTCCTGCAAAGTCTGCCGGAGTTTTCGTGCCTCCGCCACGATCCGCCAGAACCGATCTACCATATCTTTGGTAGTATTATCGAAACTAGCGCCGTCTGATGCCATGTTTTCGATTTTCCGGACACTACCTTCAATTTGTGCATAACCGTCTTTTACCAGTTCTAGTGTCATTTATTTTTCCTCCTGTAATGATTCAATGCGTTCTACCTCTTGAAAATACATTTCAAGAGCTCTCTGAATAGTTTCCATCATGCCGCGGTAAACTGTTTTTAGATTTTCTTCCGGATCCGAAGTAAGCAGGTCAACAATTTTGATGGGGGCGTTGAAGCCGCGCCGGATAAGGTAGATGTCATGGTTGCTGGGAATTTCAAACCGGTAATTTTTTAGCTTGGCTTTGGAAAGCGGCGGCTTCTCAAAAGCATATTCCCATGGAAACTCGTACTGTTTGTCCGGATTTCCGTATTCTACCCGCCCCTGCTTTTCTTGTTGGGGCGCGGATATCGATTTGAGTGCCCCGAAAATAGTTTGACCAATCAATAGCTTGGGGTTGTCTTTAAAGTTTTCATAAACCCGTAAGTATCTATTTGCCGTATCCTCGTCAAAATCCAGATTATCCTTGCACCATTGTGGCCAGGAGTCACTAGCGTCCAGAGTACGATATTTTACATCAGAAAGGGATTTCCCTATTTCGAACGCTGTCATAGCACCCTTTTTAAGGATTTTTACAAAATCTCGGTGTAATCTGTTTATCTCCGCAACGCGGGCTGCGGATACATCGGTGGAAACGGATTCTTTTTGTATCGCCATAACGCTACCTCCAATTCCGGCGGATAACCAGCATCGCCGCAGTCTCTACCACGTCAAGATCAATGGCATCAAGCTTATTCACCGCCATGGTGTTCTGCGCCCGCTCAATGATCTTTACAAACTGCCGCACATCGGTTTTGGATATCCGGTACATGGCATCAACCACCTCATCCTCAATGCTGGGCCATACCGATTGCGCGATCTTTTTTGCGTCCGATTTGGTAAGCCCCGCCAGGGGGAGGTAGACTCCGATGCGGCTTTCAAGCTGGCGATGATCGTTGCGAAGATTCTGGATGGTGCCGGTAAGCCGGGGAAGCCCGATAAGCACCAGACCGCTCTGCCCCAGATCGTTGACCAGGCGGCGGCTGAACTCCAGGGCATCAGCTTCCAGATAGTCGGCTTCGTCAAGAATAACCACCATGTTCCTGTCCGCCAGGGCAGCGCTGACGTTTTGAATAAGGGTCTGCTGGTTTACCCGGATCGTATCAAGGCCAAGTTGTTCGGCGATCTTAATACTCAACGTTCGGGCATTCATGCCCTTGACCACATCCACCAATATGGTGGTTCGGGGATTTTGTCCGGCATAGTACCGGGCTGCTGTGGTTTTTCCGCCGCCAGCGTCATCGACAATGAGGGCTATATCACCTTCGGTATGAGCCATGGCGATGGCGTTGGTAATTTTTTTGAGCTGGTTGGTTTCCACTATCTCAACCCGCTTGCGGGCATGAGCTTGTTCCGTGCGGGCTATCCATTTGATAATGGCCTCTTCAATGGCAGCAATGTTGCCCTCGTACTTATTGTTCCGGTAACCTGATATCGCCGCTTGTGCGTATCCAATATCCTTTGCCGCACGATTCTGCGAAATGTTGAATTTTTGTAAGGTTTTTTCAAGCCGTTCTTTGATTTGCATGTTCATACATAATCCTCCGGTTCTGCGTCTATCGGGTTTATCAAAACCCGCTTTGGTTTGTTCGGAGCCGATGGCTCCGTTGTAAAATTGGTATATTCCGCCCCTGCGGCCATAGGAAGAACTTCCTCCGGCGGGGCCAGAAATTTGTCAATGTCTACCGGCTGTATCTGCCGGTATTTGTGTGCGGCTACCTGGACCATGGTGTCGTATTCGGGCGGTGCCTGTGCTTCCCCGGTACCCATTTCCGCAAGGCGCATGAGGTTATGTTTCTGGGCGCTTCGCAGTCGTTTGGTTGCCGTCGCAAGATTGTTTCCCTCAAAGAAATAATCTGCCACAGCCGTAAACAGATAACGCCCTTCAAGATTGCATACCTGCACTTCTGTATCAGTGATAAGCATCGACCGCACCATAACCCGCTGGCCGGAATATCTGATAAGATCCGGGTGGTAATAACACGCCTTATTGATCTCCACCACACTATTCCGTACATGCCGCAGCTCGCCTTTGGAAAGAGCAAGGCGCAGGGTTTCCCGGTCGGCATAGCGTACATCCGCAGGAAGGTTTTCGGCAAACACCTGACTTGGCGTTTTTCCGTCCATACCCTTGCCGTTAGAAGCAATCTGATCATTGATGTAGGCAATCATGGAACCAAGGCCGTTTATGGCCGATTCCCATTGCGGCACATCGTTCCGTTTTGCCATGCCGTTAATCGATCTAAAATACAGCTCCGAATCTTCGGGCCGCTCGCGAGTGTCCCCGCCGATATAGCTTCCCACGTCTTTTGAAAAATATTCTTTCAGTACTCCGAAATACCGCTCCTGACGGCCTTTAGACTTTCCGCTGTACGGCAGGGTGAAGGAAACCTCGCTGCCCACCAGATAAAACAACCCCTGAATATATACCTCCTGCTCTGCATCCAGTTTTTCAGGCGTACAGATTTTGGCAGTTGCTGTTTTGCCGTTAAGCAGCTCCGAACGGTAATCTTTCCCGTTATCGAATAACAGTTTCCGGGGGATGCCGTACTGAATAACCATCATGTAGTAAGCGGCAATGATTGAGAGGCTCGACGGCGACACCGATGGACACCATCCAAGTATTTTCCCGCTCCGGTAGTCTTGCATGGTTGTAACCCAGGGACGTATGAGCTTCCCCTGATACATGACCACACAGTCGAGGCAGTGGTGATCGGACACGACCACATCCAGGCTTTTATACTGCCAGATGTTCTGATCCATGAACGGCTGGTGCTTGTTGGCAAATGCCGTCCTTCCCAGCCGGTGGTAATCTGCCAGGGCTGGGGGAAGGCTTTGCAAGTAGCGCCGGGCCGTGTTATACGTACAGGTTGATGTCGGATCATTCTCCTTAAGGAGTCTAAGAGCGTGCTGAATAGTCGGCCTGCTGTCCCGGAGCCAGAACCGTTGCAGGAGCGCTTTTTCCGATTCCCGAAGGCTTTCACCCGCGCCGCCTGACGAGGCGCTGTAGCGCGGCGTTAGACCGTCAATGCCTGTTTTTCCCAAGTCCCCTACCCAGCGGTAAAAGGTGCGCAATGATACTTCGCCAAGCAATTGCCGCAAATGGAGGTTTACCACTCCGGCATTGTACGCCTTGATAAAATCATCTTTGCGGAGCTTGGTGCGTTCCCATTCAGAAACAAGGTTTGCCCGCAAAAATGCAACATGGCGTTCTTTATCGGTGGCCGGCATTAACGATCCGCTGCCCATCCGCATGGCTACAGAGGCGTGGGCGGGTTTGCCACTCAAGGCCAACTCCGCCAAGGCAAGCCGCACATTCTCCGGTAGCCTGGATTCCATCCACATCATGCCGCCGGATTTGCGTACACACGGCCAGCCTTCCCGTTCCGCCCGTTCCAGCACTGTTTTTTTGGGTTTGCCCAGAGCTGTCGCGATCAGGGCTGTTTTAACCATGCCGTTCATGCTGCCTCCGTTTTGGACATGGCATCAAGCTCCTCTCTGGTGCGGGAAGGAAACAGTTCCATCGGCTCTTTGCCGAAAAAGGCCGCTATTTTTGCCTCAGTTTTTTTAGAACGCCGGATTCCGTTGATGATATCGGAGAGCATTCCTTGGTGCATTTGTAATTTTCTGGAAAGCTCACTTATGCTCATGTCCCTTTTTGCGAGTTCTGTTTTTACGCGCACCCGCCGTTCCCTGTCCGGCGGGTAAGGCCTTCCGTGTTTCATCTCTTATATCCTCCCTATTGGTTGTATTGTTGACAGTAAGCAGCGTATCCAGCCGCCCCCGTAGTTCCTGTATCAGCTCTTCCTGCACTTTAGCCTTGCCTTCCAGCACTTTGATGTAGCGGTTAAGTGATTCGATCAAGTTATGATCTGAATTAACCTTACGTTGATACCATGCTTTGTCCTTTTTTAAATCGCGGTATTCTGAAAACCGCCGTAAGAACCATAACTTAAAACCTTGCATAGTGCGCCTCCTGCTTGCGAATTGTAGCAATCTGTGTCATACTAAAATCTCCTTTGGGATTTACGCGGGGCTTTCCACGGCACTACCGCGTATCCCAGTTGGTGCTGCCGCCTCATACGAGGCGGTTTTTGTTTGTCCGGCTTGTACCGACTACATTTTAGTTGCTTGGTATAGGCTCATTTTCCTTAGCTACCGCACGGATCATGGAGCCGCATATAAACCTCCTTTCCGGGCAAAAGCCTGATTATAAAAGCCCTCCCCCTGTGGTATGATTGAGCTACCACACAAAACCAAAGCCACAAAAGGAGGGCTATTTACCATGTTCAATACGGCGCATACATTCTGCTTCAACATCTGCCGCTTTTTCTTTGATCTTTCTGGATATGTCCAGAAGGCGTTCATTGTCACTAGAGTTTTTTTCCATTTGTGTATGAAAGGCGACCATGAGATCACCTAAATCTGCTTGTGCCCACATAATACAAAGCTGTGGGGTATACCCTTTACTCATATTTACCTCCAAGGAGAAATTTTTATGAAAACTGTATTTGTTATAGGAGCTGGTGCCAATGTGGAAATTGGTATGCCCAGCGGAAATCAACTAAAAAAAGAAATTGCCGGTATGCTCGATTTTTCTTCATTGCGTAGAGGCATGGTTAGTGGAAACCTAAACATTTACAGCGCTATGCAACATGCATTGAAGAACAATGAACAAATATTAAACATAGCTGATACTATAAAAGAAGCCATGCCCCATGCTATTTCAATTGACAATTTTATAGACGCACACCGAAATGAACCGGGTATTATCCTTTGCGGAAAACTGGCCATTATGGAATCAATTTTACTGGCAGAAAAGAAAAGCTATTTATATAGTTATCTGTCAAATGATAATGAAAAAATTTTAAGCACATGGTATCCTTTGTTTTTTCAAAAAATAACCGAGGGTTGTGATATCAATGAATTTATAGAGCGAATAAAAGATATTTCTTTTATCATTTATAATTACGACAGATGTTTTGAATATTACATGATTCATGCACTATGTATTTATTATAAAATAGGCAAAAAAATCGCTGAGAACATCGTTGAGAAAATGAATATCATTCATCCCTATGGAACGATTGGAGGAATAAATGAAATGCCGATAGATACAACACTTTCAATAAATCAACTTTTATACCTTGCTAATAATAATATCAGAACATTTGCAGAAGATTCAGAAAAAACAAAAAGAGAACGGTGCGCCATTAGAGATATTATGAATAATGCAAATAGAGTAATCTTTTTGGGATTTGCATATCATCCGATGAACTTGGAAGTGCTTTTTAAATACATTGGCATTGGCTCTACCAAGACTGTAATATTAACAGAACATATACAATGTTATGGAACAGGTTTTGGGATTTCGGAAAAAGATAGAAATCATATTCAATCTTTACTAAAGGAAACAACCTCTCGTATAGATCAATGTGATATATCAGACGTATCCTGTACTCAATTCTTTAATGATTTTTGGTATCGGCTTTCATTTCGTAAATAGTAAAACAGGCGGGAATGGTTTTTTAAGAAGATAAACACGATACCTGCCTTTTTTATAATCAAAATGAATATGGCATTTACGCCTGTACTTGCACCATATTCTATTAATTCGTCCACACCTGCATTGTGCAAGTTTCCAAATTAATAAGGAAAATCTATAACGGAGTAAATTAAAATTCTTTTTCATAAAAATCCTCCTTTCCCCCTTGGGAATGGAACTGGCGGGAGTCGAACCCGCAGGGCGGTGGAAAAGGTTGGAATGAAACCACCGCCCGGCCTGTACAGTTCCGTTTTGGGGAAGGCACATGTGCGTACCCACCCCGGCTCAAGCTCGTAATATGGATTTTGGGCGCAGGCTTACGATTCCTAACGCTCAGGGTCTAACGCCGGGGGCGGCGCGCCACCGCGCCGTTGCCCAGACTCCCCGCTGTCAAATAGCATCTTTTGTACCGCCGAAACCTCGACATTTTGCCGGTTTCGTGCAATACTAAAATGGTGATAATTTATCACCATTTTCCGATCACCGATCGTTTTTTGGTGATAAATTATCGCCATTTGATATTACTATATCACTTATCGTGATAATGTCAACTACTTTTTAGATAATATTTGAAATATTATCTAAAAAGTGCCGAAAAAAGGTATATGATTATGACAATTGGTGATAGGTTCAAGATAATAAGGGAAGAGCTCAGGTTAAACCAATCGGAGCTTGCAAGGTCTATAGGTGCAAACCCAAGCATTATCAGTGATATAGAGCGTGGAGACAAAGAACCTTCTAAAAAGATCATCTCGACTCTCATTGTCAAATATAGGGTAAATTCAAACTGGCTACTAACAGGACAAGGCAATAAATATACGAGGGATGATTTTCCCTCAAAAAGCCGTTTTGAGCAAGGATTTGAAGAAGCGGTAGCCGCTCACCCCAAATTTACAGTAATAGAAGAACGCCTTTCCGCCCTTGAAGCCCTGTTGAAGCAGGAAAAACTCCTCCCCGAAACTGATATTGCCAGCGATACCACCCTCTATACTGCCGAGTCCTCCCCCTTCTACGGCGAGGAAGAGGAAGATGGGGAGTACGAAGACACTCTCTACGTACACAGCATAGCTGCCGGGCCGCCAATCTGGTTAAATGATGATCGCAGCGAAACGGTACGGGTGCCGGCGCGGCTGCTTAAAAAGGGCGAGCGGTACTATGTGGCGAAAATCCAGGGCAGTTCCATGACAAAGGCGGGCATCCTGGACGGTGACATGATACTTGTCCGTTACACGGACGTACCCCGGGACGGGGCTATACAGGTTGTGCGGTATCAGGAACAGGTAACACTCAAACGGATGTGCGAGGTCGAAGGAAAGGGCTGGGAACTGCGCTATATGGACGGCAGCGGGAAGGTCATTACCTGCGATTCTGACGAATATGAGACGCTTGGGGAATTGATGACGGTACTGCCCAAAAAATGCCGTCCCAGCCCCCCTTAAAAAACCCGCCAGAACGTGCGAGGAGCCGTTCAAAAAACGTTCAAATAAAAAAAAGGTATAAACTTACGATTCAGACCTCAATCTCGCTATTTTAGCCAAATCCTCATCACCCTTTTTTCCCCTTTATCCCATTTAGAGTAAAGTCCTGTTTTATCGTGCATCATTACCGCATGAAGATACGCACGAGAGAAATAGCGAAGGTCGGCATATTTGGATCAAAGGACAATCCGCAGATTGTTACCGAAAAAGATCTTAAAGAAATTGCCGAAACATTCGCGGACATCAAAAAAGCCCCCATATCCCTTTCCGGCCATTGGCCCGATGCTTCTTCCCCCCGGCTGGGGAATGTGGTCAGCGTCAGCTATGACGAATCCACCCAAAGCCTTACCGGGGAAATAGAAGAAGAAGACGCCCTTGCCGATGCGGTGGATTCAGGCTATTACCCCGATGTCTCTATCGGGGCGCGCCAGCGTGCCAGCGACGGCAAAATGTACCTGCACCACCTGGCATATCTGGGCGAAGAGCCACCTGCCATAAAAGACTTGGTAAAGGAAATAAAAAACGAGCTGGGCCTAGCCGCATCCGATACCGCCGATTGCCGGCGTCTTCCCTCGCCATCGGAAAAACAAATGTACCTCTCTGACACACCACCTGAAAACATTTTAAACGAAGATATTCCGGAATCTCCCCCTGTGGGAAATTCGACAAATCAAATCAAGGAGAAAACCGTGACAGAAGATGAAGCGAAGAAACTTCGCGAAGAGAACGATCGGCTTAAAAAAGAAGCCGAACAAAATGCCCTGGCTCTTTCTGATGCTGAAAACAGCAAAAAGAAAGCGGACCAGGAGCGGCTTAAAGCCGCTATGGAAAACGCAAAGGTTCCCAATCCAGTCCGCGAAAAGGCGCTGCGCCTGTGCGACACGCTGGATAACGGCAAAACCATTGAGTTATCAGACGCCGAGGCACCGGAAGGGAAGCGCACCGTTTCCGCCGTTGACTGCCTCATCGAGCTTATCTCCGCCTTTCCGAAGCCGGTACAGACGGGGGTAATGAATTTGAGTGACGGCGATGACGCTGCGTCCGCAGATGCTACGCGGATTAATTTTGCCAACATTTAAGGAGGGCTGTACATGAAGGGATTTTTAAACCTTTTATTTGCCTCTATCGTCAGCGGGGTAACGACGCAGGCGGAAATCAATCCGCGCACTGCCGCTGACGGCAGGCACCCGTCTTTTATCACATCCTTTGCACTCCCGGCCGAACATCCGGCCTGGCCGGAAGGCACCATCATGGTTGCGGTAATGGATAACGCGACACCTGTCCCCGGACAGGCAACCGCATTGACCAGCTCGGCTACCTCGAACATTATCGGCGTGCTGCAGAGCCGAGTCGCGGAAAACGAGACTTCCGGCAATGTATTGATCCACGGATCAGTCCCCGCCGAAATGCTCAAGTATATCGGTATAGACGGCCCTGTTGATGCCACCGCAGGACAAATCGCCGTCCTTCGCAACCCAGTCGGCATTTACGTGTAACAGGAGGCACGTCATATTATGTGGGATTTTTTAAAGAAATTTTTCGTTCTTAGTGCGCTGGTGAATACGCTGAACCGGCTGCCGCCGATGCGCACGTTCATCATGGATTTAATTTATCCGGAATCGGTTCGCTGGAATCATCCCAAGGATAAATTGGCCCATGCGGACCTTGGCTTGCCGGAAAAAAACATTCCCCTGATAACAAGGGGATCGTCGTCTTACCCTATACCTTTGGATAAGACCGCGCTTAAGTTGATCGATCCGGCAAATATCACCCCATCGCTTATTTTGAACGCGCACGAAATAAACGAGATGCGGTCGCTGGGGGTAGCGCAGCAACAGCAGTTAGTCGATCGCAAAATCGACAAGCTGCGCAAAATCGTCAGAAAAACAACCGAAGCGATGGCAATTCAATCTATCACCGGAAAAATTGCGTACGATATCCGCAATGCGGATAACACGCTGGATACCTACGTGGTAGATTTTGGCACGCCCAAAGCGATCCCGATTGCAAAGAAATGGGATGCAGACGGTACAACCGTTGGAGACATCACCGCTACAATTGGGCAAATCATAGACAGCATGCAGGAAACTTCGGAGGGCACCGATCTGGTGTACCTGTGCGGCTTCGATGTGTATTCGGCCCTTGTTGCAAAAGCAGGGAAGCTCAATAACAGCGACCTCATCAAGGTATTTCCGGATCATGTCCAGATTGGAAACGCCAAGTTCATAATCTGTTCAGCGAAGTATTATAGCCACAAGATCAAAACAAACGTGAAGGCTATTCCGGCAAAAACGGTCATCGTAATAGCCAAAGATGATGCGTTCAGCCTTGCTTATTGTGCGCTTGATTCGTTGGACTCTAATTTTGCGGCACTTCCATTCTTTATCAATATGGTCAAGAAGGACGATCCCGAAGCGCTCAAGCTTATCGGTCAGTCAAGGCCGATGCCGATTCCAAACGTGGACGCAATCAGAACCGCGCAGGTGCTGACATAACTATGGACGAGTTGGGTGTAGGGGATATCCCTGTTGAAAAGCCGGATACAACGGCAGCCTTTGCCCCGTTAGGGGAACCGGTCACGCCGGAAGAGGTATCGGACCGGCTGTCGAAAAACCTCTATACCCAGCTTGCCGATGGTTCAGATGAAACCGTCCGGGAGGCTATAGCCCGGGCGGGTATTTATGTAGGCGCGGTACTGCGCCGGCTTAGCGTACCGTATAACCTTGATGACACCGTGGTGCGCGAAGTGGTGCTCATACACACCATATATGAGCTACACATCGCGCTGGGGCATGAGGAGGCCGGCAAAGAGTACCGCATTAAAGCGCGGGATATTATCCGTGCCGCCTGGGGAGATTTCCCGGAAGCGTCAACGCCGCCGGAAAAAGGCACGGCGGCGGCGGTCGCAGTTCCGCCAAAAAGAGATAAGCCATGGCATTAGAGGCGTTGGACAATCTGGCGCGGGCTCTGCACGATAAGTCAAAATTGGTGGCAATCGGCGGCATGGCGGCGGAAATAATCCGGGGCCGTATCCATAAGGGGCAAGGCTTTGCGCCGTTGTCCCCGGCAACTGCCGCATACCGCGGCGCCGGCAGACCATTGCAGGACACCGCCGCGTTACGCGATTCGATAACGTCCACAGTGATTGATGATCGTACAGTCAGCGTCGGCACCAATAAGCCGTATGCGGCAATACAAAACAACGGCGGGGTTATTCGGGCCAAGAAAGAATGGCTGTGGATACCGGCTGCCGGCACGCGGCAATTGCAGCGGCGGTACGGCTATAGTCCAACGGATGTACTGCGGGGGCTGAAAGCGGCAGGCTATGCGGTATTCCGCAAAGGCAGAACGGTGTGCTACCGGGACAAAAAGAAAGTACGAAACGAGGAAGGAAAACTGGTGTACCGCGATCATGTATTGTACTACCTAAAAAAGTTGGTGGAGATTCCGGCACGGCCGTTTTTCTACCTTACTGATAAGGATATGGATATGTTAATGCAGGAGGTGGGCAGTGGGCTTGAACAGTTATGATGCGTTGAACGCATTTGCACAACAGCTTGAGCGTAATATCGGCGGAGAAAATTTTCACACCAAAGTTGTCATAACGCCGTCATCGGTAAACGAAAAAGGCGTTGTGATTAAGGTCAGCCTGTTGAAAACGTACGTCCAGGCGGATCCGCCTGCGGCAAAATTCAGCAGAACGCTCCGGGTGCGCATATCGGTAGCCGGAACGGCGGAAAGCATGACTGGGCTGAAGCAAGCGCTCGAAGCGATAGAGGCCGTTGACCGCTATCTGATATCACCGGGCCTGCGCCTTGAAATCATGGATGGTACATCGCTATTGCCGATGGGCATACCAAACAGCCGCATTATCCAAACGGTCAGCCAAGAGGATAGCTTTATCGACAGCCCTGATTCGACATCAGTACAGGACGTACAAGACGATCGCATTATTACCATAACCATACCGCAAGGAGGATATTAATGAGTACGCATATAACAAGGTACAAAACAAAAAACGGCAAAACCAGCCGTGCGCCTTGCCAGCCGGCAAAGGCGGAAAAAGACGGTTCCTCGGAAATAAAAACCGGGGAAATAAAAAACAATCAGCCGGCAACCCCGGCAAGACAAGGAGCATAACGCATGAAAGAACTCAAAACCCTCATTGGCGATGACAGCATGATATTCACCGGCGACCAAAGCGACGTTGAATACGCAGGAGACGGCGTAAAAACGATCGACGAATTAGTGAATGAAGAACCGGGCAAAAATATACTTGACCAAAAGATGTGCGTCATAAAAACCAGAGCCCAAACTGGTTCCATTTTTGCGGATGGGCTTGTGCCCGGTGAATTGTTTCCCGCCATCGGTACGGAAGTACCTGCCGCAGGAGATACATTCTACTTTCTGAAGCTTGCCCATGTAGCCGATTGTTCCAGTTGGAGGTTGGGCATAACACAGGGTGAAATTGACGTAACCAAACTCAAGGACAGGTTCCGTAAATACCGCTTGGGGAAAAAAGACGCCCAGCTCACCCTTTCTTCCATTTTTACCATTGGCGAGTCCGACGAGAAGGGCAGCGTGATCAACCGGAACATGAAACTGTTCAAGCGTTGTAGGGACGGCACGGTAGAAGTTACTGATGAAGCAAACCGCGCGTTATATATGATCGGCTATGTCAATAAAGCCGCATTGCCGGAAGAAACAGACGCTTTTGTGTTCTGCCAGATATATCTGTACAATGTATCGCTCGGCGGACAATCCGGCAGCGCCCAGTCGTATGACGCGTCCGGTAGGCTCACCGGCATTGATCCGGTGTTTTATTCACTCGAAGTGCAAACGGCATAAGGAGGAACCATGAAACTGCACATATCAAAAGAAGGGGTATTCATACCCTCCTTCAATAAAAACAGGGAATTACCGGCAACCGATCAGATAACGGTACGATACCGGTATCCAACGCTTGCCATAAAAAACCGTTGCCGCAGTAAGCCGCAGGCAAAAGGCATATCGGGTGCGGACGGCCGTATCGAAAAAATGGAAATAACCATTGACAAGGATGAACTGGCAACGCTGAAAGAAATGCTCATCTCTATATCCAATTGTGCATACTGCGAAGGCGATGCGGAACACAAAATTATAAGCGCCCAGCATCTCATTGACGCGCCCATTAATTTTGAGCCGCTCTTGAAAGAGATCGTCAAAGAATTTGACCGCATTCTTGATGAACCCAGCATTGACGAAAAAAACTGAGAATTGCTTACCGGGTATACCGCGCCGGTAAGCATACAGAAAACGTAGCTCCGGGGCGTAACCCGCTCTGGAATACGCGGGTAAAAGACGAACGCGGGCAGGATGTATTCATTACGTCACGGGATGCGGCATCATACCTCAATGCAGAATTTCTTGCTGCATGGGATATGTTATGCACGTGCGAAAACCTTGGCTGTCTGCCGTTTTCCGGCGGCTGGGCCGAGCAACCAGAATGGATAATCCAGGCACTGTCGGTGTTAAAAATCGAGCGGTGGAAAGTTGATGAAGAAGAGCGCAATCTAAAATGGCAAGAGGAAAAGGATAGCAGGAAGTATGTCAAATAAAACCCTTGAACTGCAAATCCGCATCGCCGCCGATGAAGCAGCCCGGATAGTATCTGCGCTCAAGGGTGATATGAAAGCCCTTGCCGAGGAAGCCGGTAAATACGCACAAAATGACGGCGCAGCGCTTAACCAATCATTCAAGGATGCAGAGGCTGCCGGGAAGGGTACGGTTTCCAGTATCGGCGATATCAAAAAAGCGCTGGGCAGTCTGGCAGAAGTTGCCGCCGCGACCAAGGCACTGTTGCTCATTAAAGATATGGGTGCCTTTGCGCTCCAAACTGCCGACAATTTCCAAACAGCCAGAAATCAATTTGGCGTGTTGCTAGGCGATATGCAAGCCGGCGCCGGATTGTTCAATGAGATTAAAGCGTTCAATGATGTGACGCCGTTTGATCTTGACACCCTCACCCAGGCAACCAATGTATTAATCGCCGCAAAAGTGCCACTGCAGGATTTACAAAGCCAACTAACCAAATTCGGCGATCTGTCCCAAGGCAATTCCCAAAAAATGACCAGTTATGTCAACGCATTTTCGACAGCAGCGGCCAAGGGCAAAGCCGATATGCAGGTACTCAATACCTATCTTAACCAGGGCGTACCCATTCTTGACGCACTAGCCAAAAATTTTAATACGACTACTGCAGAAATTGTCGAAATGTCCAGCAAAGGGCAAATCAGCTTTGCCGATTTTTCAAAAGCACTGGATGATCTGACTGCTGCTGGAGGGCAATATTTTGGCGGCATGGAGTTGGCATCAAAAAGCCTGGCTGCAATGAAGGAAGGTTTAACAGAAGCAACAAACTCTTTAGCCGCGTCTTTTGGCGAGATGCTCATGCCTGCGGCTATCGCAACCGTGGAAATATTGACCAATATTACCAATGCCATTAATGAAAGTCCGATACTAAAAGGCGTATTCGCTGGGGCGCTGGTAACGGTTGCCGGATTGCTGGCGGCAAAGGCAGTCAAGGCTACCATCGCATTTGCCGCCCAGATGAAGTTAAATTTTGCCGTTGGTGCCCTCAATCCGGTCGTGCTAGCGTCAACGGTTGCCGTAGCCGGCATTGCGGCGGCCTATACCGTTATGGCTACGGATGCGCAAAAAGCCGCGCGGGCAACCGAAAATCTCGCATTGGTACAAAAAAAACAAAATGATGCGACAAAAGAAGGTCATACCGCAGTGCAAGCTTATTATAGGGCATCTCAAAATTTTGATATTCAAGCAACATTAAACGAAATAAAGAAACTGCAAGCTGCAGTTGATGAGCAAAAACAAAGAGGGGTCGTTAGAAGTGACGAAATGCTAAACCTTAGAACAGCTATTGAACGTTTCAGAACACTCCGCGATGAATTTATCAAAGAATTTTACGATACTACGAATAACGAACAAATAGCCGAACTTGAAAGCAAAATAAACATTGCCCAAACCTATTTATTTAATGTCGATATATCGCCGGAAGATAAAAACAAAATAGAATCCATCATTCAAAATTTTCAGGATGAAATTGACGAACTGGGAGGCAGCATTGCAAAAAAGGCTGCCAAGTGGAAAGAAGATTGGACTGAGATATGGAATGCATCTCAGGCAGAACAAGCCCACGATCCTTTGTATGCCATAGAACTGGAGCATCGTAAAAAGTTAAAAGACGCCTGGGATCATTATGTCCGTGAAGGTGACAAAACCGTCATCGACCAGATAAACGCCTATTACGCATCTCAGCGGAGCGATGTCATTAAGCAACTGGGCGATGAAGAGAAACGGATGCGGCGGGAATTGAGTTCCTCGAAGGTTGCCGGCTTGCGATATGAATACGACAATGCCATTAAAGCCATTGACAAACTTGAGGCGCAGCGCATCATTGCCGCTGCACATTCCGAAGAAGAAATAGCAGCTATTCGCAAACGGTTTGACGATTTACGCGATGATACAACACTAAAATTCAATATTGAAATAAAGAAAACTGCACTCGATGAAGCGCGGGAGGCCGTCAAGGACTGGCAGCAGGAACTTTCCAACAGCCTCACCATAACGCTCATGAATATACAAGGGTTTAGCGCGCAAGCAGCCATCACCATCGGCGATCTGAATGCGCAGCTTGTGGCTCTTTCCGCCTCCGCAACGCTTTCCGGTTTTGAAGAATTCGGACGTGCCCTGGGAGAAGGAGAAGATGCCGCTGAAGCTATGGGCCGCGCCCTCGCCGCAATGTCACAGCAGATTCTCCGGCAGTTACCCATATTATTCTTGCAAGCAGGCCTCCAGTTAATCGCTAACGGCCAGTGGCCGCTGGGTCTTGGTTTTATTGCCGCCGCCGGATCAAGCGCAATCATTTCCGGCTATGTAGACGGAAAGTCGAATGCGGCAACCGCAAACGCCCACGGCAATGTATACGATGAATACGGTCAGGCGGCGCGAGCATTTGCCGCCGGCGGTGCATTTACCAACCAGATTGTGAGCCAGCCCACCTATTTCCGATATGGCGGCGGCTTTGAACGCGGTCTCATGGGCGAGGCAGGGCCGGAAGCAATTATGCCGCTCACGCGTATGCCCAATGGCGATCTGGGTGTGCAAACCGCAGGAAGCGGCTCAAGTGTCATCATAAATATTATCAATAATTCCGGCGCCGAGGTACGGCAGGAAGAAACCGAAGGCGCGGATGGCGGCAGGCAAGTAGATATTATTATTGGCAATGTGGTTAACCAACATATCGCATCCGGAAAAGCGGACCATATCATGGGCGGGCGGTACGGACTAAGGGCAAAGGGGGTTTAGGTGGCAGATATATATTGGCCTGACTTGCCGTCAGATTTTCTTGCAGACGGATTGAGCATACAACCGCAAAGCAATGTTATCCGCACTGCGATGGATGCAGGCCCTAAAAAAGCGCGCCGGCGGTATACTGCGCGGACTGTTCATTATACGGGAAAACAGCGGTTTGATAATGCCGAATTGATTGTGTTCAAAGAATTTTATAACACAGTCCTTGCCGATGGCGTACTACGGTTTAACTTTATAGATCCTGTTACGCAAGAAATCGCCGAGTTCCGATTCACCGATGATTATATCGCTACTGAAATCGGCGGATTATTTGAGGTAACATTACCATTGGAGCGGTTATGAGTCAGATATCTCAACAGGCGACCGCTGCCGTACTTGCCCCGGAAACAGAAAAAGTTTTTTTGCATTTATTGACCATTGAGACATCCGGCGGCGTGTTACTGCGATTTGTTGACAATAACCAGCATATAGTTTCACGCGGCGAAGTATTCACGGCTGCAGGATTTACGATTATTCTGCCGGAGCAAACAGACAACGCGCCCAGGCCGTGCCGCCTTGCCATCGACAATACCGATCTTGCTATTTTTCAGGAAATTAAAAAGGCCGTGGGACAGGATATCATCATTACCGTCTGTATCATTATGGCTGATACTCCGGACGTGTACGAGCGGGGGCCGCTTAAGTATCGATTACGGAACGTGCGGGCAAACAAAGAAACTATTGAGGGTGAAGTATACGATTTTTATCTGATAGATCGTAAATTTCCCAAAGATACCTACACACCGGAAGATTTTGAGGGGATGTTTTTTTGATGATATACCAATGGGTTAGAAAATATATCGGCATTCCCTTTGTATCGAACGGCAGGACAATGCAGGGATGCGACTGCTATGGACTGGTGCGTTTGGTTTTACAGAACGAATACGGCATTGAGCTGCCGGAATTGTCTGATAATTACACTGATGCGCTTAATTGCGAACAAACCGCGCGTTTGTTTGCGGAAAAGCTGCCGGTACTGACCGCAGCGCAAATACCAGCACCGGAAGAAAAAGCGGTTGCGGTTATAACCGAAAATGGACGTCCATGCCATATCGGTATTGTTGCCGGCAACAGATATATCCTCCACGCAAACAGAAAAACAGGAACGGTCTGCCAGCGGGAAACGCACCCTGGTTTACAGGGCCGTATAGAGGGGTATTACCGTGTCCGTTAACATAATAGCAGAACTGCACCCGTTAAAATCAGCAAAAATAAATATTACCGTCAGCCCCAAAACAATCGCGGACATTATACAAGAGTTACATTCGGGCTTTCCGGTTTCGCACGCGCGGGTGTGCCGCAACGGTGAAATCGTTACCGATTTTTCGCTGTTGGCAAAAGATGGCGATACACTGTGGATCAAATTTGTGCCGTACGGCAGCAATCAGGACGCCGGCGTGGGAATGAAGATCGGTGGATGGGTGATGGTGGGTCTTGGTATCGCTGCGATAGCGGCGTTTGGCTGGACTGGTTTTGGCGGCGTTGCAGGGGCAGCGCTCATAGGGGCTGGTCTCTCACTGACACTGGGCGGCACCGTTCTTATGAATGTAAATACCCCAACGTTAAAAGATACTGAAAAGCCGGAGAACGATCCGTCAATCCGCGGCGGAAAAAATCAGGCGCGCCCGCACGGCAGAATCCCAGTACTGTTTGGCCGGCACCGGATATACCCCGATCTGGCGGCAAACCAGCACACGGAAATAATCGGCAACCAGCAATACTTCACCCAGCTTTTTTGCGGCGGTTATAAAAATTGCGTTATTGATCTGCATAGTATAAAATTAGGCGAAACCCCCATCACGAAATTATCCCAGACAAGAAATATCCAGCACATTCTATCAGGGAATGATCCTGTGGTGCGCATGGAAATATTGCAAAATGGGGAAGAGTCAAGTCTGTACCCTTATTGCGTCCATGAAGACTCCATCAACGCGCCGTTGCAAAACCAAATTGACGGCGGAGACGGTACTAAAATATCCGGCGAAATAATCCGTACTACGCCGGATAATACCGATACTATAAATGTGGATATATTTTTCCACAATGGTATCGGACAGTATGATGATGAAGGCAATCTCTTGTCCGCGTCGGTCGAGGTGCAGGCTTTTTACAAAAGAGCCGATGAAGAACACTATCAGCCGCTTGGTTTTTTTCACAGCAGTAACACCATATCCGGGTCAGAATTAAAAACAAAGCGGTTTCAGATAACCAAATCGGGATTACCGCGGGGCACGTATACGGTTAAAATAGAGCGCATAACACCAGATTCAACAAACAGTAAAGTAATTGATATGGTACATGTGGGGTCAATCCGTTCGATAAAATCAGAGCGCCCGATCCGCGCCGAACGGCAAAAAGACCTTACCATAATAGCCCTGCGGGTTATGGCCACTGGAAAAATGAACGGTGTGGTTGATAGCTTTAACTATATTGCGACATCGAAACTGCCGGTCTATGCCGGCTCTGGTTCAGGCGCTTTATCTTGGCAGGACACCGCCGAAACCCGCAATCCCGCCGCAATGCTCATGCACGCGCTGCGGGGCAGGGCCGCGCAGCAGCAGGTTGATCCCAATGATATTGATTGGCCGTCAATAGAAGCATTTTATACTTGGTGCGCAGAGCATCATTATACGTGCAACGCGTACCTGTCCGAATCGGTTACCATTGCAGAGCTTATACGGATGATCGGTAATACCGCCCGCGCCGATATTATCAGGATTGATTCAAAAATCAGCGTAGTGCAGGACATCGAGCGGCCGGCACCAGTACAGTTATTTACGCCCAAAAATACCATTAGTTACAGCATTACCATGTTAAAGGCCGATATCCCGGATGCAATCGCATTGCGGTTTATTGACGAGAATGCAGGTTATGCTCAAAATGAGCTGTCGGTGTATAACACGCCGGACGGTAACCGTATTATAGAAGCCGAATCAACACAAAAAACCAATCTCTGGGGTATTACCGATAATATCCAGGTGCGCCGTATCGGTATGTATAATTACGCATGTCTTAACAATCGGCCGTTTGTGCATACCATTGATGTGGACATTGAATACCTGATGTGCAATAAAGGCGATTGGATACAATATGCCGGAGATATCGCTCTTACCGGATCGGTGCAGGGTAGGATTAAAGGCGTTATCTGGGCAGATGGTGTGTGCATCGGCATTGATACCGATGAACCGGTGGTTATGACCGCAGGCACGCAGTATGCGGTACGAATACGGTTGTCAAACGGGATTATAATGCTGAAAGAAGTGATATTCAGCCCTGGATTACCCCGGGAAAAATCTATCACCTATTACCCTGGCGATGGCACGGAACTCTACGAACCATTTGTCGGAGATATGTATGCGGTCGATGAAGGAAATGTTTATTACGAACCGCAAAATGTTATTTTTTTTACTGAGCCGATTCAGGAATCCGGCATCCCAAAGGCCGGCGATATATATGCGTTTGGCGTACGGGGGTACGAGGTCATCGATCTTGTTATTACCGATATACAACCCGGAACTAATGTATCGGCGAATCTCACTTGCGTAGAATACAGTCCTGAAATTTTTGGGGTTGATGATCCTGCCTTTATCTTGCCCGCATTTATAAACAAAATAACGCCGGTCTCCGGCGCCGTAGATCCGGGCGTTGTCAATTCCAATCGATTGATGCGCTTTATCGTCTATCATGATAGCGAGGCAGAACCGGAACGGCCGGCAGGTAATGGGCAGGAAGGCGGCTGGTATCAACTGCAAAACTTCCGGTCAATCTGGCAATCAACCAAAATAGCCGAATCTATTGACGAAGGCGAATGGGGATTGCCGGTACGCATAAAAGCCCAGCGCGGCACTGATGACATTACCCCAATATGGCTTGGCCTTACTCCGCAAAACATAATACTCGAAACCGATGGTGACGGCAATATTCTTGCAGGCCTGTTACCCCTGACCGCTCAAGCCAGACTATTTCAATGGAATTCGCTTGTATCAGATGGTCTATTTTCCCTTGCCAACGCGCCGACGGGAGTATCCATTAATACAAACGGCCTTATCACCGTCGGCATCAATACCGCATTGGATGATATAAATAATATAACGGTCCAGGCAGAATATCAGGGCAACGTATATACTGCAGTATTTGTTATCACCAAAAACTTTAGAAATTCCGCACCCCGATATCTGGGAACAATAACGGCTTTACCGTCAACCGCAACGGCCACCATTATAAAAGGGCCGGTCCAGGGCCAGGTGCGGGCGTTTCAGGGAGATTTTGTATTTGCGATCACCGCCCTTGACGGCCGGTCTATGGGCAGCGTTTTTCAGTGGGACGGTGTAACATGGCAATACCGTGATCCCATTCGATACACCGATTTATATACCCGATGCTTTAAGGATGGCCTTGATGTGCCGGGCTTTGCAAATAATGTTGAATGGTTTGGGGCTCTATTTGCATCCCGCATTGCGGCAATGAAAGCGTTTATTGAGGAACTTGAGGCACAGGTTATAACATTACGAGCAAATGGCGTTATTCAAAGCCAACAAAAAGATTCTGCTGATATGCCGTTGTTCCAATTATTTTCGAATGGATTGTTTAGAGCTGATAGAGCATCAATAAGAGGCAATTTGATGGCAGAAAGCCTGGATGCCGGGCCAATATCTGTACATCAAGGAAGCCCTGTACCAGCCCCGATAACTTTTACAGGACATTCAAGCCCAGGTTTTACCGCAGTTGACATATTTAATTTTTTTAGATCAGTTGGAATTTGGAATATCGCTAGCGGACACTTTACAAGTCCATATTCTACGAATCAAACATCTACAGGTCAGACCGTTATGAAGCAAGGAGCATTTCAGAGAATTGAAATAATACGATGGGAAGAAATGCGGACATATTGGCAGGGAGGAGCATCTGGCCAAGGACAAACAGTAAGCGCATTAACAACTATTATAGAGGTGTATATATACAGGAATAGTCTCAGAATACTCATCGCAAAAACAATGTCAGCTTATGTTTTTGGAGAAATGCGGGTAAATAATGATCCATTTATGGTAACTGGTGAAAGCATGACATTTACTATTCCAGAGTTTGGAAAAATGACCCTTAAACTACTCAACTTGCCCACACAGATACCGACCGAGAGTGGCACTGTGTATACGCAAAGCGATACAGCAGGTAATTTCTTTCTTAAAATGAGAGGAGTTTAATTTATTTTTACACACGGATTTCCGTTATATATGAGCTTATCATCTTCAAATCTATATTCTACTACAATAATACCATCATAAGCGGCCCATATTATTTCTTGTGCCGATATTGTAGTATCAATTAATATTTTTATTTCTGTAGCATTATAAGTATAAGTACCGACCCAATAAATATCGCCATTGGGATAATACCCTGTTGCAATTACAGGGGTAAAAGCAATACGATAACCATTACTCTCATTTTCCCACGTCCCTATAAACGGATTAGGTTGGTTTGCTCCATTGTCCATATCCCCATTATCACAAGCAAACACAATAAAAGCAATAGTCAAGATTAACACCCATTTTTTCATACTATCTCCTTATTGTTATTGTAACCCATTTCTGTATACTAATCAACTAAATGGGTATTTATCCCATTTAGAACAACTACAGCCGCATCGTTTATACTTATCTCATGGCATATCAAAAAACTGAATGGAAAGCCCGGCAGGGATCAACTCTCAAGCGGTTTGAAAAGTCCCAAGAAACATCCAAATCCGTTATCCTCAATAACGCTCCAACTGAAATAACTGAACCCGGCACCCCTTTCAGTGCTGCCAACATGAATAAAATTGAGGAAGGTATCCATGAAGCACACGAGATAGTTGCCGAGCATATTGCCGATACTGACAAACACATATCACCAACAGAACGATTAGCATGGGACGGCAAACAAAACGCGCTGAATCGTACCATTAGCGCAAACGTAAATAATACATATTCAGCAGTAGACACTGGAGGTGATCTCTCAATAGGTATTAGAGTGGATATGGAAACACCATCGGCAAGTAATTTTCAGGTTGTTTCAGCTATTTATCCTTTATTTCAGGTACTGAAGATTTTTGCCAATAACATTGCCGCTATTTTTCAACAAATAGCAGCACATTTCATAGATAAAGAAAATCCGCACGCAGTTACAAAGGCTCAAGTTGGGCTGGGGAATGTAGATAATACCCCGGATGCTAGTAAGCCAATATCGGCCGCAGCACAATCAGCGTTAAATAATAAACAAAACAAATTTATAAAATCAATCTGCGAAACCGCCGCCGCAACTGTAGCAAAAGAAATAACCATCGCTGGATATACTCTTGTTGCCGGGGACATATT
>Ga0123356_10001203_pt1 | contig 28706 bp, 19 predicted proteins | sample TergutEmb28metaG_2_FD_92546 | JGI IMG/M metagenome (GOLD analysis project Ga0123356, IMG submission 92546) | Embiratermes neotenicus P3 segment gut microbial communities from Petit-Saut dam, French Guiana - Emb289 P3 | ecosystem: Host-associated > Arthropoda: Insects > Digestive system > Gut ...
AGTTTTAAATTTTTTCCAGTCGGGCTGCATAGCTCAAAGGATCTTACCTTTTCTCTTTGACTTTTTCTTTTTCCTTGGTTACTTTTGCTTCAAGTTTATCGATTAGCTTATCGATGGCTTTTGTAAGCTCAAAGTCTTCTTCCGCGACATGAACCGAAACTCCCCAGCGGAAATTTACAGTAGCGTCGGCGTTAAAATCTTTTTCTTTTTTTATGGTAATAATAAGATCTACAATCATGTTTTCGGCATTGCGCAGCCTTTCGATTTTTTTATTAAGATACTCTTTTGCGTCTTCGTGCAGTGAAAAATGCAGTGCTTTAATGTCTAAGTTCATTTTGAACCTCCTGGTTTTTTTCGGCTATAAGAGGAACCCATATCAAGTTCCTTTCTATATTTTGCCACAGTTCTGCGTGCTAGCGCAATTCCTTTTTGCTCTAAAAGCGCAGAAATATCCTGATCCGACAAAAGACGGTTTTCGCCCGAGATTATCTCTTTTATTATCTCTTTTACGCTTTCCTTGGAAAACTGCGACCCGCTTGACCCTGCGCCGCTTATGGAATTTGTAAAAAAGTATCGAATTTCATAAATTCCCCACTCGGTCTGCATGTATTTGCCGTTTGCGGTGCGGGAAACCGTTGTTTCGTGAATATTCAACTCTTTTGCTATATCTCCAAGGGTAAGAGGAGCCAAATGTTTTGGGCCGTTCATAAAGAAAGATCTTTGAAATTCCAAAATTGCATTGGCAACCCTTATTAATGTCTGACTGCGCTGGCTAAGGTGGTTTATAAAAAGACGCGCTTCCCTGATATTTTCACGGGCAAAATCACGGGCTGCCTGATCTGCGCTGCCGCCGAACTTTTCAAAATTTGAATTAATGCCCAGAACGGGAAAGGCTTCATCATTCAGATTGATGGTTAGTTCGTTGTTGTCCCTTACGACTTTAATATCCGGAACGACATAACGCACTTCTGACATAGAGGCAAAAGCGCGTCCCGGAAAGGGAGAGAGCGTCTTTATAAATTCGCAAAGTTGACGGGTTTCGTCTTCGTAAAGGCCAATCTTTTTTGAAAGAATGCCGTATTTTTCCCGTTCAACCAGTTCCAGGTTTTCTAACACCTTTTCAATCTCGTAATTTTTTGCCGGAGAGTCAAGTGAATTTTTTATTTGAACTGCAAGAGACTCGCGGTAATCGCTTGTGCATGTTCCTGACGGCTGAAGTCCCTGAACCAATTGCATAGCTTCGTTAAGACGCGGCTGCGGCTGCGGGAAAAGGGTTTCCGGTTTTTCTTTGTGGAATCCGTTGTCGTCCAGATTTTGAATCAATGTTTCGGCAATTACGCGCAATTCGTCTTCAACGGGTTCCAGCTGCAATTGGCGCAGAAGATGTTCCTGCAAAGTATCGGATCTGGTAAGTACGCCTTCGATAAAGCGCCGGTGATCTTCCGAGGCCTGAGCGCTTATCCTTCTGCCGGGATCGGATGTGGTTTCGAAATAGTCATATTCGTCTTTTTTATTGGTTTCTGCCTCGTCCAGAGATACAGTGCTCTTGTCCTCGATTATTTCCAGCGCCGGGTTGCGTTCCAGTTCCTGCTCGATTCTTTCGCGCAGCTCCGCAATCGGCAACTCCATCAATTTGATGGACTGAAGCATCTGAGGATTCATTTTCAGATGTTGCTGCTGCGCAATCGACGGACGCATTACTTGCATATTGTTATCTGTGGAAGCGCCTTGACAGTCTTTCCACAAACTCGTTGCTGATTAACTGTTTGCCCGTTACGGCATTATATATAGTAGCTACAATTATAAGGATGCCGAATAAGCCAAAGAAGATTAGTATAACCAATCCTGTCGGAAAACTGCTCGGCTGGCCGTCTACTACTGCGCGTGTGCCAATGTATCTGACATTAACTTCTGGTTCATGGCCGTCACGAATTCCCAATCTTTGTATTTCACTGTAGCTGAATGCTCCGTCTGTTGTTGCCTTAAAAGTTCCGTTATCGGCGGAGTTAATGAGCAATTCCAGAGCAAATAATGACTTGGTATTGATATTACCGGTTCTGACGGATCCTGTGCGGTTGTATCCGATAACTACCGCGGTTGCCGAAGTTCCTTTGCCCTGGCGGATACTCATATCGACAAAAGTGGAGGGTGCAATAAAAACATTAATTCCCACTATTGCTCCGACTATAAAAACTACTCCTGTTATCAACGACATTACAATGTTTAAAGGTTTCATTCATTAACTCCTGATTGCATACTTTGTAAATAATACCATCTATAAGTGAAATATTCAATATAGCTGCATATTGACTGCGGTAATATTCTTTTATATTATTGATAAATATTATGTATGATATCGCTATTATTGGCTTGGGGCCTGCAGGGGCTACATTAGCAAGATTATTGGATAAAAAATACAAAGTTATCGCAATAGACAGAAAAAATGAAGTAACAGGCAAATGCTGCGGCGGACTGCTGTCGCCGGATGCGCAGAAAATACTGGCACAGTTTAATATATGTTTACCAAAAGATGTTTTGGTTAATCCTCAAATATTTTCCGTAAAAACAATAGATATGAATAATAGTATAATTAAATATTATCAAAGATTTTATTTGAATATGGATAGACAAAAGTTTGATAACTTTTTGATTTCGTTAATACCAAATAATATAGAAATATGCGCAGATAGCATATGTAAAAAAATAGTATGCGAAAATAATATATACCGCCTTTCGTTTAAACATAAAGGAACAGAAAGAACAGAAGAAGCAAAAATAATTATTGGAGCTGACGGCGCAAATTCCATAGTCAGGAATACATTTTATAAAAGAAATAAAATAGATAAATACATTTCGATTCAGGAATGGTATAAAGATGAAACAAACTCTCCTTTTTATTCCTGTATTTTTGATAAAAAGATTACCGACTCGTATTGCTGGACAATATCCAAAGATAATTATTTTATTATTGGGGGAGCGTTTCCGGTAAAAAACAGTAAAACAAAATTTGAATTACTAAAAAACAAAGTTAAAAATACGGGCGTCTCATTCGGTGAATTGGTAAAAAAAGAAAGCTGTTTAATAAATTTTAACAGGGGCATAATAAGCACATGCACCGGTAAAAACGGCGCCTATTTAATAGGCGAAGCCGCAGGAATGATTAGTCCAAGTTCTTTGGAAGGCATTAGTTATTCCATGGAAAGCGCCAAAATATTGGCAGAAATAATTAATAAGGATATCAATAAAGCCGGACATGAATATTTTTGTAAAACATTTGGAATCAGAATACGATTATTGTTAAAGAGAATTAAAATGCCGTTTATGTATAATGGAATTTTAAGAATGTTAATCATGAAAAGCGGATTAAAAACCATAAAAATACAAGCAAGATAACAGGGAGTTAAAATATATGAAAAATAAAAAATTGCATATTTTTTCGATATTACTTATATTAACCATGATAATATTGGGAGTATCAACGCCGCAAAGTCCGCCCAGACAGATGAAAAACAGTATAAGTTACGAAATTCGCGAAGAATATTTTTTAATAAAAATAATTACCAGAACAGATCCCGGTAATTATGAATTATTTAGCCATTATCAAAGTTACGGATTCAGCCTTTATTTTGATAATATGTCTGAAAGCCAGGGGTTTCGTAAAAACGATAATGGAGAAATAATTACTGAGTTGTATGTGTACGGAAGCAGTTTGGAGATTGTTGAAGAAATAACATTGGGCGAAGATGATTTTGGAACATTTACCGAAGGCAGATATTTTATAATAAAAATAAAAAATGATTTAATAAAATTTGAAAACCCCAGGTTGGATCACATTTATTTACGAGGCAGTGATGGAAGATATCTGCATGAAATATATTTGGATTAATGGAATGTAAAATATAAAGCAATGGGCGCTTGATATATATTGAGTTAGTAAATATAATAAAAGATATGAAAGGATTAACAAAGAAAATTTGTTTTGCAGCAATGGAGAGCATGTTATGAAAATAGAAATATTTTGTTCAATAAGGAAATCTCATGAGTAACAAACAGAGACTTAATGCAATTGGGGTTGAGATTCCGTCCATATTATTGTCAAAGACGGCTTCGAGTACGGCATGGCCGGTGATTGCGTGCGACCAATTTACACAGGATCGTGATTATTGGAAGAAGGCAAAAGAAACAGCGGGGAACGCGCCTTCTGCTTTAAATCTGATTATTCCTGAAGTATTTTTATCCGATGAAGATGTTACGCAAAGAATTACCGATATACATTCAACTATGAAAAAATATCTTGGCAGCGGCGTTTTTAACGATCCTATGCAGGGATTCATGTATATAGAAAGAGACACGCCTTACCGGAAAAAACGCCGCGGACTTGTGGCGGCTATCGATTTGGAACAATACGAATGGAACCCGAATGCGCGCCCGTTGATCCGCAGTACAGAAGGCACTGTGGCTGAGCGGCTGCCTGCGCGAATGGATGTTCGCCGCGGCGCGCCGTTGGAACTTCCGCATGTTCTTTTGCTTATCGATGACGATAGCGCCGAAGGCGACGATAGCGCCAAAGGCGACGATACCAACAGTCTGCTTTCAACACTTGGCGAAAAAATAAAAAACGTTTCCCCTGTTTACAGTACGCCGTTAATGATGAACTCGGGCAGCGTGACAGGCTGGTTTATAAATAATGAAAATGATTTGGCTTTTATTGCAGAAAAACTAAATGTGCTTTTTCAGCGTTCTGTTACGCGTTATGAGGGAAATAAACCGTTTTTATTTGCTGTGGGCGACGGTAATCATTCGCTTGCCGCCGCAAAAGGTATATGGGACGAAATAAAAGCGGCTCATTCGGGAAATGGTTTGCCGGATCATCCGTGCCGCTATGCATTGGTCGAAATAGAAAATATCTATGACGCGGCAATCCAGTTTGAACCTATACACCGTCTTGTTTTTGATATTGGTTATGACGATACAATCAAATTGCTTTCGGAACTGCCTGATTTTTCCTGCCGTTCTGTAAATGATACATCGGAACTTTCCAAAGCTGTTTCGCAGCCGTCTTCGGGAAACCGTGCGGGAAACCGTTTTGGACTTATTTCTGAAGGGCGTTATGCGCTAATCGAAACGTCAGCCTGCGGGATTGCAACCGCATGTTTGCAGCCTTTATTGGACAGGTACGCAAAGGACAATCCCCTGTTAATCGATTATATTCACGATGAAGCGGAAGTGCTTCGTCTTGCCGGCCTGACAGCCAAAGGCAGTCTGACAGCCCAGGGCTGTCTGTCGGAACGCAGAGCTGCGGGTATTTTGCTGCCGCCTGTTCAAAAATCGGGGCTTTTTGAAACTGTAGCGCGTCTTGGCCCATTGCCGAGAAAGAGCTTTTCCATGGGACATTCGGTAGAAAAACGGTTTTATTTGGAAGCCAGGGGTATTTTATAAACCTTTTGTTGCTTTTTTGCCCTAATATTGTTATAATCTTTAACATGAATCAATTTTTAAAAAGAAACTTAGTGGTTTTTATACTGATATTCACCTCTTTTTGCGCTGTTTATGCCCAGAGAGTTCCTGTTGTCGGTATTATTACCTTTGAAACGGTTGGCGGCGGAGTTACTGCCGCGGATGCGGTGAATATTACCAATCGGATTATTTCAGAATTTAACTCCTGGGGAACTCTAAGCGTTGTGCAGGGGACAGCCGGCGCTGAGTATGTTATTCGCGGCACGCTTTCCAGACAGGGCAATAATTTTGTTCTTTCTGCGTCAACATCCGATGCCAATTCAGGGCGTGTGTTAAACGAGTACAACGAACAATCCCGCGCATTAAACGATATTTCGGTTCCAATGTTTTGCGCCAAAGCGGTTGAAAGAGTGCCGCTGCCGAATTATCTTTTGGGGACATGGCAGTCTACGATTAATATGCCGGATGGTCCTGTTGTCTGTATTATCGAATTTAAATCCGACAGAAGCGTTGTGGTAGAAAGGTATGATACCTGGGAACACAGACAGCAAAATTCCCTGCGTTACGAAGGATACGGAACCGGTACATATTCTTATTTGGGATTTGCAAACAGAACTGTAACTGTGGGCGGTCAGCAGGTAAGGATAGACGCAACAATCAGCGTTAATTTATCCCTGGAAGAGACTTTGCCGGATCAAACTTCTGTACAGCAGTCAGGATTGCATGTAGTTTTTAATGCCAACAGATCGTCTTTTCAAATTGTAAACGGAACGTTTCCATGCGGAAGAAACTTTGACGGACCTTCGGTTTATCATTCATCTGTTTTGGGATTTTCTCAATTTGTAAAAATCAGGTAAGGATAAAAATATGAAAAATACATGGTTAAGATATTTTCTGTTAACGGCGATTTTTCTTTTTGTTTTGACAGGTTTAACGGCGCAGCAGCAACAACAACAGCAAAGAGTTGATGTTGCCAGAACGCAGGTTGGCGCTGCTCCCATGTGGGAAGCGGGTATTGGCGATACAATCAGGGGAATGCCTCATTTACAGGCAGGCTCTGTAGTACTTGTCGGCGAAAACGGAAGAGTTAGATCTTTTTTTCAGAGCAGTACTGCACTTTGGAACTTTGACGCAAGAGGAACAGCTGTTCCCTATATTGCCCGTTCTTATGAAGCTGCGACATATGTTTGCAATACCGACGGCGTTTTTATGGCGATCAACCGCGTTGGGCGCGAATTGTGGCGTATTAATCTTGGAAAGCCTATTTCTTATCCGCCTGTTGTCGGATGGGACGGCAGGGTTTTTATTTCGCTTGATAATACAATGACGTGCCGTACCGCTTCAGGTAATGCGCTTTGGACAATAGATTTGGGAAGTCCGATTGCTTTTGCTCCCATTCTGGATAAAACCGGAAGTGTTGCAACGGTTTTGCAAAATATGGATTTTGTGAAGGTTCATCAGTTTAGCCGCGTTGAACGTGTCAGGCTGGACAGGGTTCCCATAATGATTGTCTCTCTGGATGAAGGAAACAGACAGAGTTATGTGCTGTTTTATCAATCCGGTGAAATGGAAAAAATTAATTTTAACAGCGGCGCGGCAAGGGGAAGCCAGCTTTCAAAAGAAAGTCTTAGATCTTTACCTGCGCCGCCTGTAGCTTCGGAAAGCCGCGGAGCTCAGTTTGTAGTAACGCTCAGGGACGGAAGAATTCTTTGTCTGAATGCCCAGGGTGATACTCTCTGGACAAGAAATACTCATGAAGCGGCGGAAGAAAGAGGGCCTGCAAATCTTACAATGGGGCAGGCGCAAATGATGTATGACGAACGCGGTATCTATGCAATAACCATTAGGGGTATAAGCGCATTTACGCCGGAAGGCCGCCGCCGTTTTGTTCACAGGCTGCAAACTGCAAGTTCCGGAGTTCCCGGTCTTTGTGATGAAGGTCTTTTGTGGGCAAGCGGAACAGATAATATTTTGCGCGTTTATAAAGTTGAAGTAAGACAAAGGACAATTCCGCGAAACAGATTTTATGGCCTTGAGCCGGAAGGTGATTATGGAATGGGAAGTCCTCCTCCTTCTCCATGGACGGGGGATAGCAGCCGATATCATGACATTAATCAGGACAGAGTATACGAAGAAATGGCCGCGTTAATCAGAAGCGGCAACCTTGGAACAATGGAGCCCATTTATGTCGCATACATGATGGAAATGATAGGTTTTTTCATTGGAAACCCTCATTATTCTCCGGTGCGTCCCGCTGTAAAACCGCCGCAGCGCGTCAGGCTTATCAATCTGTTGGCGCTTGTTGGTTCCAGAGAAACTATTCCTTTCCTATGGAATATTTTTGACAGGGATGCGGAACCTGCCGTTAGAAGCGCATGCGCCGAAGCTATAGGAAGAATAGGGGTAGATCCTACAGGAAGATCTTTTCATTCATATAACTTTTTGCTTGCTCCGAATAATCCCAATGTTGATCCGCAGCTTGTGTTAGCCGCATCATCGTCAATTGCGAGCCTTTGCCGTTTTTCAGGTCCTCCGCTTGCGCCGGAAGGAATAAGGGTATTGCGCTATTTTTCAAATCTGCCTTCAATACCAAATCGTGTAAAGGAACAAATACGCGCCGAGCTTGAAGGTTTATACAGAGAAGGGCTGGATCAGGTTATTCAGTAAATTATCGGCTTTGCAGTCTTTGCGCGGCGGCATAATCCGCTGCTGCGCTTTCTGTGTTGCCGAGCAGGCTTAAGATGTTTCCCCTGCTTATATAAGCCGCCGCAAAAGATGAATTGATAGCCAGACATCTGTTTAAATCTGCAAGAGCCTTGTCGTATTCGCGTCTGTTGTAATAGGCGTTTCCGCGATTGTACCATGCTATTGCGTAGTTTGCATTAAGCCTGATTGCTTCTGTAAAATCACTAATGGCTCTTTCATCATTTTCTTTTCTGTACCATGCGCTTCCGCGTCTGTTCCAAATTACGGCGTTGCCCGGTTCCAGTCTTATGATTTGATCGCAGTCTTCGATTGTTTTGTCGTAATTTCCGATTTGATAATAAACGTGGGATCGGTTTACAAGGGCATCGATATAATTTCTGTTAAGAACAAGCGCGCGCGAAAAATCTTCTATTGCCAAATTTAATTCGCTGTGGTTTCTGGAAGAAGCAAGTTCTGTTCTTGCAAAGCCGCGGTAGTTGTATAATTCTGCTCTGCTGCCGTCCAGTCTTATTGCGCGGGAATAGTCATCTATCGCGCGGCTGTATTCGCGTTTTCTCATCCATGCATTTCCGCGGGATACATAACTTGCAGAAAATTCTCCGTTGCGGTTTATGGATGCAGTGTATTCCGCGATAGCTCTGTCGTAATCTGCGTTTCTGTAAAATTGTTCGCCTGTAAAAAAAGAGATAAGGTATGGATCCGCTCCCATCTGCCTTAAAACATCAATGTCGGGGTTATTGAAATTTACAGGGTCTATTTCCGAAACATTAACCCTGCCTCTTATCCTGTTAATATCCGACAATGAAGATACGCGCGATGTTTGATGAGATACCCGCACTCCTGTATTTGCAGTTTGTTCGGATTCTGTATATTCTTCATCTTCGTCTTCGATATCTTCCGGTTCGTGCGGTTCTTCGATTATTGTTTCGTCAATCTGTAATGTTTGTTTTTCCGCGCCTGCGCATGTAAAAATGATACCGCACAATACACCGATTAATAAAACTGCGCAAACTATTGTTACTAAAAGTAAAAACTCACTTTTAGTCAACAGAAGCCTCTGTTTCAGGCAGCGCTGCAGGTTCGGCTATTCTATAGATGATCCTGACGTTTTCAATGCTTGCACGGTGCCTTAGTTTTAATATTAAAATTTGTTCTTCAGGATAATATATCCAGCCTGACGAATTGTATATTTCAAACTGCGGATCGCTTCTCCATGCCATGCCGTGAATCTGTATGCCCATAAACGGCCGTACTCCGCGGATAATTAAATGGTGTGACATATTGGCCGGGAAAGAGACAGCTATGTTTAAATTGCCGCCGATGTCCGTTGCTCTTATGGAAGGAGACACTGTCCATGCCCAGTGTCCTGAATTTGTAAGCCAGGTCGCTCTTGGATAATATTCGGTGGGCTTAAAAATGTTTTGGAGTTTTCCGGCGCTTCCTGCCGAAATTGCAGATAACACAAGCGACCTGCCGATTGCCGCCCATTCCTGATTATGTGTTGTCTCTGCCCAGTAAATGAGCGCTTTTCCAAGTCTCATGCTGTAATCGGAAGTGTTGCCTTCGGAAGTTGACGCCCAAACTGCGTCATGTTCAGTGTCGCGGTTTAGGTTTTCAGATATAAGTGTGAGCATTTGTTCCGTTAAATGTTCGATTGGATTGCTTGCTTCCGGACGCCAGCGTCTCATGTCATAGAAAAGTTCAAGCAAACCCGGGCTGTAATCCGAAATCAGCATATCAGGTTTTGCATTAAGTATAAGTTCGATTATGTCGTTTGCAAGCACCATGTTGCTTCGTGTAAACAGATAATCAAGCACATGCTCTTCTTTTAAAACATCGAGAGATCTTGCCCTTGTTAATCGGGTTATCAAATTCATTTTTTCGTTTTCTGAAGCGGTAAATGAACGATAGGCATTTGTCATGCCTCCGACAAATACTGAAGATCTGTAACTATGTCCGGGACTGTTTGTAAAACTTTCCGGGATGTTTCCAACTGCCGCAAGATAATTCCCTCTTTGCAGCGATTGTGAAAGGTATGCAATTATATCATCTTCGGCTTGAAGCGCGGCTGCGTTTTGATTCCATTGGGCAAAGTTGGAATCCTGCCAGCTTCTTATTACATTTGTATAGTTTTGCGCCTGAGCTATTACATAATCTGCAGGGTCAAACGCTCTTTGTCTGCCCCGGGATCGATATGCAATAAATGAATTGTCTCTTGATAAAACTATATTTCCCGTTTCCAACTCCAGGCCAAGACTGCTGAATACATATCTTGAGCCGCTGTGCATAATACCGAGTTGTCCTGAATCCTGTATTAATGAAGAACGCCGAGGTATGATCGGAATTGTAACTTCAGAAATATTTCCGGCAAATTCCGCGCTTATCTGCAGCTCTGAACCTCTTGCCGAATCCAGCGCGTTAAATGTAATAACAGTTCCGCCGGGCAGCATAAAACGGGCAATATTTTCCGTTAAAAGCATAAGCTCGGGGTTCACCGCCGTATTGGCGCCGTTAATGCCGGAAAGAGTCAGTCCCTTTCCTCGTTCTTCTTTAAGGGTAAATTCAAGCCCGCCAAAATAAATCTTTATTCCGCCGGTAATTGCTACTGTATCTTCCAGTTGGGTATCCTGATCTGCAAGCCGTCCCCTTATGGTCATTCCCCCTGCCGATTTTGAAAAGTTTCCCTGGTTGGAAAATTGCAGTATTACCAATATACAGAAAACAACGCAATACAGGACTGCAAGGCCTAGTATTTTTGTCGCTAAAGGTTTTCTCATGAGTGTTTTAACCCCTTAATTTGAACACGGCTTTATGTAACTTGCCGGTTTTTTAATTATTGTATAGTATATAGTAGCATGAAAATTAAGTTCAATGGAAGCGGTCTTTTGCCGCTGTCGTTTTTACTATTATCCCTGATTCTGGGGGTTTCTCCTGCGGCATGGTGTCAGGCAAATGACGTGGAAGCTGTTTTTTCACAGATTTCCGAGCGGCTAACACGCAGGGAATTTGCCTCAGCGCTTGAATTGTTCGATACGCTTCCGCCCGAGCATGCTCAGAGCGTGGAAGTTCGTATTATGCGCGCTTCCATTTTTAACGCCGCAGGCCGGCCGGCGGACGCCAAGCAGATAGCAAACGCTATTATTGCCTCGGATAGAAATAATACCGATGCCCTTATGGTATTGGCAGATGCCGCAGCGCTGGAAAACAGGGAACGCGAAAGAAGGCAGTTTCTTGAAAGGGTAATAGGTATTAATGCGGTTCATACAAGGGCGCTGAATGATCTTGCCAATATTAACCTTAGAAATCAAAATCTGCGTGTTGCAGCCGGATATTTTGACAGGGCGTTGGCTGCAGAGCCTGATAATGGCGAAGCTTTGGTTGGCCGCGCGTCCGTTTATCGATACAACAGGGATCCAAGAAATGCAGAGAGGCTTTTAAACCGCGCAATTCAATTATACCCGGATTGGGCAAGGCCTTTGCAGGAAAGAGCAAGGCTTTACAGAGGCGCGGGTTTTTATGCTGATGCGCTTGAAGATTTTAGCGCGGCTGTAAGAATAGAGCCGGATAATTATTGGATACTTGTAGATTACGGACAGGTTCTAATGGAAATGAACCGCAGACAGGAATCCCTGGATGTTTTTAACCGCGCTATCAGCGCAGACCCGAATAGTTTTATGGCATATGTATACAGCGCTGCCATAAAAGATGAAATGGGAGATTATGCGGGCGCGGAACATGACTATACTATACTGGCAAGATTAAAACCGGATTATTATTTTGCGTTTGAAGCGCTTGGCGTTCTTAGAATGAGAAACGGACAATGGGCGCTGGCAAGAGACGCTTTTTTGGAAGCATATAGGCAGGCGCCGAGAGAGTACAGTTATGCGATGTTAGCGGCAATAAACTGGATGCGAGCCGGAAGACAGACAGACCCAAGGCAGTTTCTTGCGCAGGTTTTGCGAACCGCCCCGCGCGATTCACTCGATCATTCCATGTTAAGGCTTTTTCATGATTTATCGGGCGATTCCAATGTTACCATATTGGTAGAGAACGAAAGAAATCCCTTTACAAAATCACGAATGCTTTTTTACCTTGCTTCTTTTTATGATATCAGGGGAAACAGAACTCTGGCAGAAAGATATTATTTAATGGTTCAGGATCTTGATGCGGTAGGATTACTGGAATGGCGGTTAAATGAAATAATACTGGCAGAACGGGGACTGGGTATCAGGGCAGCAAGATGACCGATAATACTACAACAATAACCCTCAATGGCAGGGAGTTTATGCTGATTGGGACGGCGCATGTTTCGCGCGAAAGCATAGAAGAAGTAAAAAAAATAATAACCGAAGAAAAACCCGATATGGTCTGCGTTGAACTTGATCAGGCGCGGTATAATTCGATTACTCAAAATGACAATTGGGAAAAACTTAATTTAACAAAAGTTTTTAAGGAAGGCAAAGGTTTTCTTTTGATTGCGAATCTGGTGCTTGCCAGTTTTCAGCGCCGTCTTGGAAATGAATTGGGCGTAAAGCCGGGCGAAGAAATGAAAGTTGCCGTTGAATCTGCAAAGGAAATGGGGCTGCCTTACAGTCTTTGCGATCGTGAAGTGCATACAACTTTACGGCGTGCATGGGCGCGCTGCGGTTTGTGGAGTAAATCAAAATTGCTGGCTTCGCTTTTGGCCAGCGCTTTTACAACAGAAAAATTAAATGAACAGGAAATAGAAAATTTAAAAAATCGCAATGAACTTGACGGCATGATGGATGAACTGGCAAATTATCTGCCGGGTGTAAAAGCTGTTTTGATAGACGAAAGAGATCGTTATCTTGCTTCCAAAATTTGGACATCTACGCCGCCGGAAAGCAGCGAACCAAAAAAAATAGCCGCTGTTGTCGGCGCAGGTCATATGCAGGGAATGATAGCCCATATGGAAAAATTGTCCCGCGGCGAAGAAACTTCCGATGTAAGCGAGCTTGATATTATTCCGCCGCCGAGCTTTTTTTCCAAAGCGCTTAGATTTATTATTCCTGCTGCAATTATTGGCCTTATAGCAGCGGGATTTATTACGGCGGGAAAAGATTTGGGGCTTTCCATGATTCGGGAATGGATTTTATGGAACGGCTCTCTTGCAGCTATCGGAGCTATTATAGCTCTTGCTCATCCGCTTGCCATACTTGTATCTTTTCTTGGCGCGCCGCTTACAACATTGACTCCTTTTGTTGGAGTGGGGCTGCTTTCAGGGCTTGTTCAGGTGACAGTAAGCAAGCCGCGCGTGTCTGATGTTCAGGATATTACACAGGATGCTACAAGTTTAAAAGGGTGGTATAGAAACAGAATTACAAGAGCGCTTTTGGTATTTGTACTTTCCAGCCTTGGAAGCAGTATAGCTACTTTTGTATTAATTCCTTTAATGGGTAAATTGCTGGCCGCAGGGTAAAGCTTTTGCGTCTTTACTCAATTCTTTGTATATCCGCGCCAAGAGAAGCAAGTCTTTCCGGTAAATGTTCATAGCCGCGTTCAATCTGATAAACATTGCGTATAATGCTTTTTCCTTCCGCGCACATTGTAGCGATAAGCATCGCCATTCCGGCGCGCACATCAGGGCTTGTTAATTCGGAGCCGTGAAGTTTTGCAGGGCCGGAAATTACAGCTCTGTGAGGATCGCATAACACAATTCTTGCGCCCATGCCTATTAGTTTGTCAACAAAGAACATACGCGATTCATACATTTTTTCGTGTATTAAAACAGTTCCTTTTATTTGCGTTGCAACAACGATTATTATGCTTAATAGATCGGGCGGAAATCCGGGCCAGGGAGCGTCGTCAATTTTTGGAATCATTCCGCCAAGATCGTGATTCACTTCCATGCTTTGGTTTTTTGGCACATGGATAACAGTTCCTTCATGAGCCCAGAATATACCAAGTTTTCCAAAAGCAACTTTGGCAGGACGCATGTCCTGGGGACGCGCGCCCTCTATATGCAGATCCCCGCCTGTAACAGCGGCAAGACCTATAAAGGATCCGACTTCCATGAAGTCCGCTCCAATTTCATAATCACATCCCGAAAGTTTTTCTACTCCGGTAATCGTAAGTATGTTAGATCCTATACCTTCTATTTTTGCGCCCATCTGAACGAGCATATTACAAAGGTCTTGCACATGAGGTTCGCTGGCCGCATTGGTTAGTATTGTTTTTCCTTTTGCAAGAACTGCCGCCATTACGGCGTTTTCTGTCGCTGTTACAGAAGCCTCATCAAGAAAAATATCCGCGCCGATTAATTCTTTCGCTGTAAAAGTAAAATTATCACCCACTTTTACTTTTGAACCTAATTCCGTAAGCGCCAAAAAGTGCGTGTCCAGTCTTCTTCGTCCGATGACATCGCCTCCCGGAGGCGGCAGAATAACTTTTCCGGTGCGCGCCAAAAGCGGACCAGCAAAAAGAATCGATGCTCTGATTTTTTTTGCCTGTTCCCCGGGTATTTCAGAAGATTTTATATCTCTAAGAGAAAGTTTATAAACATTTGGTTCCAGATTTTCTACTTCCCCTCCGATGGCTGTAAAGACATCAAGCATTACCCTTACATCTTCGATATTGGGAATGTTCCGCAGAATAATCGGCTCGTCAGTTAATAACGCGGCGGCAATACACGGCAGGGCGGCGTTCTTGTTTCCGCATGCCTTGATTGTTCCATTTAACGGGATTCCGCCGCTAATAAGGTATTCACTCATGTCTTTAATGTAACTGTTTAAACGCCATACTGTCAATTATAGAGGGGATAAGTTTTCGATAAAATGGTGAATTTGACAGTATGGCGTTTTCATGTAATAATTATCCATAAAATCAAGAGGATTGTATGAAAAAAATAACTGTATTTCTGCCAATATTGATTCTATGCCTTTTTTTTGGCTGTAAAAGCAATAGAGCAAACGATGTTTCAGAGCCTGTCAGGGCGGAAACATATACAATGCCAAATACGCAAAGCATTAACCAAAGAAATGTTGTAAGGCTGCTTGCCAATCCCACGGCTGTTGAAGCCGCTTTTACGCTGGATTATCGCCCTTTAAAAGCCGAGCCGATTAATGAATATGATACATTGAGTGCGGCGGATCTTGGCGGCCTTGCTTCCGCAGATTCCGGGCGCGGCAGTGTGACAGGAGGCGGATTACGCAGATTATCGGATTATCAAACCGCTTATTTTGATCCCGCAAGAGAAGCTGCAAGAATACAGCAAATCCGCGCCGCTCAGGAACAGGGACGCGAAGGACAGATTCAGGGAAATAATGAACCTCTTACCGTAATTGATTGGGGGCCAAGGGGAGAATTTTCTTCCGCTATACAGCGTCCGTCGATATATGTGATTTTTTCACAGCCCATGATTCCTCTTGCCAGTCTTGGCGAACAAAGCGCGGTATCGCCTTTTGTTACCATTACCCCTCCCATAAAGGGCGCTTTTCGCTGGTATGGAACAAGTTTTTTAAGTTTTGAAGGCGAAGAGCCGTGTCAAAGCCAGCAGACTTATACTATTACTGTTGCAGCTAACGCAGCGTCGCTTTCCGGAAACAGGATATCTGGTGACAGGGTTTTTACATTTGTTACGGAAAGGCTTAGTGTAAGGAGTGTTACTCCCGGCGAAGAATTCAGGGAAAGAACAAATATGCGCTTTGACAACAACAATGTTCCTCCCGAAGCGGCCAGACAAATCGGCTTATTGTTTAATTATCCGGTTCAGGTTTCCGATATAACTCAGTATTTGGAAATATTTGCAGGCAGCGTTAACAGAAGATTTACACTAAGGCAGGATAACGAATATAAAATTACCGCAACGCTTTCCGAAGCGGTGCCTTTTGAAACACAGGTAAGGGTTGTCCTAAAAAGAGGCGCGAGATCCAGAGGCGGTACCAGAGGGACAGAGTCGGATCAAACTTTTAGCTTTAATACACCGGGACCTTTTTCTGTAAGAAGTCATCAGAGAGGTCATGGGTACGGCAGCTACGGGAATTTGTTTATTATTACTTTTAGTCATGGTATTAACGAAAGCACTGTGCGTAATGCATTCAGAACAGAGCCCGCCATGTCAATTGCAGAAGAAAATATTACTGTAAACGGAAATACAATTTGGTTAACAAATTTACCTGTTACTTTCGGCAGCCAGTTCAAGCTTATGGTAAATACAAATATCGAAGATATATATGGAAGAAAATTAAGCTCACCGTATTCCTGCGATTTTACAATGCCGCCCGCTCCGCCGCCCAGCGGTTCTGTTGTTTTTCCGGATTATAGAAATATAGCCATGCTGGAAGCGGAATTTCCTCCGCGTTATCTCTTTGAATATCAAAATATAATTGAGCACTCGCAATATTCTTTAACTTCTGTTAATAATCCCTACATGATGGCTGCAAGCAGTGATCATGATTTTAGAAACAGGGAAAGGTTATGGAATACGGGAAATACCAGACGTATTGATCTGGTTCCAAAAAATGTTAATGAACGGTTTTTTGAAATAATCGATCTTTCTCCGTTTTTAAATAATAACAATAAGGGGTTTGTTTTTCTTTCTGCGAATATTGGATTGTTAACAAGTGAAAGGCAAAGAGACGATACATTCGTAGCGGGAGCAAGATTTTCCCGCACCGGAAGGATTATACAGGTGACCGATCTTGGGTTAACTGTACGTTATGCTTTTAACAAAGCTGTAGTTCTTGTTACCAGTCTTTCGACAGGAAGGCCTGTTGAAGGCGCAAAAGTAAAACTGCTTTCCAATGCATTGGTTGACCGCAGTATGGATTTGTCTGAAATCGAAAGTTACGGCGAGGCATTAACCGACAGAAACGGTCTTGCTGTAATTAATTTAAGTTCCTTGCAGTTAAGGGATAGTACCTTTTTCGGCAATTTTCACAGAACGCCGTTTGTATTTGCGGAAAAAGACGAAGATAGAGCCATATTCAATCCTTCTTCGCATAACACATGGCGGGCGGGAGTGCCAAGGGTTACTTCGCAAAACGCCGAGGAAATAATCCCTGTTGCGTTTTTATTTTCGGATCGCGGGCTTTATAAACCCGGAGAGGTAATTACATTCCGCGGCGTTGATCGTTCAAAAGTGCTGGGTATGTATACTCTTTATAACGGCGATTATTCTGTTGTGCTGGAAGAAAATTCTTTTAGACCCGCAAGAGTTGTTGTTTTAAACGGACAAACAACGGATACGGGAAGTTTCTTTGGAAATGTCACTGTTCCGGAAGATTTACGGCCGGGTTCTTACAGGCTTGTATATAGACGCGTAAAAGATAATGCGGAAATTAATGAAATTGTAGCCAGTGTTCCCATAACGGTTGCCTTTTTTGAAAGGTTAAGGTTTCAGGCAAGCCTTTCCGCGCCTGTGGAAGCTGTTATATTGGGCGATGATATCAATTTAAATTTAAGGGCAAGTTATCTTTCCGGCGGCAGTCTTTCCGGCGCGACATGGGAAGCAGCATGGTATGAACAATTGTCTTTTTTCAGGCCGGGCGGCGCGGCTAACAGGGGTTTTGTTTTTGGTCCAACCCGCGCCTGGGACAGTAATCGTCATGTTGGTACGGAAAGCGGAGTATTGGGCGGACAGGGTACTGCGACATTGAGCCGAAGAACAGGAGGCAGCAGGGTAGTAGGCGCGCCGTATGTTTATCAGGCCGAAGCGAGAGTTACTGATATTGGAAATCAAATGATTACGGCTTATCGTTCTGTGATGGCTCATCCTGCAAGTTTTTACATTGGTCTTAGTAAAAGTACAAGCGGATTTGTGCGCGCAGGTCAGGAGTTTAGCTGTAACTATATAACTGTAAACACAGCCGGAGAACGAACAACGAATAACAGGCTTTTTCTGCAAAGCGGAGAAGGCGCAAGACAGATGAAAGTAGAATTGATACGCGAAGAATGGCGGCGTGTTCAGCAAAGGGGTGTAAGCGGATATATTAATGACGAATATACGCTTCAGCAGGTTACGGACAGCGTCCAGACGATTAATATTCAAAATGGCGGCGGAACAATAAGAGTTCGGCCTTCATCCGCAGGTTATCATGTTATGCGCGTTTCTTCCAAAGACAGCGAAGGCAGAACAGTTCTTACAGAAATGGGTTTTTATGTTACAGGTTCCAGCGGTTACTGGAATATGAACAATGCCGATGAACTGCGTCTTGTGCCGGATCAGGAAATGTATGAACCGGGCGATACTGCGAAAATTTTACTGCAAAGCGCCCTTCCTTCGGGATATTATCTTATAACCACGGAAAGGGAAGGTATTTTTACCGAAGAAGTGCGGCATTTTACGGAATCCATCACGGTTATTGATATTCCAATTGCACGTAACTTTGTTCCTGTGGTTTATGTGACTATTTCTTCTTATTCCGTGCGATCCGGTCCTCCGTCACATCAATATGGAAGTCCGGATCTGGATAAACCCCAGGGCTTTTTTGGCGTAACGCGGCTTAATGTTAATCCGCGCACAAGGGCTTTTTCCGTTAATATTCAAACAGACAAAAGAACTTACCGTCCGGGTGAAGAAGTTACAATAACTTTGACCGCGACAAGAGACGGAAGGCCGCTGCCTGACGCCGAGTTGTCATTAATGGCGGTAGACAGAGGCGTACTGGATTTGATTAATTACCGCGTTCCGGATCCTATAAGTCATTTTTATTCTGATAATCAATTCCCTCTTTATGTATCGGGCGGAGATTCCCGTTCTATGCTGATGGATCCCATAACGTATACCTTAAGGGATCGTTTGGGCGGAGACTCCGAAGACGATAAAATAGAGGAACGCAGCGACTTTAATCCGACTGCTGTTTTTGAACCAATGCTGGTTACGGATGCAAACGGCAGGGTAACGTGTACTTTCAAACTCCCTGATAATTTAACTACATATCGCGTAACTGTTTTTGGAGTGCGCGGAGATCTGTTCGCGCTTAAAGAAAGCGAAATTGCAGCCCAGAACAGAATCAACGTAAGGGAAGTTGTTCCGCGCCGTCTGCGTGAACGGGATACTGCCGAAGTTGGAGTGCTTATAACAAACCTTGATTCTGCTTCGCACGCTGTAACGGTACGGCTTGATGTCGGCGCGCCGCTTGCAAATGATGAGTCAAGCGGTTTATCCAAAATTCCGGGACGGGCTTTTGTTGACGGAACTGCAGAACGGCGCGTAACGGTTCGCAGCGGAGAAAATGCCGTTGTCTATTTTGATGTAGCTGCGGTCAGACGTGGAAATGTTACGCTTAACTTTACGATTAGTTCAACTATTCTGAACGAAAGATTGGTTCGGGAAATGATAATAGAACATCCTTTTATTATGGAAACAGTCACAACTACCGGAACGGTTTCCGGAAATTCCGCAAGCGAAGGTCTGGTGATTCCGTCATTTGCAGACAGCGGAGTTGGGGATTTAACAGTTACACTGGACGCGACAAGATTAAGTTTGCTGGATACTTCCATAAATTATCTTTTCCGTTATCCTTATGGATGTCTTGAACAGCGAAGTTCGGCTATTATGCCTCTTGTGGTATTCGGCGAATATCTGGATGCTTTAAGCATTAAATCTGAAGTATCCAATCCGCGGCGTGTTGTAGAAAATGAGCTTAGATCATGGGCGCAGGTTCAGCTTTCTAACGGCGCTTTTCCGTATTGGCCGTCTGGTACAGAAGGAAATTTTTATGTCAGTTTAAGGATAGCGCATATCGTTGCAATCGCAAAAACAAAAGGATTTAATATCCCGTCATCGCTTAATACGACAGCGCTTGTTGCATATTTAAACCGCGAATATCAAACATTGCAGGGCTGGCGCAGCGATAATTCCAGTTATGTTTATCAGTCTTATCTGCAAATGTATATGCTGTATGTTTCGGCGCTTCTGGGCGAAAGAGTTGATCCGGCAAGGGTAGCCGGCATATTAACGCGCGACAATGTTGATCCTTCTGTTCTTGCGTTTGCGGGCATGACATACCGCGCGATTGGACGCAGCAGCGATGCCGCGAATGTTGCTCAGCGTCTGCGCGGTCTTCTAAGAATGACAACAAGAGGAGTAGATCTTACAGATCCGCTGGAAAGACAGCGTTATAGTTTTTACGGCGGCCATGTTGAACAATTGGCGCTTACCCTGCAATTTTTTGCAGAGCAGTTCCCGGGAGATGATATAAATACACGGCTGCTTTATTCGCTGCTGGAATCCCAGCGTTCAAGAACAGGGCTTTGGAGAGGTACTGCGCAAACAGTTCGCGTTCTTTCTGCAGTAGATGCTTTAATTAGAGCGGAAAATCTAACAAATATCGATGTAAGCGGAACAGTAGCGCTTGGCGCAACGCAGCTATTACAGGGAACATTCAAAGGTCTTGGCGCAAAACCAGTTTCCGAAACATTCGATTTTAGCAATCCGGCCATGGCAGGGCTCGAAAGAGATCGTTTGCAGCAATTAAATTTTTCCCGTACAGGCAGAGGTAATATTTATTACACAGCCGCCTTGCGTTATGCGATACCATCGGAGTTTCAGTCTTTCCGCGACGAAGGAATTGGAGTTTTCCTGAGCATTTATGATGTAAGTACAGGCGCAGAAGTAACAAATACTGCCTTGCAAAGCGGAAAAACATACCGCGCAAGAGTGCGTGTTTCGTCAACCAGAGACAGGACATATCTTGCTCTTCGTGTTCCTGTTCCTTCGGGCGCTGAAATACTGGACATGGCTTTTGTTACAACCGCTTCTTACCGTGGTACCGGCGATGCAGGCGGATCAGAGGGCAACAGAAGCCGAAGATCGCGGCTGAGTCATCAGGCGATTATGGATAATGAGATTCAATATTTCTGGAATCAATTTTACAGGGGAGAATCAACGGTTACTTTCCTTTTCCGCACAGTAAGAAGGGGAGTGTATCCAACGCCGCCTGTTCAGGCAGAATGTATGTATGAGCCGGAAATATTTGGAAGAAGCCAGGGGTTGATTTATACTATTGAATAATTTTCTAAAAAAACTTCTCGCAGAGACGCAGAGACGCAGAGAGCGCGGAGGGAAGGAATGGATTCTAATTAGAATTCTTTCTATTACTCTGTGTGCTTTTGCGTTATTGTGGCTTTTTTTAAGGTTTTCGCCGTATTCGGATCTAAAACAGTTTATGGCGCGGCCGTACAGCGTACGCTATTATGACAGGTACGGCATGTTATTGCAGATAACTCCTCTTGCAGACGGTTTGCGCAGGGAAAAACCGCAGGAGATACCAAGGCAAATAAAAGATGTTTTTATATTTGCAGAAGATAAAAGATTTTACCGTCATGGCGGCGTTGACGGCCTTGCTGTTCTTCGGGCGTTATACCAGAATATTTCCAGAGGCAGAAGAGTAAGCGGCGCTTCTACAATAACCATGCAGTTAACCCGTATTATTTCACAGGCAGACGGAAGACGCACTTCGGGTACAAAAATTGTTGAAATGATAAATGCTATGCGTCTGGAAGCGCGTTTTTCCAAGGATGAAATTCTTGAAATGTATATAAACTCTTTGCCTTTTGGTTTTAGTACAGAAGGAGTCACATCCGCGGCAAGGACTTTTTTTGCGGCAGAAATTTCCATGCTGTCCGAAGCGCAAATTTTTTGTTTGGCGGTTATTCCAAGACGGCCGAGCCTTTACAATCCGCTGGAGAATCCGGAAAATAACGCGGCGGCCGCAATGGCGCTGCATGCTAGGTTTGCAGGTAACAAAAAATTGTCCCGGAAATGGCCGCTCTTTGCGCAAATAGACGAAGATAATTTTAAATTCGCCATTTCGTCGGTTCGCCGTTTTCAGTATCCGTTTGAGCTGCCGCATTTAATTCGTTTAATTAACGCGCAAAATAATAATGTCAGCGAAATGTATCTTTCTATCGATTTAGCGCTTCAGCATTATCTTGAAAATGCAATAGCGGGCAATGTAGCCATGTATTATTCTTCGCGTTTAACAAACGGTTCTGCAATTGTTATCGATAATGAAACGGGACAAATACTTGCCTGGGTTGGAAGCGCTGATTTTTTTAATGAAGAAGCAGCAGGGCAAATAGACGGAGTATTGGCGCTTAATCAGCCCGGCAGCAGCATGAAACCATTTCTTTATGCAATGGCTCTGGAAAACGGTTTTCTTCCGTCAGATGTTATCGCCGATATTCCGTTAACTTTCGGCGAAAGCGAAGTGTACTTCCCGCAAAATTTTAATAATCGTTTTAACGGCCCTATTCTGTTTCGTTCGTCTCTTGCTTCAAGCCTTAATATACCCGCTGTTTATTTGCTTTACAGGTTAAGCGTGCGAAATTATACACAAAAACTTTTATCGCTTGGATTTAATTCAATTGAACATACGGCAGAAGACGCAGGACTTGGACTGGCTTTGGGAAATGCGCCTGTTAGTCTTTTGGAGTTGGTAAGAGCTTACAGCGTTTTTCCGCGCGATGGCTATTATTTGCCGCTGACATGGAATATGGAACAAGAGACAGAAGACGAAATGCAAAGGATATTTTCGGCTGACGCGTCGCGCATTATATGTTCGTTTTTATCGGATTCAAGCGCAAGAGTTCTTGCGTTCGGCGCGGGAAGAAATTTCAGGACATCTTTTCCTGCTATTTTTAAAACAGGCACTGCCAATCAATATCAAAGTATTGTTGCGCTAGGATCCACAATGAAATATTCTGCAGGTGTATGGATGGGAAACTTTACAGGAGAAACTGTTTTGGATAAAACAGGCAGTTCCATACCTGCTGCCATAGTACGAAATACATTAAATGTTCTGCACAATACGCAGGAAAATTTTAATATCGATTTTCCTGTTCCCTATGGCTGGCAAATGAGACGCGTGTGCGCTGTCTCCGGAATGGATCCTGTAGAAGCATGTCTTTCTGTTATTGGTGAATATACTCATCCGGAAGAAAATAGAAGGGACTGCACATGGCACATAATTGTAAACGGTATAAGCGAAACTGTTTATCCCGCGGAATACCAGGCATGGTTTTCTTCTTCTGTAAGACAGGGTTCTCTTGATTATGGTTCGCGCCCTCTTGAAATTGTAAACCCGCGCAATGGTTTTGTGTATCTTCCAAGCCGCAGTCCCAATATGACTGAAATTCCCGTAGAAGTAATCGGCGGCAGCGATGATGTATTAAGAGTGACGCATAACGAAAATGTTTTTATGGTAGGCCGTCCTTTTATATTTTTTATAACGCGCTCGCCAGGGCTTAATATTCTTCATGTTCAAAATGGAGATGAAGAAGAAATAATAACATTTACAATAGAAAGATAATATTTTTATTTTGTATAATAACTTTCTGCAGGACCCAGGTAGGATTTTAAAAGTTCTGTGCCTTCTTTATAAATAATTATCTTTTCAGGAACAAGCCCCGCTTCAAGAGCGCCGATTGTAATTTCATTAATGCCTTTTTCCAGTTTTAATGTTGTTTTGCAGACGCGTATATGATTAAGAACGCCTTCCTGCCAGCTTTTGTTTGCATAATCGCCAACCCTAAAATCTTTTGGTACAGCCGTTATAACCTGTTCATGTTTCTGCGTATCTGTCAGCATGAACCTGAGCGGGCGTTTATGCTGAACCGGATTTGTCGGCGCTATGCATATTTCTGCATTGTAATTTCCCGGTTCTTCAATTAAAAAGCGATAAACAAGAGACGGTTTTTTATCTTTTTCTTCAAAGTCGGAAGTTGTCGGGAATACTTTCATTCCTGCGCCGCTTCTTCCGTAATTTTTTAATTCTGTAAATATTCCTGCAGGAGCATCTATTTTTTCACAAAAATGATTGGCGTTCATCGCAAAGACACCGTTGTTTTGAAGGAATGTCATTGGCGGCAGATCTTTTGTGTTAATGGTTTTTGCTTTTATTGTAACCGCAACTGTTGTTTCGTTGTCTTTAACAAGAAGCCGCGCAGTTTGAATTTCATCTGTAAGTTTATTTCTGTTACAGCGCAGGATAATTTCTTCCTGGCTTTCAATCGAGCCTTTTACAGAACTTATATCAAGCCAGTCATATTGACCGTCAGATTCGATAAAATAATTTAAACTGTCTCTTCCGTCATTTGCAATTTCCAGAAAAACTTCGTCATTTCCCGCATAAAGAAAATCATTAATTTCTATTGTCATGGGACGGCCGTATGCTTTTGTATATATCGCTTCTTTGTCTTTGCGTGAGACAATCATTCTGGGTTTATCTACAGGTTCAACCTGAATCCTAAGCGGGTATCTGCAGTTGTCTTCGTTCCAGTTAATAAAACCTATATGCTGCGCAAGTTCCATACCTTTCCATTTGCCGTTTAAAAATTGAGCGTAATCCTGCGCGTAGCTGCGATCCTTTTCTATACATTCTGTAACAAGGGCGGCGTAATCATTGGCTGTTTTTTTACCTTGATTCGCATAATGACGGTTTTTTCCGGCGTATAGATTCATTCGTAAAAGATTAATGCTCGCAATTACAGGATAATATATCATACTGTAATAAGCGTTCTTTCCCGATTTTGTTTTTTCGCAAAGCATGGAATAAATTTCTTCGTTTAATGTTTCTATTCTGTCTGCGAGAGCCAGCATTCTGTCCGTTTCCAAATAATGACACGGATGATAAGTGTAAGAGTTTAATGCTTCAGGGCGCCGCATGGCGTTCATTCTTATATATCCATGAATAACATCGGACATCTTTTTGTGAATTTCGGCGTCTGCCGATGGAAATGTTTTTTGCAGCCATAATGCAGTGTACTTTTCTATGCTGTTGGGAGAACTTGTTCCCCATTTTTCAAAGTCATACGCAAGTTCCATAAAATACGAAAGCGGTACTTCGTTGAATTTTAAATCCCCAACATTGACAATCCATATTTCTTTAATTCCGTAATCATAAGCCATGCACATTTGTTCCCATGTTCTTTCAAAGGACGTAGAAGGCATCCATTCATAGGAAATCGGCCAGCCGTGATAATCAAAATGATAATACATTCCAAAACCGCCCTTGCGGTTTCTTATGTCTTCTGTAGGTAATGTGCGCAAAAAACCGAAATTATCTTCGCAAAGCATACAGATAACTCCATCAAGTTCACTCCAGTTTTTTAATCCGTCTGTATGTTCATTGCCGTAGAAATATTCTTCTACTTCCTTGTACAGCGCCAAAATTTGCACAGTTTCATCAAGATTGGGATTTATATGTTTTTTTATGAGATCGCGCTGATTCTTTATTATATCTTTTAACAAATCTATATTGTCTTTAAGGGATGAATCATTGCCAAGCATGGAAGTGTCGCGTTCTCCGCGCATACCAATGGTGATTATTTTTTCGTATTTACCGCTTCTTGCAAGAGAGTCTTCCCAGTATCTTAAAAGGCCGTCTTTATTTATATAATAATTCCAGTCATTGCCGTATTTGGAATCTGTCCCTCTTACTTTATCCCATTCTTCACTTGCGCGCAGACAATGTTCATGATGAGAAGCTCCTATGACAACTCCGTAAATATCCGCCAATTCTTCATTAAGACATCCGGGGCCATCCAGCGGAAATGACGATGACCACATTGCAGGCCAGATGTAATTTCCCTTTAGGCGCAGCAAAAGCTCAAAAACATGATCATACATTTCTGCAGTGAATCCGTTAAAATGCAGGTTTGTCCAGGTTCCAAAACACGGCCATTCATCGTTTATAAAGAATCCGCGGTATTTTACGCTTGGTTCTTTTGAAACAGTTTCTATATTTTTTGTTATTTCTATTTGCTTTCTGGGAACAGGTTCCGCGTCTCCCCAAAAATGAAGAGGGGACACCCCAATATATTCCGACAGGGCAAACATGCCGTAAATGGTTCCTCGTTTATCGCTGCCGCAAATAAATAAAGCTTTTGAGACGCCGTCGAATGGCTTTGATATCAGTTTAATTTGATAAACTTCTCTTTTATTACGGATGGCAGAAGGATCGAATTTTCCTTCGTTTATAAGCGTATCGGTAAGCCGGCTTTTCCCCAGTGTTGCAAAGATTATCGCAATTTCGCCGTTTAAGGGCTGTTCTGTAATTTTTGGAAGCACGCTGCAGACTTTTTCAAAGTCCAGAGCTACTTTTTGCGCTATTTTTTTTACACCCTCAAAAGCTTCGTTCTCGACAGTAAAAGGAACGGCGCTGCTGGCATTATATTCTATAGATAATTCCATAAAGTTGATTATTCATTATACAGTATCTTGTTATTATATGGAAGTTATGTTATAATCAGCCTATGAAAAATTCTAAATTAATATTCTTTGTATTGATGGGAGTAGTTTTTATTTTGAGTGCTACAGAAACAATTGATGCCCAAAGTCTGGGCGATGGGCTTTTTGCGCGGATTACTACAAACAGGGGAGACATTGTTGTGCGTCTTGAATATCAGCGCGCCCCCCTTACAGTTTGTAATTTTGTCGCTCTTGCAGAAGGCAGGATGAGTAACCACAGAGGAAGGCGTTATTATGACGGCCTTACTTTCCACAGAGTTATTTCCAGGGCAAACGGCGATTCTCAGGATTTTATGATTCAGGGCGGCTGTCCGCAGGGAAATGGCATGGGCGGTCCCGGCTACAATTTTCCTGATGAAATCGATCCGTCATTAAGGCATGACAGGCCTGGTGTTTTAAGCATGGCAAACGCAGGACCCGGAACCAATGGCAGTCAGTTTTTTATAACAATAGCGCCTACCCCTCATTTGGACGGGCGTCATACCGTTTTTGGCTTTGTTGTTCAGGGACAGAATATTGTCAATACTACAAGACAGGGCGATCAGATTAGGCAAATTACCATAATACGCAATGGAACGGATGCAAACGCATTCAGGGCGGATCAGGAAAATTTTGACAGATTGTTAAGCCAGGTTTCCGGCAGAAGTCAGTCTCAAAGACAGTCGGATCTTGCAAGAATCCGCGCCGATTTTCCCAATGCGCAGCAGACGGCTTCCGGCATTCGCTATATTATTCAACAGCAGGGAACAGGAAATAAACCTACACGCGGCAGAACAGTCAGTGTAAATTATGTGGGAAGACTTTTAAACGGTACAGTTTTTGATGATTCCAATTTAAGGGGCAGACCGATAGAATTCCAGGTTGGAACCGGAAGGGTTATTCAGGGTTGGGATGAAATGGTCATGGATATGAGGGTCGGCGAAAAACGCCTTGTTATTATTCCGCCCGAACTTGGTTATGGAGACAGGGGAGCAGGCGGGGTTATTCCTCCCAATAGTTTTTTGATATTTGAAATGGAGTTAATGAGTTTTAGATAGTTGGAGTGTTATGAACAGCGAAAATGAAATTATAGATGAAAGTACAAATGAAAGTGTAAACGAAAATGTAAACGCAAACGCAAACGCAAGTGAGGATACGAGCGCAAGTGTAAGCGAAAATGTTGAAATTACCGGAAAGAAAGTTTTTTTTCTCTATCCTACTGCTTCAATAAAGAATCAGGTTATAACCGAATTAGCGCAGCATGAAATTGAAGTTTATATAGCGAAAGATCATGTTCGTTTGGCGCGCGTATTAAAGAAATATCCCAGCTCCATTATTTATGTGAATATTGATGAACCAATAAAAGAAATGGAATGGGAAAAATGGGTTGCAGGCGTACTGACCACAGTGCCGACTGCCAAAATCGGGATTTTTTCATCCAGCGATAATGAAGAATTAAAAAATAAATATGTAAACAAATTAAAAGTTTCCTGCGGATTTATAACATTAAAGCTTGATATGAGCAAGGCAATCAATAAAATACTTGATGTTCTTGGAGTAATGAATGCAAAGGGCAGGCGTAAATATCTTAGAGCATCTATTGAGCGTGAATCAAACGCGGTAATAAACATGCCGTTCAACGGCGATTTTATTAACGGCACTGTAAAAGACGTTAGTGTTGTCGGTATATCATGCTCTTTTGAACATGATCCCGGATTAAAAAAGGGCGTTCTTCAAAGGGATATACAAATCAGATTACAAAGTATGCTGCTTAAGGTAGAAGCTGTTGTTTTTGGTTCTCGTGAAAATTGCGGCGAACAGATATACGTATTTTTATTTACCCAACGGATCGACCCGGAAGTCCGGGTCAAAATCCGAAAGTATATTCAGCATAATCTACAGACAAAAATGGACAGCGAGATTAACTAAAAATTTTTATTCCTTCTCCGGGAAATTTTGCCTTTACCTTTTGAATAGCTGCCTGTATGCCTTTTGCTTCGTCTTTTTCGCACCAGATAATCAGCGCAAAATTTTCTTCCGGCCAGACAGCGTCTCCCATGCGCGGGCCGCATGCGCCTACTCCCCACACATTGGGAATCTTTGTGTAATATTTTCCGACTTGCTCTTTTGCAAGAGCTTCAAGGATATTTTCCTCGACAGAACGATTTGCGATTATTTCTACACGAATCATGATAACCCCTCTTTTGTTTTTGCGCGGCCTTCGCCTGCTGCAATTCTATCGCGTTTTTCCTGCGCTTTGGCAGCTCGTTTATCTGAATGTTTGTTAAAGATAGCATAAACTGTCGGCATTAGGAATAATGTCATAAGCGTACCAAAGGAAAGACCGCCA
>Ga0123356_10001204_pt1 | contig 28700 bp, 22 predicted proteins | sample TergutEmb28metaG_2_FD_92546 | JGI IMG/M metagenome (GOLD analysis project Ga0123356, IMG submission 92546) | Embiratermes neotenicus P3 segment gut microbial communities from Petit-Saut dam, French Guiana - Emb289 P3 | ecosystem: Host-associated > Arthropoda: Insects > Digestive system > Gut ...
AGCGACTTTTTTGTTTGGGTTTGTCAGCAGCACTATGAAAACTCTCACTGCGAACCACGTTCATTACACCAATACTTAGCGCTTCAGGTGGAGTCACTCCTGACTCCTCTACCGAAATAGTTATCTCTTGATAAATTTCAAGGAGAGCAGAGCAACTTTCGCATTCGGCTATGTGATATTCGACTCTTTGCTTATCTGATCCTTTTAACTCGCCGTCTGCATAAGCACTTAATAATTCAACTAAGTCAGCGCAGTTTTTCATGTTACTCCACCTCCTTCCTGTGTATTCAGACGAAATCCCTCCGGAAAAGTTCCCTTTGCTATAAGAAGCTCTACAAGCTTTAGGCGTGCTCTTGCCAACCGGGATTTTACAGTACCGACGTTTACTCTGAGAGTTTCAGCCATTTCATCATAACTCAAACCTGTTATTTCTCTCATAATAAGCACTTCGCGATGCTTGTCTGCAAGCTCATCGATACTCTCATTAATAGTTTTTCTCATATCGCTTCGTATCGCGGTATCTTCCGGAAGATTTCTTAGATCCGGTATTTCAAGTGGCGTTGTCTCACCGCTGTCATCTTCGTAGTTGAGCGAGACCACATTTGACTCCGGCTTCTTTTTACGTATGAAATCTATGCATAGATTATATGTAAGTCTGTACAACCAAACCGAAAAACGACTGTCTCCACGGAAGTTGCTGAGTTGTCTATATGCCTTTATAAATGCTTCCTGGGAGATATCCAGTGCATCTTCTTCATTACGGGTCATTTTTAGCGCGAGGTTATACACGTTTTTCTGATTTGCCAGAACCAAATCTTCAAACGCGTTGCTGTCTCCGCTCAAGACCTTCTGTATTATTTCCTTTTCTTGCTCTTTGTCAATTGTCATAGTTCCCTTTTGATTCCCTCAGTTATAATGCGTAAATCATCCATCGTTGCTGCTTTCGAAATCTTTTCTTTAAAATATCCCGAGTGCGGGACTCCGCGCAAATACCATGCGTAATGTTTCCTCGCTTCGAGGCATGCGATTTTCTCGCCTTTATGTTCTGTTGCAAGTTCAAATTGCCTTAGTGCCGTTTCCGCTCGTTTTCCTATTGGCGGGTGTTTTGGAATTTCTTCTCCATTGAGAAACGCTTCAGCCTGCTTAAATACCCACGGATCGCCCATTGCTCCTCGTGCTATCATTGCCATGTCAGCACCCGTGTATTTCAGTATTCTTGCAGCGTCCTCTGCACTAAATACATCGCCGTTTGCCAGTACAGGTACTTTGACTGCTTTTTTTACTTCCCTGATTATATCCCAATCTGCTTTGCCCGAATACATTTGTGTTCTGGTGCGTCCATGGACGCCTATTGCGGAAACTCCGGCTTCCTCCGCCATTTTCGCAAACTCTACGGCATTGACGTTTCCTTTGTCCCAGCCTTTGCGGATTTTTATCGTGACCGGTTCTTTTATAGCTTTAATTACAGCTTCGATAATTTTTGCCGCTTTATCAGGGTCTTTCATAAGGGCGCAGCCATCGCCGCTTTTTACCACTTTGCCAACAGGACAACCCATGTTTATATCAATAAAGTCAGCTCCGGATATTTCAAGTGCTTTTGCTGCCGCATCTGCCATACATTCTGCATCGCTGCCAAATATCTGCGCTCCTACGGGATGTTCGTTTTCTCCGATCTGAAGCAGGCTGCGTGTTTTGCGGTCCTGGTAGACAAGTGCTTTTGCGCTTACCATTTCGGTGTATGTCAGCCCCGCTCCGTGTTCACGGCAAATCGTCCGAAACGCAAGGTCTGTAACTCCCGCCATCGGAGCAAGCGCAAGTTTTGAGGTGATGGTAATACCGCCGATTTTTATCATATGGTTATTGTATCATAAGGGTGTAGCAGCGTCTATGCTAATCTTTTTGAGTGTAATAATGCTTGTTATTATAAGCATATTCGGGCATAATATCACTAGAAAGGACTGGTCATATTTATGGATTGTTCCAATTGCGAAGCTGTCTGTTGTTACGATGGTGTATCTTTATCCTTCGATGAAATATTGAAAATAAACACCTTTGTTGAAAACAATAAGGAGTATTTTAATTTCTTGCCCGAGGAATATATTGTTGGAAATAAAACGATAACAAAAAGCCATGAATATAACGACGATTTTCCTGAACATCTGCCACAAACGAGATGTATCTTTGGTCTGGAAAATGGTGCTTGTTCTTTGCAATCTCGTTCGATTGAACTAAACTTACATCCATGGGAATTAAAACCGGAACCCTGTTGGTTATTTCCATTACGTGCTGAAACGAAAGCGCTAATTTTTCCATTTACTCTCCGCAGCCGTGAATATGATGGGTTTTTCATAGACTTCCCATGTGCAGAGAAGAAAACAAAAAAAGAATGGAAGATAATTATGCAGGATGAAATATCCTATTTTGAAGAAAAGTACAAGAAGTGAGCAATTATTTCTTTGATACTCTTCACATCCGTCCAAAATGCGATATTTTTTCATGTTTTGGACGGAGTTTGTTGATATTTGCCCGATATTGTGTTATTATATGTCCAAAAGTGGCATAATTGTCCACGTTTTGGACGGAGGTGCATCTTGAACATAATAGGACGAATAAAAGAACAAGCAGAGATGAAGAAATTTTTCAACTCCAGCAAACCTGAGTTCATAGCTGTTACGGGACGAAGGCGAGTCGGCAAAACGTTTCTTGTCAAGGAAATGTTTACCGAAAATATTGCTTTCCACTTCTCCGGATCCATTGGAAAAGGTGTAACAAATGAGTATCATCTACGTTTATTTGATGATGCGATCATTGAATTCGGTGGCGAGCAAAGCCCTGCTTCACACAACTGGGCATCTGCATTTGGTAAGCTAAAACGATTGTTAAAAAGCGAGAGTAATAAAAGACAAGTAATCTTCATAGATGAACTCCCATGGCTTGATTCACCAAAGTCAGATTTCTTGCCGGCATTGGACTATTTCTGGAACACCTTTGCATCTTCACGTCCGGATATTATGCTCATTGTTTGTGGTTCTTCAACATCATGGATCGCTAAGAATCTTTTTGAAAACAAAGGTGGTCTGCACAACCGCGTTACTGGACGAATTTGGCTTGCTCCCTTTACACTAGCAGAAAGTGAAGCATTTTTTACAGAGATGGGTGTTAGAATGAACAGGTATCAAATCGCCGAATCTCTCATGGTTTTCGGGGGGATTCCATATTATCTAAACATGTTTGAGAAAAGCTATGGACCGACTCAAAACATCGATAGACTATTATTTTCCGATAATGCTCCATTAAAAAATGAGTTTAACGAAGTATATCGCGCATTATTCAGATCAGCTGACCGACATATGAGTATTGTCAGCTTACTGGCAAAATCGAAATCCGGTATGACACGTGACGAAATCATTGTCGGCACAGGAATACCGGGCGGCGGGAACTTAACAACAACTTTGCGAGAACTCGAGCTATGTGGTTTTATTGAAAAGTATACCAACTTCACAAAACGTAAAAATAACTCATATTACAGGCTTATTGACCCATTTACATTATTCTGGCTAAAGTATGTTAAGGATAATAGCTCAAAAGATGAAAATTACTGGACAAACCTTATTGACGATGGTGGACGACGTTCTTGGAGTGGCAATGCCTTTGAAATGCTCTGCTTGCGCCACTTAACGCAAATAAAGCAAAAACTCGGTATCTCAGGTATTTCTACAGAAGCTCTCACATGGCGTAGTGCCGGTTCCACCCCGGGTGCTCAAATCGATCTTCTTATATCACGCAGAGATGGAGTCATCAATCTGTGTGAAATGAAGTATTCCTTGCATCCTATCACTTTGTCTGCTGAAGACGACAGGAGCTTACATAACAAACGTATGATATTTTTGGCTGAAACCGGGACAAGAAAAGCAATTCATATAACTATGATTTCAACGTATGGATTGACTGAAAAAGGCTACACAGCATCCGTCCAATCTGAAGTTACATTAGATGATTTGTTCAGCTAGATGGTTGCCGTGAACTAGACACAATATAGCGATATAGTGAGCGTACATAATTTCAAATAATATGAGAAAGACGATAGGATGTGCTTGCTAATATGAGTATGGGATTGATTGTTGTGGCTATTATCTTTCAAACAAGAAACCAAAATTCCTTTGCCGAGCAAAGTCATTTAATCAAGCGTTTCAACGAGGTCGGAGATTGAACTCCCACCTGCTGATCAATTTTGTACCCCAACTTTCACTTCGTTTAGAAGAAGGGGACATCTTGACCGAGTTATATTGCTGATTGGCTTTTGTGTGGTTAAAATCGCATTTTTTAATACAAAAACAAATAGAATTAAGCAATGTATGAGTCGTGATGAAGTATTAGCGGAAAAGGGATTATGATCTTTGGTTAGAATTTGAGGAGGACGAGATGAATGTTTTATATAGCAGTAATTTGACAGTGCATGATTATTGCAGACTTCGCAAATCTGTGGATTTTTATGACATACCTGAGGATCATGTGAAGCGTGCTTTAGAAAGATCTGACTTCATCACATCAGCAATTGTCGATAATCTAACAGTTGGTATGGCGAGAATCATAGAAGATGGAACACAAGCATTGGTAATGGATGTGGTTGTTGACCCGGAATACCAAGGAAATGGTATTGGTAGAGGTCTTATGGAGAGTATTAGGGATTATATTGAAAGCTCTGATTACGATAGGATGATAGTCAATTTGATCACTGATGAAACTAAGACAGCTTTTTATGAAAAACTTGGTTATCAAAAAGAAGAGGGTATGCGTTTGTGGCTAGAACGCTTATCGTGACAGTACTTGACCAAACATACCGTTAGAATAGATATGGAGAACAGCTTGAAGCGCAGATTAGTAGTAGTATTATTAGTTATCCTAAGCGGTTTCTCACTATTAGGATGCAGGAACAACTCAGACATTGACAATAGTGGCGGCTTGGGTGGTACAGCCCCGCAACAAGACTACTTTTATGTTGCAGAAGTGATTCCCTTTCCCGATCTTCCTGCGGGTTTTGAGGATATACGTAACATCACTCTCGCAGGAGATACTGTATATTTTTCAGCATCAGAGAAGAGAGTTGCTCACTTTGTGGGTGCTGAACCTTTCAGATCTGATGCAATATTTGCAATGACAATTGATGGCACAAACCTCATAAAACTACCGGAATATTCAGTGGAGACACCACCGCCCGAAGCAGACAGCGGTGGTCTGTTTATCGGTGCAATGTATGCAGATGGAAGAGGGAGTATATGGGTAGTAGAAATCGGAAGATATTACGCATACGTCTCAGAAGAAACTGAAGATATACGGGATGCAGGGAGCCGACGTACAATACGCAAGCTTGACAGTAATGGAGCGGAACTCTTATCGGCAGATATCAGCGATATAGTGGGAGGTATTGACGGCTTCTATACTTCCATGTTCATGGTCGATGATGATGGTATTATTTACATTGGCTGCGACTACGTTTTCGATGATGATACTACTATCTATGTGATGGACTCAAGTTTTAATATACTCTTTGAGCTTAGTGCAACGGTATGGTATAACTCCTTCGTTTTAACATCTGACGGTTCTGTTGCGTTTGGAAGACAGTTGAATAATGAAAGATTTTTACAGAAAATCGATGTGCCCGGCAAGTCATGGGGAGATAGTAACCACTTGCCTGAAAACGCATATACGGTTTTTTCGGGAGCTGATGATTTTCATTTAATTTATATGGACAGTGCAGGTTTATACGGAAAATCCGACGATTCCGGCGAAGTGGTACGGATACTCAATTGGATAGACTCCGGTATTGTATCGGATGGGCTGGATAATGTTTCGTTTCTAAATGATGGACGCATTTTTCTCACTAAATCAACACCTATCCACGGTAGTTGGGATAATAAATATGAACTCATTTTTCTCACTAAAACCGAATCGTTTGGCGATGAGCAACGTGAAGGACTTGCAGAAAAAACAGAGCTTACATTAGGTACACTCGAAATGAATCCTCCATTGCAAAAAGCGATCCTTCAGTTCAACAGCACAAGCTCTACGCATTATATTATCGTCATAGACTACTCATCTGGCACCATGCCGGATGATATAGACGGCGCCGTCTTAAGGTTTTCAACAGAGATAACCACAGGAACGATACCTGATATCCTCATTTTATCCGGTATGCCTATTGACCGGTTGATAGCTCTGGATCTACTTGTGGACCTATATCCATATCTGGATGCAGACCCTGAACTTTCGCGCGACAGCCTGATGGAAAGCGTTCTTATAGCACACGAAAGAAATGAAAAGCTTTATTTGATAAATCAAACTTTTTCTGTTGCTACAGTAATTGGCAACCCTTTGAAACTTGGGGAGTATCCGGGATGGACTATAGAGGAGTTTATTGCAGTTCTCGATGCAAACCCGCAGGCGGATATCCCATTTGGTCCCCACTTCACAAAGCATGATTTTCTATGGGTGTTTCTATTTGCAAACATGAATGAGTATGTAGATACTAGCTCGAGAACTGCTGATTTTAATAATAGAGATTTTATCGAACTGCTCGAGTTCATAAATACTTTTCCTTCGGAAGTCGGTGAATTTATTCTTGATCCGTTTTACGACAGGGAGTTAAAAGCCGAAGGACGGCAAATAATGGAACACTATTTTGCTAGGTTACACAGTTTACACACACAAAAGGAGTCTTTCGGAGGAGAGATCGTATTCAAAGGCTGGCCGACATCGGACAGAAATGGTCATAGATTCATAAGCCACGACAGTGTCGCAATTACATCAAGTGCAGCAGACAAGGATGGCGCGTGGGATTTTGTCAGAACGCTTCTAATGGAAGAACACCAACGGGATTACTTCGTCAATTTTCCAATCAACAAAGCTGCTTTTAACGAGCAAATGCTGGAGTATATGGAACCATATAGCTATTATCATGGCGAAGTTTTAATAACCGTAGAACCAACGCAGGAGGATGTTGACGATATAATATCACTTATAAATTCCACTACAAAAATCATCGCAGTGGGCAGTGATTTGACTCTTTGGAATATCATTACAGAAAGCGCATCGGACTTTTTTAACGGTCTGATATCTGCAGAGGATGCTGCACGGATCATCCAAAGCCGCGTTTCGATTTTTCTGGCGGAGCAGGGATAGCGAGTTTGTAAAATCGTCTATCAGGATACAGAAGTGGTCAGACAGAGATTCTGGCGATAACTAGCCCAATAGAAAGCCCCGAGGTCGCACCCTCGGGGCTTTCATGTGGCTTCACCGATTCACTCATTCACCTTTCGGCTAATAGCAATATAACACATATCTACCGATCTGTCAATTCATGTCCTTAAGATATATCATTAGTATATATTTTTCAAATATACCATTAGGGCGGCGGCATCGGCGGGGGAGACGCCTGAGATGCGTGTTGCCTGACCGAGGTTTACCGGTCGAACAGCATTTAGCTTCTGCCTTGCTTCTATACGCAGGGCTTTAATAGATTCATAGTCGATGTCTTCGGGGATTTTATGGTTTTCCATACGCTTCAGTTCATCAAGCTGGCGTTGTTGCCTTTTGATATAGCCATCGTATTTGATGGAAATTTCTACCTGCTCTTGTACTTCGTTGGGGAGCTCCGGTGCGGTTTGGATATCGCCGTCTGCTATGGGTGGTTCCAATCCTGCAAGTGTTCGCTTATCCTTTTCGAGAGCGACTATATCACTGTACGTTATTTCCGGTCTTCGTAGTAATGATGCAAGGCTTATCCCGCTTTCGGCATTAGGCATACCGTGTGATTCCAGCAGTTTCTTTAGCGTTTCTGATGGTGGGAGAAATGTCGTTTCAAGTCGTTCGATCTCTTTCTCAACAGCTTTATACTTCTCAAGTACCCGCTCATGACGTTCATCAGAGACAAGCCCGACACAGTTGCCAAAAAACGACATTCTTATGTCCGCATTGTCCTGTCGGTGCAGTAGCCTGTACTCAGTCCGGGATGTCATCATCCGGTACGGTTCATTTGTTCCTTTCGTGACCAAATCGTCAATGAGTGTTCCTATATACCCGTCGTTTCGGCTTATGATAAGTGGTTCTTCACCTTTTATCTTCAATACAGCGTTTACTCCTGCTACATAACCTTGCACTGCCGCTTCCTCGTAGCCGCTGGAGCCGCAGAACTGTCCCGCTCCATACAGACCGGAAAATTTTTTTGTTTCAAGTGTGGGTGTCAGTTCAAGAGGATCGATACAGTCATATTCAATGGCATATGCAGGGCGCATTATTTCCGCTTTTTCCAGTCCGGGTACAGAGCGTATCATTTCCAGTTGCACTTCTTCCGGCATTGCCGAGGAGAAACCTTGCAGGTATACTTCTTCCGTATCGAGCCCCATTGGTTCAAGAAATATCTGGTGCCTTTGTTTATCGGCAAAGCGTACTACTTTGTCTTCGATCGAAGGGCAGTATCTTGCACCGGTACCTTCGATTGCACCCGAGTGCATAGGGCTTCTATGCAGATTCCTGCGGATTATGTCATGCGTTTCTTCATTTGTATATGTAAGATAGCATTCTACGCTATTGACTAGCGGCTCGTCTGTTTCAAACGAAAACGACGGCGGTGGTTCATCTCCCCGCTGCACTTCCATTTTGGAATAATCAACATCGCGGGCATTAACTCGCGCAGGAGTGCCTGTTTTAAAGCGTTGAAGTTTAAATCCCAATTCAAGCAGACGCTCCCCTAAATAAGTCGCAGCAAACATCCCGTCGGGTCCACCGCTTTGAATGGCTTCGCCAACGATCGTACATCCGTTAAGGTATGTGCCGGTGCAGATAATAACTGCACGACAACGGAATATCGCACCGGTCAAAGTCTTGACGAATGTGACCGCTCCGTCTTCAATACCGATATCAACAATCTCCGCCTGCCTAAGCGTCAGATTCTCCTGACGCTCCAAAGTATGCTTCATTATCTCCTGGTATTTTCGCCTATCGGCTTGGGCACGCAGTGAATGCACAGCAGGACCTTTACCACGGTTGAGCATACGAAACTGAATGCAGGCGCTGTCGGCACATTTTGCCATTTCCCCGCCGAGAGCGTCGAGTTCGCGAACCAAATGCCCTTTCCCTGTACCTCCAATGTTAGGGTTGCACGGGAGGTTGCCAACTGCGTCAAGATTGATTGTAAAGCAGATGGTTCTCATACCCAGACGTGCTGAAGCGAGCGAGGCTTCGATTCCTGCGTGCCCCGCTCCAATAACTGCTATATCATATTGCCCTGCTTCAAAATCCATTTAAAGTACCTTTTTTAGGTATTGACCGGTGTAGCTGCGTTCACAAACGGTTGCGTCCTCAGGGGAGCCTTCGAAGAGCACTTCGCCTCCGGCGTCTCCTCCTTCGGGACCGAGGTCTATTATAAAATCTGCTGTTTTTATCACGTCGAGATTGTGCTCAATAACTACAACAGTATTGCCCGCATCGGTCAGTCTGTTTAGCACATCGATCAATCTATGGACGTCTGCTGTGTGCAATCCGGTCGTCGGCTCGTCAAGTACATAGAAGGTGTTACCTGTCGAGCGTTTGCTCAGTTCCGTTGAGAGCTTAACACGCTGTGCTTCGCCACCGGAGAGAGTTGTTGAAGGTTGTCCGAGTTTTATATAGCCAAGTCCTACATCAACGAGAGTAACGAGCTTTTGGCGTATTTTCGGTAAGTTCTCAAAGAAGTCAAGTGCCTCGTCAACAGTCATATCAAGAACTTCGTGTATATTTTTACCTTTATAACGCACTTCAAGCGTTTCACGATTATATCGTTTTCCTTTGCACACATCGCATGGTACATAGATGTCCGGTAAAAAGTGCATTTCGATCTTTAAAAGTCCGTCGCCTGAGCATGATTCGCATCGTCCGCCCCGGACGTTGAACGAAAACCGCCCCGGTTTATAACCTCTGGCACGTGCGTCTTGTGTTGAGGCGAATAAATCACGTATATCGCTGAAAACACCTGTATATGTTGCGGGATTTGAGCGCGGCGTTCGTCCTATCGGCGACTGATCGATATCTATTACCTTATCGAGAAACTCCATGCCTTCTATCGTTTCATATACCCCGGGACGTGTTTTTGCGCCGTTTAGCTCGGAGGCAAGTGCTTTATAAACAACCTCGTTTACCAGCGATGATTTTCCGCTTCCTGATACGCCTGTTACGGCGGTCATCCCACCAAGTGGAAATGATATTGTCAAATCCTTTAGATTATTCTCGGCAGCGCCTCTTATAATAAGCTTTTTCCCATTACCTTTTCTGCGTGAAACGGGCACGGGTATTTTTCTTTTTCTGCTTAAATACTTTCCGGTTATAGACTTTTCACATGCCATTACTTCATCAACAGTTCCGGCACAAACGATCTCTCCGCCATGAACTCCCGCTCCGGGTCCGATATCGACTATATAGTCGGCAGCGAGCATTGTTTCTTCATCATGCTCGACGATAAGCAGCGTATTGCCGAGGTCACGTAAGCGTGCCAGCATATTGAGCAGTTTTTTATTATCCCGCTGGTGAAGTCCTATTGACGGCTCGTCCAGGATATACAGTACGCCCATAAGTGATGAGCCGATTTGAGTTGCAAGTCTTATTCTCTGATTTTCGCCTCCGGATAAACTTCCGGCTTGCCGGCTGAGCGTAAGATAATCAAGTCCAACACTGCGCAAAAATCCGAGACGCTCACGTATTTCCTTCAGTATACGTCGGGCGATCATTTCGTCCTTTTCTGCCAATTTCAGTCCGTCAATAAACTCCATTGTTTTCGATATGGATTTTGCAGTAAGCTGCGCGATGCTTATGCCACCAACTGTTACTGCCAAGACTTCTTTTTTCAAGCGCAGACCATCACATTCCGGGCATGGGTGCTCCGCCATGTAGCTTTCAAGCTCCCATCTCATCGACATGCTCTGAGTCTCTTTGTAGCGTCTTTCGATGTTTTTCACTATACCTTCAAACGGCTGCGTCAGAATCCCTTTGCCGCGAGGTTGATCGTAGTACAGTTGCAGTTTTTCGCCTTTTGTGCCGTAGAGTATGATCTCCATGATATCATCAGAAAGCTCTTTTATCGGTGTGGTTAGTTTAAATCTGTACCTTTTAGCAAGAGCTTCAAAATACATTTTCGCTATCCCATCGTTTTTGACGTTGCCCCATCCTGAAGCGGAGATACCGCCATCCTCTATCGACATCAATGGATTCGGGATTATCAGTGCCGGGTCTACACGCAATTGGGTGCCAAGTCCGGTACACTTGGGGCATGCACCGTATGGATTATTGAATGAAAAAAGCCGCGGAGTGAGTTCTTCCATCGATACACCGCATTCCTCACAGGCATAGTTCTGCGAAAATAATAACTCGCGATCCTCGTCGACGATATCGACTATAAGCAAGCCGCCGGCGAGCGTTAATGCTGTTTCGACCGAGTCGGTCAGCCGTCGTGCTATATCCTCTTTGATCACAAGGCGGTCAACGATTATTTCGATATTATGCTTTTTATTCTTATCAAGCTTGATCTCCTCGGATAAATCATAAATACTGCCATCGACACGGGTTCGGACATAGCCGCTTTTTCGTGCGTCTTCGAACACCTTCTGATATTCTCCCTTTCGCGAACGAATAACAGGTGCCATGATTTGGACCCTTGTTGCTTCCGGCAAAGTCAGAATCGAGTCAACTATTTGGTCGACGGACTGTTGCATGATTTCTTTGCCGCATATATGACAATGCGGTATGCCTACTCGCGCCCACAAAAGACGAAGATAGTCATATATCTCCGTGACTGTACCTACTGTGGATCGCGGATTGCGACTGGTTGTTTTCTGGTCGATGGAGATAGCGGGCGATAAACCGTCAATGTGGTCGATGTCCGGCTTTTCCATTTGACCAAGGAATTGGCGTGCATAAGCCGAGAGTGACTCGACGTAGCGTCTTTGACCCTCGGCATAAATCGTATCAAATGCAAGAGATGATTTCCCGCTGCCGGATATGCCGGTCAGTACGACCAGCTTGTCACGAGGGATTTCCAGGTCAATGTTTTTAAGATTATTCTCCCTGGCTCCCTTTATAAAGATATTACTACGCATCTATTGTTCGCTTTCTATATGGTTTAAGGTATCATTTCGCCGTATGGCACGGTAAGGAAGGTTCCTTGAGTAACGAAGTAATGGTCAAATATGATTCTGGCTATATCCATGATCTGCGCACCTGAGCCACCTTTTTCGATAACGATGGAGATAGCGATCTCCGGATCATCAGCCGGGGCGTAGGCAACAAAAACTCCGTCATTCATCTCACGGCCTTCAACCTGCACCGTTCCGGTCTTTGATGCCACAGGTATCCGATAACTTCTGAAAACGCTTCTTGCCGTACCGCGATTCCCTTTTGAAACAGCCAGCATGCCTTCCTGAATGATCTCTATAAACCGTCTATCCTCCTCATTAAGCACGTTAAGAATCTCAGGTGTCTGTGTGTGAAGAACGTCAAAATCCGGATTTCTTATCATGCGTAGAATCGACAAAGAATATAGAGTGCCGCCATTTGCGAGCGTTGCGGCGTAATTTGCCAGTTGTACAGGTGTAAAACGGTTCAGACCCTGGCCAAATCCGGCAAGCAGTGTATCCGCAGCATACCATCTGTCATTTAGAACTTCCAGCTTGACTTCCGGAGTTGCGAGCCACCCGGCACTTTCCGGTATTTCAAGACCTGTCCTTCTGCCGAGTCCAAGCTCTTGTGCCGCTTCGGCAAGGAATTCTGCACCCGCTATATGACCTCCGGGGAATATATCTGATATATGAAGAAAATAGATATTGCAAGAGCACTCGAGCGCTTCAACTATATCAACCGGTCCGTGTCCGACACGAAACTCACCAAAAATCCAGCAATGCGCTATAAAAGTACCCGGGCCTGTATAGTATTTATCAAACACTCCGGTATCATCAACTGAATAGTATCGATTTACTACATTTATATTTCGCAATGCCGCAAGTGCGGTTGCCATCTTAAATGTGGAACCGGGACTATACCTACCCTGTGTCGCCCTGTTAAGCATAGGATATGCAGGGTCAGTGTTCAGGAAGACCCAGTCCTCTGCTAGTCTTGTCAGATCAAATGTCGGATAGGATGCGGAGGCAAGGATCTCTCCTGTATGAACATTTGTCACGACGACCGCTCCCCCTGTGATTGGTTCTTCTTCTTCCTCCGAGTTTGCACGGTCAATATTGATGTTCTCTATTTGCGAACGTAAAGCATGTTCTGTTGCAATTTGCAAGTCGATATCTAGCGTCAATGTTACGTGATTGCCCGGTATCGGTTCTCTTGTCACTTCACGGCTAACAACGGTCCCGTCATCTGTCAGTCTCATTGTCTGCTCACCGTTTGAACCGTGTAAATACTCTTCAAACGCAAGCTCCGCTCCTACTTTTCCAACGGTTGCATCCATTGGGTACCCAAGATCCCTGTATATTTCGTACTCCTCTGCTGTCATCGCTCCTGTATAACCGAGAATATGTGAAGCGTGACCTGTATGGTACTCCCGTACAAATGTAGGATCTGCATAGACTCCTCTTAGACCGCGCTCCTCAATATATGAAACAAAATCCGTATCTACGTCATAAGCAAATACATATGGACTAATGGTACCGACTATCGCTCTTATCTCCAGTTCATAACGAACTCCGATGATAAGCCTTGCATCCAGGATCCCGATCGTATAGTCGATCTTATAATGGTTACGCATCCATGCAAGAAGCTCTGATACAGGAATTTCTGGATTAAGATTGTGGAACTCAAAATACGCATTAAGCCGATTTTCCTGCACGGTAGACATGTTTGAAAGGTACTCAAACGGTGCGCCGCGTGTGACCGGGAAGTTGTCTGTATATGTTAATCCTTCGTCCATAATAGCGTAAACCAGTTCCTGCACGATATCATTCGCATCGGGAGCAGAACGCAGTGCCCACCAATCAATTTTGACGTTATATGAGGGTCTGCCCGATGCCAGTAACACTCCATTGCGGTCATATATATTACCGCGTGCTGCAACAAGAGTAGACCTTCTTGTGATAAACCTGCGTGGTGCCAGATTCTCATCTAACTCCCACGGGTTATATATCTGTATTGTATAGAGCGCAGAAACATAGACTGTGAGCGCAATGGCTAGAACAACGAAAATTGCTCCTATTCTGGCGGGGGTATACATCTTGTGCATTGAGATATCCTTTCATTTTAGACGGGTGTTAACAGATTATGTCAGTGCTCGATCAGAAAACCTTCCAAGTGCCCGGATAAAAAACCATATAGGTAAAGCAAGAACCAGTGAGTAGATAGTCTGCTGGATCGCTGTTCCTATCATCATCTGTATCGGAAGTCTACCGAGCACAATCAGGGGAAACATTTGGACAAATGCGGAGAGAACCAATACAACAGCACAGCATAGATAATAGGTCACAAACCCACGTAATATTACAGTGTCTGCAAGGGCTCCTACAATCAGTCCGGTCAATGTCAAAAACACTGTAAATACTCCAACCGGTTGGTTAAACGAAACATCACACAGTATTCCTGCAAAAAGCCCCACTACTCCTCCGGTATCCCGTCCTTCGTATAAAGCAGTTCCCGTGCATGCGATAGGAAGAAGCAATGGTACAAGCCCGCCCAGTCGCATAAATGGGAGAATAACGCCTTGAAATACGTAGACTACCATCAAGAGCAGCGCGTGTAGCAGTATGGACATTAGTAGTGCTCGCTTTTTCATAGTGACCTCTGGTAATGTGATTTATCAAGTTATTCTTCCACTATATTCGGGTTTTCAAAGTCAAGGATGATAATTACATTATTTATCAAAGTTACGTCTTGCATAGGTCTTACGGTAGCATAACGACCGAGACCGCTTGCGTGGCCGTGTACGGTTTCTACTGTTCCGACGGTCAGCCCCGGCGGAAAAACACCCCATTGTCCGGAGGTAACGATCATAGCCCCGTGATTCACAACAAGTTCATCATCGATGTAGTCGAGTATCAGGAGCCCGCTTCGCATATGTGAAAAGTCGCCTTTTACCGTTGCAGTGGCATCGGATGATTCAGACCCGTCTCCACCGATGACCACCGCTGCGGAAAACGTGGTGTCAAGTAGTGTGGTAACTGTCGACCTGGTTGCTTCAACCTCGGTAACTTGCCCTACTAGCGCACCGAACTCTGTCGCTACTGCCATGCCGCGTTCTATTTCAGAGTTCAGATAACCTTTGTTTATAACAAACGTTCTTGACCAATTGTCGCTGTTCCAGCTTTCAAGTGTCGCTACTTCGTCCCTCCATCCGCCATGGCGTTCACGAAACTCGAGCAAATCGCGAAGTTGTGCATTTTCAGCCGCCAGTGCCTCCGAAGCGATAAAGTCAAGCTCGCGCTCAACAATGATCCGCTCTAGTTCTGCATTGCGCTCCAAGAGTTCATCATATCTGTAGATAGCTGAAAAAATCGTTTCAAAAGTACGGGCAACCGTTGAAGCAAGTGCTCTGACCGGTCTTGTTATTGTGTTTGCTATACCGGTGACAGGCCCTGCACTGCTAAATACGTTTACAGATATAATTGCGACAATTGCTAGCAGTAATGACGCTGATGCAATTATTATCGATCTTCTTGTAATTAGTGCTTTCATACCTCAAACTCCTTTAGCATTTTTGATACCTTACATAGCGGAAGTCCCATAACATTAAAGAAATCGCCTTCGATCCGCTCTATGAAGACCGCTGCACGCCCCTGTGCAGCGTATGAGCCTGCTTTATCCATTGGTTCTCCTGTTTTAACATACGCTTCTATTTCACTACCGGAAACTTCCCTGAAACTCACATCTGTTCTTTCTGCATGAGAAATAACTTTGTTATCTCTTAGAAGTGTTACTCCTGTATATACTGAATGCTTACGGCCTGACAAATCTTTTAACATGCTTATGGCATCGGCGTTTGATACGGGCTTACCCAGCGGCTTACTGTCAAGATAAACAATAGTATCCGCTGCAATAATTATGTCATCCTTATTACATTTTTTTGCGACATTCTGTGCTTTTTGAAGAGAAAGCTTTTTGACCTGCTCTTCCGGTGATAGTCCGGGAGTGATAACTTCTTCGGACGTATCTACTAAAACCGCAAAATCCTTTATGCCCATTTTTTCAAGCAGCTCCAGTCTGCGGGGCGACCCCGATGCAAGTACTATTCTGCTTTCACTGTCCATTGCTGCCAATTACTTCGTGCTCCTCTTTACCATTGTCTTAATCGCTTTTTGACCATTATCCGTTGTCCATTGTATTACTCTTCCATGCCTCTAAAGTATATTCCCCTTGTTAAGCCCGGAGGCTTAAAGTCGCTTAACCCCATATATCTTTTTAGCACTGTAATGCACTCTATCGCGTTTTCTGTAGTGAATGAAAGTCGTTCCGCCCAGATGCCGAGTGATGAAATGGCACGCCGTTTATCAGCCATAAAGAGTTTTTTTGAGTTGTACAATATATTACGGCATCCGAACTCCGGTTCAACGGGGAAAACGGCACCTTGCTCATCCACAAGACCGGAAAAGCTGTCGCACGTGCATGCGTTTGTACTGTTCCGTACAATGCAATTTTCAGTTATCATTAGCGGTAAACGACCGTAAGTTATAAGCTCCGTGTCGATTGGTTTTGCCATCTCGCGTATTTCAGCAAGACGTAACTCAAATGAAATCGTTGCCGACTTCAGTCCAATTTTTTGAAGTACATAAAGCGTTTCCGAGTTGTAGGCATTAAAACCAAAATCACCGCGAACTGTCATTCCGTGCTTTTTTGCAAATACGATATGGCCTATGTTACCAACAAGCGCATTATTTATACCTAACTTCGCCGCACGTTCCATCATTACAGCGATGCTCTTTTTTTCATTATCATGTATCACGCGTGGCAGCGAAACAGCTACGGTAATTTCTTCATTCTCAATAAAACTATGCAATAAAGGAGACTCATAATCAAGTTCTGTAACGGGGATATATATAAGCTTTGGGCTTAACTCTACTAGTTCCTTTGACAGCTGATCCGCTCTGGCTACAGAAACGGTCAGGATCGGGGGGTCTGTGTACTGTGGCTCTTGTATCTCTGTAATAATATCATCAGAGTAATAGCCGCTTGGATTATACTCTCCTTCTGCACGCACGGTCATCGGCTTTCGCTGTTCCAGTATCTCGGCAAACAGTTCAAGACGCATTTCGCTAAATGCCGATGCCGGTATTGTTAATCCCGGTTCTACCGTACCTTTTACTCCCATACAGACAAATGGTGTGCCACTGGTTTTATGTAGTTGTGTTTGAAGTACTGCGGTCGTCAGTTCTCTATGGAAAGCCTGCTCCGGAACAGGACCGAACACAACTGCAGTATTTCTCTTGTCATCGGCTGCAGCAAGTTTAACGGGCTCGTCTTGCTTGATCGATCCTACAAATCGTATGGGGACACGCTGGAACTCTCCGTTTAAATAACTTTTACGTGTCGATGAGAATAAAGCAGTATCTTTTCTGTCATCTCTTTTGCGTAATCCCAGCATATCCGAGTTGTGCCTATCAGTATAAAACCCGTCAGTAAACCCTTGCCGTGAGAAAGTCTTTTGAAGTGTACGCAGACTTTCTTGTGTTGGCGCACTACCGCTGCGTATCGCTTTGGAATACACGCCGGTGACCAATGCTGTATACTCCGGACGACTGGCGCGTCCTTCAATCCTTACACTCGTTACGCCAATCGCTTCAATATCCGCTAAATACCTGACAAGGCAATTATCCTTTAAACTTAGCGGGTGTGCAATTGTATGCCCTGCAGTATTATAGTCCAGTTGGCATGGTTCTTCACATCTTCCCCGACTGTCACTGTTGTTCCCGGTCAGCGCGCTCATATAACATTGACCGGAGTAAGACATACATAGTGCTCCATGAACAAAAACTTCTATTTCGATCGGGGAGTATTTGCATATATGAGAAAGCTTCTTCCGAGATAGCTCACGTGCGACAATAACTCGTGTAAACCCCATTGCCGCCGCCATCTTAACTCCTTCAAGATTATGTACACACATCCTCGTACTTGCGAAAAGCGGCATGTCCGGTACGGCTTCCTTTACGGCTTGCATAACACCAAAGTCCTGAACAATCACTGCGTCAACGCCGCATCTGCTTGCTTCTTTGACTTGATGTGCTATAACCGGAAGCTCGTGGTCTGAGGCAAGTGCATTTAACGTAAGATAGGCTTTTACCCCACGAACCCTGCAATATTCAAGAGCGCGTCCGAGTTCGTCAAAAGTAAAATTATCTGCATCTATACATGCATTAAACTCACTAAACCCAAGGTATACGGCATCAGCTCCGTTTTGTATGGCTGCGACAACACCCTCCGGTGATCCCGCAGGAGACACTATTTCGAGCACAAAATTCACCTTTTACCCATTAAATGATAAAGATAGCTGTGAAGCAGTTTCGTAATATGCTACACATTGATTACAAATAGTAACATAGTATATCATATTTTCCCTTGAAATGCCATAGTTTAATTCAAAAACTTTTGTAAATACCTTGATTGTTTCAGTGTATGCATATGAAAGTAAACATTGACATACACATTGCGTGGTGGTAACTTTGAAATACTATGAAAGACAATTTCGGTAGAGATATATACTATCTTCGGTTGTCGGTGACAGACAAGTGCAATCTCCGATGCATTTATTGTATGCCCGAAACTGGTGTTAAGAAGTTAAATCACGAAGATATCCTTTCTGTTGAAGAAATATCTGAAATCGTTCAGGCGGCAGCCGCATGCGGAATAACCAAGATCCGGGTGACCGGTGGTGAACCGCTTGTACGCCGTGGTATCGTTGAGATTTGCAAGAGAATATCAGAGACTGAGGGAATACGCGAAGTATGTTTGACAACAAACGGTTTACTTTTGCCGCAATTTGCTTCTGATTTAAAGACTGCGGGAGTCAACCGGCTCAATATCGGTCTTGATTCACTTAATCATGTAACGTACAATGAAATCACAAGGGCAGATGTTTTGGACGATGCACTTGCCGGAGTGTATGCGGCGCTTGAGACAGGATTTGACACTATCAAGATTAATGCTGTGCTTATTGGTGGTGTAAACGACAAAGATATCCTTGATCTGCTTGAGTTGACTCGCAAGTTCAAGGTCGATGTGAGATTCATCGAAATAATGCCAATCGGGGAATGTGCAAATTGGGCAGCTACAAGGTTTGTCGGAGCACAATGCGTGCTACAGCTTGCGCCGGAGTTAAAAGAGATCGGTACAGATGGCGTTTCAAAAAAATATATGTTACCCGGAGGACTCGGTTCAGTTGGTATCATAAGTCCAATAAGCTCACACTTTTGCCCGACATGCAACAGAATACGAGTAACAGCCGATGGATTACTAAAGCCGTGCTTACACTCTGTTGAGGAAATTAACCTTCGCGGTCTGCACGGTGTTGAGTTGGAGAGTGTTTTTCACAGCGCTATATTTGAAAAGCCGCGTAAGCATGAACTTGACACCGGAGAAATAAGCTCTGCCGCTCGCAACATGAATGCGATAGGCGGGTAGTAGGTTATACATGTCCGGGATGTTGTTAAGAGGAGAAAAAATGTCTAATCTAACGCATTTTAACAAAGAAGGACGAGCAAAAATGGTTGATGTCAGCGAAAAGCAAACAACACTTCGTGTGGCTGTTGCAACCTGTTCAGTCTACGTAAACAAAGAGACGTTCGAGCTGATAAAGCGCGGTGAGGTAGAAAAAGGAGATGTACTGGCAGTTGCGCAGGTTGCGGGTATCATGGCAGCTAAGCGTACATCCGATATAATACCTATGTGCCATCCTATTGCCATTACCGGTGTAGATATCTCTTTCGATCCGGATGAAGAAAGCAATATAATAAACATAACAGCAACAGTTCGCTGTAGAGGCGAAACCGGCGTAGAGATGGAAGCGCTTACGGCAGTTTCTGCCACCGCATTGACGATATACGATATGTGCAAAGCAGTGCAAAAGGATATAGAGATAAGTAACATACACCTGCTTAAAAAGTCAGGTGGAAAATCCGGGGATTATAACTATGACTCAAAACATGCCAACTGTTGAAGCAGTATGCATCAGCGAAACCAAGGGTACAGTAAAGACAGCCGTTCCTGAGATATATGTCAAATCAAACCACGGCGTCGAAGGCGATGCACATGCCGGTGAGTGGCACAGGCAGGTGAGCCTCCTTGCTACTGAAAGCGTTGATAAACTACGTGAAAGAATCCCAAACCTCGAAGCCGGAATCTTCGCAGAAAACATACTGACAAAAGGTTTATGCCTGTACGAATTGCCAATAGGAACAAAGATGCAAATAGGCAAAGCGCAACTCGAGGTCACACAGATAGGAAAAGAATGTCACAATGACGGTTGTGCTATCAAGAAGCAGACAGGTGACTGCGTGATGCCACGCGAAGGTATATTTGCATCTGTCCTAAAAGAGGGTGTGATAAAACCCGGAGATACTATAGAAGTGGAGAATTTAGCGTGATTGATATTACTGAACTGAATTTCGATAAAGAAGGGCTTATTCCTGCGATTGTAATTGACGAAGCGTCAGATGTAGTTCTGATGCTTGCTTATATGAATGAGGAAAGCCTTAAAATAAGTATTGATGAAGGTAAAACATGTTTCTGGTCACGTTCACGTAATGAGCTTTGGCGTAAGGGAGAAACGTCAGGTAATGTCCAGCATATTATCCATATAAAAACCGACTGTGATAGGGACACACTTCTTGTAACTGTCCGCAAAAGTGGACCTGCTTGCCACACAGGTGCAAATTCATGCTTCTTCGAAGAAGTATTCGATGCCGGCGAAAAAAACTCCAACGAACAGCAGGCAGAAACATTCTCGCTCGATACTTTACACGAAATAATCACAGACAGAAAAATCAACAAAAAACCAGGCGCATATACGACATATCTGTTCGAAAAAGGAACTGATAAAATACTCAAGAAAATCGGGGAAGAGTCGACCGAGGTAATTATCGCTGCAAAAGCGGGCGACAAAGCTGAAACTATCTATGAGCTTGCCGATCTTGTTTATCACGCTATGGTGCTTATGACAGATATGGGCATAACTCCGGATGATATTATAGCTGAACTGGCTTCGCGGCACATCGATAAAAAGGAGAGTACGAATTGATAGCCGGATATCAAAATCTACATACGCATACAACATACTGTGACGGAAAACTCTCTGCAGAAGAGATGATAGAGGCTGCGATTCATATAGATGGCAGCTCGATCGGATTTTCGGAACACTCTTGGGTCTCTTTTGACGAAGAGTATTCCATGAGCCTCGAAAACACACCAAAATACATTGCCGAGATAACTCGTCTTAAAGAGAAGTATATGGAAGAGATCGAGGTATTCCTCGGGATAGAAATGGATTACTTCACAGATGAAGTACCTGATGGGGTGGAGTATATAATTGGAACGACACATCATGTGATGAAAGAAGGTAAGCCAATCACCGTCGATGGCAGCAAAGAGCATATCATGCAAATGAGTGACTTGCATTTTGGCGGAGACTATTATGCAATGGCAGAGTTGTATTTCGCAACAATAGCAAACATTGTTCCAAAAACCGGAGCAAATATAATCGGACATTTTGACATGTTGGCTAAACACAATGCTAATAATTGTATGTTTGATGAAATGCATCCCCGATATGTAAAAGCGGCACTAGACGCTATGGAGCAAATACTGGAGAAATGCGAGCTTTTTGAGATTAATACAGGAGCGATGTACCGATTGGGCAAATCGACTCCCTACCCGTCAGAGTTCCTATTAAAAGAGTTAATCAAACGTGGTGGTGAAGTGATTCTTTCTAGTGACAGTCACTCGGCAGAATCTCTCTATTACAAGTATGATGAAATGCTAGAGCTTGTTAAGTCCTGTGGATTCAGATATATCAAACGCCTTACAAAAGACGGCTTTATAGATGTGAAGCTGTAGTAAGAGTCAAAACCCCCGTCCCCATGACTCAAATGAAAAGTTGAGGTACACAATATGTTAAAACTACCGGAAATGTATGGAATGATGGTCTTTAGTGACCATGTTATGAAAAGCCGCCTACCTACTGATGCTTACAAAGCGCTTCAAAAGACGATACAAGACGGTAGTAGGCTTAATGCAGTGGTTGCCGATGCCGTCGCTGAGGTCATGAAAGATTGGGCAATCGAACTTGGCGCAACACACTATACACATTGGTTCCAGCCGATGACCGGTATAACTGCCGAGAAGCATGATAGCTTCGTTTCACCGACCGGAGACGGAAGGGCGATAATGGAGTTCTCGAGTAGCGCATTGGTATCCGGAGAAGCAGATGCTTCAAGCCTACCGTCCGGAGGACTGCGAGCGACGTTCGAAGCACGTGGCTACACAACATGGGATCCAACTTCATATGCATTCGTACGTGGTAACACTTTATATATCCCAACAGCTTTTTGCTCATATGGAGGAGAGGCTTTAGACGAAAAAACCCCACTTCTCCGCTCAATGCAAGCCGTTGGTAAACAAGCGATCCGCATTTTAAGGCTATTTGGCAATACTGAAGCAACAACAGTCAGGCCGATGGCAGGCGCAGAGCAGGAGTATTTTCTAATAGACAAAGCCATGTTTGAAGAGCGGAAGGACTTGATGTACACGGGTCGCACTCTATTTGGTGCAAAATCGCCAAAAGGGCAAGAGTTGGACGACCATTATTATGGTGCGATAAAACCGAGGGTATCGGGATATATGAAAGCACTCGATGAAGAGCTTTGGAAACTAGGTGTACCGGCAAAAACAAAGCATAACGAATCCGCTCCCGCTCAGCATGAGCTTGCTGCTGTATACACTACGACAAACCTCGCAACAGATCATAATCAACTTATTATGGAAATCATGCAGAGTATCGCAAAAGAGCACGGAATGATTTGCACTCTCCACGAAAAGCCGTTTGACGGTATAAACGGAAGTGGAAAGCATAATAACTGGTCTCTCGCGACTAACGACGGGGTAAACTTGCTGGATCCCGGTGCAACTCCCCACGATAACGCCGTCTTTCTGTTGTTTTTAGTAGCTTTACTAAAAGCAGTCAATGATTATCAGGATTTGATTCGTATATCAGCAGCTAGTGCCGGAAATGATTGCCGGCTTGGTAATTTTGAGGCACCGCCGACAATAGTATCAGTTTATGTAGGAGATGAGCTTTTTACGATTCTCGAAGCAATTGAAAGCGATTCTCACTACGATGCGAGTGAGCATGCAGAAATGATGAAGATAGGGGCGACAATCCTACCAAGTTTCCCGAAGGATACAACAGATCGGAACAGGACATCTCCTTTTGCATTCACGGGCAATAAGTTTGAGTTTCGTATGGTAGGCTCTAAAATGTCTATAGCCAAGGCCAATATTATACTCAATACAACAGTTGCAGAGTCTCTTCGTTTATTTGCCGACGAGCTCGAAAAGGCAGATGATTTCAATACAGCACTACATCAGCTTATTAAGAAAACCATAAAAGATAATAAACGAATTCTATTCAATGGCAACAGTTATGGTGAAGAGTGGGTAAAAGAAGCAAATGAACGCGGGCTGCTTAACTTAAAAACAACACCTGATGCATTACCATGTTTGCTTTATGAAAAAAATATCGCACTCTTTAAGCAGCACAATGTTTTTTCACACACAGAGCTACTTTCACGGTATGAGATAGGGTTGGAGAATTATTGCAAGCTTATAAACATCGAAGCTGTTACAATCTATAAAATCGTTAAGAGAAATATATTGCCGGCTGCCGCTATTTACGCCGGGGAATTGAGCGAGGCTGCGTCAGCCAAAGTTGAAGCCGCAAAGACAGCGTTTATGTTGACTGTGGACTGCTCGTATGAGCGAGATACAGTCGTACGGCTATCAGAGCTTTTAGGTGAAGCGCATAAAAAAATAACAGAGCTGTTTAATGAGCTCTGTGAGGCAGAAGAAAAAGCAGATTTATTAGAGAAAGCACAACATTATAAAGACGCTGTTCTCATTAGAATGAGTGAACTTCGTGAGTTAGTGGATGAAATGGAACTCCTTATTTCACGGAAGCATTGGCCGTTCCCAACGTACGGTGACCTGCTATTCAGCGTCAGGTGATTTTCTTTTTCAGTTCAAACAGGAGGCTGAGTGCTTCAAGCGGTGTGAGGGTGTTTAGTTCGGTATTGTTTAGTATTGCTGCTATTTCGCTACCACTCATATCCATCAACGACATCTGTTCAGTATCTTGATCCGGGGCGTCGCGTTTTTTTCGCGGTGCTCCTTTTTCGTCCTCCAGTGTTTTTAGCACAGATTTTGCGCGCTTTATAACGCTGTCCGGAACTCCTGCAAGACCGGCAACTTCAATACCATAGCTGTCGTCTGCTCCGCCGGGGATTATTTTTCGGAGGAAAATTATATCATCGCCTCGTTTTTTGGCTGAGATATTGTAGTTTTTTACTCCCTCTATCTCGTCCTCAAGAATCGTAAGCTCATGATAATGAGTCGCAAACATTGTTTTTGCTCCGAGTTTTCGTTTATCAGTGCAAAATTCCAGAACAGCACGCGCAATAGACATTCCGTCATATGTTGAGGTTCCGCGTCCAATCTCGTCGAGTATAAGAAGCCCTGATTTGGTTGCGCTTGCCAGTATATCAGCGACTTCGGTCATTTCTACCATGAATGTGGATTTCCCTGCGGATAGATCATCGGATGCTCCGATTCGTGTAAATACCCGGTCGACAATACCTATACGTGCAGAACGCGCCGGTACGAACGAACCTATTTGTGCCATCAGCACAATCAGCGCAGTCTGTCGCATATATGTTGATTTACCAGCCATATTCGGTCCTGTTATTATTGCGGTACGAGACTCATTGCCATCAAGATATGTATCATTTGGCACAAACAATAAACCTTGTTGCATTATTTCTACGACCGGATGTCGCCCGTCTTTTATGTCTACGATACCCGATGCATCTATCTCCGGCATGCAATAATTGCTCAAAACCGCTGTTTCCGCAAGAGAGCATAGCACATCGAGCTCAGCAACACTTTTTGCTGTTGCCTGTATACGTCCGACAGTTGTTGCGACTTTTAGTCGCAGTTCCTCAAAAAGCCTATATTCCAGCGTTGTCAAGTTATCTTTAGCGGAAAGAAGCTCCGTTTCAAGTTCTTTTAGTTCCTGCGTTATGAACCGCTCACAATTGGCAAGTGTCTGCTTCCTTATATAATCATCAGGCACGTCATCTGATGATGAGCGAGGAATCTCAATATAATATCCAAATATCTTATTGTAGCCTATTTTCAGCTTTTTTCCTGTTCGCTCACGTTCTCTAGTTTCAACACCTGTCAGTGCCAAAGAACTGTTTTCAAGCAAACCGCGCAATCTGTCGACCTCCGGGTCGACCGTTTCTTTTATAAAGCCTCCCTCTCTTACAGAAAACGGCGGGTCATCTTTAATCGTTTCATCGATTAAAGCTGCAATGTCGCCCAGCAGATCCATCGATTTACATTCGCGCAGCACTTTTGACTTCATTGGTTCAAGATTTGATGTCAACTCAGGCAGAGCACATATTGATGCAGAGAGTGCTTTTAGATCACGGCATCCTGCATTGCCATATACTATCTTCCCTATCAGACGCTCGATATCATTTATTTTTTTGAGACAGACTATCAGTTCACCACGAATGACCGTTGCAGTTACAAGTTCCTGAACAGCACTTTGCCGACGCTTGATTGAGGCGGTTGAAATCAGCGGGCGCAGTATCCATGATCTTATCATACGCCGTCCCATCGGTGTTTTTGTTTTATCCAAAACCCAGAGCAAGCTGCCTTTTTTCTCTCCTGTTCTCAGCGTTGCGATAAGCTCCAGATTTCGCATCGTATTTATATCCATCTCCATATAAGAATCGTCATTGTTGCGGCGCAGTGTTCGAAGATGGGAGATGTCTGTATTTTGTGTTTCAGACAAATATGACAAAAGAGCACCCACAGCACCAAGCGCGTCCTGTGAAAGCTCTGAGTGGATATCACTTCCAAAGTGATCTTTTACTAAATCGTCATACTTTCCTGTAAATCTGTCTTCATCGTGTTGTACCAGGCAACCGTGTCTGGTTTTGAGATGTTCGCTTATTTTCCCCACCATCTCAGCATCCCCGCCAAGTATACATTCAGCCGGGAAATAGGTGCTTAATTCGTTTTCAATATGGTGCAAATCACATTCCGGAAACTCGGTTACTGATATATCCCCTGTAGACAGGTCCGCAAAGCATATTGCCGAGGTTTCTCGCAGATATGCAGCACAAAGATAGTTCGACTTGTTCTCATCAAGCATCGAGGATTCTATCAACGTACCGGGAGTAACTGTACGCACAACATCCCGGTCGACAATGCCTTTTACTGTCGCCGGATCTTCAAGTTGCTCGCATATCGCGACTTTATATCCTTTGGCTATAAGCTTGGCAATATACGGCTCTGCCGAATGATAGGGAACGCCACACATCGGCATCCTCTCGTCCGGATCGGCAGACTTATCCCGTGTTGTAAGAACGATATCGAGCTCTTTTGCAGCTAACTTGGCATCGTCGCCGAACATTTCATAAAAGTCGCCAAGTCGAAAAAAAAGGATGCTATCGGGGTTGCGTCCTTTTACATCAAGATATTGCCGCATCATAGGAGTCATTGGATTGCCTCCGGTCAATTATACTCTGCCATTGCGTCTTCTATTTTATTTGCGATAATCATCTCCAAGGCTTCTGCTGCTTGCAAAGCAGTATCGGAGATGAGCTTTCTATCTTCCAAACTCAGCTTTGAAAGAACCCAGTCTGCCATGTCATACTCTTCATGTGGAGGTGCACCTACACCGATCCTAATCCTCGGAAAGTCCTCACTTCCACATTTAGCTATTATATCTCTAAGTCCATTGTGCCCGCCGGCAGAACCGCGTCTGCGAACACGAAGCTTCCCTGCAGGTAACGACACATCATCTGAAATAACTACTACATTTTCAAGAGGAACATTATAGTAGCTCATAGCTTGCTTTACAGGCTTGCCGCAGAGATTCATATATGTCAAAGGTTTCACTATAAGAATCTGCTGACCACCGAGTTTAACCACGGCGGTCAGAGAGTTAAACTTTGAACGGTTTATCTTGACATCGATATTTTTTGCGATTATATCTGCTGTTATAAACCCGGCATTGTGCCTTGTGTTCTCATATCTCAAGCCGGGATTGCCAAGAAATACGGCGATCCACGATACAGGTGAAAAATTCCTTCTAAAAAACATAACTATTTGCCTCGTTGAGTTATTGCCCTTGGTAAAAATAGGGAATGTCCCCCTGAACTCTTACCTGAATAATGTAGATATCGACACTTCTTCGAATATACGGTTTATTGCCTCGGCAAAGAGTGGCGCTGCTGTCAGATACTTTATCTTATCGCATGGTGCTTCCCTATGAAAAGGAATTGTGTCGGAAAAAACCAGTTCTCTGACCACACTTTGCTCGATTTTTTCAATTGCATCACCGGAGAGAACTCCATGACTGGCACAGGCATATATCTCTTTTGCTCCGCCTTTTTCCACCAATGCTTTTGCCGCTTCGCACAAGCTTCCCGCAGTATCTACCATATCGTCGTATAAAATAACACGCTTACCCTCAACAGACCCTATTAAATTCATGACTTCAGCTTGATTTGCCTTTTCTCGTCGCTTGTCTACGATAGCAAGACCCAAACCCATTTTTAGAGCAAACGCTCTTGCACGCGCAACCGAACCGATATCCGGTGAGACGATCACAGTGTCTGTGCTGCCTTTGAACTTCTTGTTATAGTAATCCACAAACAGTGGTGTTCCCAGCAAGTTGTCAACAGGTATATCAAAGAACCCCTGTATTTGTGCAGCATGCAAATCCATCGTCAGCACTCTGTCAGTACCGGCTGATGTAATAAGATTTGCAACAAGCTTTGCTGATATTGGGTCGCGTGATTTAGCTTTCCTATCCTGGCGCGCATATCCGAAATAAGGCATTACACACGTTACCCGGCTTGCTGACGCCCTCTTACACGCATCCACCATTATAAGCATCTCCATAAGATGGTCATTTATCGGGGTGCATGTCGATTGTATGATAAATACATCCGAACCTCGCACTGTTTCGTTCAAAGAAACCGCAATTTCTCCGTCAGAAAATGTTGAGACGTTTGTGCTCCCCAGACGTAAGCCGATGTTGCGGCAAACGTTCTCCGCAAATTGTATATTTGAGTTTCCGCATATGATTTTGATATCCTTACCATGAGCCATAATAAAATACATTCCTTTCAATAGATCCAGCAGGATTGTTTCACATTTCTGCGGCTTTTTCCAAATCTTCACAGATGACCATCGTCAAATCATCTCGTGTGTGTCCATCAAGCTTTGAAACTCTGTCAGAATGGACTGCGACAATGTTTTCAAAAAAGTTGCGCACATGTCGTGCATTACCGAAGTTATAATCGCGTTCTTCATATATGATACGAAAATGCTCTCGTGCATAGTCTTTTGCATCATCTGTGAGCAGATACTCACTTTTGATGCACAATGCGTCAAATATATCATAC
>Ga0123356_10001205_pt1 | contig 28693 bp, 21 predicted proteins | sample TergutEmb28metaG_2_FD_92546 | JGI IMG/M metagenome (GOLD analysis project Ga0123356, IMG submission 92546) | Embiratermes neotenicus P3 segment gut microbial communities from Petit-Saut dam, French Guiana - Emb289 P3 | ecosystem: Host-associated > Arthropoda: Insects > Digestive system > Gut ...
CAAAGAATCGCTCTAGGTCTATGTCCACTACCCAATCATATCCGTCGTTCAATAGCTCCAGACTCCTGATTACTGCCATCTCACAACTTCTGTTCGGTCTGAATCCGTAACTTGAATCACTGAACTGCTTTTCATAGATAGGGGTCAACACCTGCGCTATCGCCTGCTGTATCACCCTGTCTACTACAGTCGGTATTCCAAGCTGACGTTTCTTCCCACCGTCTTTGGGGATTTCAACCCTGCGGACGGGTTGCGGTTTGTACTTACGTGTTCGTATGTTTTCCAACAGCTCTGCCTTGTGGACTCTACTTAATGGAACATCTCGATGCAGAGTGGGAGAGGGGTGATGACGACGGCATTCTCACTATAAATAGGGGAATTCATGGTGTAGTAAGACTAATAGACGATATTGTTAATCATTTACTAGATGGTGGTATTGATCCAAAGAGCAGCAAACCAGACAGTATTATTACAGATGTTAAGTATTATCTTGATCCTCTTATAACTTTCATATCATCAATAACTCCCGAACTAAGAAAGGAACTGAGAGACAATAGAGGGGCTCCTGCCGACACTAAGTTTTGGAGAACATTTCAAAAAGCGGTTGCTGATGCACGAAATGATTTCTGTCCAGGGGGATTAAACGAATACTGGGAAGATGAATCAAAATTGTTTAATGAAGAATCTTCACGTTTCTTGATGCAAATAGAAAAACATCTCAAGGAGCTTGTTTGCTTTCATCTCAATGAAAAACATGGCGACAACTGGCTAATTCTCGGTTTGCCAAAAGGTGTGTATGATAGAGCTTCTCTAGAAAAAGCAGAGAACGAACGTGAGGTAATACTAAGTGGTGGTGATGCAGATTCTTCAACTACATGGGATTATATAAGCTTTGCAGATTTAAAACAAATCGTTACGTATGGGAGAAATTGGTCAGAACTTTTTGATAAACTATTAACGCGTGATGAAGAAAGAAGTATTTATCGCGATAAAGAGCAAAGAACAGGATGGATAACTCGTTTAAATACATTACAAACCAAATTAAAAAATCCTTTAAACAGTATTTCAAAAGATGAATATGGATTTATTTCTAATGTTAAACATTGGTTATTTGAAATGGATTAGTTTTTTCCAATGTCCTTCAAAAAGTGATTCGATACATCAATAAAATAAATGCCTAAGAATGCCCATAACCGAACCGCATAAAAGCGGTTCGGTTTTGGCGCAGTTGGCTCCTCAAGTTGGACTCGAACCAACGACCCTGCGGTTAACAGCCGCATGCTCTACCAGCTGAGCTATTGAGGAATGTGGTTAGGTGGTATGTTTTGTATGTTCAATTCACTTTTGTGAAGTATTCTGCTGCGTTATTTAACAGCACGTTAATTATTCAAGTGCAAAGTCTGTGAAATATGCCCACAGTATCAGGTCATATGGTGCCCCTATGTCAAAATTTATTCTCTCGACAAGTCTGAAGGCTATGTCGTCCACGTTTCTTTTTGTTGTGATTTCCGGTATTGTAAGTTCTCCCAAAACCGCCAGTACCGAATTGCGTATCACGAATGTAATCTCTTCAAGCTCCTCGACCGCTCGCTCATCAACAACTTCAAATACGATTGAGCATCGTATTCTCCTGCGCGGGTCATCATCATTTACATTTGTTGTGAACGGTCCCCCGGGAGAAAAGAAGTGAGATTCGTGTATCCTTTGCTCCGGGGCTTCGCAGGCTGAAATCAAAAACATGGCAATGAGTACAACTGATACGATTGATACGGTTATAGTTAATCTGCTCAGTACTGCTTTCTTCACTGCTGCAACCTCCAATTTCTGGTGACCCGTAGGGGACTCGAACCCCTGTTGCCGGCGTGAGAGGCCGGAGTCTTAACCGCTTGACCAACGGGCCTTGTATATGAACCGGCAAATTTCGTATACTTTGAACCAATACTGCCTTGCGGTTTCCTTTGGTACACCCTCAGGGATTCGAACCCAGGACCCACTGATTAAGAGTCAGTTGCTCTACCAACTGAGCTAAGGGTGCTCGCTTTGCTTGGTGGGCCCAAGTGGACTCGAACCACCGACCTCACGATTATCAGTCGTGCGCTCTAACCGGCTGAGCTATGGGCCCTTGTGGTGGAGATGAGCGGGCTCGAACCGCTGACCCCCTGCTTGCAAAGCAGGTGCTCTCCCAGCTGAGCTACACCCCCATGATGCGCATGATGTCTAATGACATCACATATGTCTCCGCTACGCTGTGACAGCGCATCTTCAAAGGGGGACCAGTCCCCCTTTGAGGAATCCCCTGGTCTCCCGACGGGGTTTAAAACGGAGTGGTGTTATATGCTTTTCTTTGCTTTAACAAAACTGATTTTACCATTTTACCCCTGAGTTTGTCAACACATTTCCGATGTATGCCATCACGCATTGCGGACACGCCCGATTAACTTACCACTACAATTATCGCTTGTCAATACGATTTCTTTAGTTTTATATGATTTTTCCATTGACAAGCTGTAATTGGTACAATATAATGTGCGTTGCCAGAAATGGCAAATATATTATGAAAGGAGTTGATTTTAAGGTGAGTAATAAAGGATGGGTGATTTACCCCTAAAGCCAAATATCGAGCATCCGCAGTACTTGGGGTAAATCACCCGGTTCTTTCGCGATGCATAGCGTTCTTCAGGCATAAGTTATTTATTAAGCAGCCAAAGACGCTAAGGAACAACTTTCGTGAATAGTTCTGTTAACAGGGACACGATCGAGGTCGTGTCCTTTTTCGGTGCGAAAGGCGGCGTTAGGTTTGGCAGGCATTCCAAGACGACGTCCGTACAATTGGAGAAGAAATGAAAAAGGTTACTACACTAAAAATGATGATGGGTTTTACGCATAAGCTGAAGCGTTTTTACCTGATATCAATAATGACTGCTATTATAGCAACGCTGCTAAGCTTTCTGGCACCCCTGATTGTCGGCTTTACTGTTGACTCGGTAATCGGCGACGACAACAGGGCTCTGCCGGGCATAGTAATGTGGATATACGAAGCTTTGGACTTTCACGGGTCTCTGGTCTCAAAACTGCTCGTATGCGCTTTAATGATCGCTTCATGTGAATTGATTTCCGGAGTTTTTAATTATTTCTCGCGAGTCAGTATTGCAAAAGGTTCTGAGCGGATGATTAACAACCTCCGTATCAGCTTGTTTACTCATACGCAAAATCTGCCGTTTGAATGGCATACAAACAACCAGACAGGCGACATTATACAACGCTGTACCTCCGATGTCGAAACAGTACGCCGCTTTGTGTTCCAACAGCTTCTCGAGGTTGTGCGGACAGCTCTGCTGGTAATAATCGCGATAATCATAATGTTTTCGCTCAACCCTATAATGGCAACCGTGATAACCGCATACATGCCGCTGATTTTAGGATATACTTTATTCTTTTTCAAGCGTATTGCACATAAATTTCTCGCTGCCGACGAGGCTGAAGGTGCTTTGATGGTCAGAGTGCAGGAGAACTTGACGGGAGTGCGTGTCGTCAGAGCGTTTGGTCGTGAGATTTACGAGACAAGCCGGTTTGACGAAAAAAACTCCGACTTTGCAAGCAAATGGACATCCCTCGGTGGTACATTAGGTGTTTACTGGGGTATTGGTGATGCAATGTCCTTTGTTCAACTGCTAAGTGTTATTGTTGCCGGTTCTTTTATGGCAGCCACAAGCAGCTTCAGTGTTGGAGACCTGCTGGTTTTCCTTGGATATGCCGGTATGCTCATGTGGCCGGTTCGTCAGCTCGGCAGAATTATTACAGAAATGAGTAAAGCAGGGGTTTCGTTGAAACGCATCAAGGAAATCTTCGATGCTCCGGTCGAGTCGGATGCCCCGGATGCAGTGACTCCCCCCATGGATCAGGATATCGAGTTTAAGAACGTCAGCTTCACTTATGAGGAGCAGCCTGTTTTAAAGGATGTCAGCTTTAAGATTAAAAAGGGAACAACATTCGGCATTCTCGGCGCAACCGGCTCCGGCAAGTCAACAATTACATATCTTCTGAACGGGCTTTACGATTTGCCTGATGACGGGGGCGTTATAACGATTGGTGATGTTGATGTTTCAAAAATCAAAAAAGCATATCTGCGCCGCAATATAGGGCTTGTACTGCAAGAACCGTTCCTGTTTTCAAAAACCATTCTCGAGAATATAGACATTGCCTCACGCAGCCGCGGACTCGATAGAGTGCGTGAGAAAGCGCGTATAGCTGCGGTTGATGATAACATAATGGGTTTTTCCAAAGGGTATGATACAATCGTCGGCGAGCGCGGCGTCACACTTTCCGGCGGGCAGAAGCAGCGCGTCGCTATTGCGCGGACTTTAATGATGGATGCTCCGATAATGGTGTTCGATGATTCCATGTCAAATCTTGATATGGAAACCGATGCAAAGATTCGGGAATCATTGCGTGAGGATACCGCGGGAGCAACTGTTGTACTTATTTCACACAGGATAACAACACTTATGAAAGCAGATATAATAATGGTCCTTGATGAGGGCAAGGTCGAGGAAATCGGCTCACATTCAGAGCTTGTTGATAAAAACGGCATTTATCGCCGTATATACGATTTGCAATCGGGGTATACGAAAAACAGCTCCGGAAACATCGAAGCAGAAGGGGGTGAATCCCTATGAAGTACGAGTATGAAGATGAGGTAAAAACCAAGGGTCTCAGTTTAGGCGTGTGGAAACGGCTCATGCCCTACGTTAAAAAGAATAAACGGCAGTTTATCTATGCAAGTATGATTATCGTAGTCTGGACAGCCCTTAACTCGGCATTTCCACTGTTCACAAGCTATGCGGTTAATAACTTTGTAATACCCGAAACAACACAGGGTATTCTGCCCTTCGCTGCCTTGTATTCCAGTGTTATCCTTATCGTAGGAATTTTAACTTTCCTTTGGGTAAAAATCCTCGTAGCCGTCGAAATGAGGATTGGTCTTATGATAAGGCGGGATTGCTTTGTACACCTGCAGAAGATACAGGTTGCCTATCATAACACCAATTCTGTCGGTTACCTGATAGGCAGGGTAATGTCGGACACAGAACGAATCAGCGGTATGATATCGTGGGGATTCACAGCAGTAGCCGAAGCGTCTCTGGTAATTCTCTTCAGCATCACTTATATGCTTATACTCAGTCCGCCGCTGGCGCTAATCCTTATCCTGATTATTCCTGTCGCCTGGATTATCGCATGGTTTTTCCAAAGGAAGATACTTGTTGTGAGTAGAAAGGTGCGCGAAATAAACTCGCGGATTACAGGTGCATATAACGAGGGTATCACAGGTTCCAAGACTTCAAAAACCCTCGTTATCGAAGATATTAACAGCGCGGAGTTTGCAAAGCTGTCTGATAATATGCAGCGTCAGTCTGTTCGCTCATCACGCTTGACTGCAATAATGCTGCCGATGGTGGCGTCCGTCGGGTCAATCGCCCTGAGCATTGTGCTTTACAGGGGCGGGCTTATGGTAGACCGGCATCTGCTTGATTTGGGCGTACTTTCGGCGTTTGTCGCATATGCGATTATTACCATCGATCCTGTCATTTGGGTTTCCGGGGTTATTTCGGAAATGGTGGCTGCGCAGGTCGGCGTAGAGAGGGTCACCGGGCTTCTCGGTGAGGAGATAACAATAAAGGACACGCCTGATGTCATTGAAAAATACGGGGACACCTTCGCTCCGAAGCGCGAGAACTGGGAGCCTGTTCTTGGCGGAATTACCTTTGACAATGTGACCTTTATGTACCCGGACGGCGACGAGAATGTTCTTGAGAACTTCTCGCTGGATATTCCGTCAGGCACGACTGTTGCAATAGTCGGGGAAACCGGTGCTGGAAAATCCACTATTGTAAACCTTGCCTGCCGTTTCTATGAGCCGACGGACGGACGCGTTCTCATTGACGGACGCGATGCGCGCGAGCGGTCGCAGTTGTGGCTTCATTCATCGCTGGGTTATGTTCTTCAGGACCCTCACCTGTTTTCGGGTACGATTATGGATAATATCCGTTACGGCCGGCTGGATGCAACCGATGAAGAGGTTATAGAAGCGGCAAAAATCGTTTCAGCCGATGTCGTTGCGGAGAGGATGCCTGAGGGTTATAATGCCGAGGTCGGCGAAGGCGGGGATAAGCTTTCCACAGGGGAAAAGCAGCTTGTTTCCTTTGCACGCGCTATACTTGCAAACCCGCCTGTTTTTGTGCTTGACGAAGCTACCTCCAGCATTGATACAGAAACCGAGAGACTTATTCAGGATGCGATTTCACACATTCTCGAAGGCAGGACTTCGTTTATTATCGCACACAGGTTGTCCACTATTTCTCATGCGGATATCATTCTTGTCGTCGAGGACGGCAAGATTGTTGAACGCGGTACCCATACTGAGTTGCTTGCCGCAGGCGGGCATTACAACGAGCTTTACACAGCAATGAGGCTTGAGGAGTCTGATATTTAAGCGATGGCTATAATCCCCGATATGCAAATTTTGCATGTAAAAGCTGCCGGAATGATACGCAAACCGGCAGCTCTTCTATTATTCAATAGTTATCTAATCCTCAGCGTCCTGTTCGCTGCCGTCTATAAACGGTGACCGAACCGCTCCGCCTCCCATTTTCATGTTGTAAAGGTTGTTGCTGCGCATCTTTCCGACAACCTTCATCAGTACTTGCTGGAAGAATTTTACTCCTAAATCCGGGTTCTCTTTTACCAGCTTCTGAATGTCTCTTTTGTCGATGCCTATCAGTTCCGTAAACTGCAGGGCACGGCAATTTAATGTGAACGGCTGATTTGCCATACAGCTCTCGCCCAGTATATTACCTTTATGAAGGCGGGCTATTTCTATTTCACCGCCCGTTTCCCGTGTTCCGGAAAACAATTGAATCTCGCCTTTTAGTAATATATACATCGTTTCATTGAAATCGCCGCACCTGAACAGCATTTCGTCTTCGAAGTACGTTTTTATGTGGAATTCTTTGGCTAATGTTGTCCAATCCTTTTTGCTCAGCTTAAAGTCAAACGTTTTTTGAAGTGCATCGATGATTTCATCAATATCAAGCTGCCGTACGCTTTGTTCGTCTCTGAGGATCGGGTTGTTTGACAAATTATGTTCCTCCATCACCTTGCGCAGTTCATAACGCTTGCTCGCTATAATCGAGGTCAGTTGCTCCCAAAGCTTCTGATTGTTGCGGTATTTGGTAAACGCATCAAAACCGGGCTTTGCATCTTTTTTTGCAATCATGATGTTATTAAGTGATTCCAGCGCTCCTTCGTTGTCACCCTTCATCATATAGTCTGTTGCAAGCATCATGTTGGAGCGGAATATTTTTTCATCGAGGTCGTCTCTTAAGAACTCTCCCGGGTACGGGTCGAAATCCTCCGGGGCTACCATTACCATATTCCCTGTTTTAAACTGTGTTGCTATTTTTTCCCGTTCATATACAAAGCGGTAGATATCCTCCCGGATTCGCTTCCATTGGGGGTGCTTTTTCGGCACAGGCAGGTGTTTAATCGAAAGCGTGTTGTCAAGGAAAAACGAGAAGCCGTACATTCTGCTGTTGATAAGGTAGTCGATGTCCTCGCCTCTTGTTATCTGGGGATCGAACGGCACACTTTGGAAAAGGTCGCGGTGCAGTATCATGGCTCCGCCAAACGCGAACGGGGTGCGCTTAACTCTTGGCGGGCTTCCGATTATTTCGTCGAACGCTTTTGCTTTGAATCCAAATCTGTCCCAGTACGTCATCCAATGCTCCATCTTCACATCATCGTAGTACTGGTCATATTTATTAATGTAATAACCTGCCATGCCATAAACGACATCGCCGTAGATTCGCTTGCCAAGAAATTCAACCGACCTCTCAACCCAGTCTGTTTTTTCAAAAATCTCATCGTCATCGATTAGGATTGCCGCATCTGCAGATAATATATCGGCGCACAGCAGGCACATATTCCTGACATTGGCGTAGCCTGCCATATCAAGCAGCGGTTCGATTTTTCGTTCTGTGTCCGTTTCGTACATAATTTCCGATATTCGCGCAAGGTCTGAGATTGTAAATATATAAGTTTCAGCCTGAAGGCTGACGCTGCGCACAATATCTACGACCCGCTTCTCGGCTGCTTCCGCAACATCCGCCGTTGTGGGGCAAATGAGCAGCACAAGCTTAAAATCCTTTTCTGTAAGAAGCTTCATGCTTTCAAGTGTGCGGGCGAGAGTTCCGTCTTCATCAATTGGCGTCGGGTGGTCGTAAACTGCGTCGCCTTCTTTCCACTCCTTTTTTTCTCGTGACCAGTACGTTGGAATAAGTACAACTTTTCGCATATAATTTTGGCCCTCCCTCATTTTGTTAGTTTTATGATGATAGCGTTATTTTGCTTTTGCGGTTTCGTTTTATCAGGACTCATATACCCCTATCAGTGTCTCCATCAACGAGCCTTGTGCATAATTGTCAAGCGCATACTTTGCCGCATTTTTCCCTCTTTCAGCTCTGTTAGGATAATGAATTTCCTTGCGTATCGCCGCTGCAAGCCCGGCTGCGTCTTCAACGTCAACGAGCGTGCCGACATCGTCATTTATTATGTCCGTCAAGCCGCCTTGATTTGTTGCGATTACAGGACAGCTGCACGCGAGGGCTTCAATGGCAACAAGCCCGAACGGCTCACGCCGGGACGGGACAATGCTCACTTCTGCTGTGCTGTATAACTCGCGAAGCTGCGTACTGTTGAGGTGTCCCAAAAAGTGCAGGTCTTTAAGGTTTCCGTCTTTTGCCTGTTTTTTCAATGATGTGGCAAGCTCACCGTCTCCGGCTATGATTGTCGTTATTTCACCCGGGGTTTCATTTTCGTATAAGCGCACCGCTTCAATCAGGATGTCAACACCTTTGAAGTGCGCAAGCTTTCCAACGAATAATACAAGCTTCTCTTTAAGCTTTATATCAAACATCTTTTCAATTTTATCTCTTGAAACAGGCTCTGGATAGAATCTTTCCGTATCGTATCCATTTTGCATAAAAACCGCTTTTTCCGCAGCATCCGGGAACAGCTCTGTAACCAGCTCTGTATTATCGTTTGATATTGTTATTATTCGTTTTGCGCCCATGGCGGTTTCATATGCGTATTTTCTGAATCGCTCCCACTTTTTATATCCCATTAAATCTGTGCCGTGAGCCGTAACTACGTACGGTATGCCTGTTTTTATTGCAAGCCAGCTCAAGAGCCAGATGTGCTGCCCGTGTATTATGTCCGGTTTAAATTCTTCGACAGCCCGGTTTATTGCCTGCTCAAATGCTGACAGGTACATTTCCAGTTGTTTGTCATCGAGATCTTCAAACGTCATTATGCTGCGCGGATGTGTCGTAAAGCAGGGAAAATTAAACGGAAGCATTCCTTCGATTACCTCTGTGTGTTGAAAAAACACAGGTATATCCATGACTCCGGGAATGCTTGCGTAGTTTCTTGTATTCTCGGGAATTATAACGCAGACTTCATGACCTTTTTTTGTGAGGTGTACGGCTATATTTCTTGTGTAGGTACCGCTTCCGGAGCCATCAAGCGGAAAATGGTTTATCATCAATACTTTCATTAAACGGACATTCCTTTCATATATCTTGTTTGTCTTTATGCAAAATCATTTTATCCCGAATTTAAATCTACATTTTTATCCCTTCTTTGAAGCTTTCCCATGCTTCTGAAACCCGTTCGAACTCATTGATGTATCTCCCCAGGTTATCCCAACTGTTGTCAAAGTTTCTCATAACCCCGAGAAATCGCGGGTTTGCGGTGTAGCTTGCCAATGCACGAAGCCCGCTGTCCAATCGCGTCCGCTGGTATTCTTTTGTCGCATGCAGGTCATTGCCAAGTATGTGATTCAGGAGCGGGTTCCTTCCAACCCAGCCTGTGCAGGCATAATAGAAACGGTCTTGTATCTTTTTATCATCACGCAAATCCGGTTCTTTGGGGTAATCACTATATGTATCATGCAGCGGATTGATTCCGATATCTATACAAGGAACGCCGCTTCGCGCTATTTCAAGGCTCAGCATCGTATCTTCCCCGCGGCACAAAAACAGCTCTCCGCCAACCTTATAGTGCGAGGAGAAGAACGGCGGGAGCTTTTTAAATGCGGATAATTTTATTGCCATATTCCCGCCCAGAATTTTTTTACATGGCTTTACAACAATTTCTTCCTGCTGCACCACCAGACTCCTGTGCGTTTCACTTGTCTGCCAATATTCCAGCATTTCATATTTCTGTACGCCGGCGAGAAAGTTGCCCATGCCGTCAAATGATGCGGGCGGCAGAATGTTGTATCCGCTGTATTCGGCTGTTGTGACCTGAGCGCCGGAATTTAAATGCTTCAGATGCTCTCCGAAAAAGTCAACCTCTTCAAAGGCCAACCCTTCCGTCGTTTTTTTCAGCACCTTGGGGTAAACATCAGAGTCAACAAAAAAGAGTGTGTCAATTCCGCGCAATATTGCTTCCATTACCACAATCATGCGGTTAAAGCCGTACGGCACAAGACCACCCTTTGTATCTACGGGGCATTCCAGCATTATATTTGACGTTGTATCAAGCATGCCATGACGGCGCAGTTGCTCCTTGCAATAATGCGGGTTTTTTATATCAACTGTGAAAAACGGAACCTTCTCTTTTATTTTCTGTTCTACCTGCGGGTCATGCTGATGCGTGTATGCGACGATTACACAGGTGAGCTTATGCCCGTATTTTTCCGCGTTTTCGATGAAGCCCATGAGTTCTGTTTCAGAGTCGAGGCTTCTGATAATCATTCCCAGCGCGATTTTCACAGACTTCACCCCCTTTTACTCTAAAGTTGTACAAAAATCACTTATTTCAACTCTTTGAACTTGTATTTTACCACAATTTGCACTAAAAGTGAAGAATTTTCACACTTTTGCATTAATAGAACATACTTTGGTTGATGATAACCGGGTAGAATAGCTTGCACTTATTCATAATTAATGCTAAAGTGTTGTTCCGGCATCTTTTCATTTCATTAGAAATTGATGTATAAAGCGTCCATTTAACTTGTGGATGTTTTGTACCCAAGATATATCGAAAGGAATGGGTTAATTATGTCTGATAACAAAGTAGTCATCGAGGGTTCCGGCAAACACTGCCACGTCACGCGGGAGACGCTTAACACACTGTTTGGTGAGGGTTTTGAGCTTGAGGTCAAAAAGATGCTGTCCCAGCCGGGTCAGTACGCAACTCCGCATAAGATAACGGTCGTCGGTCCACGCAGATCTGCTGAGGTTTCTATACTCGGACCGTGCCGCAAGGCGGATCAAATCGAATTATCACTGACTGACGCGACCTCACTCGGTTTTACAGCTCCCATCCGCGAAAGTGGTGTTTTATCGGGCAGTCCGGGTTGCAAGCTTGTCGGTCCAAAGGGTGAAGTCGAGATAAGCGAGGGTGTAATCATTGCTAAACGCCACATTCATCTCACTCCCGAAGACGCAAGTAAATTCGGTCTTTCTGATAAGCAAATTGTAAGGGTAAAGGTAAGCGGCGACAGATCTCTGATATTTGATGAGGTGGTAGTCCGTGTCAGCCCGGAGTTTGCAACATATATGCATGTTGACTACGATGAGTTTAACGCGGCGGCACTCTCCGGAACAAATACCATAGGGGAGATTATGAGTTGAAAGGAGCATACTTTTTATGCTAAACGATTTAATAAGCAAGCATAAGAGCAGCTTTATGGATTATACCGAGCTGCGTGCGCAGGTGAATACTTCCAGACGTGTTACTTTACTTGCGGGCAATATGATTTCCAATGCGCAAACATCGGAGGGTGGCGTTAGTGCCCGCGTATACAAAGGTGGAACTTTCGGTTTTGCGGCAGGCGCGGAGTATTCAGATGAAAGCGTAAAGAATGTACTCGCCGCTGCGACGAAAAATGCAGCTTTCATGGATAAGCATGTTAACAAGGGAATGCCTCCGCTACCGCAAGCCGCACCGGGCAAAGTGGAGTTGAGGGTAACACCGGGCGGTGATGTTCCGCAGAATCTGCTTATTGATTATGCAAATGCGCTCGACGGCATTATCACAGAGAAGTACAAGAAGCTGACCAGCCGTACGGTAATAACAATTTGTGACGAGATGGAAAAGCTGCTTGTAGTGAGCGATGGCTCTGACAGTCATTTTTATCAGCCAAGAAGTCTCGTTTATATATTTATGACTGCGGAAACGGACGATGGAGTTCCGGTCGAGCTTTTACAATCGCTCGGCGGGTTCGGGACGTTCGGTGAGGTCTTTAAGGACCCTGCATCGCATATGAGCGAGATGGACAAGCTGTATGAATCGCTGATGAATAAGCGCGAGGGCGTATATTCCAACGCGGGATTGCGCAAATGCGTATTACACCCCGAGCTTGCAGGCATGCTGGCACATGAAGCTGTCGGGCATACAGTCGAAGCCGACCTCGTGCTGGGCGGCTCGGTTGCAGGACATAACCTGAACAAGCAGGTTGCCAGCGAGCTTGTGACAATGGTTGACTTCGCACACACAGCCCTCGGAGAGACATGCCCTCTGCCTGTATATGTTGACGATGAAGGCGTTGTCGCGGAAGATGTGATGCTTATTGAAAAAGGCATCCTGAAGAACTTCATGCATAACAGGGAAACTGCACGGCATTTTGGCGTCAAGCCTCAAGGTAATGCACGAGGATACGATTTCAGTGATGAGCCGCTCATCCGTATGCGCAACACTGCGATTCTTCCCGGCAAAAGTAAGCTTGACGATATGATTAAAAGCATTGACGACGGTTATTACCTCATGAAAACCGGTAACGGTCAAGCTGACACAACCGGCGAATTTATGTTCTCCGTCGAGCTGGGGTACGAGATAAAGAACGGTAAAATCGGAAAAGCCATACGCGAAACGACTATTTCGGGCGTTGCTTTTGAGATGTTAAAGACTGTTGATATGATATCTGATGATATGCACTGGGAATGCGGCGGTTTCTGCGGTAAGAAACAGCGCATGACAACCGGAATGGGCGGACCTGCTGTACGCTGCGATATGAATATAGGGGGTAGGTGAATATGACAATGACCAGACAGGATATCGCAGAATATGCATTGGACGCGCTGAAAAAAGCCGGCGCCGATAAGGTTGCCTGCAAGGTCTCATGCGGCCGCAAAGAGGAGTTCAACGTGGAGGCGAACAAGTTTACCCTGCTTCGCACATTGTTTAACGACGAGTTGAATCTCAAAGCGATTTGCAACAACCGTAAGGGCGTAACCGTAATTAATAAGCTTGACAGGGATTCCATAGACCGCGCTGTTGCGGATTGCATTTCTCTTGCGGAGCTGGCAACACCGGACGAGGCTGAGGATATCGCAGAGAAAGCTGAAAATAAATCCTTTGACCAAAATATCGGCGGTCCTGATATGGATGCCCTATACTCCAGAACAAAGGAGTTGCTGGATTTTGTAAATGAAAAGTACCCGAAGATAATTTTCGAGGGTATGATGTCAGATTTTAATGCCGGCCAGAGTACATATGTCAACAGTAACGGTGTTGAGTATCATAAAGAATCCGAGCTTTACACTTTTACTACCATGTTCTCCGCTAAGGACGGTGAGAAGTCAACGTCGTTTAATTATTACGGCGCGCCACTGTCTTCACTTGCGATGCCTTTAATAGATATTGGTATGCACGGGATTCTTATCGATGAGGCTGCACGCTCCCTCGACACACGAATGGTTGACGGTAAGTTTGTCGGCAAAATTATAGTAACACCGGCTTGTAAGGATATGATTTGGCAAACTATTTTCCAAAATTTCCTTTCCGATGTTGTTTTAATTGACGGAACCAGCCGTTGGAAGGATTCGTTGGGCACCAAGGTTGCCGATTCCAAGCTGACAATGCAAATGGTGCCGCATCATCCGGGTATAGTCGCGGGAGAGCGGTTTACTTCGGACGGCTTTGAGAGCCGGGACACCTGCCTCATACGCGACGGTATACTGGAATCTTTTGCATTGTCGCTTTACGGTTCGCGCAAGACCGGTCATCCCCGCGCGGCAAACACTGCGTTTGAAAACATTGAGGTTACGGCAGGCAATACATCTCTTGAGGATATGATTAGAGGTGTTGACCGCGGGATTCTGCTCAATCGTTTTTCAGGTGCTTCTCCGGGTCCGAGCGGAGATGTATCGGGTGTTGCAAAAAACAGCTTCATGATTGAAAACGGCAAGGTGACCGATGCTTTATCAGAAACAATGCTGTCATTTAATATTGTTGATTTGCTTATGAATATATCCGCAATCTCAAAGGAACGCTGCGAAGACGGAGCAAGCTTGCTCCCGTGGTGCTGTTTCGACGGTGTGACTATTTCAGGTAAGTAAGTTAATCCGGTTTGCGCCGGAATATACGGCAATGGCGGAACGGATTGGGGTGAAAGGGTATTTTTCATCCCCGTAGGGGTGAAAGGGTATTTTTCATCCCCGTAGGGGTGAAAGGGTATTTTTCATCCCCGTAGGGGTGAAAGGGGACGCTAACTTAATCAGTCAGCGTCCCGGAGTTTTGTTTTATTATACTGTTTTCAATTAATCGCAGTCAGGCTGCTATAAGTTGATCATTATATTAATAATTACTGTAAGGATTACGAATGTTCCTGCAACCCACTTTGTTGCAAGCGCAAGCCGTGCGTCGCGTGATTTTGCTTTGTTCTTTGCCAGATATGACTCATTTGCCCCGGTAAATGCAGAGAGTCCGGAGTTTTTTCCGGATTGGAGCACTATAATACATATAAGAATCAGGCAAAGTACCAGTTGAATTAATATAGATAGTGTTGTAAATGTTTCCATTGCATGACGCTCCTTGAAATGGTATAGGGTGATTGGCATTCTAGCACATATATAATTGTAATGCAAGCTTTTCCGGAGGAAATATGTACTTTGATACTCATGCGCATTATTGCGACAGACGTTTTGACGACGACAGGGACGAGCTGCTTGCCTCTATGGCGGACGGAGGGGTCGGTTTGATTTTGAATTCCGGCAGCAGCCTGGAATCGTCAAAATTCAGTCTGAAACTGGCGGAAAGATATCCGTTTGTTTATTCATCTGTCGGCGTTCACCCGCATGATGCTAAATCTATGACGGATGAAACTATTGCGGAGCTGGAAGAGCTGCTCTCGCACCCGAAAGCTGTGGCTGCCGGTGAAATGGGTCTTGATTACCATTATGATTTTTCTCCCCGGAATGTTCAGCAAAAGCGTTTTCATGAGCAGCTTGAGCTTGCGCGGCGTTTAGGCAAACCGGTAATTGTTCATGAACGTGAAGCCCTGCGTGATACTCTGGACATTATTCACGAGTATAATGATTTGACCGGGGTTCTGCACTGCTTTTCCGGTAGCTGGGAAACGGCTAAGACTGTGCTTGATTTGGGTTGGTATCTTTCATTTACCGGCGTTATTACATTTAAAAATGCCCGGCGGGCACTTGAGGTGCTTGAGAAAATGCCCGGGGACAGGATAATGCTCGAAACAGACTGCCCGTATCTTTCACCGGACCCGATGAGAGGCCGGCGAAACAGTTCCTTGTATTTGCCGTATATTGCCGAAAAGGTTGCGCAGGTGCGTGGTATTACTGTTGACGAAGTCGCGGCTCAGACAACTGAGAACGGAAAGCGGTTTTTCGGAATTGGCACTTAATTTGTTTTATTTCACGCCTGATTACAGTAATGCCTCCTTCAGACCCTCGAAGTCCAGATAATCCTCGACGAATTGCTTTTTCAGCAACTCCTCGGGGATAAATTCGTTGTATTTTCCAAGCACCTGTATTTTATCCGGGAATGGCAGGGTGTAGAGGTCAAGGTTTGTGTGCAGTATGTCATAAATCAACTCTTTTAGTGATTCGGCTGTCCCGCTGTATATCACCTCGAGATATACGCATGTAATCCATGGCAGCCTGCTTTTTAACCCCCTGCCTAACAGCGCGTAATGTAAGGTAAACAACTGCCGTGTTCCTACCCATGGGAATATGGCATATTTTTTGTCCGATATTTGTGTCACCAGATTTTCCAAAATGCCGCTGTTCCTTGCTATGTAGCGTATTTCCTCAAGGCGCGGAGCGCATCTTTCGCTCAGATACGGATAATTCTCATCAGAAACCAAAACGCCCTTTATTCTTTGTACAAGCATTGTATGCAGCTCCACGCTTGTGTCTTGATCCCAGTCGACCATGGATATGCCCGGCACGTGCTTTACGAATATGACCTTGCTTTTCTCATTGACATCGACAGTTTCCCATGCCTGCCCTGCAAGAGCAAAACGTGTTCCAACCGGATATATTTTATCTACCGTGCCAATTGTCCTGTTCTCATCTTTTACCAGCAGATATTCAGGAGCTATGAATACTGTCAGGAATTTATGGCTGTTTACAACCTTCTCCCCTTCTCTGCCTATAATTATTCCGCCGCGTTCCGTGCGCTCCAACTGCTCTGTGTTTATCAGATAATCCAGTAGCAGGCGATAATCATCCTGCGGTATGTGCTTAAAGCAGCCCAGTGTCAGCAATGCCTGCGCCAAAGCTGCCGGAGACAGCTCTCCGTTGCTTTTTAAATGGCTCATGGTTTGATGATATAGCAGATTATAGGCATGGTTATGAGGGTATATCGGCTCGATCCAATGCTCTTTTGTATAGATATCAATAATGGCAATTGTCCGGACTAACTCCCAGTTTATCGGTCCGATGATATCCGCCGAGTTGATTTGAATGCTCTCTACGATGGTAAACAGAAGCTGCGGAGTCTGCCCCCTGCGCCCGCATCGGCCAAGCCTCTGTGCGAAGCTGGAAACATTTAAAGGCGCGCCTATCTGAACTGCCTGATCGAGCGAACCGATGTCTATTCCAAGCTCGAGTGTAACCGTTGCTCCTGTGACGATTTTTTCGTCTTCGGCTTTCATTTCATCCTCGGTCGTTTCTCGCAGTAATGCAGACACATTGCCATGATGGACCCTGTAGACATCGGGAGATTTGTTTTTTAATGCGATTTCGCGGAGGTTTGCAAGAACATATTCTGTCTCTTCCCGGCTGTTTGTGAAGATGATGGTCTTTTTATCGAGCGTGGCTTTAAATAAATATTCATAATGCTCTCTGTTGCCGATATCTCCGCCTTCGCTGACACTGATAATATTGCCGCTTCCGTCCCGCTCCTCAAGGTCGCGCTTGTCGGCATAGTTGACAAAGCGTTCAACATGCAGGCGGACACGCTTTTTTCCTTCGTCCGTCATTGGAGCGGCACATTCACGCCCCGTGCCTGTGTTGAGCCATGCCGCCGCCATCCCGAGGTTGCCCATAGTGGCGGACAGCCCGATACGCCTCGGTATGACGCCTGTCAGGTTTTGCAGGCGTTCAAGCACACATAGCAGTTGTATCCCTCTTGCATCGCGCATGAAGTGGTGTACTTCATCTATTATGATAAAGCGCAAATCTGAAAATAATTGCAGACAGGCTCCGCGTTTGTTTGTTATCAGGCTTTCAAGCGACTCAGGTGTTATTTGCAATAAGCCTTCCGGGTTCTTGACAAGATCGTCTTTTTTTGTCTGCGAGGCGTCTCCGTGCCATTTGGTAACACGCATATTCGAGTCTATAAGAAGCTGTTCAAGACGTTTGAACTGGTCGTTAATCAGGGCTTTCAGCGGGGATATGTAGATTACGCCGACGGACTTGGACGGGTTGTCATACAGCTCTGTCAATACGGGCAGAAATGCCGCCTCTGTTTTGCCGGAGGCAGTACCCGAGGAAAGCAGCAGGTTGTCATCGCTGTCGAAGATAACCTCGCAGGCTGCTATTTGGATGCCGCGAAGCTCGTCCCATTTTTCCTGATATATATAGTCCTGGATGAATGGTGCAAGGCGATTGAATACGTCCATTTTTTACCTCAAGTAGTAAGCATTATAACAGTAAGTCTTGAAGGCCGTATATATAGTTCTTTTCCACTTAAGTATCGCATCCTTGCGATACATGCGTGCGCTCCGCATCCATGCTGCGCTTGTCAGAACCACATACACTGCCTCCAAGCTGCGCTGTCTCACCGGGTTGTATTTAAATCTCAAACTCTACAAAGTCAGCATGTATGTCTTCGTCTGACAGACCGCCTTTTGCCATCTCAAAGCTGTTGCTTCCAAGGATTTTTTCAACGCTGGTTTGCGGGTTTTGATGGATGATGCCTGTTAGTTCTATGAAGTCCCGGATTATCTCACGCGGCGTTATATGCGTATCTGCTCCTACGCGGTTGTATTCCACAGTCAGGAAATACAGGAGGTCCTCGTGTTTTAATATCGGTTCATAGTTATAAAGCTGGGCATGTATATCGCGCAGTTTTTCTATCAGCACATACATTTCCTCTTGTGTCAGCATTTGCAATTTTATTATAGGAGCTGAAAGATCTTTGAGGTCGTCTGTCGCAAAATGCCCTTCCGCCAGGCGCGACCTGAGGGCTTCATAGCTGTAAATACCTTTATATCTGTCCTCTATACACTGTGGTGTGCCTCCCATGAGAAATCCTATATGTTTTGCTTTTCCCTGCAATACATCGTTGTATAATGTGAGTATTTTTTCATAATTATTCTGCCTGGTTATCGAGTTGGGTATTTTAAAGATATTGACCAGCTCGTCAATAAGCACCAGCAGCCCTTTATACCCTGCGCTTACGAGAAATACAGCCAGAATTTTCAGAAAATCATACCATGTCTCGTCGGTGACAATGAAGTTTATGCCCAATTCTGCTTTTGCTTCCCTGCGGTTGGCGTACTCGCCGCGAAACCATTTAAGTACGTTGCTCTTTGTTACAGAGTCATCCTGCTTATAAGCCTGCCAGTATGTAACTATTGCTTTTGCAAACTCAAACCCGTTGACCATGCCTTCCAAAGACGATGCCGCTGCATAAATTTGCTTTTCCACTTGATCGTCGAAGTCTTCTCCTTCAAGGTCTGTATGTGATTTTACGGCAGCTTGAATACCGGATATCCATTTTTCCAGTATGAGTGGAAGCGCTCCGCCGTCCGGCTTGGATTTTGTAGAGAGATTTTGGAGCAGCTCTTTATATGTCGCCAAACCTTGTCCCTTTGTTCCTGCAAAACGGCGTTCCGGGGAAAGGTCTGCATCCACAACCGCAAAGCCTTTGGCTGTGGCGTAGTTGCGGATTGTTTGCAGCAGAAAGCTTTTCCCGCTGCCGTATTTTCCCACAATAAAGCGGAAGGATGCCCCGCCGTCCGCAATCATTTCTATATCATGTAAGATGGCCGCTATTTCCTGAGCCCGCCCTACTGTGATGTATTCCAGACCTACTCTCGGTACGACGCCGCCTTTTAGGGCATTTATAAGAATACTTGCGATTCTTGCCGGCACACGATTATTCATGTTCTTACTCCTTGCGAAGATGCTTTCGAAGACTCTTAATCACTTCCGCAATATCAAGCGGTTTCCCGATATGGCAGCTCATTCCTGCCGCAAGGCATTCATCTATGTCACTTTGGAATACATTTGCCGTCATTGCAATTATCGGGAGTTCAACACCGGACAGCAGTGGTGAGCTGCGTATTCTCCTTGTCGCTTCCAACCCGTCCATTTTAGGCATTTGCATATCCATAAATACTATGTCATATAAGCCCGGAGCTGCTTCAAGCATATCCAGAGCTTCCTGACCGTTTTCCGCCGTATCTATTATAAGCTCCGAACCTTCCAAAAGTGATATGACTATTTCCCGGTTTATCTCAACATCCTCGGCAAGCAGCAATCGTTTTCCCGCAAACTCCCCGGGAACAGTTACAGTTTCATCAACTGATGCTGTGGATTCCTCAAGGTTCCCTTTAATAATCTCTGTCGTTATTTGCCCCGGACCCATGTCTATGCACTTTTGCCCCCGCTGTACTTTTGCCGTGAAAATAAACCTCGTCCCTTTACCTAAATCAGATTCAACCCATATTGAACCGTCCATAAGTTCGATTATATGCTTGGAAATCGCAAGGCCTAACCCTGTGCCGCCATACTCGCGGCTTATGCCGCTTTCTGCTTGCGCAAACATTGTAAACAGCTTCTTTTGCTGCTCGGGAGATATCCCAATTCCGGTGTCGGCAACGATAACGCAAAGCTCACAAACTCTGTCTATTTCCCCGTTGAGTGTAATTTCCAGGCTTATTTCGCCATACTTTGGCGTAAACTTCACTGCGTTGGACAGCAGGTTTATTATAACCTGCGCCAGATGCTGGTCGTCCCCGACGACGAATCTCGGAACTTTTTCATCTACACTTAGGCGAAAGCTCTGCTCATTTTCTTCAATACGGAAATTTATTACTGTCAGCACCTTTTGGAGCATCAGACCGAAGTCATATTCTATTGTCGATAGCTCGAGCTTGTCAGCTTCAATTTTCGTCATGTCAAGCACATCGTTGATTACTCCAAGCAGATGCTTTGACGCACTATCGATTTTATCAAACGCATAGTCCTTGCGCTCCATATTGTCTGCATGTTTTCCTATTGCCGTCATTCCGATTACGGCGTTTATCGGCGTTCGCATCTCATGGCTCATTGTGGAGAGGAAATGCGATTTAGCCCTGTTTGCATTATCCGCCTCCTTCATTGATTTACGCAGCGGGTTAAGAAGTCCGGCAATAAAAATGTTAAACACAATAAATACAATCGCCAACACTGCCAGTACTACAAGAAACAGTGTTGTCATAACATTATCGTAATCCGCCCCGCTGTCCGGGGATACCGCAACCGAATACCACTCAAGCAGCGGCACCGAGCTGATTGCGATTCTTCCGTCATAGGTGTCAATCAATTGTATCTCGCCGGGTTTAAGGTTATGTGCGCTTTCGATGATTCCTCTTCCTGCTTCGCCTAAATAGTCTTCGATTATCACTTTATCTGCAACAAGACCGACATCTCTGGCGCCGGTTATCTCACCTAAGGAATTGAAAAAGTAAAAATCCGACCTTGCCGCCCTGCCTGTGCCTGTATAGTCGGCGTATATCATATCAAGAAATGCCGACAGCTCGATTCCGGTGCCTACTATCCCGATAGGGACACCTTCATTGTTAAAGACCGGTGCATTTATCCAGAGGTTTGTTATATTCAGGTCAGGGTTATAATTTATATTAAAATTATATACATCTGTTTCAAAAAGCGTCATGTTGTACCAATAATTATCCGGATTACCGGCATCAAGGATATATGGCTCGTCATCATTGAAATAGAACAGCCTGTCTATGTCATTTACCCAGAATATCATGTTTGAGGCAAATGCGTGCCTGTATGCCGACATTTCTTCAAATGCCATTTTTTCCAGTTCTTTATTAGACGGGTCTGCGAAATAGAGCTTTATCAACGGTGAATCAGCCATCATCAAAACAATTGATATTTCACTGGATACGGCTGATTCAAGCATCAGCCTTTCATATTCAAGAAGCTGCGAGAGTTCAACACCCTTGTTTTCTCTGATTATTTCACGCATTGCCAGCAGGAAAAAGATGCTTCCCGCTATGAGAATCAATAAAAAAAGCGCAACGGAAAACCCCACAAATTTGCTCATCAGCGGCGCTTGTTTAGCTTGTAAGCTGTGTATCGTCTGATTGTTTTCTGCCATGCGTGTTCTTCTCTCCTAATGTTTCCACGGTTTATATGGCTTATTATAACAAGGATGCATTATTTCCACAATATTAAGATAGTACGTTATCCTTTGTTTCCGGCTAACTGAACAGGTTGCTGTACCTGTACAGAATCAACACAACTTGAGCGCGTGTAACTGAATTGTTCGGCATCAGCCTGCCTGCATTGCCGGTTATCAGCCCGTGCGTTACCGCCCAGCGCATCGCTTCTGATACAATTGAAGAAACTTCGCCCCTGTCCGAAAATGAGTCGAGTGCAGAAGGGTTGTAATGCAAGTTCTTTCCTGTGAGCCTGCTGTAACGGTAGAGCATTAATACCATCTGGGCTCTGGTCATTTTGTCGTTGGGAAAGAACCTGTCACCGGAGCCAGTAATAATTCCGTTTTCATGCGCCCACGTTATAGCACCGTATGAAACCATTGAAACCGGAACGTCTATAAACCTTCCGACTGAGCTTACCGGCGGGCGGCCTGCATAGCGGTGCATTACCAGTGCAAACTGAGACCGGGTCATCTCATCGTTTGGATAAAATCTGTCGCCGGAGCCTGTCACCAGATTATTGCCATGAGCCCAGTTGACAGCAGTAAACGCGACCGAACCGGAGGTAACATCGCTGAACGCGGGTACGCTGCTATATATGCCGGGGGCAAGGTATCTTCCGTAATAATCTTCGAAAAGCGCGATTCCCTCCGTGTGCATCCTTGTTGCCGCTTCAACCCCGATGTAGCGCCAATGCCACGGCTCAAATATATATCCGTGGATATGAGACAGGTTGCTGGGATACCGAAGGATAAACCCGTAACTGTGGGCGTTTTGCATCATCCACGCATATTGTCTTGTGTCTTGAAAACGATATGAGCTCATTGACCCGCTGCCCGCACGGTGTACAACGTCAACCACCAGCCCCGCCTGATGCTCGGAATGCCCGGGGCGTGCTATCTGTCTGTCCGCAGATGCTCTTCCGCTCCGGGATATAGCCCTGTTGTACAGGAAGGACTGCGTTGATGCGGAGCGGTACGCTGATGTAATGTGCAGCGGCATCCCCATGGCGCTCATCACCGACCTCATGCGGTTGAACTGCGCTGCAGCTTCGGCGCGCAACAGGTAACCTCCGCCTATATCCACTAAATCAGGCGGATGATAATTCGCGGGCAAGGCGTGGTTTTTATTCAGCAGAACCGTAATACTGTTGGGATTATTTACTGTCTGTATACCGTTGAAAAACCCGAAGTCTACATTCGCGTTAACCAATGCCACTGCCGTATTAAAGGAAATACCGGGGGTTGCGGTGTGGTACGCAGTATATCTGGAGCGGTTTGCTTCAATAAAAAAAGGTATGCCTCTTTCTGATGCTGCTGATGCCTGTATGACCGGAAGAGCTGTTGCAACCACAAGCAATAGTGATATTATACGCTTTTTCATTTGTTTCCCTCCCCGGTTATCAATCCCGCAACGTTATCCCTGTACTCATCGTAGAGCATTATATCATCTCCCAGTTCAAGAAGGCTGTCGCCTATGCAGTCTGCGGCTTTCTCATTAATACTGTCGGCGAGGACTTCAAGCATTATTCCGTTTTCATCTGCAAATGCTTTTATGTCCGAGCTATAATCGAGTACAATTTTCAATGCCCCGCGCTCTGTCTCTGTAAGGGCTTCTTTTAATGCTTTCCAGCCGTCTGAAAAACTCATTGTCAATTTAACTTGCTCTTGCGGTTGTTTTTGTGTTTGTGTTTGATCTTTTGTTTGTGTTTGCTCTTGCGGCTGTCTGGTTGGGGATATGCCCGGTTTATCAGGCATTGCGGCAATTGTACCAAAGGGAGCTTCCTCCGGAACTATCAACTGAGCTTGTGTCCCAAGAGCTTCCTTGCGTATGCGGGCAAGATTTGAATGATTTACCCGGACAACTGTACGCGTAAGGGCTTTATGGAAGTCCGCGACGGCTTTCCCGATTACTTTATCAAGCTCCGCACGTTTCGCCGCCGGGCGCTGCAGCTCCCTGAAGGGCTTGCTGCCGGGTTTTATATCCGCAACAAGCTTGTATTTGTATTTCACTTCTTGCCGCAGACATGCTTCCGTTTTTTTCAATACATAGCCGACAAAATCCTTTTGACTTGAATAGTATATTGGCACGCTCGCCGTCCACTGCCCGTTTTTGCAACGATAACGCTCGAACCCGGATATATTGATTTCGCGGTCGGTTTGTCTTGCTCTGCTGCCGAACAGCGCTTGCTTAAACGGCTGCCATGGTGATTTCCTGCTGACACTGTAAACTAACAAGTCTTCGAAGCGTGTGTTGCGGACTGAACAAAAAGCCTGAATCTCATTATAAACGGTATCGAAGCAATCGCTCAGCAACTGTTCGTTTCCTTCTTTATAAAATTTTGAGTTGGTAATATCATATCCCGATATACTGTTCCATAGCTCCAGTCTGTTTTCTACTTTCCTGTCAAACAGGAGTACCAGTGAGTAGTGCTTTTGCATTTTGTATTTTTCTATGAAGTCCGAAAAGCTGTGCGGCAGCTCGTAGAAAATATGGTAATCCTTAAGCCATTTAGGCAGGTATTTTTTTAGTGCGGGGTTTTCGCCGGAAAATGCATCCCATATCAGAAGCAGTCTGTCTAATCCGTCGGAGTTATCTTTTATGCCTATGCCGGACAGAAGCTCATAAATGTAAAGAAATATATAAGATAACGAGGTTTCTGTTACTTCGCCGTTCCGGATTTTTGTGCGCCATGAAAAATAAGAGCGGAGATATTCATAGCCCATATTTTGGTAATATGGGTAGTACATATTGAAATTAGCGTTTCCTTCGTATGTGTCCGTGAAATCCTCCATAAATTTCGCCTGTCTGTAAAACAGCTCGGAATCACTTCCGGCGAACGGTCTTTCGGAGGCAAGCCTGCGCATTTCATAGAATTTTTCACGAATCGGGTCGATTATTCTCGGTTTAATTGGCTGCGGTTTCATTGCGGTAAAAAAGCGCGCTCCGCTGTCGTTTGCCGATTGCAAACCGGGGTCTTGAATGCAATGCGACGAAACGGGTTCAAAAGACCGCAGCTCTGTGCCACCAGCGCTTCTGCGGTCTTTATCGGTTTCAATTTCGATTTCTGCAAATGGAGTGTTGTGCATTCGAATCGTCCATGTTATATATTTGCTCGCCTCAAAGCAGCATTGATGTTGTTTTCTTGTCGCAGTATCCGCACCTGTCGGAACCGCTCCTTGAAATGAGACGCGGTAAATATGTGTCGGATTGTGTGATGCAGGCCGGGTTTGTGCATTCACCTTTAGCGGCGGCAGGGTCGCTTTCCACAGCTTTTGGGTTTATTCTGGGAAGATGCATAAAATCAAGGAGCAGTGCCATTCGTATCAGCATTCCATAGCGGGCTTGCTCAAAGTAAACAGCACGCGGGTCGGTGTCTACGTCTGTTGAGATTTCATCAACTCTTGGCAGCGGGTGCATTATTTGCATATCAGACTTCGCGCTTTCGAGCATTTTCTTTGTCAGGACATATACATCCTTGAGCCGTCTGTATTCACCTGCATCACGGAACCTCTCCCGTTGTATGCGTGTCATATAAAGAATGTCCAGCTCAGGTATGCAATCTATGAGCGTCTCTGATTCTTCGTATTTTTGCCCCTGCCTCTTCATACGCTCCAGTACATAGTCCGGGAATCTGAGTTCTTGCGGAGAAATGAGGTAAAAGCTGATTTCGGGGAACATTTCCATTGCCTCAACAAGCGAATGGACAGTTCTCCCGTGTTTAAGGTCACCGCATAGTCCGATACGAATATTGCCTATGCTTCCGCGTTTCTGCGCAATTGTAGTTAAATCTGTAAGCGTTTGAGTCGGGTGGGAATGCCCTCCGTCACCGGCATTTATCACCGGCACTTCCGAATACAATGCCGACGCTGTTGCAGAGCCTTCCTGAGGACTTCTTATTACGATTGTTGAGGAGTAGGCTGCGGTCATCCTGATTGTGTCGGCAAGGGTTTCCCCCTTGGAAGCAGATGTTCCTACGGGGTCTGAAAACCCGAAAACACCCGCGCCGAGTCTTTGTGCCGCTGCTTGAAAGGAGAAATTTGTTCGTGTGCTCGGTTCGTAAAACATTGAGGCGAGTATTTTTCCGCTGCAAGAGTTGGAATAGACCTCCGGCCTGGCGATTATATCGCAGCACCGCGAATACATTGAATCCCACCATTCTCTTGATAAATCAGCAACATTAACGAGCTTCCGCACCGGCACCATACAATGTCCTCCAATCAAATATTTAGTTATTTCTTGATTTTTTCGCGTTATTGTATCACAACATCTTGTGTTCCGCAAGCCTTCCCGGTTATTTATCGCGTGTCTTACCAGTTATTTATCGCATGCTCCGTGAATGCCATAAAATCCTTTATTTCGAGTTCTCTCCCGTCGTTAAGCTTCACTTTTCCCGAAAACCTTCCAAAAACCTGATGGCACTGTGTATTAATAAAGAGAATCTTGTTTTCTGTATACCTGTCGTATACAGGCTCAAAATCCATTTCAAAGCTTCCGTCGTCCGATGAGAACTTCTTTGGCGACATGTATCCGCCTGCCGCGAGGTCAAATGTAACCTCGTTGATTTTATGCGCTTCGTGATTGTAGAATAACATGTTTTCGCTTGCAGCCGTCGTATCTCCGAAGCCATATCCGATATTAAAGCCGAACGGCACTCCGTCTACCAGTCCGCTGCCGCTTCCCCAGTACCACTCCGTACTGAACGGCCAGACGCCGCGACCCCAGTCGAGCAGGCCAAAAGCAGATTCCGGTTTAAACTCAAACTCCTCATCCCCGATCCGAAAATAGCCCTCTGCAGGCATGCAGCTTATTTTCTCATTGTAGTAGAACGCGCGCTTGTATTCGTTAAACGGCGTAGCCATAACTATTGAAATGTCATGCGGTCGTGTCAGCACTATTTCCGCTTCCATGGGCGGGGTTGTTTTGTTTGCAGATGTGGAGCAGCGCAGTACACGACGTTCCTTTGTCACTTCAAACGAAATGCTCACGCCGCCTTTGAAAGCACTGATGCCTTGCCCGGAGGTTTCCGGCTTTTTAAGAGATCCGAACGGCAGAAGCAGTGTTGTTGTGCGGTCATATCGCATTCCGTCGGAAAAGCGAAAAAAAGTCACTGTCAGAGCTCCGGCATACGCTGTGTGTCCTATGGTGAACTGCGCGCAGTAATCATCGCTGCAGACTTGGTAGAAGTCCCATTCTTTGATTCGCCAGGGTGGTGCTTTAATATGTTTGCGGCAATATGTCAGTAACGGTTTTGTGGCATACCCGCGTTGTAAGAGTACTCCGTTTTCATCGAGCAACGGGCCGGGAACAGTTATCTCTGTTTGCTTCCGCATGGTGCTTCCTCCTTTTTCGTTTTTGCCTCTATGTGTTAGCCCCTATATTTTTGTCTCTATGCGTTTACGGGAATATTTGTCAGTCTTCAAAGCATGCGTCGATGATATCAATATCCAGCAATGGCCGCCATTCTATTTTTGTGCCTGATATGCCCGCTTTGTTAAACAGGCTCGTATCTTTGAGTACTTCATAGTGCTTTGTTTTTAAATATGGTTTAAAGTCAAGAATGCGTTCTTTATTGTCTTCAAAAGTTACAACCAGTTTATAATCCGGCTGCGTCTTTACGTCAACCGCTCTGGGACGCTGCCAGAAGTTGAGCATGGTTGCTATTGCTTCCTTTAATGCTGTCTTTTTGTACTCCTTATTCCAGCGGTTGACTGCTATGAAGTCAAACAGTCCGGCGTGCTCTTTTGGCCAGTTGTCACCACCCGCTGCACCGATCGCCCGCTCCATATGGAGAAACGCCGACGGACAGCCGCCACCGCCGCCGCCTGCCGCCGCAACAACAATGCTCGGCTTATCTTTGAGGTATGAAATTTCCTCTTCCCTGCTGTCCCACTGCTTTGTTGCCTGACAACGCCTGAGCTTGTCCATAAAGAGCTTTAATTCCTCGCTCATTTCGCCCCAGTACACCGGAGTAACGTATATGAATGCATCGGCATTTTGAACCTTTTTTTGCAGTTCATTAAAGCCGTCTTTGTCTCCGAATATACAATAATGCTCATAAAAGCATACTCCCCAGCCGCCGTCGCACATCTTGCATTTCATAAGATTCATGCCCGACAGGTGTATTGTTTCGGCTTCAATGCCCAGTTCTTTAGCTGTTTCCTCCGCTTTTTCCACAAATGAATAGGTTAATCCGTAAGTTTTTGGTGTTCCCGATACTATCAGCAGCTTCATCTCGTTCTCCTTTTGCAAATTGTCGTTTACTTCTGTGTAGTTTGATACTACTAGGAAACCATTATTTGTGCGTTATTGCAAGCAAAATTTCGTTGCTTTGATTAATTTGCTCCGCCGCGATGTTTGAGAATAATGTTCAGCATATATGTTATAATGGATACCAATAAAATTAATTGAGGACTACATGAATTTCTTTGTACTGCTTGCTCTTGCTGTAGCAACCAGTATAGATGCCCTTGCTGTAGGTGTTTCCTTCGCATTTTTACAAGTCGATATATTACCGGCTGTTTTATTCATCGGTATAGTTACTTTCACTTTTTCCATTGCGGGTGTAAAAATAGGAAGCTTTTTTGGTGCAAGGTTTAAGCAAAAAGCCGAATTTGCAGGCGGAGTAATCTTAGTTCTAATTGGCATAAATATTCTTTTAGAGCATTTGGAAATAACTCCGTTTTATTTTTCTTCATAATGTGTTGAGATTGTGTATTTTATATATATGGTTAATGTCCGGATTGTATAACAAATCATTGTTGTGAAGGTAAACTCGACATATCGTTCATATAACTTGTAGTAGTTTATTGCAAGTATTTTCTCATTATTCGCTACAGTAACTGTATTATTTCATATATCTTTTTAGTTCTTGATAAAAATTTTCTCTTGTTCCGGCAAGGATAACAACTATGAACTTATTATTTTCTTCATAGATTCTATATGCTATTTCATAATTTGATTTATTGTAATAAATATCAC
>Ga0123356_10001206_pt1 | contig 28689 bp, 25 predicted proteins | sample TergutEmb28metaG_2_FD_92546 | JGI IMG/M metagenome (GOLD analysis project Ga0123356, IMG submission 92546) | Embiratermes neotenicus P3 segment gut microbial communities from Petit-Saut dam, French Guiana - Emb289 P3 | ecosystem: Host-associated > Arthropoda: Insects > Digestive system > Gut ...
GGGGATAAACGCCGAAATACTGGTTGCCGAAACAAAAGAGATGTATCCAGAAGCGACGAACGTGAGAATCATCAGCGATAACGGCAGCCAGTTTATCTCAAAAGATTTTGAGGAATTGCTTGCGCTGTTGGAATTCGGACATACATTTACATCAGCGAATCATCCGCAGAGCAATGGCAAGTTAGAGCGTTTTAATCGGACCATAAAAACATAACATGTAAGGAGGTCGGCATATTTAAATTACAAAGACGCTTGTGTAAGAATGGCGCATTGGATCTCATACTACAACAGCGAACGTCTTCACAGCGCGATTTATTATCTAACGCCGAATGATGTTTTTAATAACAGAACAGCGGCGCGGCTTGCAGAACGCAAAGAAAAATTGCATAATGCATGTATAAACAGGCAGGCGTACTGGCGGACATTAAATGCCAGCGTCTAGCACACCTTATTAGCTTGGATTAAAAACTCCAAGTTCAGCGTAAGCAGTACAATTAATGGTAGTGACAGCAATAGAACAGACATTTATAATGTAATAAATGACATTATAAAGAGCGATGAGGAAGATGATATAAATACTAGTGATGGGTATGTATATACGATAGAAAAAATTGTAGAATACATAAATAATGATTTAAATATTTTATCATCTTACAAAGATATAGGTGAAATAATGTCAACGATTAATCTTCCTGAAAAATATACAGTACGTGAATATTCTGAACCATTTACTGGAATGTATGATGGTAGCTTATTGTACTATTATATTATTGAATGGGATCATTTTAGTATCTCGTTTTTTGCAAGTGAACATTGGGAAGGATATATTAGAAGCGCAATTACATTTGAAATAAATGACAATAATTATCTCTATTTGTTTCCTTTTATAGATTTTTATGAGATATCAGGAGATACCAGCTTCGGAAGATTAGCTTGGTTTAGTAGGCATCATATGACTAATGTAATGATATATGAAATAAGGTTTGATGATGATGACCCCAAAAATTTTTGTTATTTGGAATTTAATAATTAGTTATTAAAAACAGTAACAATCAATCGAAGAACAAATTGAAATAATTCGTTTTTTATACGGACCAATGGACTGGATGAATATATTAAGAAATGAAAATTAAGAATATTGAAAAATGTGCCACTTCGTTTCACACACGATTAACGCTCCGCCGCCTAAGGGTGGCTCGGGCTACGAAAAACCGCAGTCGGCTTCGCCATTTGCAGTATTTTGCTCCACCACATTTTAGCAGCCCTGAAAAACCTACTGTTTCGCTTAATCGGAAAAGCAAAATGTCGTCAATCTTAAACGTTAAACGAAAGATGCAAAAATTAGTCTAAAATATATATTGTAAAATTGTATTAAATTTGGAAAATGTTTTTATTCAATCTGCTTAATCCACCTTGACAAAACTGAGAAAAAGAGATAAATATTAAATATCTCAATATATGGGGGATTATAATGCCAGCATTAACAAAAACTATGGATTTTTTCAAGAATTTAAAAGAAATTCTTGAATATTGCCAGAATAACCGTCAGCCAGTTTCTGCAACAGGTAACGGACAAGGTAACTTTGTTGTAATGACACAAGAAATGTATGATGAAATAACTGGAAATAGCAGAAATGAACTTTATAATGCTTTACAAGCAGGCTTAGAACAAATTAATAATGGCGAATATATCACAAAGGAAGAACACTTTAAACATTTGGATGAACTTCAGGAAAAACTGACTCTCAGGATGTAATTGTGTACACTCCTATAGTATCAAAATTATACGACAATGATGTTTTATCAGGTGCCGAGTACATAGCTGATGTATTGCAAAACCCGGCTGCAGCCAACAGGCTAGTGATGGAGGATTTATGAAAAATGGAGACAAAATGCCAAATAAGATAAACAGTGAAATAGTAAAAGAATATGGATTAAACGCAGGAGCAAGCGTAGTTGGTATAGCTTCTTCAAAAGATTTCCGTTTAGCGTTAAAGGGTTTTAAACCTTCTGATAATTTAGAAGGGTGCCTCTCTGTGATTGTTTTAGGGGTTCCATCCCCAAAGGAAGTTTTTAAAAATACAGTTGAATATACTGCAAACCGCAATGCAATGCTTGCAAAAATGACAGACATAGCAACGGAATTGGCAAAACGAATAAAGGCTGATGGGTATAAATCAAAAGCTATTAGTGCGTCAGGCGGTAAATGGCTGAACGGCGATGGAAGGAAAGAGCATTGCGGATACATTTCTCTGAAACATGCCGCCGAATTGGCGGGTCTTGGTATTATTACAAGAAATTATTTGCTTACAAATCCTGAATATGGTAACCTACTTTGGTTTAGTGCTGTTCTTACCGATGCAGAATTAGTTCCAGATAAAAAAGCTCAATATACTTTTTGCGGTAACTGTAACAAATGCGTTGAAGCGTGCCCTTCCGGAGCATTGGATAATCCCGCCTTATTCGGAAAAAAAGAATGTTCCAAATTTTTTACAATGGAAAATAAAAAATTGGAAATAAAGTGTTTTTTATGCCGTAAGGTGTGCCCTTATAGCTTTGGTAAAAAGGCTAAAAGTAAAAACACAACAAAAACTTATTAACGCATATTGCCGGATAATTTCAGCCGGATGCGCGTGATTGACTTTTGGCGCTAAAACGGTCATAATTTTCTTCAATATTATGTATAATATTCCTACATTAAGCAAAGCTCCCTTTTCGCGGGGGGTAAATTTCGCCCACTGGTTCGAGGCTCGTTCCGCCCAGGCGGTCAAGTGGAGCCGGTATACCGAACAGGACTTTATAAACGTCAAAAGCCTGGGGGCGGATGTTATCCGGCTGCCGATAAATATGCACGCCATGACCGGGGCCGCGCCGGATTACGTTATCGATCCATTGCTGCTGCAATACCTTGATACCGCCGTCGGTTGGGCGGAAAAACATTCACTGCACATCATCATCGATAACCACTCATTTGATCCGGTAGCGCCTACCGATGTAAATATCGATAGAATTTTATTGAAAGTCTGGGCGCAGATGGCGGAACACTATAAAAATAATAGCGATTTAGTCATATATGAAGTTCTTAATGAGCCTCACGGCATTGCTGATGAACGCTGGGGGGAGATTCAGGGGGCGGCGGTTGAGGCGATCCGCGCAATTGACCAAAAACACGCGATAATCGTCGGCGGCACGGATTATAATTCTATCGAAAAACTGGCGTTTATCCCCCGCTATACCGGCAAAAGTCTTATTTATACCTTTCATTTTTATGATCCGCACATTTTTACCCATCAAGGCGCAACCTGGGGTTCTCCTTCATTGGAGCCGCTGCAAGGGCTTCCTTTTCCGGCAGACGGCAGGCCGCTGCCGGCAATTCCCGCCGGTTTGAAAGGAACGTGGGTAGAAGGAGCCTTGCAGCAGTACGGTCAAAACGCGGTTCCGGCGGCGCTTTCCGCTACGCTGGACAAGGCGGCGGCATTTGCCCAGGAGCGGGATGTGCCTGTTTTCTGCGGCGAATTCGGGGTTTACATGATCCAAAGTTTCCCCGCAGACCGGGTAACGTGGTACCGGACGGTGGCGGCAATGCTCGACGAGCGGCGCATACCGTGGGCAAGCTGGGATTATTTCGGCGGTTTCGGCATATTCAAGACGCAGTACGGCGGCAGCTTCAATACCGACCTTAATACCGATGTAGTTCAGGCGATGGGCTTTACCCTTCCATAAAAAGCCGCAAAAAAGCCGCAAACTGCGAATTCATGGAAAATAACAGGTTTGTGCGGTTTGCCGCGGAATCTTATCGATATTTTTTAGATTTTTTACATGATGTTTACAAATCGTTATTACAGTGGTAGAATTTAGTTAATCTGCCGGATTTTTTGCCGGCTGGTGAATATTTTACGGAGGGTTTTATCGTATGAAAAAGGTATCGGTAGTTTGTATGGTACTAATCGGGGCGCTGTGCGCCATGGTTTTTTCCTGCGCTTCAAGCGGAGGCGGCAAAGACACCACCACCAAGCTGGTTTCCGGCTGGGACTGGGTAGTCAACGGCGATGGGGACAATGGGGGGACATCCACCATTGAAATGACCGAAGGTACGGCAGAAGGCAAGCCTGCTTATTCTTTCTCCGGCTCCATAACCAATGACTATCAATACGGCTTTGTCAATGTTAAATGCCACCCTGACATTGAAACGCTGGAATCGCTCAAAGCAGCGACCGCCTTTTCGTTCAGGATTTTGGGCGACGGGGACAGGTATGCGGTAAAAATCACCACATCAGATATAGAAGATTACGCATATTACGAATATCCCTTTGATACGATAGACGGTTCGCCCGTAACAGTCGTTGTGCCGATTGGCTACCTGGTGCAGCCAGCCTGGGGAACCTACAAGAAATTTAATCAGGAAAACGCCATGTTTATTGAATTCCAGACCACCCGCAACGGCGAACCCGGCCCGTATACCTTCAAAGTTTGGGACCTTCAATTGTACAGCGGCGGCGTTCCTGTGGTAAAAGCCCCCAAGGCATCAAAAACCGCAGCGGCGGCGCCTGCTGCCAAGACACCGGGCGGCGATCTGGGCGCTTTCAACCTGAAACTGGACGACAATTTCCAATATGGGGACAATTATCAGGGCATACTGTCCGACAAGCGTTTGTTCAACGGGCATAAAATCGGCCCTGGCGAAACCTATACGCTCAAGATAACCTACACAGCAAGCCGCGACCTGGAAGAAATTCTGGAAGTCGCTCTGGTTGACACTACTCCTGCGGCAAACTATTGGAAACCGCTTTCCTACCTCAATGATGATGACGGAATGACGCCGCTGCCCTTGTCCAAGGCTGGTGAAGAAGTTTCGGTGACAATAAAGCTCACCACGGTGAATAGCTCAACCGGCGTATCCGGCTCGGCAAACGCAATGGTGTTTGGCACAAAAGGCGAAGGCGTTAAAGGCAGGGCAGGTTCCGGCACGCAAAAGCCGGTAACATTGTCTTTTACCGAATTTGTTTTCACAAAAGAATAACGCTTTCTGAGGAATAGTATGAAACGATGGTTATTACTGGCAGGCGTGTGCGCATCCCTGCTTTTGTGGGGATGTTCTTCGGTAGATACTGCGCCGCTGTCCAAAATAAACATCAATTATACTCCCAGTGTTCCTGATTGGGAGAATGAGTCTTATCCGCCTGAAACAATGGCGGATAAGACTGCTTTTCAATATTTTGAAGACGAGGGCTTAACCGCTGGCTGGAATTTGGGAAATACCCTTGACGCTTTTGTGAATGGAAAGGGAAGCGAAACCGGCTGGGGAAACCCCGCAATAAATCAGGATTTGATGAATGGGGTTAAGGCCGCCGGTTATACCATTATCCGTATTCCGGTAACATGGATGGGGCATATCGGGCCTGCGCCGGATCATACCATTGCGCAAGCCCGCCTTGAGCGTGTCGCTGCCGTGGCTGAAATGGCGCATAACGCCGGGCTCAAGGTAATCATCAATCTGCACCACGACGGTTCTACGGCCAGTTTGGAAAAAGAAGACGGCTGGCTTTCCGTCCGCAAAGCGTACCAGAGCAAAGACGAATATGCAAAAATAACCCACAAATATATCCGCGTATGGGCGCAGATAGCCCGCTACTTTAAAAATTACGGCGATTGGCTGATGTTTGAATCGATGAACGAAATTCACGACGGCGGTTGGGGCTGGAGCGAGGCGTTCAAGGCAAACCCCAACGCCCAATTAAAAATAGTGAATGAATGGAATCAATACTTTACAGATGTTGTGCGCAATACGGGCGGAAACAATGCACAGCGGTATGTTGTGCTGACTGCGTATAATACCAACTTTCAGCAGACATTGGCTTCTACTTTTATACTGCCCAACGACAGCGCTTCCTCCAGGCAGGTGGTTTCCTTTCATTACTATGATCCGTATGAATTCGGCATTGCGGGCAAGCGTTCCAACTGGGGTTCAACTGCGGACAAAAATAAAGTTGCAAATGATTTTGCCCCCTTTAAGCAAAAGTTTATTAACAACAATATTCCGGTAATTATCGGCGAGGCGGGCGCGGTACGGCAGTTGTACCCGGACGATAAAGCCAAAGAAAACACCGCGTATCAAAACCGGCTTGATTATCTTTCATGGGTATTCGGCAAAGCCAAAGAAAACAAACTGGTTCCCCTTTACTGGGATAACGGGCTGTTTACCGGAAACGGCGAAAAGTTCGGGCTGTTTGACCGTAAAACAGGTCAGGCGAACTCAGCAGAAAGCATGGCCTGTATTCAAGCCATGATCAACGCAATCAAGTAGGCGCTGTATGACGGGTAGGGATCTCTGGAAAATCGGCAAGGTTCCACTTGTTTGCGCGGCACTGGTTGCATTGGCAGCGCTCTTTTTTACATTAACCGGCAAAGGCGATAAAGATTTTTCCGCAAAATACGCAGGCGCCGATTTGGGCGGGGCAAGTTCCGGCAGGACCAATACGTACTCCCGCTATATCGAACGTTATGCGCTTTCCCCTGCCGCCGCGCAGGACATTCCCGTTGACCTTTTTGCATGGGCCGCCGCCGATGGCGTTTCCGTTTTGGAAGCCCTTGAAGGCAAAGAGCACGCTCCGCAGGAACGCATTCTGCGCACCGAAGAAAAAAGCTATGTCGAATACACGGTCTTTATTGAAAAAGCCGGTATGTACAACATTTATATTGAATATTACCCCCTGCCGTCGCGGGGAATAAATATAGAACGCTCACTGACGATTAACGGCGAGGTACCTTTTCTCGGCGCGGATCGGCTGGTGTTTTACCGTGTGTGGGGGGATGCTGCGGGCGGTGTCCGGCTTGATAATCAGGGCAACGAAATTCGCCCCGCGCAGATTGAAAAACCGCGCTGGGAAACCGCCTGGTTCAAAGACTCACTGGGTTATGTAACCGAACCGTACTCGTTTTATTTTCCCGCGGGCAATAATGTAATTCGGCTTGCGGGCATTAACGAGCCGATGGCAATCCGCGCCCTCGCCCTTAAGGCGCCTGTCCTAACCAAGCCGTACCGTGAATATGCGGCGGGCATTGATAGCGCTGCCAATAATGACCCCGCCTTTATGCTCAAGCTGCAGGGCGAAAGCGCCGTGTACCGCAGCGATCCTTCGCTGTACGCAGTGTACGACCGCTCATCGGGGGCGACCGAGCCGCCGAGCGTTGCCAGGATTAGGCTCAACATGATCGGCGGGCAAAGCTGGCGGGTGGCAGGGCAATGGATAGAATGGGAATTCGATGTGCCCGAAGACGGCATGTACCGGTTTTCCGTCAAAGGCCGCCAGAATTATAACCGGGGTTTTGTATCCAACCGCTCGGCGATGATAGACGGGCACATTCCCTGCACAGAACTTGCTGCCGTGCCCTTTCCCTTCAGCAATAAATGGCGCATGGTTACCCTTAACGACGAACAGGGCGATGTGGCATTCCCATTGCATGCGGGCAAGCATACTTTTCGGCTTCAGGCAACGCTCGGCGGCATGGGCGGAATGTTAAGCGTCATGGAAGAAAGCGTATTCCGCCTTAACGGAATTTACCGCAAGATACTGGTGTTAACCGGGCCGGAGCCGGACATATACCGCGACTACCGCGTCGAAGCCGTCTACCCGGAAGTCATGACGGCAATGGAACTGGAAAGCAAAATTCTCTATAAACTGGTTGATGATTTAACCGCCTATTCCGGCGAGCGCAGTGCCGAAGCCGCTGTGGCGTTAACCCTTGCCCGCCAACTGGAACTTTTTGTTCGCCGCCCCGATAAAATTCCCCGAACCATGGTTAATTTTAAATTCAATATCAGTTCGCTCGGCGACAGTTTGTTGTCGCTTGCGCAGTCCCAGCTTGATATTGATTATATCGCGGTCAGCGCGGTTGGCGCAAAGCTGCCAAAAATACGGGAGAATTTTTTTGTTGCCGCTTCCCACGAAATACGATCCTTTTTTGCTTCGTTCTTTGTGGATTACAACAACCTCGGCGACGTATACCGCAAAGGCGGCGGTGTTAATGATGTTATCGAAGTGTGGATGCTTGCGGGGCGCGATCAAAGTTCCATTATCAAGGCAATGATTGACGACACCTTTACCCCGCAGACGGGGATTCGGGTGAACGTAAAACTCGTCGCCCCCGACGCGGTGATGCCGGCGGTCGTGGCGGGCACCGGGCCGGATGCCGCGCTGACCGTGCCGCAGCCTGATCCGGTAAACTATGCCGTCCGCAAAGCCGCCCTGGATCTTTCCCAATTTGAAGGCTATGCAGACCTGATACGTGAATTTGATTACAGCGTTATTGTGCCGTTTGAATATGCAGGCGGCGTGTATGGGCTGCCGGAAACCCAGTACTTCCATGTCATGTTTTACCGTAAAGATGTTTTGGAAGAATTGGGCGTTGCGCTTCCCGACACATGGGACGACCTTATCAACATTATGCCGATTATTCAGAAGAGCAACATGAATGTGGGCATCCCTTCGGTTGCGACGACCGTGCAGGCCAATATCGACTTTTCAAACTTTTTGGCGCATCTGTTTCAGCGCGGCGGGAGCCTGTACAACAAGGAAGGCTCGCGTACATTGCTGGACAGTGAAACCGGCATCGAAGCGTTTGACGTTTACACGAAATTTTTTACCCACTATAAAACACCCAAAGTGTACGATTTTGTTAACCGGTTCCGTACCGGCGAAATGCCCCTGGGGTTTGCCGATTACACTAACTTTAACACCCTTGAAGTTTTTGCGCCGGAAATTCGCGGCCTGTGGGGTTTTGCCCGCATGCCCGGCCTCGTGCAAAGCAACGGCGTTATAAACCGTTCAGTGTCAACCGGAACCCTTGCCGCGATGATCTTTTCCCAAACCAAATATCCCGACACGACGTGGGAATTTATTAAATGGTGGCTCAGCGCCGATACCCAACTCCGTTTTGGGCGGGAACTGGAAAGCATTATGGGCGCTGCGGCGCGTTACCCCACGGCGAATTATGAAGCCTTTAAGCGGCTTTCGTGGGGTTCGGAACAAATGGCAGTGCTGGACGAACAGCGTTCGTGGACGGTGGGTACGCCGGAAGTGCCGGGCGGTTACTTTGTCAGCCGCCACATTATCAACGCCGTGCGCCGCATCCTTAACGAAGGCGAAGACACGCGGGAAACCATGCTGGATTACACTATCACCATTAATGATGAATTGATAAAAAAGCGGAAGGAGTTCGGTCTTGAATAGGGGGAGGACGATATATCAATGAGTTTAGCGCATTTTTCAACCAGAAAAAAAGAATCCCTGCTCCGGTTGATACGGGAAATTGTTAAGAGTAAAGTTTGTTATATTTTTCTTGCCCCGTATGCCATTGTCTTTGCCCTGTTTTATATAGCCCCTCTGGTAATTTCGGTTTTTTACAGTTTTACGTACTATAATGTTTTTGAACCGCCCCGCTTTATCGGGTTGCGCAATTATATCAACCTGCTGTTAGGCGACGACGTATTCCTTACGGCGATGAAAAATACCTTTATCATGGCGGCAATTACCGGCCCCATTGGCTATGTAATGGCGTTTTTGTTTGCATGGTTTATCAACGAACTGCCCCGCTATGTCCGCGCTATCGTTACGCTGATCTTTTATGCCCCGTCAATTTCAGGCGCGGCTTATATGATCTGGGCGATTATTTTTTCCGGCGACGCCTACGGCTACATAAATGGGTTGTTAATGAATCTGGGGATTCTGGACCAGCCGGTGTTGTGGCTGACTGATCCCAAATATATGATGCCGGTAATGCTGGTGGTCATTTTATGGATGAGCCTGGGAACAGGCTTTTTGGCGTTTATCGCCGGCCTTTCTACCATTGATGTAACGCTGTACGAGGCGGGGCTGGTAGACGGCATAACGAACCGCTGGCAGGAACTCTGGTACATCACCCTGCCCAATATGAAGGGCATGTTAATGTTCGGCGCGGTAATGGCGATTACCCAATCGTTCGGCGTTGCGGACGTTACACGGGAACTCTGCGGCTTCCCAAGTACGGACTATGCGGTGCATACCGTGGTAAACCATCTGGTTGACTACGGATCGGTCCGCTTTGAAATGGGTTATGCGTCAGCCATAGCAACCCTGCTGTTTTTTACCATGATTCTGTGCAACACGCTGGTTCAGAAAATGCTGCGCCGGGTGGGGACCTAGGGAGTACGTATGGCAAAAACGGTGAAAAAACGTAAAAAATTAATAGGCGGCAGAAGGCTTAACCGTTCTTATGGCGGCGACGCCTTTATATTTATACTCCTGACGGTTTTTGGCTTATTTTTTGCCTACCCGCTCGTTTATGCGATTAACAGCGCGTTCAAACCCCTCAATGAATTATTTCTTTTTCCCCCCACGCTCTGGGTACGCCATCCGACGATGAATAATTTTCAGGATCTGTTTATTATTATGAGCAAATCGTGGGTAACCTTTTCCCGCTATATATTTAATACGGTTTTGATTACCGCCGTGGGAACCTTTGGGCTTATCATCGTTGCCTCGATGGGGGCGTTTGTCATTTCCAAGTACCGCTTCCCCGGCTCTAAACTGTTCTTTGCGCTGGTCATCACCACCCTGATGTTTTCCACGTACGTTACCGCGATTCCCAACTACCTGATAATGACGCGGCTCGGCTGGGTCGATACCTACCTTTCGGTTATTGTGCCCGCCTTTGCCATGCCCATTGGTTTCTTTTTGCTAAAACAATTTATTGATACCATACCGGACACGCTGCTGGAAGCGGCAAAAGTAGACGGCGCAAAAGAGTGGCGCATTTTCCTGTTCATCATTCTCCCCATGATAAAACCGGCATGGCTGACGGTCATGATTTTTTCCGTACAGAACCTGTGGAACGCCCGCGCTTCAGTTTTTGTTTATTCAGAACAACTTAAAACACTGCCCTACGCGCTTTCCCAAATCATAACAGGCGGCATCGCGCGCGCCGGCGTAGGGGCTGCGGTAGCGCTTTTTGTTATGGTTGTGCCGCTCGTGATGTTCATCATGGCGCAGAGCAACATCCTCCAAACCATGGCAAGCTCGGGGATAAAAGAATGATGCAAATGAGGAAAGAGGAAAGAGAAATGAGAAGTGAGAAAAGAAAAATGAAAAATGTAAGACGACAAAGATTTCCGTTCTTTCCTCTTTTCTCTTTTCTCTTTTCTCTTTTTTTCCTCTTTTCTCTTTTCTCTTTATTTTCGGAGCCGACAAATTACACTTACAACTATGACTTCTGGTTTGAGCAAGTGGCATCGCCTGATGCGTATCGGGTGGGGGCGTACATTTTGGGTTCTAATCTGGGGATTGGGCAGTTTCGGGATCCGCAGGGGCTGTTTGTCAGGGATAATCGCATTTATGTGTGCGATTCCGGTAATAACCGGATAGTGCTGATTGAAGTAAGGGAAAACGGGGAACATGCGGTTGTTGCGGCGGTTTCTGCGGTGGTGATTGATGGAGTGGAAAGTTCTTTTAATTACCCTATGGATATTTTTGAGTGCCGGGACGGGTTTTTGTATATTACCGATACCAATAATCACCGGATACTTAAACTGGACCGCGACTGGAATTATGTTTCGTCCATACTGCGCCCCGATGATGAAAGTATCGGGGAACATGCGGAATTTCTGCCGGTTAAGTTAACCGTCGATTTTGCAAACCGCCTTTTTGTGCAGGCGCGGAATGTTAACAAAGGGTTAATGGAATTTGACAACCGCGGGGAATTTTCAGGTTATATGGGCGCAAATAAAGTGCACGTCAGCATCGTTGATTATGTATGGAAAATGATCTCCACTCAGGCGCAGCGGGAACGGATGGATTTGTTTATTCCTACCGAGTATTCAAACCTGTGCCTTGACCACGAAGGTTTTATTTATGTTACCAACTCAAGCGGGCAAACGGACCCGGTCAGGCGGCTCAATGCGATGGGGCAGGATATTCTGATTCGCAACGGTTATGAAGACCCGGTCGGCGATCTTTCGTCCGGTAACGCCGGGGGAGTGTCGGGCAGGTCACGGTTTGTCGATGTCGCCGCCATGGATAACGATTCTTACGCCTGCTTCGACCGGACACGGGGCCGGATTTTTATGTATGACTTTCAGGGCAACTTCCTGTTTGCTTTTGGCGGCTTGGGCAACTACCATGGCCGCTTTCTCCAGCCCGTCGCCCTGGACGCAATGGGCTATTCCCTCTATGCGCTGGACTCCCGGTCCGCCGCCCTTACCCGTTTCGATCTGACCAACTATGGCGAAAAAATCAATTTAGCGCTTAACGAGTACAAAGCCGGCCGCTATGAATCTTCCGCCGCCGTGTGGGAAGAAGTGCTCAAGATGAACGGCAATTACGATCTTGCCTACATCGGCATTGGGCGGGCGGCGCTTCGGCAGGGCGAATACCTTAAGGCAATGAAGTACTATAAGCTTAAGCATCACCAGGAAGGCTACGGCAAGGCTTTTCAATTGTACCGCAAACAATGGATGGAAGAAAATCTGTGGATAATGCTGTTGGTGTTAGGGTTGTTAATAATCGTACCGCCCGCTGTTAAATTTGCCGTCCGTATCGGCAGGGAGATCAGGGAAGCATGATATATTTCGCCGAAAAAGCATGGTGGCATCGCCTGGGGAAAACCCTTAAATATTCGTTATATGTAAGCATTCACCCCATCGACGGCTTTTGGGATTTGTCCCATGAAAAACGAGGATCCCTTGCCGCCGCCAACATCATTATCGCCCTGGCGGTGCTGGTAGAAATATTGCGCCTAACGCTGACAAGTTTTCAGTTTGTTACGGTAAACATGGAATACTTTAACGCGCTCATCGTTGCGCTGAGAATCCTGCTGCCAGTGTTTTTGTGGACGCTTGCCAACTGGAGCCTTACCACCCTTATGGACGGCAAGGGCAGAATGGGCGATATTTATATGGCGCTCTGCTACGCCCTTACCCCTTTTGTCATTATCAATGCGGCAATGATACTGTTAAGCCAGTTTATTACTTTTGAAGAAGGCGCCGTTTACCGGGTGCTTGCCGGTTTTGCGGCGGTATGGACTGCCATACTGATACTTGCCGCCATGATGATGGTTCACGATTACAGCATTACCAAAACGATTCTGTCAAGTTTTTTAACCATTGTGGGAATGGGGATAATCGTATTTATTTTTGTTATATTTTTCAGCCTGGTCAGCGACGCAGTTGCGTATTTTGTGTCGCTGTATAAAGAAATTTTATTCCGGTTATTGTAGGGGGTTGGGGTTAAGTGAAAAAAACCGCATGGCTGCTGCCGGTAATTGGCGTTATTCTTCTGTGCGCTTCCTGTGATAAACAGGCGGCAAGGGGAAAGCCGGTTATTCTGTACGAAAACAACGCAGAAAACAAAGAAGACATTGTTCTGGAAAATGAATTTTTGCAGCTGCGCTTTTTGCCGGAAACAGCGGAAATAATTCTTACCGACCAAAAAAGCGGCGTACAATGGCGTTCGAATCCGCCAAGCGATGCGGCGGCTTATGCCGGTGCGGATGTTGTTACCGCCGATCTTATGAAATCCCAGATTTCGCTGGAATACGCCGATGTTGCCGGTGTCGGTATGACTTTGTATTCAAGCGGCAATTATGAATATGACGTTACCGGTAACGTCATTGAGGTGCGTTATACGATTGGCGATATTGCCCGCAGTTATATTATCCCCCCCGCAATGGCAGAAGAACAAATGCGTTCACTGCTGGCAGGCATGGAAACCGAAGACCGGCTTAAAGTCGAAGCAAGCTACCGCCTGTACGACATTAACAATCTGCGTTCAAATGACGATAAACACCTGCTGTTGTCAAATTACCCTGAATTAAGCAAAACAAAAATGTACGTGCTGCGTGATAATACCCAGGACTATATGAAAGAGCTTATGGAAGATTATTTTGCAAACGCCGGTTATACCCGTGACGATTATTTGGAAGACGCTGCCCGTTATCCTTCCGGCAAAGATGCGGACAAACCGGCGTTTAACATAACGCTGCGCTATGCCCTTGACGGGAAATTCCTGGTAGTCAAAGCGCCGCTTGATCACATTGCCTATAATCCCGCCTTCGCCATTACCCAAATGAGCCTGCTGCCCTTTATGGGTGCGGGCAGCGTACAGGATGAAGGCTATATACTGGTGCCGGACGGCAGCGGGGCGCTGATTTATTTTAACAATGGTAAACAGAATCAGATTCCCTACAATATCAATGTGTACGGCTGGGATGAAGCAATGCCCCGCGATGCCATTGTCACCGACAACAAAGCGCCGTTTCCCGTCTTTGGCATACACAAAAACGGTTCCGCATTGTTATGCGTCATTGAAGAAGGCTCCGCCTATTCCGGCATACGAGCGGATGTATCGGGGCGCAATTGTTCGTGGAACAGCGTATACCCCCGCTTCGATATGGTACACGGCGCAAAAATGGATATTTCCGGGCGTTCCGACCGGGCGGTATACCTGTACGAAAAAGGATTGCCCGCAGGCGAAAGCATTACGCTGCGGTACACTCCCTGCGCCCGTTCCGGCTATGCGGGCATGGCGCAGGAATACCGATCATGGCTGATACAAAAGTATCCTTCGTTAACCATGGCGATGAAAACCATGAATGCCGGAAACGGCGTTCCCATGGTGGTTGAAGTCGTCGGCGCAGTCAATAAAACACGGCACCGGCTCGGGCTTCCGGCGGATATGCCGCTCAAACTTACTTCCTATAAAGAAACCGAATCCATGATTCAGGACTTTGACCGTTTGGGGTGGAAAAATGTGCGGGTAAAATTGACCGGCTGGTTTAACCGTAGCGTAGACCATTCCGTGCCCGTCAAACTAAAACTGATAAAAGAACTGGGCAGTAAAAAAGATTTTCGCCAATTAGCCGCCGCCGCGCAGCAGAACGGCATTGCGCTGTTTCCCGAAGCGGATTTTCTCTATGTTAGAGACAAAAAATTATTTGACGGGTTCAGCCTGTACCGAGACGCTGCCCGTTATGTGAACCGTGAAAGAGCGCAGAGTTACCCGTACAGTTTTGTCTGGTTCGGCGAACGCAAACAGTGGTGCAAACTCAGCTACCTTGCCCGCCCCGCCAGCATGATGAAAATGATCGATGGTTTTATTCCCCAAAGCGCACGGCTGGGAACCAACAATATTGCATTCAGGAACATGGGGTCAAAACTATCGGGCGATTACCATGAAAAGCGGGCAGTAAGCCGCGAAGCCGCAATGAAAATGCGGCAGGAAAAACTGGCGGAACTTACCGGCTCGGGAACCGGCGTTATGGTGAATGCCGGCTATGCCTACGCCGCGCCCTGGGCGGCGGTCATTACCAACATGGCGCTTAACGATCAGCACTTTGCCATTGCCGATGTTTCCGTGCCGTTTTACCAGATGGCGCTGCACGGGCTGGTGCCGTACACCGGCAGGGCGGTAAACCTTGCCGAAGATTATACCAAAAACCTTTTGAAAACTGTCGAATGCGGGGCAGGGCTGTACTTTAGTTTTATTGCGGAAGAAACCGCCGTTCTGCAGGAAACAAAATTCAGGCAGTTCTATGCCAACGAATACGGCAAATGGATCGGCGATGCCGATGCGTTGTACCGGCAGTTCAGCGCCGATTTTGCGGGGCTGTACAGCCAGGCAATGACGGATCACACGATAGCGGTGCCGGGGGTAACGATTACCGAATACGAGGACGGCACCAAAGTTATTGTCAATGCGGGAAGCAGCGCATGGAATTATAACGGCGCCGTTGTAGAAGCCGAAAGCTATATTGTCCTAAGGCGGGGGGTGCCATGAAATTTTTATCGAATAATTTTTTTGCGAAGTATATTTATCAAAAAAACAATAAATTTTCACTTACCCTTGAAGGCAAGAATGCGGTTACCGGATACCTGTTTATACTTCCGTTCCTGATTGGTTTTATGGCTTTTATGTTCCTTCCCATTCTGGAATCGCTGCGCATGGTTTTCAGCCTGGTAAGAATAGACCCCATCAAACACGGGTTTTCCATGACGTTTACCGGCATTGAAAATTTAAAGCGGGTTCTTGCCATTGACCCTGAATTCAACCGGCTGGTTTTCGAAGAAATGGGGCGAATGCTTCTGATAGTTCCGGCAATCATTATTTTTAGTTTGTTTGTTGCCATCATTTTAAACCAGGAATTCCGCGCCCGAGGACTGGTACGCGCCATTTTCTTTCTGCCGGTTATTCTTTCATCCGGCATTATGATAGGGCTTGAAACCAACAATTCCCTGTTAAGCAGCATGGCGGAAATAATCAAAGACGGGAATTCAATGAAAACGTCGATTACCCGCGTGCTCGAAGATATTCTGGTAACCGAAGGCGCAGCAAGCGACTTTATGGGTTATATTTTTATGATAATTAATCAAATTTACAATATCGCAATGGCATCCGGTATTCAGATAATTATCTTCCTTTCTGCGCTGCAAACCATTCCGCCCAGCATGTTTGAAGCGGCAAAAATTGAAGGGGCAACCAGTTGGGAATGTTTCTGGAAAATTACGTTCCCCATGGTCAGTTCCCTCATTATGGTTAATGTTATTTACAGCGTAGTCGATTATTTTCTAAGAACGGACAACCGTGTTATGGAAAAAATAAATATGGAAATGATGGGCCGTTTTGAGTTTGGTTTCTCCACCGCCATGTCATGGGTATATTTTTTGGCGGTTATCATCATAATTGGAATTGCGATAAAACTTATTTCCCTAAAGGTGTACTACTATGAGTAATAATGTAAAAACACCGTTCCGCTTGCCGGGGCGGGTAAGACTGTCCAATTACCGCCTTAAAATTACCATTTGGAACATCGTGTACAAATTCTGCCGGGCAGTTTTGCTCTTTGGATTATGCTTTCTGATTTTACAGCCCCTGCTTGACAAGTTAAGCGTCAGTTTTATGGATACCCAGGATCTGTACGACGCGACCGTTATCAGCATTCCCCGCAATTTTACGCTGAAGAATTACGCAATGGTAGACCAACTGCTCGGTTATTGGCCTTCGCTGTTCCAGACAACGGTAATCGTCGTTATCAGCGCAGCGTTACAGGTAGCCGCCTGCACCATGGCCGCATACGGCTTTGCCCGGTATAAATTCCCCCTTAAAAATTTCTGGTTTATGTGCGTTATGCTGATAATCGTCGTTCCGCCGCAGACTATAATGTCATCGCTGTATCTTAATTTTCATTTCTTTGATGTATTTGGATTAATCCGGCTGATAACGGGCGAACCGTTTAATATGCTTAACAGTGTTTTTGGTTACTGGATGCTTTCCGCTACAGGCATGGGGCTTAAAAGCGGATTGTACATTTTCCTGCTCAGGCAGTATTTCAGGGGCGTTCCCAAAGAACTTGAAGAAGCCGCCTGGGTGGACGGCTGCGGCAGATTCAAAACATTTATCCGCATCATGCTCCCCGATGCCGGCCCCATGATCACGTCCTGCTTTCTGTTTTCATTTGTGTGGCAATGGACAGATTCTTTTTATTCCACATTATTCCTGGGCAATTATAAAATGCTTGCAAGAGGTTTAAGCGGAATTTCCGACCGGCTTGGCCAGGTGTGGAATGCGATGAACGATGCTTCAGGGGCGGTTTATTCGGCGGCTCCGGTTGCCGTTACCCAGGCGATAATCGCCACCGGCGTGCTGGTGTGCCTTGCCCCCTTAATATTATTATATCTGGCGGCGCAAAAAGCTTTTGTAGAATCCTTAAGCCAGACCGGGATAAAAATGTAAACATTGGTTTCAATGCGGAAGCCGTTCTGCGGTTAACCGTTTGAGATAAAATTATCTTTATGGAGGAAAGAAGTATGGTAAAAAAATCGACAATGTTGGTTGGGTTTTTGGTGATCGCATTGGTGCTTTTGGGAGTGTCCCCGGTATGGGCCGCCGGAGGACAGCAGAATCTTAAGGGCATGGAAATCGTAATCGGCAACTTTTGGGAAAACTATGATACCGATACGTGGAAACCCCGGAACGAGTACGAGGAAAAACAGCTTGAACACCGTAAAAAAATCGAAAAAGAATATGGAATTAGAATTCGTGAAAAATTTGTCGCCAGTTGGAATGATATACGGGGAGAGACCATGAGATCCATCATGGCGGGAAAACCAATTGCGCAGGTTATTTTTATGGAACCCGGCTGGGCGTTAATACTGCAGCGGCAGGGCCTGCTTGCCCCCATAAGCGACAGTAAGACGGTTGATTTTACCAAAACCAGGCCTGCCGAGTGGAACCAGGATAGCATGAGGGCAATGACATTTAACGGCAAAGTATATGGTTTTTCCTTTGGTAACGGTACCAGCCATCATGCCCAGGTTTTATACTTCAATAAACGGCTGTTCAGAGAAGCGGGCCTTGACCCCAACCTTCCCTACGATATGCAAAAAGCCGGTACATGGACATGGAACAATTTTTTTGATCTCTGCAAAAAACTTACCAGGGACATAAACAACGACGGTATTATCGATACCTATGCCATGACTGCCGATCTTTCTACCGAAATTCTTGACGCGATAGCTTCGAGCAACGGCGCATGTTATGTCGATAAAGACGCAAAAGGAAATTTTGTTAACGCTACCAACAGGCCGGAATTTATTGAAGCGCTGCAGTTTGCCATCAGGTTGAAGGACGAAGGCGTTATGATGCCGAGGCCGGAAAACAGCAGTTGGGACTGGTACAAGTCCATGTTCCTGGATGGAAAGGTAGCGATGAGGATCGAACCCCAGTACTTGAGTGGATCGGGCGATGGCGCCGAATTGCGGCAGATGAGGGATGATTGGGGCATGGTCATGTTCCCCAAAGGGCACAAAGCAAAAGACTATGTCGTCTATTCAGATGAAAACGTCATGGTTATCCCTTCAACCTACGACAAAGACACGGTTGATAAAATTCTTTATGCCATGCAGCTCTGGTATACCGTTGTCGATGAAAACTGGCAGTCGCAATTTTATAACAATTACCGGGATACTCGTGCGGTTAATGAAACCTTTGCCTATATCCGCAATCCCAAACAGAGTATGTTTAAAAACTATAAATTTATTCCCGGCCTTGAACGAGGCACCATTGCCTGGGAGATGTGGTGGTTTGAAGGCCAGCCCGCACAGCTTGTTGAATCGGTTTCCCAGGATTGGAACACCAAGATTAACGAAGCGAACAAATAAGGAGCATATATGAGCAGTATTATCGTAAACGGAAGCAGCCTGCCGAATATTCCGTGGGAAGACCGGCCGGCATCAAGCGATCCCCGCAAAGAACTGATGTGGCGGTATTCGGGCAACCCGATCATACCACGGAATTTAACGGTACATTCAAACAGTATTTTTAACAGCGCGGTTGTTCCGTTCAAGGGCGGGTTTGCCGGCGTGTTCCGCTGCGATGATACTGCGCGTAACATGAATATTCATGCGGGGCGCAGCAAAGACGGAATCAAATGGGAAATTGAAGACAACCCGATTCAGTTTATCAAGACCGATCCTGAATTGCCCGACTCTGAATACAAGTATGATCCCCGCGTTATTTTTATTGAAGACCGCTATTACATCGTCTGGTGCAACGGCTACCACGGCGCAAGCCTGGGCATGGGCTATACGTTTGATTTTGAAAAATTTTACCAGATGGAAAGTCCGATGATGGTCTACAACCGCAATGGCGCGCTCTTCCCCCGTAAAATCGGCAAGAACTACGCCATGTACAGCCGCCCCAGCGATTCGGGCCACACTCCGTTTGGCGACATTTTCTACTCGGAAAGCCCGGACCTGGTGTACTGGGGAAAGCACCGCCATGTGATGTCGCCTGCGGGCGGCTGGCAGAGCACCAAAATTGGCGCAGGGTCCTGCCCCATTGAAACGGCCGAAGGCTGGCTGCTGTTCTACCACGGCGTACTGACCAGCTGCAACGGCTTTGTGTACTCATTCAGCGCCGCCCTGCTCGATCTTGAGAAGCCCTGGAAGGTCATTGCCCGCGCCCATCCGTACATCATTAACCCGCGGGAAATGTACGAACTGGCCGGCGATGTGCCAAACGTCACCTTCCCCTGCGCGGCGCTGGTGGATGCGGACACCGGCAAGGTTGCGGTTTACTACGGCTGCGCCGATACGGTAACAGGGCTGGTCTTCGGCAAAATCGGCGAAATTGCCGATTGGGTCAAAGCGAATAAGATGTAGCCAAATAAGGAGCGCTCATACAGAGCACTAAGCGTTAAACTTGTTAACCATCATTGCCGGCTGATGAGTCGCGTCCAGAGTATCGCGCCACAGGCTGCTTTTCGGGTCTACTTTGCTGCGGTGGGTAATAACCAGCTTAATCGGCAAATGAACAAATTCATTGTTTACAAGCCCGATGATCAGCCTGGTTTTTCCTGCCATCGCAGCATGGACTGCCGCATTTCCAAGGCGCTCGCAATAAATTGAATCGTCGGGATTCGCCGGAGCGGAACGTATCGCATAACTGGGATCAATATACTTTAGGTTTATTTCAATATCTTTTTCTTCAAAGTGTTTTATGATCCTGTCGCGAATGTAAGTCCCAACATCCGCCATTTTAAGATTTCCGCCGGCATCTGTCTTTTTCTCTTTCACAAGCATGTCCTGCATTGCTCCTTCGGCAACAATAATTACTGCATGGTGGCGGTTTACAAGCCTTCGCTCCAGATGAGCCAAAAATCCGTTGTACCCTTCCAGGTTGAACGGCACTTCCGGAATTAAAACAAAATTTACCTCGTGGCTTGCAAGAGCTGTGCATGCTGCGATATAGCCGGAATCCCTGCCCATTACTTTTACAAGGCCGATACCGTTAATGGCAGATGCCGCTTCCATATGGGCTGCTGTTACTACTTCCACCGCTTTTTCTACGGCAGTGTTAAAACCAAAAGAACGATCTATTAAAACAAAATCATTATCAACAGTTTTTGGAATTCCAACCAAAGCGATTTTTAGCTTTCTTTTTTCAACTTCATCGGCAATATCAAGCGTGCCGCGCTGCGTGCCGTCGCCGCCAATTATAAATAACATATTCAGGTTAAGCCTTTCAATTGTATCTACAATCTTAATTACTTCCTTGCCGCCGCCTCTTGCGCTCCCCAAAAATGTGCCGCCAAGCTTGTGAATATTGTCTACAACATCAGGATCAAGCTGTTTCAGGCTAAACTGGGATTCCGGTAAAAAACCCTTGTAGCCGTAACGGATACCGGAAATCCTTTTGACTCCGTATCGATACCACAGACAGCGGACAATGGCCCTGATTACATCGTTTATTCCGGGGCATAAACCGCCGCAGCTTACAATTCCGGCATGAACATGAGCTGGCGTAAAATAGATAAGTTCTCTTGGGCCGGCACATTCCAGCACATTGCTTTTCTTAATCGGGTGCTGCGGGCCTGGAATTACATCCGTGCGCAGCCTTACAAACTGTTCATCGTTTACATAATTGGCAACATCCTCGCCTTGAACTGTAGACATTACAATCGGCGAGTTAATAGAAGGTTTGCCAAGTTCATCTATTGAAAAATCTAAATTATCATACATGAAAGAATCCCCCTTTAAATTTAAGTATATATCCAAAACAGCCCATTATCAACGCCAATAAAATACATTTAGGAATTGCCAGTTTATATTATAGATGATATACTCAATTTTGGAGGTTCAGATGGCTAATTTTACTCCGGGAAAAATAGGAAAATTAACTCCTCGAAAAACAGGTATAATTATACTGATAATAATTTTTATTATCCTTTTAAGTACCACCGTTTTTATTGTTGATCAAACTGAGCAGGCGGTAATTACCCGCTTTGGCAGGTTTATAGGTACAAGGGACCCTGGTCTTCATGCTAAATTGCCCTTCGGTATTGATCGTAACTATACGGTGAATGTTAGAACAGTACAGACTCAGGAATTTGGTTTCCGCACTATGAGGGGCGGGAGCTACCCGAATTACTCCAGTAAGTCAACCGAATCTGTCATGCTTACAGGCGATTTAAACATTGTCGATGTTGAATGGATTATTCAGTACCGTGTTGTCGATCCAAAAGCATGGATTTTTAACGTGAATGAACGTACCGAAACAATCCGGGATGTATCGCGTTCTGCAATTAACATGCTTGTAGGAGATCGCGCAATTATGGACATAATGGGAACAGAACGCAGCGCTATAGAAAACGAAGCTCTGATAATTATGAACGATACATTCAACAAATACGATCTTGGCATTAATGTAATAGCAGTAAAACTGCAGAATGTTACGCCTCCGGCCGGCGTGCAGGAAGCCTTTGAAGATGTAAACAAGGCCATGCAGGACCTGGAACGCCTTATCAACGAAGGGCAGCAATCCTACAACGAAGAGATTCCCAAAGCCAGGGGCGAAGCCGACCGCATGATTCAGATGGCGCAGGGTTACGCAACAGAGCGCGTAAACAGGGCAAGAGGCGATGTTGCCAGGTTTAATTCCGTATACAGTGAATACCGCCGTTCTCCCGAAGTTACAAAGCAGCGCCTTTATTATGAGATGATCGAAGAGGTATTCAAGAACGAGAAGGGTATGACGATTATCGACCGTAAACTGAATAATTTCCTGCCGATGATGAATATCGGCGGTGCAGTGCAATCACAGCAGAGCGCGGGAGGCAGATAATGAAAAAGATGTTTACTACCATAATTGTATCAATAATTATTTTTATTGGTATTTTAGTAGCTGGCCCTTTGTATGTAATAAATGAAGGGGAGCAGGCTGTAATCGTACGGCTGGGGGCTATTCCTGAAAACGGAATTATTACCAGTGCCGGTCTTCATGTAAAGATTCCTTTTATAGACGAAGTAGTTCGTTACCCAAAAAAGATTATGGCATGGGACGGCGAGGCAAGAATTGTGCCGACAGCGGAAAGGCAGTTTATATTTGTCGATGTTGTAGCCCGCTGGCGCATTGCCGATCCTATGAAATTCTACGAATCCATTAATACTGTAGGAGCGGCTTATTCAAAACTTGCCGAAATTATTGATTCCGAAGTACGCACTGTAGTAGCCGAAAACTATCTGCGGGAATCTGTGCGGAACTCCAATAAAATTATGGCGCGGGCTCCGGACATTGATACTTTGAACATGGACGAAGGAATTGATAACGAGGTTATCAGCACTTCGACGCAGAAAAGTTCAGAGTATGAGCCAATCACCCGCGGGCGGCGTGAACTTGCGGAATTGATTCTTTCCCGTTCAAAGCGCATGGTTCCAGAATACGGCATTGAGCTTATTGATGTGGTAACGCGGCAGATTAGTTATTCTCCCGAACTTACGCCAAGCGTTTATGCCCGTATGATAAGAGAGCGTAATCAAATAGCCATGTATTACCGGTCACAGGGTGAAGGGCGCAAAGCAGAATGGCTTGGCAAAATGGATAACGAAAAACGTTCCATACTGTCAGCCGCCTATGAGCAAGCCGAAGCAATCCGGGGAAAAGCAGATGCGGAAGCAGCAAGAATTTACGCCGATGCCTACGACAGAGACAGCGGGGCCAGAGCTTTCTTTGATTTCTGGAGAGCAGTAGAATCTTACCGCCAAACCATGCCGAAATTTGAGAAGACGCTTACAACAGATATGGACTATTTCCGTTATCTTTATTCACCGAGGTAATGAATGAGAAAAATAAATATTTCCGAAGCAGAAGGGAATCTGGCTCTTTGTTTTGATACATCTCTGGATGCCAGATCATTTGCGCGTACAAAACTTGCCCAGTGCATTACAGATCCTGGCTTTATTGTTTTTCCAGACGGGGCAAGTAAAATATGGAAAGCATCCGGCGTAATGGAAGAAGGGAACACCATGAAAATTTATGGGCCGGTGTTCACAGGTGAAAGGCTGGATGCGCTCATGGATTCTTCTGAGTCAAATGCAAGGGACAAGGCTCTTCAGGCAATAATTATCTGGATTCGGGCAAAACTTGCATTAGGTGAAGTTCTTTCTTCTAATAATCCCGGCGCTGCGTTTATAGCCGGTTTCGAAGAAACAGAAACCGAAAATCCAAAAGGCAGTATTTTCTTCGCGCCTGAAACTGTTTCAGAACGCTGCTTGTTTGCCGAAGGATTGTCAATAAACCGTTTTAACTGCCCGGATTTACAGCGGATGGAAGCCGCCGCCTATTGCGCCGGAACGCTGCTTTACGAAGTTATGACCGGAGCCAGATTATTTACCGTTTCGGATCACATTCATCAGGATATGAGAGAAGGCAATTATGTGCCTGCCAGCCTTATCAATCCCGGGCTGGATGAAAAAATTATAGAGCTTATCGAAACCGCGCTTTCTCTGCCCATATCAAAGAAAAAAACAACTGAAAGCGGAACTGCCATTCTTAACAATATCCTGAACAGTCTGACAGCCAAAGGGGAAGAAGCGCTTGTTTCTTCGTTTGCCCGGTCATTAACAGAAGAAGAAGTTGCCCGCTGCGCAAAAGAAAAAGGCCGCTATATGAAAAAGAAAAACGTATCTTTAAAAGCTAACCGTTTTTTATTGCGCAACAAGCCTGTTTTAATAGGAGTTTTGGCAGGTTTGGTTTTTATAACTTTTGTGACTGTAAGTATGATAAAAAGCCGCACAGGCCAACCCACTACAGCAGGATTAAGTTCGCAAAATGTGATTGTTTCCTATTATGAGGCTCTTAGCTCTCTGAATCATACTTTTATGGAAGAATGTATACTTGGAGCAGATAAAAGCGATGTTGACATGGTAATAAATTATTTTGTGGTAAATAAGGTAAAGCAGGCTCACGAAAGGGATTTCCAGGCTTCAATTATTCCTGCAAGAGTATGGAAAGACAATGGCGGGGAACTCCCTGCTCCCAATGTTTTTGGGGTTACTGATTTATCTGTTGAGCATATGTCCGGCAGTGAAAGAGACATATCCATAAGTTACCGCATAAATTACACATTATGGTTTCCAATTGAACCATTCTCTTCTGTACGCAGCGATCAAATGACTCTGACAAAAAAACGCGGAAACTGGAGAATTACCACTATCAGGCGTACAATACTGGAAGAATAAACTTGTTCGGCAACTTCGAGCCTTAGGTTCGGATTAGTTACCGGACAAGTCTACTGCGAGGTTTACTTGAACGATAAGGCATTCTTTTTTCAGGGTGACATGCTGCTTCTGCCGTCAGATGCAGGCGATGCGGAAATGGACAAAGAACTTTCTCTGAACATGGTAAAAGAATTTGCCGAATTTGAGCCGGGCTTGAATAATTGCGAATGTTCTGGCGGCGGTTCCCTTCCTGACATATTTGAAGCCCCTGCACTGGAAATTCCCTGCGCAGGGGAGTCAAAGCCCAACGCCGCAGTATGCGGAGTATACATACCTTCAAATATGACGCTCCCCAAAAATTGGAGGGCTGTTCCTGTCCGCCAGGCTATCTCTGTATTGAACAGTAATCTTGCTGACGGCAGAGGCAGCCTTGGCAGGATGCTCCGTGCTTTCCACATTGCAAAGTGGCGGCAGGATTCTCGCTTTTGCGGAAGCTGCGGCGCAGGAAACGCTGATGTTCCCGGAGCAGCCGAACGCAAATGCCCTGTCTGCGGAAGAAACGAATTTCCCAGAATTTCTCCGGCAATTATTGTTATTATAACCGACAGCAATAACAGAATTCTTCTTGCGCATAACAAAAAATTTAAAACAGGCGTGTATAGCCATATTTCCGGCTTCAACGATGCCGGTGAAAGCCTGGAATCGACAGTATCACGCGAAATATGCGAAGAAGTAGGCATTAAAGTCCGTGATATTGTGTATATAAAATCCCAGCCGTGGCCGTTTCCAAACTCGCTGATGCTTGGATTTAAAGCCGTATATGCATCTGGAACAATCCGCTGCGACGGTGTCGAAATAGAAGATGCCAAATGGTTTACAAAAGATAATTTACCCGCGCTGCCCGCGCCCGGTACCATATCCTGTTATCTCATAGACCGCTGGCTTGACGGAACGCTTTAAAATTCGTATTTTTGAAATTATGAACAAAATAAACCATCTTGAAATGCTGCCATTGAGCAGCATACAAAAATACTCAAAGGGCCAGCCAAACGACGGCATTCCCTTTACCGGTTATCCAAGAGCGCATCCCTCAGAAAAAAACAAACTTATCCTTGTGCATGATCCGCTTGGACCCGAACCCACAGTTATGGAATTCAAGCTAGAAGATGTTCTTTTTATCGAAGAAATACCGTCCGCTGTAACCGAAGACGGGGAGGGCGTTCCAATGGTAAAACTCTGGATTAAAAAAGGCTCTGTCGGCATGATTATTGAACCTTTCGAAGTTGATGAGACAGTGCAGCTTGTAGACAAGGTTCGGGAAATCAGGGAACGCATTTTAAGTGAACGCATTCTGCAGAATCAGCCGCAGGCATAAACGTGAGTGAAATTCCTGACTTTTCGCAAATTATTCGTTCTCCGCTTTTTATTTACGGGGCGGAAAAGCAAAGTGTCTGCTGCAATCTTTGCCCTGGGAATTGTTTAATAAAAAGCGGAAGTTTCGGAGCTTGCGGCGTTAGGGGCAACAAAAGCGGCACGGCAATAATTCCGTTTTACGGATTTATAACTGCTCTTGCCATGGACCCAATAGAAAAAAAACCTTTGTATCATTTCCGGCCAGCTTCGCAAATTCTTTCCCTTGGTTTTTCCGGCTGTAATTTACACTGCCCCTTCTGCCAGAATTGGCGCATTTCCCAGAGCAAGAATGTTTCCGGCACTCACGGCAGATGGATGAAAAGCGGCGAAATAGTTTCCTCGGCTCTTGGAAACGATGCTTCTTCCATTGCATATACATATTCCGAACCTCTTGTCCATGCAGAATATCTTCTTGACTGCATGGCGCTTGCGCACAAACATGGCATTGCCAATGTTCTTGTTACCAATGGCTGCGTAAATTCAGAAGCTGCCGCAGAAATCTTAAAAAATACCGATGCTGCAAATATAGACCTTAAATCTTTTTCTGCCGAAACATATTCAAATGTTCTTGGCGGCAATCTGGAAACCGTTCTTGAATTTATTGAACTTGCGTGTAAAATGGGGGTTCATGTTGAAATTACAACCCTTGTTGTGCCGGACCTAAACGACTCAGAAGAGGAACTTTCCGCTGCCGCAGATTTTATCGCTTCTCTGGACTTTGCCGGTTCGCCGCCTCCCTGGCATTTATCTGCCTACCGCCCGGAGTACCACTGGAATGCGCCGCCAACGGATGCAAAGTTTCTTTTACATATTGCCAAAGAAGCGCGAAAAAAACTGCCGTTTGTATACACAGGCAATATTGCCATTGGTAACGATAACGCTGGCATAAATGACACTTGCTGTTCAAACTGCGGGGCTGTTCTGATAAAGCGGCAGGGCTACTCGGTAGAGTTATGCGCAATTCCATCCGCCGAAGAAAAAATGTACAAGTGCGCAAAATGCGGAACATGCAGCAATATACATTGTTAAAATATTACAGGCGTACCGCCGCTGCCCGGTAATTTTACCGGGTAATAACAAATGAAAGTACCGCTATAATAACAATCAGGATTAAAATAGAAAAAAAGTACACCCATGAACGCGGAGGCTCTGCCGCTTTGGGGCTGTGCGCTGTTTTTGCCGGAGTGCGGCTGTTCCCTGGCGGAGCTGAATAGCCGCATGACGGGCAGCCGCGGGAGAAAAGTTTTTCTTCGCCGGAAAAACCGCACGATGGGCAGCGGACAGACGAAAAAAACCGCCCGCAATGCGGGCAGGCTTTAATATTTTTACTAACTTCGCAGCCGCAATTATCGCAGAAAAAAAGCGGTTTCTTTTTCAATGGTTCCTCTTTTTTAAACCGGCAATATGCAGCGTACTGTTAGTTTTAAGCCGACCTGGAATCGCTTTTAACATTGGATGAGCTGTCGGAACTATGCTTTGCAGAACCGGTTTCACCGGCTGCCGGGCATGAAGCCGCATTGCCTTTGCATCCTGCGCCGGTTCCCGTGTCGCTTCCGGTGCTGGTTCCGGTACGTGTGTCTGTTTGTTCTTTCTTACCTGCCTGGGTTCCTGAAGTTTTGCCCTTGCTTTTATCGGTAACATAAAAACCTGACCCCTTAAAAATAACACCGGTTCCGCCAAAAATAAGACGGCGCACTTCCTTTCCGCATTCAGGGCAGTCTTTCAGCGGCGAATCGCTCATTGTTTGAAAAGCCTCAAAACGATGCGTGCAGCTTTTACATTCATATTCATAAGTAGGCATAACCAGGTTCCTTCTGTAACAAGTTCTTTCTGTGGACAAGATACCAAAATATACCAATGGGGTCAAGCATCACGGCAGGGCAGGCGAGTGCACGTGGGCTTGTACTATATTAATACAATGCCTTTACTTTTTCCGGCTCAAGCTGGGTGACAGAAACAATAGCCTCAAATGTAAAGCCCATATCAATCATATTTTTAGCAATGGCTAATGCTTTATGTTCTTCACCTTCAACTCTGCCTTCAGCTTTGCCTTCAACCCTGCCCTCGGCTTTCCATTTGTCTAACCAGCCGACATCTTTAAATACTTGTTCAAGTGTTAATGTGCTACTCATGCTTACCGCCTCCCTTAACGCTTCAGAATTTGCCTGCGCTATTACATTCAAATAAGCCATAAGCCGTGATACCTTGCCTTGCTTATGCGCTTCCACCGTTATTTTATTTACTCTGAACGA
>Ga0123356_10001207_pt1 | contig 28683 bp, 22 predicted proteins | sample TergutEmb28metaG_2_FD_92546 | JGI IMG/M metagenome (GOLD analysis project Ga0123356, IMG submission 92546) | Embiratermes neotenicus P3 segment gut microbial communities from Petit-Saut dam, French Guiana - Emb289 P3 | ecosystem: Host-associated > Arthropoda: Insects > Digestive system > Gut ...
GTTTGAGACTCTTGAGGACGCGCGCAAGTTTTGTGTAGACTATGGCGTTGACCCTTATAAGATGACAGAAGAGATTCAGCCGATCAGCTTTGAGAACGCCCGCTGGGCTTATGTTCTCGGCGCAATGATCGCAATCAAAGAAGGCAAGACAAAGGCAAGTGAAGCGGCCAAGGCGATTGGCGAAGGGTTGCAGGCGTTTTGCATTCCCGGATCTGTTGCTGATGACCGTAAAGTTGGTATCGGCCACGGTAATCTCGCGTCTATGCTTTTGCTCAATGAGACAAAGTGCTTCGCGTTCTTGGCCGGACACGAGTCGTTTGCTGCTGCTGAGGGCGCTATTGGTCTTGCGCGCAGCGCTAACAAGGCACGCAAAGATCCCTTGCGCGTTATTCTGAATGGTCTTGGTAAAGACGCCGCGCAGATTATTTCACGTATCAACGGGTTTACTTATGTGGAGACAAAGTTTGACTATGTCACCGGTAAGATAAGCGTTGTCAAAGAGACAAAATACTCTGACGGTGAAAAAGCGGCGGTTAAGGTTTATGGTGTGGACGACGTCCGTGAGGGCGTTGCTGTTTTCCACCTTGAGGGTGTTGATGTATCTATCACCGGTAACTCAACAAACCCAACACGCTTCCAACATCCTGTTGCGGGTACGTATAAAAAAGAGTGTTCCGAACAGGGGAAGAAGTATTTCTCAGTCGCTTCCGGCGGCGGTACAGGCCGTACTCTCCACCCGGACAACATGGGCGCGGGTCCTGCCTCTTACGGCATGACCGACACAATGGGCCGCATGCACTCAGACGCTCAGTTCGCGGGTTCTTCATCTGTTCCTGCGCACGTTGAGATGATGGGTTTTATTGGGATGGGCAATAACCCGATGGTTGGTGCGTCTGTGGCGATTGCGGTTGCAATCGAACAGGCAAAAAAGTAGATACGCAACGCATTGCGTATCTACATGATTGTAGGGGGGCGGCCTTCACGGCTGCCCCTTTCTAACATCACCGTATTTTCCTAACCCCAATAACATTAGGCAGCGGCGGCGCGCTCATAGATTTCCCGCCTGACGAAAAATCACCAATAAACATCATAGTATCTGACGGCGCGGCAATGTAAAGCTGCGATGGAGAACCGCCTTCCATGTACATTGCGCGGTCTATATTTATTGGCAGTTCTCTTAGGATATTTACAAATTCGTGAACAGAATGGGGCGCTGTTGATTGTATGAACAATAAATTATTCTGTTTGTCCATACCAACCGCCGTTATGCTCCAACGTTTTCCGTTTTCCTGCCATACGTTTTTACCGCCGCAGGAGAGCATGCGTATAGACTGCACCATTGATCCGTAATTGGGGCGGATACTTTCAAAATCATCACATTGTCTATCTACCAAACGTACAGGCGCTATATTTTTTTTAAGCGGTTCAAAAACGAGAATCGTATTGTCTTTTGAGATTCTTGGATTATTGACATGCTGAGATGTTCTCATGAGAGAGACGCTGCTTTTGTAGTCGGTCTGATACATCGCCGCGTTTATAACGGCGCTCATTCCCTCTTTTTGTCCCCACTCCTGTACTGTGTGAGAGCTTCCCTGATTGGGATGACTGGCATTTAGAAGACGCAGCTCATAGAGTTTTGGGTCTATGCGTAATACGCGGATTTGGGCGCTGTCATTTTTGCTGTAGAGCGGTGAATGAAAAGTACCGAGTGTAAAACCCTTATCAAGCTCGCGCCACTGCGCCTGTGTGTTTGCGCTTATCAGTAAGATGAGAGTGCAGAGTGTCAGCGTTATTTTTGTTTTTACCATGCTGTACCGTTGCCTGATTCCGCATTATTCTATAAATATTTAACAGATACTTCATAAACAGATTATATGCGACGCAATAAAATTACATTATGGTATAGTTGGTTTTGAAAAATTAATTTATTCTATATTATTCACCCCGCGTTGGCTTTAAGTATCTTATATAGCTGTCTTATATGCGGTAAATAGCTCTTAGAGACACTAAAGAGCTGTTATCTGCGTAATTGAGAGATGTATATGCCGGAATCACAAGATAAAAAAAACGGTAAAAATGAGACGTCAAGGCGCGACAGACTTATAAGTCAGGGTGTTCCGCTGCTTGTTTGCGCGGTTATTATAGCGTTTGTTCTTGTTAATGAAATGCGGCATTCTTTCGTATCACACAGGGAGCCGGTTCCAACTAAGGAGCCGCCCGCGCCAACTGAAGAGCCGCAGGATGAGGGTGAAAGTAAAGGCGATAGTGACGGCGATGGTAATGGTGAAAATAGCGGTGAAAGTAACTCCAACGGTAACAACGGCAGTAACACTGTCGGACAGATAAAAAAAGGTGTAGAGGCGGTTAAAAACCTTTTAACGGAATTGTTACAATCTCCCGGCAGAGAGACAAGTGCCGACATGATAGATTCTGCCGCTGTCAGAGAATTTATTGAGGCGCATCTTTCGGACAATGAGGATAGTGAAAACGCTCCGCAGACGCCGCAGGATGTACTTTGGGGTTCTGTAGTTCTTTCTAATATAAAATGCAAGCTTGCCGACCGTCCTGATTTAAATATTAATCTTTCGGTAGAACTGTTTTATAACAGTAGAGCTTTAAGCGGGGAAGTCTCACAAAAGCAGGTGATTTTGGGGAAAGTGGCACAACAGACAGTGAGCGGTATTGAGTTCGGCGCTGTTCAGAATACCATGCTCAGGGCGCGGCTTCTGAACGCTTTTAATAACGTGCTTGAAACAGGACAGCTTTGGAAAGTTGACATTAAAAATTTTGTTATAGAATAAAGGATGAAGATACTATGGGCTTTATGCAAATCGTTAAAAAAATTGTCGGATCAAAGCAGGAGAGAGATGTAAAAAAGCTGCTGCCTGTTTTAGCGCGTGTGAATGGTTTTCGGGAATCGATACATACGTTAAGCGATGATGAGCTTAAAGGTAAGACGCCGGAGTTTCGTGAAAGGCTCGCTAACGGCGAGACGCTTGATGATCTTCTCCCTGAGGCTTTTGCAGTCGTGCGTGAAGCTACTCACCGTGTGCTTGGCGAACGCAAAACTGTGACCGATCCTGTTACCGGTAAAGAGATTCCATTTATGGCTCACTTTGACGTGCAGGTAATGGGCGCTATAGTTTTGCATGAAGGTAAGATCTCCGAGATGAAAACCGGAGAGGGTAAAACTCAGGTTGCCGCTATGGCCGCCTACCTTAACGCGCTTAGCGGCAAGGGTGTGCATGTTATAACTGTGAATGATTATCTTGCCCGGCGCGACAGCGAGTGGATGGGTAAAATATTTAACTTTTTGGGATTGACTGTCGGGTGTCTTGATCTCACAGAACCGCACAGCCCGGAGCGTCAGGCCGCTTATTCAAGCGATATCACCTATGGTACCAATAACGAATTTGGATTTGATTATCTGCGTGACAATATGTCAAACTCGCCTGAGATGTGCGTACTCAGAGAGCTTAACTTTGCGATAGTTGACGAAGTTGACAATATCCTCATTGACGAAGCAAGAACCCCTCTTATTATCTCAGGGCCTGTTACAAAATCCAATCGTGAATATGAGGAGCTCAAGCCAAGAGTTTCCAAATTGGAATACGCTCAAAACTCTTTGGTTAATAAAGTTATTATGGAAGCGGAAGAGCTTCTGAAACAGGAAGGCAAGGAGTTTGAAGCAGGGTTTAAACTGATGGTAGTACAGCGCGGCGCTCCGAAAAATAAACGTTTGCTTAAGCTGCTTAAGGAACAGGGCGCGGCCAGATATATGAAGATGGTTGAAACGGAGTATCTGCGTGAGAAAAAGCTCTATGAAATTGATGAAGAGCTATACTTTGTTATTGACGAATCGGGACACAGCGCCGATCTTACCGAAAAGGGAAGAATGCTTGTAGGCGGAAATAATCCTGAGTATTTTGTGGTGCCTGATTTGGCGGAGACTTTGGGAAAGATTGACAAAAACGATGAGCTTGACATTGCCGCGAAAGCGGAAGCGAAAGAGACCGCTCATAGAGAATACGCTGAGGTCTCTGAAAGGATTCACAGCATAAGTCAACTATTGCGCGCGTACTCCCTGTTTGAAAAAGATGTGAATTATGTTGTGCAGGACGGTCAGATCCTTATTGTTGACGAGTTTACAGGCCGTATTCTTCACGGACGCCGCTACAGCGACGGGCTGCATCAGGCGCTTGAGGCTAAAGAGGGGGTTAAAGTCGCCGGTGAAAACCAGACGCTTGCTACAATTACATTTCAGAACTTTTTCAAGATGTATAATAAACTCGCGGGTATGACCGGTACCGCCGTAACGGAAGCCGCTGAATTTAATGATATATATAAACTTGACGTTGTGACTATCCCCACTAACCGCGGGCTTTCGAGAGAAGATTTTGATGATGAGATTTATAAGACTCACCGTGAAAAGTACAACGCGATAGTGGCTGACATAAAAGAACAGAATGAAAAGGGGCGCCCCTGCCTTGTGGGTACAACGTCTATCGAAAAATCGGAACTTCTCAGCAAGCTTCTGCTGCGGGCAGGGATTCAGCACGAGGTTCTTAACGCGAAGCAGCACGCCAAAGAAGCGACCATTGTCGCGCAGGCAGGCCGCATTGGCGCTGTAACAATCGCGACTAACATGGCGGGACGCGGAACCGACATTGTGCTTGGCGGTAATTTTGAGATTATGGTGAATAACGAGCTCGCTAAAGAGAGCATTGCCTCAGACTCTATCACGCTTGAGGAAAAGCGGAAAAAATACGCGAAACTGTACGAAAAGACTCGTGAAGAACAGAATAAGGTGAAAAGTCTTGGCGGTCTTCATATAATAGGAACGGAGCGCCACGAGAGCCGCCGTATAGACAACCAGCTGCGCGGACGCGCCGGGCGTCAAGGTGATCCCGGATCATCTAAATTCTTCTTATCGATAGACGACGATCTCATGCGAATATTCGGCGCCGGACGCATAAGGTCTATGATGGACAGGCTTGGAACTCCTGAAGGCGAAGCTATAAGCCACCCCTGGGTGTCAAGCTCAATCGCCGGAGCACAGAAGAGAGTTGAGGGGCGCAACTTTGACATTCGTAAACATTTAAAAGAGTACGACGACGTTATGAACCTGCAGCGCCGTGAAATTTACGGACTGCGTCAGCGTATACTGCGCGGTGAGAATCTTAAAAACGAAATTCTTGACCAGATAGCAAGCGCTCTTGAGGGGATAATCGAAAAATACCTCCCAGACCGCGCGTGGACTGAGGGTTGGAATCTTAACGGAGTCTATGAAGAGGTACAGACCGTACTTGGGGTAGTTTACCGGATACCTGACGATCAGGTTACATCAAAGAAGCAGGATGAGGTTTTTGATGAGATCTGGAAACTTACAAAAGAGAGATACGAACAGAAAGAGGTGCGTTTTGGCTCCGACGCCATGCGGCAGTTTGAACGCAGCGTTTTTCTGATGGTAATTGACAACTTGTGGAAAGATCACCTCTTTGAGATGGATCACCTTAAGGGCGGCGTGCAGTTTAGGGCTTTTGGTCAAAAGAATCCGCTGTTTGAGTATCAGCGCGAGGGGTTAAAGATGTTTGGCGAGCTTCGCGCCGCTATGGCAAAAGAGATATCCGCTTGCCTTTTCAGATTAGAACGCGCTAAACAAACTCAGCAAAGTATGCCTTTTAGCGGCAGCCGAACTATTCACGAATCTGCGGAAAGTTTTGGGACCGGAACGATGGGCGAGGGAGGCGCTGCGCCTGCTTCACGTCAAAGAATACCGGGCGGAATGACAACGACAACGAACCGCGGCGGCGGCGACGGTCAGCCTGTATCGCGTCAGCCGGTACGCGTTGCGCCGACTGCCGGCAGAAATGACCCGTGTCCATGCGGAAGCGGCAAAAAGTATAAAAAATGTCACGGCGCGGGTTTGTAGTGATAGAACAGAAGCGAGGTTTTTTCTTTACATTTGAAGGTATTGACGGCTGCGGTAAGAGTACTCAGCTTGAGCGGGCGGCGCATGCCCTTAAGGAGAAAGGTTTTAACTGCGTTGTAACAAGAGAGCCTGGCGGTACGTCTATCAGTACTAAAATCCGTGAACTTCTTCTCTCGCCTGACAATAAAGAGATGCGTATCCAAACGGAGTGTCTGCTTTACATGGCGGCACGCGCTCAGCACATACGTGAAGTGATAGCCCCCGCGGTAAAGAGAGGCGATATTGTTCTGTGCGACCGTTTTGAGCAGGCAACCTTCGCGTATCAGGGATACGGCAGGGGGCTTAATATAGAGTTTCTGCGTGAAATTAACAAATTCGCCGCAGAGGGGCTTACGCCGGACATAACATTTATTTTTGATATCCCAGTCTCACTCTCCCAAACCCGCCTAAACAGTATTGGAAAAGGGCGCGACAGGCTTGAGAGTGAAGGAACGGAGTTTTTTGAGAAGGTAAGGCAAGGATATTTGAACGCGGCAGCGGCAGATTCTGAAAAAATAATATTGCTTGACGGTTCCAAAACAGTGAGGGAGTTATCAGAAGAAGTTTTGGATATTTTGTACAAATTTATATATTAACAATATAATGATTACATGTCAACAGATAAAAATAATATTGATAATTTTGCCCCCGCATGGCTTGACGCTCAATTAGAAACTATTGGGCGCGGCGCTGATAAAGTTATTCCTTTACTTCAGGCTATACAGAAACAATACAACTATCTGCCGGAATCCGCGCTTGTTTATCTTTGTGAAAATTCAGAAATTACCCCCGCGGATGTAACCGGCGTTTCAACTTTCTACTCTCAATTCCGCCACACTCCTGCCGGCCGGTACAGTATAAATGTTTGCGTGGGCACAGCTTGTCACATTAAGGGCGCAGAGTTAGTCTATGATGGATTTTTGCGTCATTTGGGCTGCGCTCCAGGTGAGGATACCGATTCGCAAAAGATGTTCACTGTAAATAAAGCGTCCTGTCTTGGCTGCTGCGCGCTTGCTCCCGCTGTGCAGATAGATGATACCATTTATGGCCATGTTACCGCTTCCGGCGTGGGCGGGATCATCAATAATTTTCTTGAGCGTCAAAAAAACAGTATTGGCGATAAGAATATTACCGTTGATAAAAAACAATCTCACGCCAACGAAGTAAGAGTATGTCTCGGTTCATGCTGCGGCGCTTCCGGGACGTTAAACATACAATTTGCGCTGCGTAAAGTTATTGCGCGTTATGATCTGCCTGTAAGTGTAAAAACTGTTGGCTGCGTGGGTATGTGTCACCGTACGCCGCTTATTGAGATTATCGCTGACGGCGTTTCGTACTATTATTCAAAAATCACAGTTGACGACGTTTCCTGCATTATGCTGAAACATTTCCGTCCGTCATCAATCATAAAAAAGGCGGTTTCGTGGATTGACACAAAGGCAGAGTCGCTGCTTTTATCTGAGTCAACTAAAATATCGGCAAACCGTTTTCACATCTGTAAAAATGAGAAAGCTGTTGATAATTTTTTTAACAAACAAAAGCGCATAGTTACAGAACATTCCGGTTCGCTTACTCCGCTTGATATTGACGAGTACATAAGCGGCGGCGGATTTTCCGCGTTAAAGAAAGTTTTGGCTGAGCTTAATAGTAATGATATAGTTAATATCCTTTGTGAAAGCGGTTTGCGCGGGCGCGGCGGGGCAGGATTTTCGACCGGAGAAAAATGGAAAGCCGTCCTTAAAAGCAGCAGCGGTTTGGACAAAAAAGACGTCTGTCTGATATGCAACGGCGACGAGGGTGATCCAGGCGCGTTTATGGATCGTATGCTTTTAGAGTCTTTTCCGTATAGAATTATTGAAGGAATGCTTATTGCCGCTTACGCCGCGGGCGCGCGTGAAGGGATATTTTACATAAGGGCTGAATACCCGCTTGCTATAAAAACTATACGCGGGGCTATTGATGTTTGCGAAAAGAAAAATATTATTGGTGATAATATCTTCGGTTCAAATTTTTCAATAAAACTCTCTATAATAGAGGGCGCGGGGGCGTTTGTTTGCGGGGAAGAGACCGGACTTATAAAGTCGATAGAGGGAAAACGCGGGATGCCAACGCCAAAGCCCCCTTTTCCCGCGCAGAGCGGTTTATGGGGAAAACCGACGCTTATTAACAACTGCGAAACTTTCGCGTGCGTACCGTGGATTATCAGTAATGGAGCCAAGAAATTTCGGGCTATTGGAACAGAGAAAAGTCCCGGCACAAAAGTATTCGCTCTCGCCGGAAAAATAGCTCACGGCGGACTTATAGAAACTCCAATGGGAATTACCATAAAAGAAATTGTAGAACACATTGGAGGAGGAACAGCAAACGGGAGAAAATTTAAAGCGATACAGGTTGGAGGCCCTTCGGGCGGCTGTATACCGGCACAGCTGAGCGATATTCCTATTGATTATGAAGAATTATCGAAAGTCGGCGCGATGATGGGTTCCGGCGGACTTGTAGTGCTTGACGACCGCGACTGCATGGTAGACATCGCAAAATATTTTTTGACATTCACGCAAGATCAATCCTGCGGGCGCTGTACATTTTGCCGCGTGGGAACTAAAAGGATGCTTGATATATTGGAAAAAATCTGCGCCGGCATTGGAACTCATAAAGACTTGGAACTGCTTGAGGAACTCGCAATATCCGTAAAAAACGCAAGCCTGTGCGGTTTAGGTAAAAGCGCTCCTAATCCGGTTCTTACCACACTCAAATATTTCAGAAGTGAATACGAAGCGCATATAAACGGCGAGTGCCCCGCGGGTAAATGTAAAGAGCTGATCTCTTATCAAATAACAGATAAATGCACTGCCGGATGTACGATCTGTTCTCAAAACTGTCCGGCAAGCGCAATCCCGTTTGTCCCGTACAGCCGGCCGTTAGTTGACGATGCTTTGTGTACCCGCTGTAACGTGTGCGCTGAAGTTTGTCCTGTAGACGCGATTGCGGTATTGAAGCGCCGGCAAAATCTTACCGCCGCGCCGCCTTCTGACTGCACAAACGCGCGGGGAGGTTAATGTATCATCATGATAAAAATAACTATAGATGGTAAAGTCATTGAAGTAAATGAAGGCGCTACAATATTAGACGCCGCGCGTCAAGCGGGTATTGATATTCCGACACTGTGTTACTGCGAAAAAATTACGCCGTGCGTATCCTGCTTTGTTTGTGTTGTAAAGATAAGCGGACAGGAAAAATTTCTACCCGCGTGCGCGGCAAAAGTACATGACGGTATGGTTATCATCAATGATTCAGACGAAGTAAGAGACTGCCGCCGTAAAGCGCTCGCGCTTATGCTCAGCGAACACGCTGCTCTGCCCAACGGCCTCAAATGCAAGTGCGCCTCAAAAATAAAGTGCCGTCTCAGAACATACGCTCAAGAATACGGCGCCGACCATACACGTTACGCTATCGGTCAACGCAAAGAAGAAACCCGTAAAATATACGACAGCGGATTAGTCCACGAGCCGGGCAAGTGTATTACATGCGGCAAATGCGTTGCTATTACAAAGGAGAAGAGAGTGAAACCCGGTTTATCATTTAACGGCAGAGGGGCAAACGTATACATATCGGCTCCATTTGGAGTTCCTATCGACGAGGCTATGGGCGAAGCTCTCAAGGAGTGTGCGGAAGAGTGTCCGACGGGAGCGTTGTGGATGCGTAAACTTTAATCTATAGAGTGCCGCAGCATTTTAAGCTCAATCCAGTTTTTGACGATAATATGCTCATTTTCGCGTATTACGCAATCAATCTTTTTTTTTCACCGTTCTCTTTGCGGGCACGGGACTCCTTTTGCTGCTTATCAAAAAGATAGTCTATATAATCTAAAACCTTCTCCTGATTTACAGGCGTTAAATTATCAAAAGTACGGAATGTAATATCGCGCATCCTGTCTGCCGCGGCGCTTGTAAATATCTCTCCGTTACCGGTTTTAAGCCACTGTTCCGAAATGCCGTGCGTCACACAAATCAGCTTAATTATACGCTCCTGAACTTTTCTTTCGCCAAGCTCAATTTTTGCTATGTAACCAACAGCTACAGATATACTCCGGTCAAATTTCGCCTGAGATAAATTGAGTATCTCCCGTACTTGTCTGATTCGCCCGTTAATTGACATAAGCTAATACTTTCCTAATTATCATTGGTATATGATTAATTAAGATTAATATAGTAAAATATTGTCTTATGAAGTATTTTTCTTGAAAAGTTGCCTATGGGATTATATAATATTGCCATAGGGCGTAATACGGCTTTGGAGGAATCATAATGACCCACGCGGAAAAAATCAAAAGACGAGACGACGGTTTTCATAAGCTTAATGATGAAAACAAAGAAGCGGTAATGAATTTTACTCTCGATTTGTTAATTGAACAGAACGGAACAAATCAGGAACCGCAAAAGATGACGCGGGAGGAAAACAGGGGATGAGCCTTCCAAATGCTTGAACTGAAAAATATTCACAAATCATTTGGCGACGTTCGCGTTCTCAACGGAACCAATCTCCGTTTGGAGAAAGGGCTTATATACACGCTTAAAGGCGGCAACGGCTCCGGCAAAACGACTCTAATCAATATCATTTCAGGCTTTCTGAAACCTGATGAGGGCAGCGTTGAACTTGGCGGGAAAAAAGTTATCAGCTTCTTACCCTATCGTGTAAACCGGCTTGGTATCGGGCGAACATTTCAAGACTTGCGCCTTGCCTCGCAAATGAGCGTTTATGAAAATATTTTAATGGCGCTTGAGAAAAAGAGATTTGCCTTCCCAAACGAAGATTTACGCAAACGCGCTGATGAAATTTTGAAAATAGTCTCCCTGTCAGAAAAACGAAATGAACTCGCAGGCGAAATCTCCTACGGTCAGCAAAAACTGCTAACCATAGGCTGCTGCATAGCAAACAACGCCGAACTGCTTCTCATTGACGAACCTGTCGCCGGTATTGATAAAGATAACCGGGTGAAGATTATTGAGTTAGTAAAACAGTTAAAACAGGACGGAAAAACCATCCTGCAAATAGAACATCATCCCGATTATATCAAAGAAACAAGCGATTATGTTTTACAGATGGAGAAAGGCGTTCTATGCTGAAAGTAGAACACATAACCGCCGGATACGGCAAAAAGCAGGTATTGACAGACGTCTCGTTTGAAGTGAAGAGAGGTGAGGTAGTTTTGCTTAACGGCGGTAATGGTTCCGGTAAAAGTACCGTGTTGAAAACTATTTATGGATTGTTAAAGCCGTGGCTTCGACAAGCTCAGCCACTACGACAAGCTCAGCCACCCCGTTGCCTGAGCCTGTCGAAGGCAACACGGCCAGTGAGCGAAGTCGACGCGGAAAGTAAAATTACTTTTGAAGGAAAAAACATAACCGGTTCGCCTGTCTCTACAATGATAAAGCAGGGCATTGTTTACATGCTTCAAAAAAAGAACGTGTTTGAAGATTTTACGGTTGAGGAAAATTTGATGACTTCTGCGGGAATTTATCCGAAAGCTGAAGCGGGAGAGAGGGTAGATAAAGTATTGGGGATATTGCCTAAGCTCAAAGATATGCGAAAAAGAACGCCCTTTAAAATGAGCGGCGGCGAGCGTCAGTTATTGGCCTTTGGGAACGTGCTTGTTCATTCGCCCAAACTTGTGCTGCTTGATGAACCGCTTGCCGGAGTGGATGCGGAAAATTCGGAGGTTTTGGTGGAGTGCGTTAAGAATTTGAAAAATGAGGGTGTGACGTTTTTGGTTGTTGAGCATAAGAGGCAGTTGTTGGAGGGGGTTGTGAGTGGGGAGGTTGGGTTGGAATTGGGGATGATAAAAAATTAAAATAATAAATCTTGTAACAAATTAGAGAAAGGATGGTTAATATGTTAAAGAAAAAATCTGTAATGATTGTAATGATTGCGATAGTTGCAATCGGAGCCCTTATCTTATTCAAACAGCCAGAAGATACCAATCAAAATGTCATTAAAATCGGAGTCGTTTTACCTTTAACAGGTAATGTAGCATCGTATGGTAATGATGCCAAAGATGGTATTGATTTAGCTGTTGATTTAATTAACAATAAACAAACAAAGCATAAATTTATAGTAGAATATCACGATAGCAAAGGAGAAGCCCAAACAGCAGTAACGGTTTTAAACCATCTTTTATCAATTTCCAAGCCAAATGCAGTTATCGGCGAAATCACAAGTTCTGCGACAGCATCAATGATTCCAATTATTGACAGAAATAAAACCATACTCATCTCTCCCACCGCGTCAGCGCCTCATCTTTCACAAAAAAGCCCTTACTTTTTTAGGGTTTATCCTTCCGACATTGAGGAAGGATATTTTATGGCAAAGACTGTTGCACAACGACACCCCAATGCTAATGTTTGTATTGTATATGCCAATAATGATTTTGGGGTAGGTTTGAAAAATGTTTTTGAAAATTATGCAGAAACAGTAGGCATAAACATATTACAAAGTTTTGGATATTCAACAGATAATATGGACTTTAGAGCAATGTTAACTACGATAAGGTCACGTAATCCTGACGCGATATATATGCCTGGATATCATAAAGACGGAGCTCTTATATTGCGACAAATGAGAGAAATAGGAATAAATGTTCCTGTTTATGGAAGTACCACTCATGAAGATCCGCAATTAATAGAGAGTGCAGGGATTGCTTCGGAAGGATTTATGTATCCTGTTTCGACAGGTTTTAATGCAGAGAGTGACGATTTTGTCGTTACATCGTTTATCAACAATTTTGTAAGTAAATATGATAAAGCTCCTGGTCTAGTAGCTGCATTGGCTTATGATTGCGCTCAGCTTATCATAGAAGGAGTACTTACAAAAGGGGTATCTGCTGATAACATAAAGCAATATATATTGACAACCAAAGATATTCAAGGGGCGGCAGGAATGATGAATTTTGATTTAAAAGGTGATGTTCACAAACCAATAATTTTACGAACAATTAAAAATGGAAAATTTCAGGAGGTATTATGAGTGATGAACGAAATTACAAAATTTTTATTGGTTCTTCCCAAGAAGCAATGCCAATAGCGGAGTTAGTTTGTGCAGAATTTACCAAACGTAATGATGAAGCAAAAATAAAATTGACACCGCTTCCTTGGTGGGATTTAGGATATAGAAACCAATATTTTTTAGAGAAATTTCCAGAAACGCTTGAGGAATGTAAGTTTGCAATATTCATCTTGACCTTAGATGATATGCTTAAAATAAGAGGTGACGAAAAAGAGGTAACAAGAGATAACGTTTGGTTCGAAGCAGGTATGTTTATAGGTAAACATGGTAGACATAGGACATTTTTCCTTGTCAGTAAGGATGATAGAAAAAAAAGCCATTTCCCATCAGATATGGCAGGACTGATTATACCTGGTATTGATTGGGATACAAATGCTATTTATGAAGCATTGAAATCAGACAGCTCAAATGCAATTACAATGAAAGAAGGCGCCAAGACCCAAATGGCAACATTTTGTGATGGCATTATGAACGATATATTGAACGAAATTAAAAAAATGAGTTCATCGCAAAAAAATGATGGCACTCCAATAGGTTGTGAAGATATGGTAGAAATCATCCGTGGCACAGAAAAATGTTTTAGATTTGGTACTGAGTTGATCCAAAATGCTAAAACGAGACTGTATACTTCGATTTCATTTAGTGGAACTTCTTTGGATGAAGAAACCTCATCAGAAGAAGAAAAGAATTTGTATCAGGCGCTTTACAAAAGAATGGAAAGAGGCAATAGACCAAAATCGTTTAAGCGTTACATGAATTTGAATAGCGATGCTGTCAAAAAACATAAAGCTGCCCTTGATGAATTGGTAAAAAAACATGGTGACGTGGGAGTAAACTTACTTGATATCAATTACAAATGTATTGAGCTAATTGTTTCTGATAACAGTGTAATCTTGGCATTCCCCGATCTTAAAGATAAAGATCCAAATTTGCGGGAGTGTGTTGCCTCTTGCATATTAGTTAAAGACCATGTTGCTTTCGCAGATGCAATAAGTAATTGGCTAATTGATGATAAATACGGACTTGCTGGTTGTAAAAATATTAATTGTTCAGAATGTAATGCAGAAATTTGTTCAATTTGACAACAAATTGAGGGAAATGAAAATATGCCTGATTTTATGGCAAGATGTTGGTTTTCATGATGTTTCGGTATAGTAAATGATTTATAAATAAAAATTTTTGAATGTTTAGGTGGTTAAGATGTTGTGTTAAAAAATGAAAAGATTCTCAATTATTAAATAACTTAAAGTAAAGGAATGGGTATGGAAAAAAGCTTAACAAAAACATTTGCCATATTGGTTATTGTAGTGGCAATATTTGCTTTGCCGGCAAAAGCTCAGGAGTGGAATTGCGGTCATCCTAATAACCTTGGCGGGGGTGCTGCGACTGTAAAGGCCACGCTAAGCGATGGGACGCTTACCATTAGTGGGGTGGGGGCTATGGCGAATTATGACGGCCCCGTTCCCCCTTGGTATAATTCCAGAAATTCCATTACCAATGTGGTCATTGGTAATGGTGTGACTTCTATCGGACAGGTGGCGTTTAGGGATTGCGTCAACCTCATTTCCATCACCATCGGTAACGACGTAACTTCTATTGGAAGCAATGCGTTTCGGAATTGCATCCGACTAACTTCCATAAATGCAGAGCTAAATAATGCCAATCTCAGCTCTCAAGAAGGTGTGTTATTCAATAAAGACAGAACCGTTTTGGCACAATATCCGACAGGCAGACAAGGTTCATATATCATTCCAACTAGCGTAACGGCGATCGGAGGCGAGGCGTTTCAGGGTTGTACCGGTCTAACTTCCATCACCATCCCTAATAGTGTGACTACTATCGGATATATAGCGTTTCAGGGTTGTACCGGTCTAACTTCCGTCACCATCCCAAGCAGTGTGACTTTTATAGGAATAGGTGCGTTTTCCGGTTGTACCGGTCTAACTTCCGTCACCATCCCAAGCAGCGTGATTTCTATAGGAATAGGTGCGTTTTCCGGTTGTACCGGCCTTACTTCCATCATCATCCCAAGCAGCGTGACTTCTATAGAAGAGAGGGCATTTTCCGGTTGTACCGGTCTAACTTCCATCATCATCCCTAATAGTGTGACTACTATCGGAAACGAGGCGTTTCGGGGTTGTACCGGTCTAACTTCCATCACTATCCCTAATAGTGTGACTACTATCGGAAACGAGGCGTTTTGGGGTTGTACCGGTCTAACTTCCATCACTATCCCTAATAGTGTGACTACTATCGGAAACCAGGCGTTTCGGGGTTGTACCGGTCTAACTTCCATCACTATCCCTAATAGTGTGACTACTATCGGAAACCAGGCGTTTCGGGGTTGTACCGGTCTGACTTCTGTAACTATCGGTAACAGTGTGACGAAGATCGAATTTCAGACGTTTTACGATTGTACTGGTCTGACTTCTGTTACCATACCAAACAGTGTGACTACTATCGGATATAGGGCGTTTTTTGATTGTACTGGCCTCACTTCCGTCATCATCCCCAATAGTGTGACGGAGATCGAATCTGGGGCTTTTTGGGGTTGTACTAACCTCACTTCAGTCACAATCTCCGAAAGTATGACTAGGATCGGAGAAAATGTCTTTATCGGGACAGGCCTTACTTCTGTTACTATCCCCAACAGCGTGACTGTAATCGCAAGAAGTGCATTTCGAAATTGTAGAAATCTAACTTCCGTCACTATCGGTAACAGTGTGACTACGATCGAAGAAGAGGCGTTTCGGAATTGCATCCGACTAACTTCCATTACCATCCCAAGTAACGTGACTTCTATCGAAAACGAAGCGTTTATGAATTGCTTTGATCTTACTTCCATTACCATCTCCAGTAGCTTGACTTCTATTGTAAGCAATGCTTTTTGGGGTTGTATTAGCCTAAAGTCCATAATAAGTTTAAATGCTACCCCACCTCAAATAGGGACTTTTACATTCTTAGATATAGATAAAGCAAACGTTTGCTTGTATGTCCCACAAGGTAATGAAGGCGCTTATAGTGAAGCTCTAGGGTGGAAAGATTTCAGTTGTATTAACACTGTTCTCGCAGGCGATATTATTGTTATTGCCGTATTCGATGCGCAATTAGGCAGTGTTGTAACTCCTCAAATTTTAGTATTAGGTGGCAAAGCGGTATCACCTATCGCTCCCACGCGTACAGGCTACATTTTCGGCGGTTGGTATAAAGAAGCCGCTTGCATAAATCTGTGGGATTTTGATACAAACGTAACTGACGACATAACGATTTATGCCAAATGGATAAATATCGTTTCGTTCGATTCACGAGGCGGTAGCAGTGTAAGTCCACAAAACGTCGACAGCGGTGATAAAGTAACACAACCCACTGCGCCAACTCGCACAGGTTATACTTTTGGCGGTTGGTATAAAGAAGAAGCCTGCGTCAATGCGTGGAATTTCGCTACAGATGTAGTAACTAACCGCATTACGCTTTACGCCAAATGGACAATAAACACTTACGCCGTAACATGGAACAGCGATGGCGGAACTCCAGTCCCAACGCAAACGACCGTCAACCACGGCAGTCATATAACCGCCCCCGCTGCTATGACGAAAACCGGTTACACATTCGGCGGTTGGTACAGTGACGAAGTCTTAACGACAGCAGTAACATTCCCAATAGGAAACGTAACTACAGCACGAACATTCTACGCAAAATGGACGCTGAATAATTACGTAGTAACATGGAATGCCGATGGCGGAACTCCTGTTCCAACACAAACATCTGTAAATCACGGCAACAGCATAACTGCCCCATCCGCGATGACAAAAACCGGCTACACATTCAACGGTTGGTATAGTGATGAAGCCTTAACATCAGCAGTAACATTCCCTATTGCAAATGTAACAGCGGCACGGACATTATACGCCAAATGGACGCTGAATAATTACGCCGTAATATGGAATGCAGACGGCGGAACTCCAGTTCCAACGCAAACGACCATCAATCACGGCAGCAACATAACCGCCCCCGCAGCAATGACAAAAACCGGCTATACATTCAACGGTTGGTTTAGTGACGAAGCTCTGACATCAGCAATAACATTCCCAATTGCAAACGTAACAGCGTCACGGACATTTTACGCTAAATGGACGCTGAATAATTACGCTGTAACATGGAACGCAGACGGCGGAGCTCCGGTTCCAACACAGACGACCGTCAATCACGGCAACAGCATAACCGCCCCCTCAACAATGACAAAAACCGGTTATACATTCGGCGGTTGGTACAGTGACGAAGCTCTGACTGCGGCAGTGACATTCCCAATAGCAAACGTGACAACAGCACGGACATTTTACGCAAAATGGACGCTGAATAATTACACCATAACATGGAACGCCGATGGCGGAACTCCAATTCCAACACAAACGACCGTCAATCACGGAAGCAGCATAACCGCCCCCGCAACAATGACAAAAACCGGTTACACATTCGGCGGTTGGTACAGTGACGAAGCTCTAACGTCAGCAGTTACATTCCCTATTGCAAACGTAACAACGGCACGAACATTTTACGCAAAGTGGACGCTAAATACTTACGCCATAACATGGAACGCCGACGGCGGAACTCCAATTCCAACACAAACGACCATCAATCACGGCAGTAGCATAACCGCACCCGCCGCGATGTCAAAAACTGGTTACACTTTCGGCGGTTGGTACAGTGACGAATCCTTAACGACAAATGTTACGTTCCCAATAGAAAACGTGACTACTGCTCAAATGCTTTACGCGAAATGGACATTTGTACCGGTAACAAATATCGCCATATCGTTTCCAACTACAATTGGAGTTGGGCAAGAGGTAAAACTATCAGGAACGGTTGAGCCGCAAAGCGCAAACCAAACAATCTCATGGAGCATATTTTCCGCTTCTCCAACAGGCGCGGTGATAATAGATGGCGGTACATTATTTACCGTTGCACATGGAACCGCTTTTATAAGAGCTACAGTAGTAAACGGAGCAGATAATGGAACCGCAAACTATACGCAAAATTTCTTTATCACAATAGGCGATGAAACATCAATTTTGTCACAAAACCGTATAATCCCACAGCCAAAACCTGATACGGATGGAATAAATGCAGTATCTGTCAATCAATTGACAGGCGGGTTTACGGTTGGACCGAATCCTGTAGCGAAGTTTTCAGATAATGTTAATTTCTTTTGGCAGGGCAAAAGTATAGAGAACACAAAACTTTCTATCTATGACGCATCCGGTAATCTTATAAAAAATATTAACATTAGTGACAAATTAATCGGTAAATACGAAAGACGCATTGTAGGCTATTGGGATTTGACAGACAGCAAAGACCGTACAGTAGCAGAAGGTACATATTTGGTGAGAGGTATAATCAAAACCTCAGACGGTAAAAAAGAGCGGGTATCGGTACTGATGGGTGTTAGGTAACTAGTGGCCGGAATTGATAAGACTAATAGATTGAAAATTATCTAATTAGTTAAACAATTTAAATAGGGAGGTAAAACTATTTTGCAGATTGAATATTGTCTTAACTATATCAAAGAAACAAGAAATCATATTTTACAAATGGAAAGAGGTGTTATATTCTAAAAGAAGATATCTTAAAAGATTCTGTAACGGCATTTACGTTTGAAGAATGCGTAGACGAAATAGAAAGGATATATAAAAAAGCGGAATGCTCAATTTATATAGCTTCTTTAGATTATGTAGATGATAAAGGAGATAGCATGAATGGTAGAACGAAGTTTAATGATTTAAAAGATAAATTTGATACCAATCCAAAAATAGAGTATAAGTACTTATTTTATCCAACGCCCAAAAGATTAGATAGTGTGCGTAAAAATATTATTAATGGTAATATACATGAGAGAAATAACTTTTATGCTTCTATAAATGTTTCTGTGAATAAAACGAAACGCTTGCCATTCGCATCTTTTATGATATTTGATAAAAAGTATGTCATTATTAGAGGTCCTGGAAAAGCTGAACCTTATATACTGATTACCCACCAGTTGCTTTGTGATATGTTTGTTAATTGGCTTGACACAATATGGGATGAAGCTGAAAAAATAGACAATATCAATACATTGGATGCGATAACGCGAAAAATAATAACGTAATAGCATCGCGTGCTTAAAGTAGAAAAAATGGTTCAAAATAAACAACTCATTAAAAAAATGGGAGGACGTATCTGTATGAAAAACAAGTTTTTAGAATTTAGTATCGTATGTTTACTTTTTTTGTCTTCTTGCAAACAGAGTGATCACTCTGCGACAGTTGGGGTTATTCTTCCCTTAACTGGAGATATTGCTGTTTACGGACTTGCTCTCAAGAATGGTATTGACTTAGCTCTTGAAGAGTCAGAGATAAAAGAAGATATTAAATTAATTGTAGATGATGATCAGGGAAATACAAAAACAGCAACAATCGTTTTTAACAAACTGTTGTTACAAAATGTAGATATTATTGTTGGTGGTGCTATGAGTTCAGTTGCTGCCGCTCTTGCTCCTGCTGCTCAACAAGAACGGGTTACATTACTGTCTCCAACAGCATCACTGCCATCTTTAACCAATTCGGGTAAGTATTTTTTTAGAATTTGGCCTTCTGATACCTATGAGGGATATATTCTTGCTGATTATGCCGCTAATGTTCTGCAATTAAAAAGGGCGGCAGTATTATATATCAATACTGATTATGGTGTTGGTATGAACGGTGTTTTTTCTGAGGAGTTTGGGAAAACAGACAGTGAGATTGTTTTTAGCGAAGGATACGCTCAAGGAGCTGCTGATTTCAAAACACAATTAGTCAAAATTCGTAATAGTAACCCAGATGTTTTATTTGTTCCCGGCTATTATCAAGAAGTCGCTAACATTTTAAGGCAAGTAAAAGATCTTAATCTTAATGTTCAGATATTGGGAATCAGTAGCCTTTATGATGAACGCATTATTCAGTTGGTTGGAGATCGTGCCGAAGGCATAATTTTTACATACCCATCTTATGATAGTGATAGCGAAAATGAAAATGTCCAAGCATTTGTAAAAAATTATTCCACAAGGTTCGGAAATGCACCCGATGCTTTTGCCGCTCATGGTTACGATGTTATGAAAGTTGTTGAATACGCAGTTAAACAACTCAAGAAAAACAATGAACCAATTACGAGAGAGGCTTTAAGAGATGAACTCTCTAAAATAAAGGATTTTAACGGAGTTTCTGGAAAGTTTTCCTTTGATGAGAATGGGGATGTTGATAAGAGTATGAGGTTTATGACTGTGAAAAATGGGAAGTTTGTGCAATTATGAGTGAAATAAATATTTTTGGCACAATTATAACACTCTTAGGTAATATTAGGGCATTTACATTTGTAACAAATTGGCTTTGTCATAAATGGAACAAATGCGATAACTGTAATGGCCGAAGTAAAGATACTATTTGCGAGAGAACACTAAAAAGAAAAGTTAATCTACTTAACGATTATAAGATTTCTAAGAATACATTTACTCTCCGAGATATTGACCTTTATGGTTATTCAAAATTTGGTGAGATGATTGCAAATGGTAATAACATTGAAAAGATTATTACAGTGTTTGCTATTCATCTGGCAGATTTTTTTCGGGGTTCAGCAAAAGAGTTGCTTGGAGAGCAAAATGATAAAAATGATGTCAATTTAGATGACGATTCAGAATTATTACCCTTTATAATGAAAAACGAGGATGAGTTTTGGAAGAGGTTAAATAATAACTTTAGGCATTTTGTAGATTTTGAAAAAGCTAGGCGCGACAGAAAAAAAGAGGTCATTCGCTATTTGATAAATTTGGAAGAAAAAAGACTCGAACGGCAAGAACTTGGTTATTTAGAGTTATTTTTAAAATTTGGATTAACCAAAGATCAACGAGACAAAGGTGACAAATCTCAAATAAGTTGCTATATAGTAGACAAAAAAATATTAACAAAAAACAATTGCCTTTCGTTGGAACATGTAGTGTACCAATGCAAAAACGGACAAATATTGACAATACATAATGCAGAGACTAAATCTTTAACTGTAATCCATGAAAAAGCCAATTCTTCCTTCCCATACGAAACGATATCGAAACTTCATGAAGAAAACAGGGATTCCTTCGATGAGATATCAGTTTTCATCAAAAAACATTACTCTAAAAAGCAATCTCAATCTCATTTGTATGAATCGTACCGCTACGTTTCTAAATTACCATCAATTAAAAGACAATGGGAACTCCAAGCCAAGATAATAACAAAAGTCAATCCCGAAAACATAGTGATTGTAGGGGTTGGTTTTGGTGATGAAATAGACGTTTTGATTGAAGAGCTTAAATCAGCATATTCATCAGCGGATTCTTTAGGGAATTTAAAACAAATAGAATGGATTGATCTTGACGATAAATTTGTTGATCGATATCTTGAAATTCAAAAAGGTCGATTTTCTAATTTAATTCCAATTAGTAAAGCTGGAACGGATTTGTTAAAAATAGAGGATAGAAATAGATGGGATTGTATCATTTGTAGCTTTGTTTTACATGATATAAGAGAAAAGGAAAATTATATAAGAAAATTGTATAGCACACTAAAGCGAAACGGAATTATTGTTATATCCGAAATGTTTTTAGATAATAATAAAAAACAAGATGATACAATAGAAGATTTTGAACGTAAAAGCAAGATTGATGAATTGTATGGCAAATTTTGTATAGAAATAATAGGGAAAACAAAAAATGCAGATATCCCTGTTAACGATGGAGAGAAGTTCTTAAAAGAAGTACAAAAAACTATGGAAGAAGCTAAAAATGGAAAACGCGATTACTTTTTAACGAAAGAGCAGATGATTGATTTTTTATCAATGGTAGGTTTTGATGCGAACCTAGACGATGGTGATATAAACGTAAATAATGGAAATATAAAACGGTATACTGGAAATGAAATAAATACTTATTTGGGAATTATAACTGCGAGAAAACACAAATGAGAACACTTAACAATAATGGAGACAAAATGGGTGATTTGAAATTACATAAATCATGGTGGTCTACAAGAATATTTTTTATCTCTTTAGGATTTGCTATAATTGGATCGGTGTTGTCTGTTCCATTCGACATATATAATAGTGCTATAAATTTAGGTTGGAAAGACGGATTATTCAAAATACTTGAGCAAGTTAATCTAAATTTTACGATTACATGGTTTTTTGTGACCTATGTATTTGCAAAGTACTTACGAATATTGTCAGACGCACTGGGTGTGCTTCAAAAAAGTATAGATCAAGAAAAGGAAATGGAAAATTTTTTTACGACACAAAAAAATGAAATAGAGAAGGTTATTAATAATTTAAAAATTGATATACAAGAGCATCTTCCATTAGTACACGTTCCACGACAATACAAAGGTAAAAAGAAATATTTTGATAATTCATTAAAAGTCATAAAAGGTTTAGACAAAGATAACATAAAACAAATAGCGGAAAAATTCATCGCAAATAAAATAAACTTTAGTTTTTCAGATGAATTGCAATTTAAGATAGATGCTCAACGATATTCCGAATTTTCTAGTGAGATATATCTCCTAGCGGACGAGTCATTGTTTTTAACAAATTCATTTGACCCCTACGGATGGTCTGAGGTGTTTTTTGGAGCTTTGGGTAATAAAGAGTTTACAAAAAATTTTATGAAGGATTTAGCTATACAAAAAAAGAATGGATTCGATGAATGGTATACAACAGATAAAGAAAATAACATAAAAAAATTGATGGCTGATCATGATGTTAGGCATATTGATGCTTGGAAGCAGGTAAAAATTAATAAAAAACGGCTTATTATCTTATGTGATATGGTTTGGAATAACTTTTTTCTGTATGAATTATTTTATCGTTTTTTTATAAAAATTCACGATATTAAAAAAGACCATATTCGTTTTATAACTTCTTCAGACCTCGAAGAATTACTCAAAGAGAAATCTATAACTGAAAGAGATATTGATGTAAAAAGAATTGACTATGCTTTTTTTGACAAAGATATTTCGATGGAATGGGATATTGTAGCAAATAATACCAATTCAACAGTGAAGTTTGAACCGATAACTGAAAAAAAGAATGATTTTATAGATTTGATAACCGATACAAAATGGAATTCTCAACTGTATACAGAAGATGATGTAGAAGAACAAATTGTCAAATCAGAGTTAGCCTATATTAACGAGATTACAATTTTAGGAGATGGCAATTTGTCAATTCCACATTCATATTGTTACCACGCAAACGGAGCCTGCTATTGGGAAGAAATTAATGATGAAATAAACGAAAAAAAAGGGGAAACTTGGTATAGTTTGGGAAGAAATGAACAATCATTTTTAAAGAAATTTCTGTATGGTGAAATGCAATCTACTAAAACGATGTCAAATGGAGAAACGCAATCCATAATGAATATTGATGGTAAATGTAATGTCTTACATATTGGAGTTGGAACCGGTATTGAAATAGAACCTATTATTGACAGCATCAATCGTCAGCCGAGAACAATTGAAAACTATATTCTTGCAGATATATCACATAACTTATTGCAAAAAACAAGGATAAAACGTGCACAAATAAAAAAATTTGATGGTAATTTTATTGAAGTATGCGAAGACGCATCTAAATTAACACGTGCGAAAATAGAGGTTCTTCATGGGTCTCACCCGCCTTTAATAATAGTTTTAGTGGCTAATGGCTTTTTAATGTCGCAAAAAAAAATTGTAGACAATCTGATAAATTTAATGAATAAAGGGGATTACTTAGTAATAACTACAGAAATTAAGCAAAGTGACGAATATCACTCTGGAACATACATCGGTCAGCCCGCACTAAACCTATACAATGTTTCATTTGCTCCACTTGATATTAGAATTTCTAGTATATCCGATGCGAATAAGTATCTCGAATTTAAATATCGGGATACTGGTTTTGCTGAATATGAAAGAGATATATTGGAGGGTTGGTTTAAATTAGGCAAATGGAAAAATGAAAAGTACGAACAACCAGAGAAGTTTTCCGTTTTTGAACAGATAAAAGAAACTGCAATCAAAAGATCTTTTGATATATCAAACCTTGAATCAAGAATTACCTCACTCAAAAAAGCTGAAAAAATTAAATTTTTTGAATCATATAAACCGACAAGTTATAAAAGTATTAAATCTTACTTGGGAGAAAGTTTAGATATCAAAAATTTGGTCGATGAGGATGATTTTAACGTTTTTAAAAAATCTGGCTACAAACAAGTTGGTTTGGTAATTCAGAAAAAATGATAGGAAATATTTAACTGATGTACTCAAATACTTTTTCTTCACAATTAAATCTTGGCAGTTCCAATAATACTTTTAACACATTATTGGAAATAGCAATAACTCGTTACGCCGACTTGTGTATAAACGACATTTGCACGCTTTTAAACAAATGCCTAAAAGACAATGCCAAAAAAGCGCAAATTATTGACATCGTCTCAGCCCAAAAGCTCAAAAAATACAACAACACCATACAAGCCATCATCCCCCAATACCACACAAGCAAATGTATAGACGATTGCGCTTATTGCGGTTTCAGAAAAAGCAACTCGCATGTTTTACGTGCAGAACTCAACGATGACGATTTTAAAAAAGAACTTAAACTTATTCTTGATTGGGGCTATTCAGTTATTGAATTTGTTTATTCGACCGACATAAGCTTTCCCGCTAAGCGTATTGCCGAACGAATTACAAAAGCAAAACAAATGGGAAAATCTATCGGCAAAGAACTTGAAATCGGAATCAACGCGCCCTCTTTATCATTAGATGATTATAAAATACTCAATGACGCCGGAGTTGATTTTGTGCTATTATGGATGGAAACATATTCAGACAATTATAAAAAATGGCACCCAAACAATACTCAAAAATCTGATTTCAATTATCGTATAAATACTTTTGATAGGTCAATTCAGGCAGGAATAAAAAAATACGCCTTTGCTGTATTATTTGGATTAAGTGATTGGGTTGAAGACGTAATTAATTTAATTGCGCATGGTTTATACATAAGAAAGACTTATGGTATAGAGCCTTATATTATTGGAAACCCAAGATTGAAACACGCAATGGGATTGTCTGTTGAAAACAGTAAGTTTATAATTGACGATGAGAACTATATATTTGTCAATTATCTATTCAAGTTGATATTCCCCAAAACAAAGTTATTTATTAACACGCGAGAAGAAATAGATATCAATTTAGAATTAATAAAAGGCGGTGGAGATTTTTTTACTATTGATTGCGGAACATTTCCAGGCGCGTATCTGAATTCCGAATTCGTTAAAAATGGTCAGGAACAGTTTCATACATCTTACTATAATCGCGAAAAAACGATTGCATTATTAAAAGAAAAAGGGTATAGGATAACTTTTTGATACAGATAATTGTAAATATATTACTATCATTTACCTTATTCATTTTAATAAGTAAATCATTCTCGTTGATTTATTACCCAACTCGCTTTTTCCATATCGCACACGCAGCAACCCTAACCTCTTCCGCCTATTTCACCTTCCTATTCTCCATACAGTTAAACCTCCCATTATCAATCTCCATCCCCTCATCCATCCTTTGCGCCGCAGCCATCGGAATGCTATCCGAAATCACCCTATACAAGCCATTGCGCAAACGCAGCGCCTCCCCCATGATATTAATGATTGCTTCATTAGGCTTATACACAGTTTTACAAAACATAATCTCCCTGCTCTGGGGCGACGCCACAAAGAGCGTGCGTACCGGTCAAATAAAAGTAGGCCACGAGTTTCTCGGCGCATACATCACCGACATTCAAATAATCACAATTGCCGTTTGCTTGTCTCTATTCATACTCTGTACCCTCTTCATGAAATACAACCGCACAGGCCGCAGCATCCGCGCGGTGGCAAGCAACCCTGAATTGAGCAACGTGATCGGCATTAACTCCGACAGGGTTATTTTATGGGCGTTTGGCATAGGCTCCGCGTTTGCGGCAGTTGCGGGAATTTTAATAGCTTTTGATACTGATATGCGTCCGACAATGGGTTTTAACTGGCTGCTTTACGGCGTGGTTGCAATGATTATCGGCGGTGTTGGCAGTAATTTGGGACTTGTTGGCGGAGCATTGCTTTTGGCAGCGGCTCAGCATTTGGCGGCTTATTATATAGGAAGTCAATGGATGAACGCTGTGGCTTATATAATTTTAATTTTGTTTTTGATAGCGAAGCCGCTTGGGTTTAGCGGTAAGCGGTTGAAGAAGGTGGAGATTTGAAATTTTACTTTGCGGTATTATAGTACGGCAAACGTGTGCGATTTCACGATAGATATTGTTATATGGCACGTTTCATGTTATATTTAGGGTATATCTTGGGGTGCAGATAGATAAAAGGAGGTCATATTATGGTGGTAATGGCTACAGAAAAGCGTGTTCTTAATTATCGGGAAGCTAAGATTGAGTTTGACGGCCGGTGGCTTTTGTTAGACAAAAGGGATTTCCCGCCTGCGGATGACATGGGGTATGTGGTGGCTTACGGTGATGGGACTCCCGAAGATCGTGATGCTTTAAGGGAAATTAATTGGGAAAAGTTTAACGGTAAGGTACTTCTTATGAAAGGATATGTGCCCAAGGATGAAATATGTGACAATGGCATTATCGACATCGTTTGAGCATCGTTACAAATTCGATGCACTCATTTACTATATACAAAAAAAGGATTTTGAACCGGTTACCATACTTTTGGATTCGGGCTGTTTCAACACGATGATTCCAAGATACCTCGCCGAAAAATCGGGACGTTCTTTGGGATTTAAAATGACTTACAGTCTTGGCGGTTGTGTTATAGAAACAGAGGCGTTTTCTATTGACAAAATGATGGTTGGCGGTTTGGTATTGGAGCGTATTGTCGCGTTTGCAGGAGATTATAAGGGCGGACATGAAGATGACATAATTCTTGGCACAAATGTAATAAATAACTGGGAGATGATTATCAGTAAAAAAACGCATACTTTCCAATTCCGTGAGGATCCGCCTGAGAGTCTGCCAAACAAGACGCACATATACCAGAATTATTTTAACAGGGCAGGAAACTATATCTGCGTCCAAGACACTGAATCTGACTATCATCCATCAATTAATTGATCGGTAACGTTTACAGGCTAAAAATAGATGGAATATCTGCTGCATCTACTGATACTGATAGGCATATACGTAATGCTGTCACAGAGCTTGAGCCTTTCTGCCGGATTTGGCGGGATGATTTCGCTTGCTCACGCCGGATTTTACGGAGTGGGGGCGTATACAGCGGCGCTGCTTGCTGTCAATTATCACATGTCATTTTTATTGACGCTGCCCATTGCCATGCTGTTAAGCGGTTTATTGGCGTTAATTGTATCCGCTATCGCTTTGCGTACTATAGATGACTATTTTATTGTTTGTACTTTGGGTATTCAGGTTGTTGTTTTCTCAATGATGAACAATTGGATGTCGCTTACACGGGGGCCGCTTGGTATACCTGGTATTCCGGGTATTAAATTTTTTGGTGTTGCGATAGAGAGTAAATGGGCGTTTCTGTTATTAACGTTAATCTTTGCGTCGTTTATATTTTTCTTTCTTAAAAAACTGACAAGCTCTGCTTTTGGGCGCACCCTGCGCGCATTAAGCGAAGATGAGATTTTCACGCAGTCGCTCGGTAAAAATGTTTACTTTACAAAAGTTATAGCTTTTACCGTTAGTGCTATGATTGCCGCTGTTCCTGGTGTGCTTTACGCTCATTATATCAGTTATATAGATCCGACAAGTTTTACGGTAGACGAGTCTATTTTTATTCTTTCTATTGTCATTATCGGCGGGATGCGGAATTTATGGGGATGCGTTATCGCTTCTGCGTTTCTTGTATTGCTGCCGGAGGCTCTGCGGTTTGTGGGTATGCCAAGCGGTATAGCGGCTAATATGCGTCAGATTATTTACGGTGCGGTGTTGGTTTTTATGATGTTTCGGTATAGCAGGGGGTTGATGTTTAAACATGTATAGGGTAGTTTTGTATCAGAGGGGTCGTATTTGGTGAGAGGTGTTGTTATTACGTCAGATGGGAAGCGGGAGCGTGTGTCTTTGATGGTGGGAGTGCGGTAGCGCATACCTTATAATTTTTAATTCGCAGCTTCACAAGCGTCTCTGATTCTTTTCAGGGACGCTTTTTTATTACGATTCGATAAAATCAACAAATCTGGTTGCGGAAAGTAGAAAATTAGTTTATATTATTAAATCACGGTTAATGACCGCGCAGTTCTCTCATTGTTTTTATTTCTCAAATTTCATTTCCCATATCTCATATTTCAACTCTCAATATTTCATATTTAGCTTTTCATTTTTAATAATTCATTCACCAATTAGAGCCTGACTATTAATAGTCACATCAACTCAAGAAAAATCAACAACTTAGGCAAGTTTTTGTTTACTGATGCGATAGTCAAAACATTAGTCAAGATATCATCGTTTTACGCTTTTTTATAACGTTCTGCATAGGTTATAGTGACAGTTATAGTAACTTTTTGCTTTACAATTGCATAAGCAAATAAGACCTCGTTTTTTGAACTGTGTTTATAGGTTAAAAC
>Ga0123356_10001208_pt1 | contig 28671 bp, 16 predicted proteins | sample TergutEmb28metaG_2_FD_92546 | JGI IMG/M metagenome (GOLD analysis project Ga0123356, IMG submission 92546) | Embiratermes neotenicus P3 segment gut microbial communities from Petit-Saut dam, French Guiana - Emb289 P3 | ecosystem: Host-associated > Arthropoda: Insects > Digestive system > Gut ...
AGGAGCCTGTTCGGGATGAACGTGTATCCGAGCGGTCCACCGTGTGGGTTGGGTCGCTCGCTGAACCCAAACGGCGTGCTGGTGACGTTGGGGCGATTCCGCGCAAGTTTGATGCTGCTCCTCGAGCGGTGCGGGGCGAGGTCGGTTGTCTCCCGCTTCAACCAGGGCGAGATCGCGTCGACCCGTTGGAAGAAGTCGGGGGCTGTGGTGCTGCAACCCGTCTTCATCCAACTCGTGATGCCGATCTGAACGATCGTTCCGCCCGGACCGAGGGCCACCAGCGGACCGCCGCTATCGCCTCGGCAGATTCCGGCGCTGTCGGTCGGCGCATCAATCGCGCACATCTGGTTGACCGGGTCGAATGCCTCGCCGAGGTGCCTCTGTGCTTCGGCCTGGCACCAGGAGGTGCTCTGCACGGCGGTCGTGGTCCACTGGAGGCTGTTCGGCAGCACATCGAGGGTTCCGACGGTCCTGCCCCAGCCGGCAACCTCCGCGGCTGCGCCCGCGGCGTAAAAGCGAGCGTCCGCGTCTGGCGTTGCCAATGGCAGAGACGGCGCGGTCGTCGGGGTTGCGAGCCGCAGCACTGCGGCATCCCCGTCCGCGACGCCCTCCGACGCGGGCGACCATCCCGGGTACAGCACAACCCGGGAGACGCCGGACACGTGCCCCGGGGAGGTAAGCCAATTGGTCGTGCCGGTCGTCACTTCGAAGTGCGCCGCCGGGAACGGAGTCAGCGTCTCCTCATCCACGGCGCAATGACCCGCCGTGAGCACGAGGTTCGGAGCGATCACCGACCCGCTGCAGATCACCGCGCTCGCGCGATCGAAAACCACGACTCGCGCGACCCACGGCCAGTCCCCGGCCGATGCCGGGGTCCCGTGCACGACCGCCGACGCAGCAGCCGGGAAGCAAACACAGGCGATGGTTGTAACGGCAGCCAGGAGGCCGACGAACCCTGTTCTTCTCACTTTTGCTCGCCAAATTGGCTAGAAAAAGGAGTAGCGTAGGCGCTCCGTATTGCGTCGCCGCTAACGGATCATTTGCGTCCGGTCGGGATTCCGCTCCGAACCTGCGGCCGGCCGGGCGGCACCTCGCCGGCTGCGGTGCGTTACAACGAAGGAGGGTTGAAGTTCGATGCATGAAGCGAGCTCTACCGACACCCCCTACGGCCGTTACATCACCTCCGACGGTTGGTTTGTCCTCAATCTCGGAGAGGCGCTGGCGCTGCGTAACGACGAAAAGGGAGGGGCGCGATATCCGATTGAGGCGTGGGAGCATCCATTTGCGAGCCTTGGCGTCCACGTCGCCATCCTGTGGCCCGGCGACCCGAACGCGCTGTACCACTCAGAGGGCGCCCAGGAGGGCTTCCTGGTCCTGTCGGGAGAGTGCACGCTGATCGTCCAAGAGGAAGAGCGCGCGCTGCGGCAGTGGGACTACTTTCACTGCCCGGCGGGGACCAGCCACGTGTTTGTCGGCGCCGGAGCCGGACCGTGCGCGATCCTGATGGTGGGTGCGCGGCCTGATCAACCGCTGCGCTATCCCGTCAGCGGCGTGGCGGCGCGCCACGGCGCATCCGTCACAGTCGAGACCGACAACGGCGATCAGGCCTATGCCGACTGGCCCGGTGAGTATCGGCCGGTACGTCTTCCCTGGCCCGTCGGAGCCGACAGCGGTGGGCTGGAGACCGGCTCCTAGCGCCTTTCGTGTTATCTCTGCCGCCGCCGGTGTTCCGAAACGGCAGCGTCGCGACGATCTGGTTGCCGAAGCTCGGGCTCTCGCTGCCGGCTCCGAGCGTCCAGTCGCTAAAGCCGAGTTAGCCCGTATTCATCGCGAAGATGTGGAGCGCGCCGTTCCCAGGCAGCGTGACGAGGGCGACGGTCTTGCCCGCCTCGAGTTGCACCTCGGCGGTGTACATCCCGACGGCGTGGCCTTGGAAGTCACCGCCGACCGAGTTGAGGGTGGCGCTTCCGGCCAGTTGATCGCCAGGTGCGCCGCCCACCCCGTCTGTGAACCAGTCGGGGAAGGTGAGCGTGTAGCTCTGGGTGGTGCCATCGCTGTAGGTGATCGTCCCGGTGCCCGACACCACATCGGGTGGCCCTACGGCCATACCCATGAAGCCGAGCGTGGAGCCCGAGCTGGTCACGGCGATGTTCTGGCCGCCCGCCTCCACGTTGTCGGGCTGGCCGGCAGGCACGTCGGGCATTGTGTACGTGACGCCCTGCTCTGTGACCGTCGCCCCCGGGGACAGTCCGGCCGCATCCAGTGACTGCTGCGAGAAGCTGTGCCCGCCGCCGTCGAGGTTGGCGCCGGAGCGGTTGGAGTCGTCGGAGATCGCGGTGTTGTTGTAGGCGTCTGACAGCGACGCCAGCGGCTCACCGATGCCGATCGCGAAGATGTGCATGGCGCTGTCGGTCGGCAGCACGATGTCCGCGATCGTCTTGCCAGCGTGGAGCGACACGTCGGCCGCGTACAGCCCGACGGTGTGGCCCTGGAAGCCCTGGCCGTTGACGGTCGCGCTGCCTAGCAGCTGGTCGGCTCCGACGCCGTTGACGTTGTTCGTGAACCAGTCCGGGAAGTCGAGCGTGAACGTCTGCGTGGTGCCGTCGCTGTAGACGATGCTCCCGGTGTCGGATTTCTCGCCGTTGTTGGCCATGCCGATGAAGCCGAGCGTCAGCCCCGACCCGGTGAACGCGATCGCCTGGCCGTTGGTGGTGACCGCGTCGGGCTGGCCTGCGGGCAAATTCGGCATCGTGTAGGTGACGCCCCCTGCCTTGACCGTCGCTCCGGGGGAGAGCCCGGCCGCGTCCAAGGACTGCTGCGAGTAGCTGCGCCCGCCGCCGTCGAGGTTGCCGACGTTGGGGGCGGAGTCGTCGGTGATCCCGATCGTGTCGCGTGCGTCTGCCAACGACGCGACCGGGATCGAGACCTGGGCGCTTTGCTCGGGGAGGCTGCTCTGGCCATTGGCGTCGCTGTAGGTCCCGGAGAAGCTGATCTGGTTGACGCTCGGCGCCGCGCCCGACGGGACCGTGATCTTCCAGGTGGTGGTGGCCGTCTGTCCCGATGGCACGCTCGCGAATGTCGTCGCCCCGGTCGCGGTGACGGTCCAGCCGTCGGGCGCCGTCAGGTTGAAGTTGACGTCGCTCAGCGGCTGCGGGCCGTTGTTGGGCAGCGTCGCGGTCGCGGTCAGTGTGTCGCCTGGGTGGGCTACCCGCGCCGGCGGGTCGAAGTTGAACGGCTGCTGCACGACGATCGGGGTGCTGCCGGTGACACCACCCACGGTGGCGCTGATCGTCGTCGTGCCGTGCGCGACCATCGTGACGACGCCACTGCTGCTGACGGTCGCGACGCTCGGGTTGCTGCTTCCGTACGTGACGTGCGCATTCGCCAGGTTGACGAACGACTCGTCGTTGTTGGCCGCCTCGACGATGTTGTCGGCCGCCACGTGGTCGCTCGCCTGGCCGCTGTCGTCGGCGATCCATGGGTTCTTGCCGGTCAGGTCGAGCGTCTGGCCGGGCGTGAACACGGTCTGGTCAGGCTGCACGGTGACCGTCTGCACCTTCGGCGTGAGCGAGCCGGCGACCGCGACGGTGTCGGAGCCAACCTCGTCGCTGGCGTCGGTCGCCACCTGGAACTGGTAGTTGCCGTCGTAGACGACCATCTTGTGCTGGCCTTGGTCCCACTGCTCAAGCTGGCTCATCTTCACCGGGATCGCGATGCTCTCGGTCTGCCCCGGCTGCAGCACCTGGGTCTTCTGGAAGCCGACGAGCTGCTTGCTCGGCAGCTCGGTGCCCGCCACCGAGAACTGGGGCGCCGCGTACACCTGGGCGACGGTCGTCCCCGCTGTGCTGCCGGTGTTGGTCACGTCGAAGTGGACGTTGATTTGGTGGTCGGGAGTCGTGGTCTTCGGGTCGGCCATGACGTGGGAGTACTTAAACGTGGTGTAGCTCAGCCCGTAGCCGAACGGGTAGGTGGGCGTGCCGGTGAAGTATTCATAGGTACGCCCCAGCCCGCTGGTCTCCGACGGCGTCAGGCCGTAGTTCATGATGTCCGGCAGCTGCGACGCGTCCTTGAACCAGGTGAAGTCCAGGTGCCCGGCCGGGTTCTGCTGGCCGAATAGCACCTGCGCGAGCGCGGTCCCCTGCGACTCGCCGTTGTAGGCGGAGTAGAGGATCGCGGGGAAGTCGCCCTGGGTGCCGGAGATGTCGACCGGCCCGTTTGACTGGATCACCATCGCCGTGTTCGGGTTGCCGATCGCGCTGACCTGGCTGATCAGCGAGTTGTAGTTGCCCGGCATCGACAGCGACGCACGGTCGTGCGACTCCGTGGCGACGTTCAGGTCGGTGCCGACGAACACGATCACGAGGTCGGCGGTCTGGATCGCCGCCTGGGTGGCGGCCGAACACGATGCCGGCGCGGTCCGGGTCGTGGACGTGCCGCATGAGTCGAACGTCACCGTCGCGTTCGGGTTGGCGGCCTTGACCGCCGCGGTGATCCCTTGCACGGCGTTTACCTGGAGGGACGGGGACGGGTTGCCGGAGTAGTCGCCGAGCGTGACGGTGTTGGCGAGGTTGCCGACGATTACGACGTTGTTGAGCTTCGACGCGTCGGCCGGCAGCAGCGGTGAATTGGTGCCGGCCACGTCGTCGTTCTTCAGCAGTACCAGGTCCTGGGCGGCGACCTTGGTCGCCAGCGCTTGGTTGGCCTGCGACTCGATCGCACCCGAGCCGATCTGCTGGAACGCGACCTGGCTTGAGGGATCGAACTCGCCCGTCTGCATCCGCAGCGTGAACAGGTGAACCAGCGCGTTGTCGACGACGCCCTCGGACAGCACGCCGCCGTCGATCCCCGCCTGGATGTTGGCGGGCGTCGCCTCCGGGCCGGTGCAGTCCAGATCGGTGCCGGCGCGCAGCGAGAACGCCTCGCCGCCGGCCTCGGCCGGAACGGTCTGACCGCTGGCCGTGTTGGTCCAGGTGGTGCCGTCAGTCGTCCAGCCCGGCGGCGCCCAGTCGTGGTTGCTGCCGGGCAGGTACACGTTCCCGACGGCGCCGCAGTCGGATGTGGTGTAGCCATTGAAACCGTAGGTCCGCTGCAGGATCTCGTTGGCGGTGTAAGTGTCGGCCGGCGATGGGGTCCCGTTGATCGCGTTGTAGGACGTCATCACCCCGGCCAGGTGCGCGTCCTGGGTCAGCGTCCGGAACTGCGAGGTGTAGTAGTTACGGATGTTGGCGTCGGTCGTATCCGAGCTGCCGGACATCCGGTTGGACTCGACGTTGTTGAGCGCGAAGTGCTTGGCCGTCGCCGCGACCTTCAGGTACGGGGTAAGCGGCGTCCCGCTCATCGTCTCGCCCTGGTAGCCATCGACATACGCGCCGGCCATCTTCCCGACCAGGAACGGGTCCTCACCGAATGCCTCGTCGGTCCGCCCCCAGCGCGGGTCGCGGTCCATGTTGACCGTCGGCGCCCAATACGTCAACGGACCGTAATTGCTCTGGGTGCTGGCAAGCCCGCGGATCTCGTCGGAGATCGCGGTCGACTCCTGGTACTCGAGCTGCGGGTCCCAGCTCATCGTCGAGGCGAAGTTGACCGGGAAGCTGGTGAAGCCGTTGGCGAGCACCCCGTGCTGGCCCTCGTTCTGGTACTGGTACTGCTTCACCCCCAGCCTCGGGATCGCCGGCGCCGGGGTCGTGTTGAGCTGCTGGGCTTTCTCGGCCGGCGTCATGCACGACACCAGGTCCGCCGCACGCTCGGAGAACGAGAAGCTCGTGTCCATATAGAGGGGCTGCGTCGAGGAACCGGGCACCGGGCAGGCCGGCGGTTGGCTGGTGGTCACGGCTCCCGCCGCCTGAGACGGTCCGGACAGCCTCATCCCCAACAGGCCGGCAGCAGCCAGCAGGGCGGCGGCAGCCAGCAGCAGCTGACGCCGCGACAGATGAGCATGTACGAACATGTCAGCCTCCGATCGTCATCGCGAAGATGTGCATCGCCGGTTGGTTGACGGCGAGCTCGCCGACCGACGGGAGGGTCACCGACGAGACGGTCTTGTTCGGGTCAATTGGGACCGTGGTCGAGAAGATGTCCGCGTTGTGCACGAACATCGTGTTCCCCGGCCGGTCCTGGTAGGCGGCCTCGACCGCCACCTGGCCGCCGGTCGCCGCGGTGGTTGAGAACCAGTCGTTCGAGGTGAGCGTGTAGCTCTGGCTGGTTCCGTCGGTGTAGGTGATCGTCCCGGTTCCGGTCACCGGCCCGTTGCTGGCCGACAGCAGGAAGCCGAGCTCGGACCCGCTGCCGGACATGTCGACCACCTGGCCGTCGGCGACCGTGTTGTCGAGCGTGCCCGCTTCGGCGTTCGGGAACGTGAACGACAGACCCGAGGAGTTGATCGTCGCGCCCGGAGCGGCACCCGCGGAGGTCAGCGCCTGCTCCGAGAAGGTGGCGTTGTTGCCGTCGTAGCTGCCGAGGTTGGTGTTGTTGTCGTCGACGATCCCGACGTTGTTGAACGACGCCGCCAGCGACGGGAAGGGCGGCGGCGGCCCGGAGCTGGTACCGCCCTGGGCGAGTGACTGCCAGTCGCCGATCTCGTCCGGCGACAGGGCCCGGTTGAAGATTGCGGCGCGGTCGACCTCGGCGGTGATCGTCTGCCCGCCGCCCTGGTCGCCGCCGAGGTGCAGCTGGCCGGTGGCGCAGCCGTTGATCCCCATCTGGCCCAGGTTGGTTCCTTCGACCCGGACGCCGTTGATGTAGATGTTGACGCTGCCGTCGGTGTCGACGGTCACGACGAGGTTCTCCCACGCGTTGGTCGGCAGCGCGGTCGAGAACGTGTGGTTCACGCCCGAGGTGATGATCCGCAGCTGGCCGGACGGCGCAAGGTCGAGGATGAACCCGTCACCGTCGCCGCCGCTGGCGGTCTTCCAATCCCAGATCCGCCTGAAGCTGGTGCCGGGGGTGACCTTGATCTCGGTCGCAAACGTCGCGCCGGTCAGGAAGCCCATGTTGGTTGGACCGGCGCTGAGGTAGCCGCCGCCAGAGAGCACCGCCGCGGAGCCGGTCGGCCCGTCGGAATCGTATGTCGGCGATTCGTTGACGAACGAGCCGTCGCGGTGGAAGCTCGAGGCGTCGGTGATCGTCGGGCCGCTGGTCGGCGTCCATGCCAGCAGCACCTGCTGCTGGGGCGGAGGGCACGGGAACACCGTCGAACCGGTGGGGATCCCGATCTCCGAGGTCGTGTCCGGAAGCTGGCGCGGCGACGTCGCCGGCGCGGCGGTCAGCGGCTGAAACTGATCGCCGCTCAGCGGCGCGCTCGGCTGCTGGATCACGTAGGACTGGTTCGGGTTGGCGTGGATCACGAACGTGTCGTCGGTCGTCGGCGGGACGATCACGTCGCCGCTCGGGTTGCCGCGCACGACCTCGACCTGTTGGCCGGGCCAGGGGTTGCGGACAGCGATGTCGTGCTTGCTGCCCGACTCGATCACCGCCGTTGCGATCTGGCCGTTCTCGATCTGCACATGCACGCTCGACTGGTCCTGCAGCGACACGGTGCCCTCGGCGTTCCAGTTCGACGGCATCGCCGGGTCGATCCGCAGCAGGCCGTCGTAGTCGGTCGCGAGCGCCTCGTTGACGGTCGCCGCGATCACCCCGACCGTCTCGTCGTACGGCTCGGTCTCGTTGGAGGGGTCGAACGCCGCCAGTCCGTCGGAGTACTGCGAGTGGGTGGCGGCGTCAAGCTGGAGCGTCGAGGCGACCTGGTCGCGCATGTCCAGCCGGGCGGCGTCGAGCGGGTCGTAGGTCCAGGTGTTGCTGTTGATGAACCGGCGGTCCATGTAGCCGAGCTTCTCCAGGCCGAACAGCGGGCTGGTGTCGCCGATCAGGTCATACGGCCACACCGGCTCGAGCTCCAGGTTCTCGCTGTTGTGCAGCGGCGCGGCCGGATCGGCCGAGTATGCGAGCACGGTGTTGCCGTCGCCGTCGTCGGCGGCGGTCTTGACCTGCATGTGCGTCTTGGCGTCCGTGCGCGGGTAGTCCGGGATCTCCGGGATCGCCGTCTGCATCTCCTGCACGAGGCCGGGGTCGACGCCGAGGATGTTCGCGGCCTGGATCACGATCGGGAACAGCTCCTTCATCGCCGCGATGTCGGTGATCGGATCGTGCACGTCCCACTGCGTCTCGTGCGCGTTCGCCGGAAACGTGTGGAGCTCGCCGTCAGCACCGAGCTTCGCGTAGCTCAGCAGGAACTTCGCCGGCTCGGCGATCAGCGGGTAGTACTTGCGCAGGAAGTTGATGTCGCCGGTGTGCTGGTAGGTCCGCCACACCCAGCTTCCGATCTCGGCGCCGCTGGTGAGGTTCTTGGCGTTGAAGCTCGTCTCGCTCCCGTCGCAGGAAGCGTTGCCTGTGCCGGTGCCGAGGTACCAGCCGGTGCCGTCGAACCGCATCGTCTCCGGCAGGCAGATGCCCTCGGTGCCGGGGAACTCCTGGCGCGTCCACGCCTCGGTCGCCGCAAGGTCCCGCAGGTACATCCCGAAGTAGGTGTTGTTGAACTGCGGGATCCCGGAGCTGATGTTCGCCTGCAGGTCCATCCGGAGGTTCCAGACCCACCAGTGATCCCCGCCCCACTGCTGGTTATCGCGGGTGAAGTTGAACATGTCGTTGACGCCCGCCTGCGTGGACGGAAACTCGCCGCGCTCGGAGGCCGCCTGGACGTAGAGATAGATCGTGCGCAGGTTGCCGATGTAGTTGGCAACCTGGTCCGGCGAGCTCAGCTGGACGAGGTCGGCGTGCGCCCAGAAGCGGTGCCACCAGTGCAGGTGCGCCTCGGTCACCGCCGCGTCGGCGGCGCTGGCGTCGTTTCCGAGCAGCTGGGTCGCGGTCGCGGTGGCGTCGCCGCCGGCCCAGTGCGGGACGACGGTGACGACCCGGAAGCTGCCGTCGGCGTTCGGCTTGAACGACACCTGCACCGTCCGGGAGTTCGGAGTCGACGCGCTGACGTTCTGGCCGCCCGCCGTGATCGCCGCCAGCGAGCCGAACGTCTGGCCGGTACCGCCGGTGGCGCTCTGGTCATCGACCCAGGTCTCGGACAGCACGCCGGTGGTTCCGTCGGGCGTCACCTGGGCAGTCGGGTTGCGGCCAGGCTGCAGGCTGATCGAGGCGGTCTGCTCGACTGAGGGGTCGGCGCCGGTGACGTCGGTGATGATCTCGTCCTTGTCCGCACGGATCCAGGTGGTGGCGGTCATGCCGCCGCCGGACTGGCGGAAGGTCGCGTCGTACAGGTCCAGCGTCGCGTGGTAGTCGGGGGCGGTCGTCATCGCCGCCAGCCCCGGGATCACGAGCTGGCCGGCGGATTTCCGGCCCGGCATCGTGTCGTCGCGGTTGAGCTGCGCGGTGAAGCCGTCCTGCGCCCACACCGGCGCGCCGAACGAGCCGTTGCCCAGCGGCATCGACTGCTTGCCCTGCAGGGGCGGCGCGTCGAGCACGATGTCCTGGCTGCGGACAAGGTTCGGGACATCGACGTCGAACTCGCCGTTCCCGCCGCCGCTGGGCTGCCACGCGGTCGTCAGTTGCGTGCCCGAATCGGCAGCCGCCTGCCCTGCAGACGCGGCGATCCCCACGGACACCAGGCCAACGACGACGGCAACGAGCACGGCGGTACCCGCACGCGCTGACCCACTCCCCGGCTTCCTCACGATCTCTCCCTCTCCTTTGCGACCTGGTCTTGCGTTCTCGAGGACCGCCGCAACGCGCTCCAGCGTTGGCCAAGACATAGGATCTCTCGGCGGTGAGAGTCTACGACGTCGATCTGGACTGTCAAGGCAGAACCCTTTAGTTTCCGACGAAAATGACCGCGCGGCTCACGTCGGGGTATTCGCCTCGACCGGCGATCGCCTGCTTAGGTCATCGGATCTCTCGCGAGACACGGCGACGGTTGTCGAGCGCACCACCGTTGGTCAGTTGGCAGCTACGGGCGTCGCCGTCACCGTCGCCGCTGGGCCTGAGCCGGCGGCGTTGTCCGCGGTGATCGAGAACTTGTAGCTGGTGCCGTCAGTCAAGCCGCCGACGACGGTGTAGAGGGCGTTGCTCGACGTCGCCCAGAGATAGTCGTGGCCGGTGACGTGCACCGTTGGGATGCCGGGAGCGCTGATCGTGTAACCGATGATCGGGGTGACGCCGGGCGATGAAGGCGGGGTGAAGTGCAGGCTCACCACACCGTCGCCGACCTTGGCGCTCACCGACGTCGGGATCCCCGGCGTCGGAGCCGCCGCCTGGATCGTCGTGCCCGGGGTGATGCCCACCGCGAGCAGTGCTCCCGACGACAGGCTGGATCCAGAACCGTCGATGTTGCCGACGTTGGTGTTGGTGTCATCGGTGATGCCGACGTTGTCGAACGCGGCTGAGAGGTCGAGCGGCGTGTCGCCGATCGTCATCGCGAAGATATGCAAGGCCGGCCCGGACGAGATCGGGGCGCTGATGTCCGGCAGCGTGATGCTCTGCACCTGCTTGGTCGAGTCGAGCGCAATCCCGGCCTCGTAGACGTTCGTCTGGTGCGTCTGCTGCACGTTGTTCCCGCGGTTGCGATACGTCATCGAGAACGCGACGTCGCTGCCGGCCGGCGGGGATGAGAACCAGTCGGGCGCGTTCAGCGTGAATGGCTGCGTGGTGCCGTCGGTGTAGGTGATCTGCCCGGTTCCGCTGGCCGGCCCGTGGGTGCCGGTCATCAGCACCTCGAGCGTCTGCCCGGAGGCGCCGCCCGCCGCGATCGTCTGGCCCCCTGCCGTGACGTTGTCGGGCTGGCCGGCGGGGACGTTCGGCCAGACGAGCGAGGTGGCCGAGGTGGCGAACGCGGTCGGCGTGATCCCGCGCGTCGGCAGCGACGGGGCACTGGTGCCGTTGGCGTTGGTCGCGGTGACCGTGAACGTGTACGCGGTGCCGTTCGTCAGGCCCTGGACCTGCGCGTAACCGATGTGCTCGAGGTCGGCCGCCGAGATCGTCGCCGACTGCCCGCCGGGATCGGCGGTCACGGTGTACGACGTCACCGGCGAGCCGTTGTCGACGAATGTGGGGTTCCAGCCGACGTAGGCCGACTCGTTGGCGCCGAACGCAGCCACCTGATCCGGCGGGTCCGGCGCGCTCGCGCCGAATTTCTCGTCGAGGATCGATCTGTCGGCGGGCTCGATCCCTGCCTGGCTCGTGATCGACGAGGGCGCGTCCGCGGCGGACGCGATCACATGGTTGCCGGAAACGGTCGTGTTGCTTGACGTCGAGTCGCTGTCGCCCTGCCACCAGTAGTTGTCGCTGACGGTCAGCGGGTCGTCGCCCGTCTGCCCAGGGGTGAAGTCGGAGTGCCGAGAGCCCCAGTCGTTGGACACGTTGTTCTCCAGAACGTTGCCGCTGGCGGTCCAGTAGGTGCAGCCGTTGTCGCAGTACATCGCGTGGCCGTTGTCCAGCGTGTTGGTGATGACGTTGCCGACCAGGTGCTCGCCGCCGCCGAGCGAGCTCCCCGTGATCCCCTGCGTGTAGACGCCGCCGCCGTCGGCGAGCATCTGCATCGTGTGGTCGATCAGGTTGTCCGAGACGGTGTTGTTGTTGGAGAAGTTCGGCGTCGCCTGCACGCCGATCTTGTCGGGCCAGCCTCCCCACCCAAGCGAGATCCCGGTGTAGGAAGTGTGGTCGATCTGGTTGTGTGTGATCAGCGTGTTTTCGGCGTAGCCGACGTCGATCGCCACGCCGCCGTGGTACTCCACCGGCAGGCTGTAGAGGTGGTTGTCATTCACCTGGATGTCCGACGTGCGCTCGGCTGCAGACGTCGGTTCCGGGTTATCGACGCCGCCGATCTCGAGCCCGTTGCCGGAGATATCGGTGAACACGCTGCCGGTGACGGTGTCGTCCTGCGAACCGTCGCCGAGGTCGAGGCCGGCCGCGCCGAGGTGCACGAACGCGTCGCCCAGGAACTGGATGTGCGAATCGTCGCTGAAGCTGACGTTGCCCGGCTCCTTCGTCCAGGCGCCGAACGGGCAGGTGCCGCCCGCGACGAACTGGCACAGGCCCTCCTCGTCGAACCCGTGCGGACCGGTCATCGTGTAGTTGGCCTGCACCTCGGAGAAACCTTCGCCGGTGCTCGGCGTCAGCCACGTGGCGTACGAGAACTGGATCCCAGAGAAGATGATGTTGTGCACCGGTGCGGCTTCGGTCCCGTCGCCCTCGACGAGCTTCTGCAGCACGGGTGCCTCGACGTCCGCGGTCTGCAGGTTCTGGCCCGGGAGCGGGATGTAGTAGACGGTGTTGCTCGACTCGTCGAGGTACCACTCACCCGGCTGGTCGAGCAGCTCGTAGGCGTTGTCGACATACGCCGGGATCGAGCCGTTGCCCAAGCCGCCGTCGTGCACGAGATTGACGCTGCGCCCGGAGCCGTCGGTGCGCGCAATCCGCTCGGTCGAGTTGTTCCAGCACGGCTGCGCCATCGTGATCGTGGTGCCGACGATCGACGCGATCGGGCAGCGTGGCTCGGTCCAGGCGCCCTCGCCGCCGGTCTTCAGCGACCAGTACGGAGCCCCGCCGGTGTAGACGAACTCGATGTCGCTCGGGTTGCGCCAGCTCGCCATGATGTCCGAGCTCGCGGTGTAGCCGGTCGCGGTCCTTGTCAGCGTTACCGGCAACGGCCCGGCCGCGCGCTGCGCGCGGACCCCGTCGACGTAGAGCTGGCGCGTCTGCAGCCCGGCCGGCGCCGGTGCCGCCCAGATGTTCTTGCTCGCGTCGCTGAGGTGCCAGCCCGTGATCTGTGTGCCGCCGCTGATCACCGGATGCGCGCCCGGTGCGGCCTCCCACACGACGTTGTGACCGTTCGTGCCGGAGTCGCTCGCATCGAACGTCAGCGGAGCGGACAGCCGGTAGGTACCGTTCGCGAGCAGCACGTCGATGTCACGGTTGAAGTCCAGTTCCAGGGTGCGCACCTTGGACTGCGCCTCCGTGATCGAGCACGGCACCTCCTGTGAACAGGCCGGCCCGGAGCCGTCCGGAGCCACGTAGATCGGCTTTGGCGCCGGGCCCGACGGGGTCGTATCCGTCCCGCCGATGGCGGTGCCCGCACTTGCGCCCAGGGATGCACCAACCACCGCGAGCGATGCGCCGAACGTCATCAGGGCGCGCCGTGTCCACATGGCTCGAACCACGTCTGACCTCCCTCTCTGAACTCCCGTAGACGGCCGCGCTCACGCGAGACCGGCGCGGCAACAGCTCGACTATTACATCGGATGTCTACGGTGTCAAGGGCCTATACACGGCCGTGTGTGGCCGCATTTTCCCGCATGTCATCGGACCTCTAGCCGTGAGCCCGGTGCGCTGTCAGCCACTTGGGGGCGGCGCTCCCCCGGCGAAGTCGACCTCGATGCCGTCGAAGGTCGAGAACGTTCCGGACAGCTTGGTGATCGTGATCGTGTGCTGGCCGGGCGTCAGACCCTGCTGCTGGAAGATCACCTGATCGGACTGGCGTGGCCCGGTCGTGCTGGTGTCGACCACCTGCTGAGGACCGCCGTCGATCGAGACCCCGAGATCGCCCTGATCGTTGTTGATCTCCCCGAAGGCTTTGACCCCGGTCCCCAGGAACGTGCAGGTCACGGTTGATCCGTTGGCCTCGGCGGCGTGGACGTCGTTATCGAAGTCACCGAACCCGCGGTCGGCCGCGTAGAACCAGCCGCTGTCGTAGGCGCACGACGGGTCGGTGTCGTTGAGACGCTGGACCGCGGGCTCGGGGCCGCCGGCGAAGTCGACCTCGACGCCGTCGAAGGTCGTGAACGTTCCGGACAGCTTGGTGATCGTGATCGTGTGCTGGCCGGGCGTCAGACCCTGCTGCTGGAACACGATCCGGTCGGTCTGACGCGGTCCTGTCGTGCTCGTGTCGACGGTCTGCTGGGGACCGCCGTCGATCGAGAAGCCGACTTCGCCCTGGTCGCCGTTGATCTCCCCGAAGATCTTGATCCCGGTACCCAGGAACGTGTAGGTGAGGGACGCGCCGTTGGTCTGGGTGTAATGGAGGTCGTCGCCGAAGTCACCGAACCCGCGGCCGGCTGAATAGGACCAGTCGCTGTCATAGACGAACGACGGGTCGGTGTCGTTGAGACGCTGGAGCGCGAGCGGGACCCCACCGACGTCGATCAGAGCTGGCGTCGAGGTGGCAGTCTGGCCGACCGCGTTCTGCGCGGTCGCCGTCAGCGAGTGCTCGCCGGACGAGAGCGTCCCGATCGTGCACGACCAGCTGCCGCCGGACACCGTCGCCTGACACCCGCTGAACTGGGCGCCGTCGACGGCGACCGTGATCGTCGCCCCCGACGAGCCGGTGCCGCTGACCGTCAGGTTGCTGCCCGAGACCTTGACCGCGCCGGGGCTCGGTGTCGTGATGGTCGGCGCCGCCGGAGGGTTGCCGACGGTCAGGTTGGAGCTGTTGGCGCCGGCGGGCACGGTCGCGATCACGATCCCCGGCGAGAGCACCTGGACGAGCGGCGACCGTTGTCCGGAGAAGCTGATCGGCGTGGACTGCGAGAGCCCCTCGCCGGCAATCAGGACGGCGTTGGGGGCCGCCGCCGTCGACGAAGACTCGGCCGACTCGTAGTAGACCTGCGGGAACGGGATCAGGTCTTTGGCGGTCTTGGCGGGCACCCCGGCGCCGTCGATCGCGGACGCGGGCAGGTCGCCCGGCCCAGGCGAGTCCGGGATCGCCGTGTTGTCGGAGGCGAATGTCTGGATCGACACACCCTGGGGCAGGCAGAAGTAGGACTCAAAGCCGCCGGATCCGAAATTGCCTTCCAGCCCGAACGGCCCGGTCGAATCGCATCCGCCCTGCGACGAGTTGCCGTTGAGGCGGAACAGGACGTTGTTCTGCCAGTTGATGTACTCCGACCCGGCATCGTCATACATCCCCGGCGAGGAGCCGACCTTGTTGTAGGCGACGTTGCCGACCGCCTGCATGCCGTTCGCCAGTGTCGCCTGCTCGTTGACGGTGCCGTCGGCATTCTTCACGTACTGCGCCTGGTGGCCTTCGATGTACATCGCGCCGCCGTCGTTGAGCACCTGCATGTAGTCGTGAATCAGGTTGTCGGAGATCGTGTTGAAGCCGTTGACGTTGACGGATTCCTGGGAATGCGTCTGGTCGTCGACATGTCCCTGGATCACCCCGGCGGTGATGCCCGTGTAGGGGACGTCAAAGATGTCGTTGTGGGTGATCGTCGTGTGCTGGGAGAACAGCAACGTGATCCCGCACGCCGACGGGTAGTCGGTGCCGACGTGCTCGATCACGTTGTCGGACACGGTCGTGTGCTGGAGGATCTCGTCGGTCCCGATCGAGTCGTTGGCAGCGACGGATGGATCGAGGCTGCAGTGCTGGATGATCCCCTGGGCGTCGTCGGGGACGGTCGGCGTCGGATCGTACGTGCAGCCCAGCAGGATCGCGGTCGACGCGATGTGATCGAACAGGCTGCCGGTGACGGTGTCGCCCGAGTCCCCGTACTCAAATCCGAGCGCGGCGCCGCCGAGGTCGATGAACCGATCACCGGAGAGTGTGATGTTGTTCGAGCCCGAGAAGCCGACGTTGACAGCCGGCTGCGTCAGCGCGCCCCACGGGCAGGTTCCGTTGGGAGTGCTGAACGTGCACATCCCCTGGTTGCCGCCGGGGAGGGTCATCGTCAGATTGCTCTGGACATCGGCGAACCCGGCGTTCGATGACGGCTCGTTCCAGGTCGCATAGGAGAACTGCAGCCCCGAGAAGGTCAGGTCGTGGACCGGATCCGCAAGCGAGCCGGCTCCTTGTAGCAACGACTCGAGATGCGGTAGCTCGACGTCGAGAGACGACATCGACTGTGGACTGTCGAAGTACAGCGTGTTCGACGACGAGTCCAGGAACCACTGCCCTGGGTGGAGCAGTGACTGCACGTTCTCGATCACGGAGGGCATCGTGCTGGTGCCCATGCTCGGCAGTCCCCCGCTCCCATCCACGAATGCCAGTCGGGCGGTGACGTTCTGCCAGCACGGCTGGTCCATCGTGAGCTGGCCGTCCGAGTAACTTCGAAGCCGGCACGAGGACTGTGTCCACGCGCCGTTGCCACCGGGGTAGACGAACTCGATCTGGCTGATCTGCGCCGGCGTCAGCGATCCGAAGAACTGGACGGCCGCTGGGTCAGAAGAGATGTCGTAGCCGGTCGATGAGCCCGTCCAGCCGCCGGCAAATCCCAGCTGTGCCGGGGTCGCCTGCGCGATCGGGGCTTCGGTGCCGTTCACGTACAGCTGTCGGGTGGCACTGCCCGCCGGCACGGATGCCTGCCAGAGCCCGGCGGAGCCGGTGACCGGCGACCAGCCGGTGACGGGGCGGGCGCCTGAGAGCACCGGGTGAGCGCCGGGGGCCGCCTGCCACACGACGGGATCACCGGGGGAACCTGAGTCTGCCGCAATGAACTTCAGCGGCTGTGAGAGGTTGTAGGTTCCGTCCGCCAACTCCACGGTGACGTGGTTGCGGCTTCCGGGATCGAGCGCGCGCACTGCCTGCTGCGCACCCGTCAGCGAACAGGGCTGTGGGCGCGAGCACGTCGACCCCTGCCCGGTCGGCGATGCGTAGAGCTTCACCGACGCCGGGGCGGTCCCCGCCGCCGACGCGCCAGCTGGCAAGCACGCGAGCGCGACTAGGAATACGAAGGCGACGATCGACGAACGACAAGCTGGTGGCACGATCTCTTCCTCTCCTCGACGGCAGAGACATTGGAGCAATCCGATCGGATTTGAGGCCGTACGCTTCAAAAAGCCCGTGTCCAGGTCAGAGTGATCCGATGTCTGTGGCTGAGGCGCACCAAATCAGGCCAGCGTCGGTTTGTCAAACCGCTTCGGTCGATCGTCGATCTGGTCCGCTACCGCTCAGCGGTCTTCGGTTCGCGCCGGCTTCGATCAGTCGAGCGCGCGCCGCAGCCAGTTCACGACGCCGGCCACGTGGATCGTCGTCAGGGCGCGCGCCATCTCGGCGTCGCGCGCGGCGATCGCGTCGAAGATCGCCTCGTGCTCGTTCAGTGTGCGCTGCAGCGCGTTCTTCTCGGTCAGGCCGCGCCACAGCCGCGCTCGTTGCGTCGGGCCTGACAACGACTCGATCAGTGACGCCAGCATCGCGTTGCCCGACGCGACCCCGATCGCGCGATGGAACTCGAGATCCCCAGCCACCAGTTCCTCCAGCGAGGAGTTGCTCGTCACCCGCCGCAGGATCTCCTCGAGCTCCTCGAGCGCGGGCTCCGAGATCCGCGCGACGGCTAGCCCCGACGCAGCCGGCTCGAGGATTCGCCGCATCTCCAGCAACTCGAGCACCGACGAGTCCTGGTGGAACTCGATCACGAACGTCAGCGCGTTGACCAGAGACTCCATCGAGAGGTCGGACACATAGGTGCCGTCCCCCTGGCGCACATCGAGGATACGGACCAGTGACAGCGCCTTGACCGCCTCTCGCAACGAGTTGCGCGACAACCCCAGCGTCTTGGCAAGATCGGCCTCGCGCGGCAGGCGCTGGCCGGGCTTGAGGTCCCCGGACAGCACCATCGCCTGTAGGCGGTCGATCGCGGAGTCGGTCAGCGACATCCGGCAATGATCCCATGTTTGCTCGCAAACGCTCGGGGCGATCGGCGTTCAGCGCGCCGGTTCGGGAAGCTCGTTCCAGAGTCGCCAGTCGATCTTGGCGGCTGACCATTCGAGGTTCAGCGAGCATTGATCGGGGGTTCGCATGCCGGCGACGACTGTGCTGACTGCCGGGTGCCGGAGCGGGAATTGCAGGGCCGCGGCCGGCAGCGTCGTGCCGCGTGCGATGCACGCGTTCGCGCAGGCGCGGGCGGCGGCGAGCATGTCGTCCGGCGCTGGCCCGTAGTCGAAGTGCGTATCGCCCGCTGGCTGCGATCTTGACAGGAGCCCGGAGTTGAACGGGGCGGCGGAGACCACGGCAACATTGCGCTCCAGGCATTCGTCCAGCAACGGTGCTGCCGAGTGGTCAACGAGCGTCCAGCGTCCGGCGACCATCACGGCGTCGATGTCGCTCTCGGCGACGAATCTGCGCAACGGCTCGACGAAGTTCATCCCAACCCCGACGGCGCCGATCACGCGCTGCTCTCGTAGTTCGACGAGGGTCGGCACCGCGTCACGCAGAGCGGACTCCATGTGGTCGTCGGGATCGTGGACATAAACGATGTCGACGCGGTCGAGCCCGAGTCGCTGCATGCTGGAGTCGAGGCTGCGCAGGACCCCGTCGCGGCTGTAATCCCGACGGCGGATCAACGCGTCGTCCACCGCGAAACCGCCCTTCTCGAGATCGGACCCGGTGGGCGCCTGGTTCGGGACAAGCAGCCTGCCCACCTTGGTCGAGATCGAAAACTCGCTGCGGGGGCGCTCGCGTAGTGCCGCGCCTAGCCGCCGCTCAGACACTCCGAGCCCATAGTGCGGGGCGGTGTCGAAGTAGCGGATCCCCCCCTCCCACGCGGCTGAGACCGCACGTCCGGCGGTCTGGTCATCGACACGCCGATACAGATTGCCGATCGGCGCTGCCCCGAATCCGAGCTCCGTGACCGAAACCCCGGTGCGCCCCAGCGGCAAGCGCCTCATCTGCTGAGCCCGTATACGTTCGCGGCTACCTCGCCGAACACCAGTCGGCGGTCGGCTGCTCCGAGCTCAGCCAGGAGCAGCTCGGTGCTCTCGATGGTCACGTCGTAGCCGCCGCCGAGCAGGCATACGGGCCAGTCGGATCCGAACATCAGGCGGTCCGGCCCGATCGTGGCCAGGAGCGCCTCGACGAACGGGCGCAGGAGCTCGACGGTCCAGTCCGTCGGGGCTTCGCTGGTGAGCCCCGAGAGCTTGACGGTGACGTTCGGGAGCGCCCCGAGGCTGCGCATCGCGCTCGCCCATCCGTCCGACGGCGGCTCGCCCACCACGGGTTTGCCCGCGTGGTCGAGCACGAACCGCAGCTCGGGCAGCGAGCGGGCCGCCTCCACCGCGGCGGGAAGCTGAGGGGGACGTACGAGCAGGTCGTAGACGAGGTTTGAGTCACTGACCGCTTGCAGGCCGCGTCGCACATCCGGACGCTGAAGCCAGGCCGGATCGGGTTCCTCCTGAACCTGGTGGCGGATGCCGACGAGCGTCCGGCCCCCGGTCACCCCCCGCAGCCGGGCGAGTTCGCTCGTGACGTCAGGCCGCGTGAGGTCCACCCAGCCGACGACGCCGGCGACCAGCGGGTCGGCGGCGGCGACCGTGAGCAGCTCGGGGGTCTCCTCGGGGACGCACACGGTCTGAACGAGGATCGTGGCATCGATGTCGTGCTCGCTGAGCAGGGGGCGCAGATCGGCCAGCGAGAACGACCGGCGCAGCGGCGGCAGCGGCGCCGTCCAGGGCTGGTCACGGACGGTGAGGTCCCAGACGTGATGGTGGGCGTCGATCCGCACGTTTCGTGTCCTCCCGGCGATCAGTCGAGATGGAAGAGCTCCTCGGCTGGCGCCCACCACTCTCCGTCGGCGGCCGTCTCGAGTGGCTGTTGGCAGGGATCGGTGAGCCGCCACCAGCGCTGAGTCGTCGGGTCTTGCGCGACTGCATCCATGTCGGCCCTGAAGTCCCCGCCCGAGTACTCCAGGTAGCTGAACAGGTAACCATCGCGCTGAAAGATCGAGTAGTTGCTCACGTGCGCGCGTTTGAGCGCGTTGAGCACTTCCGGCCAAACCTTGCGGTGCAGCGCGCGGTACTCCTCGGCTTTCTCGGGCTGCAGCTTGATCACGGACGAGAAGCGCTGCACGATCACCTCATCGAGCGCAGTCGCAGGCCCGCCATGCCGCCGTCGACGGCGAGCGCGGTCCCGGTGATCGATCCGGACCCGCGCGAGGCCAGGAACGCGATCGCCACCGCAACCTCCTCGGCGCTGACAAGCCGGCCGTGCGGCTGACGAGCCTCTAGTGCCGCGCGAGCCGCGCCGGGGTCCGGCACGCCCGCGAGCAGACGTCCGATCCACGGTGTGTCTGCAGTTCCGGGGTTGACCGCGTTGACCCGGATTCCCTCGGCGATCAGGTCGGCGGCCATCGCGAGCGTCAGCGACAGAACCGCTCCCTTGGTCGCGGAGTAGAGAACCCGCTCCGGGAGCCCGGCGGTGGCCGCGATCGACGCAGTGTTGACGATCGCAGCGCTGCGTGACCGGCGCAGCGCCGGCAGCGCAGCGCGGGCGACTCGCACCATCCCAAGCACGTTGACGTCGAACACATGGCGCCACTCGTGGTCGGCGTTGTCCTCGATCCCCCCCTGGGCGCCGATTCCGGCGTTGTTGACGACCACGTCGAGCCCGCCCAATTGCTCCACGGAACGCGCGACCGCGGCTCTCACCGCGGTGTCGTCGGTCACGTCGGCGCGCACGTAGACAAAACCGGGCGGCCCGGCCGGCGCGACGTCGAGTACCGCGACCGCGGCGCCCCCGGCCTGCATCAGTCTGGCGGTCGCCAGCCCGATCCCGGAAGCGCCGCCGGTGACCAGCACGTGCAGCCCAGCCACCTCGCTCATCCGCGCTCGCCTGTGGGGTCCACGTGGCATGCCCGCAGAGAGTCGCTCGCCCTCACTCGGCGGTGCTCTGGCCGCCGACGATCCGCGCGAGCAGCAGTGCGATCAGGATCACCGAACCGTTGATCGCGTCGATCCAGTAGCTCGACACGTTGCCGAGGTTGAGGATGTTCTGAACCACCCCGAGCAACACCACCCCGGTAGCGGCGCCGAGCAGATTGCCGCGCCCGCCGCGGAGGCTGACGCCGCCGATCACGGCTGCCGCGAAGACGGGGAAGATGATCCCCTCGCCGTACCCCTGCTGGCCGGTCACCGACGAGACGCGACCTGCCTCCATCAGGCCGCCGATCGCAGCCAGCACACCGCCGGCAACGTAGACGCCGATCCGCACCCGGTCGACGTTGATCCCAGACGCCCGCGCAGCGACCGGGTTTCCGCCCACGGCGTAGATCGCCCGGCCCGCAGCGTGGTAGCGCAGAAACAACCCGAACAGCAGGAAAATCCCGACGGCGACGATCAGCGACACGGGGATCGAGCCGAGCTGCGCCGAGCCGAGCCAGGCGAACGTCCCTGTCACTACGAGCGACTGGCCCTTGACGATCCCGTTCTGGAGCCCTTCGAGGACGATCGTCATCCCGAGCGTGAAGATGAACCCGTTCAGCCGCGCCTTGACGATCATCACGCCGTTGAAAAGCCCCACCGCCGCACCTACTGCAAGTAATACGAGCAGCCCGAGATACGGGCTCCACATAGCCCCGTTTCCGTACGCGGCGGCGGGGACGATCAGCCAGGCCGCGACCATCGGCGCAAGCCCGTAGGTCGACTCGACCGATAGATCCATGCCCCCGGTGAGCAAGATCAGCGACTGGCCGACCACCACCACCCCGAGCGCCGAGATCTGCTGGCCGATGCCGGTGAGATTCGACACCGTCAGGAACACCGGACTGACAATCGCCCCGACGATCACCAGCCCGCCGAGCACCGGTAGCAGGGCCGCCTCGCGCAAAACGCTCAGCGCGCCCCCGGACAGCGCCAGCTGACGGAGGTTCACTTGCGGGTTACGAGATGTCGGGCCGTCCGCCGCCGCAGCCCGAGTCGGCTCGCCGGTCTCCGTATTCCTCGGCGTGGTGGTCTTCTCCATAGCCTCCTCACTCATTGGAACGGTTGGTCTGAGCTGCTGAGACCCTCGGTAGCGGCGATCAGCCGCTCGCGGTCGAACGGCGGCTCGTCAAACTCCGCGAACACCGAGCCGCGCACGAGCACGAGCACGCGGTCGCAGTGGACGAGGTCGTCGAGCTCATCGGTTGCGAGCAGCAGCGCCGCCTCGCTGTCGTGCGCTGCGCGGGACAGCGCGTCGAGCAGCATCACCTTGGCGGCGATGTCGATCCCGCGGGTCGGGGTGATCGCAACGATCACTCGTGGGCGGTGGATCAGCGCCCGTCCGACGGTGACCTTCTGCTGGTTGCCGCCGGACAGCTCCTGCACCTCCTGGTCGAGGCTCGAGGAGACCAGGGACAAACGCTCGGCGATCGGCGCGGCGGCCGCTCGGCGGCTGCGCGGGCGCATCAGCCCCAGCCGTCCGCTCAACTCACCGACGACCGTCATCGTCTGGTTCTCGGCGACGCCGAGCTGCCCGACGAACCCGTCGACCTGGCGGTCGGCAGGTATGTAGCCGACGCCGGCGCGCAACGCCGCGCGGCGGTGACCCGACCTCAGCGCCCGCCCATCGACGACCACCTTGCCGGAGTCCAGCGGCTCGATTCCCGCGACCACACGGCCCAACGTCGCAACGCCGGCGCTGAGCAGTCCGGTAACGCCCAGCCGCTCGCCGGCTGCGACCTCAAGCGAGACGCCATCGAGCGAGCCCTGGGCCGAGCGGCGCGTCGCGCCCTCGACCCGCAGCCGCACGTCTCCGCCAGCACCAGAGGTGCGCCTGCGCCCGCCGTTATGAGTCGGTGCAGATGCGGGCACGTCGCCGACCATCGCCGCGACCAGGTCCTCGTTAGCCAGCTCGTCCGTCGGCGCGCTCAGTACCACCGATCCATCGCGCAGAACCGTGACATCGCTGCAGATCTCGAACACCTCTTCCAGATGGTGTGAGATGTACAGCACGGCGACCCCTCGCTCGACGATCCGCCGGACGCGTTCGAACAGCGTCGCGATCCCGGTCCGCTCAAGTGCGGCGGTCGGCTCGTCCAGCAGCACGCAGCGCGTGCCTGCGGCGAGCGCCCGGGCGAGCTCGACGATCTGGAGCTGGTCGACGCTCAGGTCTTTGCACTTGGTCTCCGGCGGGATGTCGAAGCCCCACTCGCGCATGATCGTCGCGGTCCTCTCACGCATCCCGGGCCAGTCGACCAGACCGAGCCGTCTCTGCAGGTTGCCGAGGAATACATTCTCCGTGACCGTCAGCCACGGAACCACCATCGAGCGCTGGTAGACGGTCGAGACCCGCGCCTGCCAGCTCGCGACGTCGCTGGTCCGCGGCGCCGGCTGGCCGTCCAGCAGCACCGCCCCCTCGTCGGGGGCGGTGAGGCCACTCAGAATCGACACGAGCGTGGACTTGCCGGCGCCGTTGCGACCGACGAGCCCGAGGCAGCGACCGGCCTCCAGTTCGATGTCAACGGACCGCAGCGCCACCGTGCTGCCGAAATGCTTGGTGATTCCCTGGGCCTGGAGAACTGCACCCCCGTCTTCAGCCAACCTGCTCCTTCCTAAGTAGTCCCAGCGAGTTTTCCTCGCACAGCGGCCAGCTGCCCGGGGGGCGTGGAGCGCCCCCCGGGAGCCAGGGTCACGGCGCGCCCGCGCAGTCACCTCCGTGCGTGCTGCCGTAAACGTTGCCCCACAGGTCCTTGCTGCCGACCGCCGTCGTATGGCTGCTCGCCGGCAGTCCGTCGACCGAGCGGCCGACCTTCAAGGTCTGCGCTCCTTTGGTGACGAACGGCGCGACGATCGGGTCCGCGAGGTTCGAGTCACCGTGATAGCTGACGTTCATCAGCTTCGGTGCGCCGCCGCCGGTCTCACCTGCGTGAAGCTTGACTCCCTTGGCCGCGTCGAGCGCGTAGCTGAGCGCGTACCTCGCGTACAGGTTCGCAGGCTGTGACTGCGACGCCGTCAGCGACCCCCTGCCGATTTCGCACATCTCGAACGGAACGCCGTCGTCGCTGATCAGCTTCACCTTACCGAGCAGCCCCTTCTGCTTGAGAATCGGGATGATCCCGGTGTCTGGCGAGGACCACTGCGAGTAAATCGCCTTGAGGTCGGTCGGGTGGGCGTTGATCGCGTTCTGGGCGTCGGTCACTGCGGTCGAGTCATCCCACACGGTCGGGTCGCCGATGATCTTCACACCGGGGTCGTTTTTCTTCATGCACTGGTTGAACGCGTTCGTGCGGTCGGCGCCGTTGGAGCTCGTGAGGTCACCCTCGAGATCGACTACATAGCCGGACTTGACCTGCGAAGAGATCTCAGCGCACGCGTCCTGGCCGTACAGGGTGTTCGACGCGCGCACAACCATGTAGACCTTTCCCACGCCGACAATCGTGTCAACCGAGATGAGCTTGACGTGGTGGGCGTTGGCGAACGAGATCGCCGGTCCCATGCTGGTAGCCGTCTCGGGGTTGAAGATGACCGCCTTCGCGCCCTGGTTGATCAACTCCTCGATTTGCTGGTTCTGCTTGCTTGCGCTGGCGCCGGCAATGTCCGGGCCGAGCAGCTTGATGTTCATCTTCTTCGCGTACTGGCCCTCGTAGTTCACATACGCCGCCCAGAACGCGGTGTTGTTGTAGGTCAGGTCGACACCGATTGGCACAGGGGCGCCTGCCGTCCGGGCCACAGCCTTCGTGGTAGTGCGGGCGGCCCCGCTCGACGCCCCAAATACCACGAGCCCTGCGGCCGCGACAAGTGTGACCACCCCTACTCTCAACTGCTTACTCACCACCGTCGTCCTCCCTCGGTTGTGTACGCCGCGTGATGCTGGCGAACGGTTTCCTCACGACACGTTTTCTCACGACACCTGCCGGTTCTGCACTCCAGCCCCGGCCACCCAGGCGCCGCCCCGCTGCTGCGCGGTTTCAGCCGTGCCGTCGCCGTCGCCCGAGTAGCGATGGGTAGCCAGAGTGTGCGGCCGCAGTTCGGCGCCCGAGCCGGGCGCAACCGGAACTGCGTAGCGCCCGCCGGTTACGTGGACCGGCTCAACGAAATGCTGATGGAGATGGTCGACGTACTCGATCCAGCGGCCCTGCAGACTGCCGCTGACCGCGACGAAGTCAAACATCGCGAGGTGCTGGACCACCTCGCACAGCCCGACGCCGCCCGCATGCGGACACACCGGAACGCCACACTTGGCCGCGAGCAGCAGCACCGCGATGTTCTCGTTGACGCCCGCCACCCGGCACGCGTCGATCTGGCAGACGGAGATCGCCCCCGAGGACAGCAGCTGTTTGAAGATGACTCGGTTGGCGACATGCTCGCCGGTCGCGATGCGGACCGGCGCGACGGCGTTCGAGATCGCGATATGGCCGAGCACGTCGTCCGGGCTCGTCGGCTCTTCCACCCATTGCAGAGCGAACGGCGAGAGGCGCGTGATCGCCTTGATCGCATCGCCGATGTCCCATCGCTGGTTAGCATCCACAGACACGGCGATCTCATTGCCGACGAGCTCTCGGACCATGCGTACTCGGCGGGCGTCGTCGTCGAGGTCTGCTCCGACTTTCAGCTTGAGATGGGTGAAGCCGTCCGCGACGGCGGCCCTCACCAACCGCGTCACCTTCTCGTCCGAATAGCCCAGCCACCCGGCTGATGTCGTGTACGCCGGGTAGCCGTCTCGCACCAGCTCCGCCTCGCGTTCGGCGCGACCAGTGCGTGCCTCGCGCAGGATCTCAAGCGCCTCGTCCGGCGTCAGCACGTCCGTGATATGGCGGAAGTCGACCAGCGAGACGAGCTGCTCCGGGGACATGTCCGCGAGCAACTTCCACAGCGGCTTTCCAGCCCGGCGGGCACAGAGATCCCAGACAGCGTTGATCACCGCACCGATCGCCATATGTACCGCCCCCTTTTCGGGGCCGAGCCAGCGCAGATGGCTGTCGTGAAGCAACCGCCGGGCGAAACCGCCCATGTCGGCTGCAGCTGCGTCCACGTCCAGCCCGAGGACGAGCGCCTCGAGGGCGTGGATCGCCGAGACCTCGATCTCAGTTCCGCGGCCGATCGTGAACACGAAGCCGTAGCCGGCCTGCCCCTCCGATGTGACCACCGCGACGTATGCCATCGAGTAGTCCGGATTGGGATTCAGCGCATCTGACCCATCGAGCTCGGCCGAGGTCGGAAATCGGACGTCGTGAACCTCGAAGGTGGCGAATGTCTCAGTCATGCGATTCGATGGCCACGTGGCCATCGGACACGCGAAACCGCTTCAGAGACCCCCGTCCGTCCCCAGACATCAGATCGATCGACACTGCGAAAAATGACAACGGGAATCAACCGCGGGCACAGCCACCTCTCTTGAAGCCCTCCACTTGCTGAGTCATCCCATGTATAACGGACCGGCGCGCCGTAGTCAACCATAAACTGGCGGAAGAAGCCTGAAACATCCAAGGTCTCTGGTGATTGATCCCTTCAGCGGGCGGGCGGCTGTTTCCTGGGCGGCTCCCCGGCGACGCGGACTCGTCGGCGCTGGCCGAGCTGCGCTGGTAGTAGCTTCCGGTGGGCCTGAGCGTGTACCAGGCGCACGCAGACCAAGCCAACTCGAGGAGCACCTTGGGCATGTCGTTCAACAACGACAGTTCGCCGGACGACAACGACGGGGCCGATCGTGTGGAAGATCTCGACGAGCGGTCGTTTGAGGCTCTGGAGGACACCGTCGATCAGCTTGCCGCCGGGGATCGGCAAGCGCAGTCGCAGGACGCACTGCGACCGCCCCCCGACAGGGGCCCAATCCGGACGGAAGCAGAGTTCGAGGCGGCCGTTCGTGCGGCGATCGATGATCTCCCCGACGAGGTCCAGAAAAAGCTCGAGGACGTCGTGATCACCGTGTCCGACGATGGCCAGCAGGAGCACGCGTACGGCATGTACGTCCCCGGATCCGGCCCGGACGACGGATACCGCTGGTGGTTCTTCGGTCTGGGCCGACGTGCCGAGCTAAATCAGATCCTCATCTATCGAGACACCCTGCTACGCGACTACGGGCGCGATCCAGCAATGCTGAGAGCGAAGATCGCCGAGACCGTGCGACACGAGGTCGGCCACGCCCTCGGTTTCGACGAGGCCGGTGTCCGGCGTCTAGGACTCTGAGCGCTGTGCGTGGTCGACGGGCTGCTGGAGCTCGGTGACCCAGTCGGCCTGGTCGTCGGATTCTGCGCGGACGTAGAACTCGCGGGATGGTCCGGCGAAGTTGTAGCCGTTGTTGATGACCCAGCGATGCAGCTCCTGCCAGGACTCCTGGATGCGCGCCATCGGGCCGAGGTGGACCCCGCAAACCGCAGTCACCGCCGGCAGCTCGACCACCTCCGTGCCCGCAGGCGCCGGGCCGCCATAGGCGTAGCCGACGACGACGTCGACACCCGCCTCCGTCTCTGCGTACGTCGCGATCGGCGTGCTCAGGCTTCCGCAGACGTCGCGCAGCCCCGCGGCGACCGCCTCGAACATCGGCTCGATGTGCTCGCCGACCCGGTCGGCGTCCACCGTCCCGGTTCGCGCGGCGAGGCGCATCGAGGGAACGGTCTTGACGACGTAGTCCGGTGACATGGTGTTCTCCCTTTCAATCATCCGCAGCCGGGCCTCGACCGCGGCCAGCCTTGTTTCGACGGCTCGCGCCTCGTTTTCCAGCTGCGCCCGCTTTAGCCGGAGCATCCCGCGTAGCTCGCCGGCCTCCAGGTCGTCGCGCAGTAGACGGCCCACCTGGTCGAGCGTGAACCCGAGATCCTTCAGAGCGACGATGCGGTTCAGCGTCTGCAGCTGGTCGGGTGAGTACGACCGGTAGCCGCTGCTCGACTCGACGTGGCTGGGGCTGAGCAGGCCAATCGCGTCGTAATGACGCAGCATTCGCACCGACACCTGCCCCAGTCGCGCGAACTCCGAGATCAACACGACGGCCATTCTGCTGGCTGACACGGTGTCAAGGTCAAGGCTTGGGGTGCAAGCCCGGTTGCGTGCCGTCCGGGGCGCCGCCTATCACGGAGCGATGGCGGTGCTCGAGCAGCCGGTTGCCACGGCCGAGTTCCTCGTGGTCGACACCGAGACCAACGGCCTGGGCGGTGACGCCTGCGAGATGACCGAGGTCGGTGCCGTGCTGGTCGGCGGCGGCGAGTTGCACGATCGCTGGTCGTCGCTGGTGCGCTGCAACCGACCGCTCGGCCGGGGCATTCAGCGGTTCACCGGGATCACCCAGGAGATGCTGGACGACGCTCCGCAGCTCGAGGTGGTGCTGCCGCCGCTCGTACGTCTCCTCGAGAACCGGGTGCTGGTGGCGCACAATGCCCCGTTCGACCGCCGGGTGCTGCGCCGGGCGTTCGAGCTGGTCGGATTGGACTGGCCGAACCCGCCGGTCCTGTGCACGGCCGCGCTGGCCCGGAAGCTGCTCCCGCTCCAGCACAAGCGGGGGCTGGGGGTGCTCGCGGATGCGCTCGGCATCGAGGTGCGAACGACCCACCGGGCGCTGGCCGACGCCGAGACGTGTGCTCGGGTGCTGTGCGCGCTGTTCCCGCGCCTATGCGCCAACGCCCCAACCGTCGCTGACGCGGTTTCGCTGTCGGGCCCGCGTCGCCGCCGGACTGCTGTCGGGCAGAAGCGCAAGATCCCGGCCGCCGCCGTTCCGCCGCAGCTCGATTTCGCCGATCTGCCCCGCGACCCGGGGGTGTACCTGTTCCGCGACGACACCGGCAGGGTCCTGTACGTAGGAAAGTCGGTCTCGATCCGCAGCCGCGCGCGGGCGCACTTCGCACCGTCGAGCATCCCTTCCGACTGGACGCTCCAGGCGACCGTGGTGGACTACGAGAGCACCAACTCTGAGCTCGGGGCGCTCGTGCTCGAGAACCGTCTGATCAAGCGCCATCGCCCCCAGGGGAACATCCGCCTGGTCCGCCGCGACGACCGCCTGTGCTACATCCGCTGCCGGCTCGACATCCCGTTCCCGATCCTCGAGGTGTCCTCGGACCCGGCCGC
>Ga0123356_10001209_pt1 | contig 28668 bp, 24 predicted proteins | sample TergutEmb28metaG_2_FD_92546 | JGI IMG/M metagenome (GOLD analysis project Ga0123356, IMG submission 92546) | Embiratermes neotenicus P3 segment gut microbial communities from Petit-Saut dam, French Guiana - Emb289 P3 | ecosystem: Host-associated > Arthropoda: Insects > Digestive system > Gut ...
GGCGATGGCCACTGAAATTGACATACTGAAGTCAAAATCGGTCGCGTTACGCGTCGCCGGCGAGCTCGGCCTCGACAAGGATCCAGAGTTCCAAGCCAGCGGTGGTGGACTTGCGGGTTTGGAGGGACGCCTTGGTATTCGGGGACCGGCCCGGGCTCGGCATAACGACAGTGGCGGGAATCATGGCCGCACAGCCGGAGAAAAGGCTGAAGCCTTGGATCGGGCAGCAGATGCGTTGATTCGCAGACTGCAGGTTACCCAAGACTCCTATATCATATCTGTTTCTGTCGCGTCGCAGAGCCCGACTAAAGCACAGCGCCTGGCAGCGACAATCGCGAAGGATTATTTGGCGAGTCAGCGGGAAGCGCGGCAACAGGCACTCCAGCGGGTGGCAAATTGGCTGAAGGAGCGTGTCGATAATCTGCAGGCTCGTGTGTTGGAAACCGAGTCAGACATAGAGAGGCTGAAGGCTACAAGCGGAATAAAGAATGACAACGACTTCAACAATGCCAGAGAGCAGATTAGCGGTCTCTATACCCAGCTCATGAAGGCGCGCGAGGATGTCGACGAGAAGGGTGCCCGCCTTGAACAGGCCCGTCACCTGATCGACACCAACGGTGATATCCAGAGTATCCCTGAGCTGACCGACTCCGCTACACTCACAAACCTGCGTCAGCAACAGATGGAATTGAGCTCACGCGCCGCCGACCTACAACAGAAGTTAGGCGCACATCACATGAAGGTTGTTGAAACCTGGGCAGAGTTGGCTGCTGTCAACAATCAGATAAACGCCGAAGCACAGCACATCCTGGGCGATATGAAAAATGCGTACGATATTGCAGTACGTCGGCAGCAAGCCCTGGAGGCAAGCCTACAGGGTCTCTCCGCCCATCTTAATTCGGAAGCTTACACAAAGTTGCAACAGCTCCGACGCGTCGCCGACGCGGACCAAAAGCTTTACGATAACTATCTCGCCCAGTACAATGATGTCTCCGAGCGTGCTACGGTGCAGGACGCGAGCTCTCGGATCATTTCACCAGCTACGCTTCCTCGGACCACTTCGTCAAAAAAGCGTAAGATGCTGCTCCCGCTTGGAGGGATGTTCGGCCTCGGTAGCGGCTTTATGCTCGCCTGCTTGCTGGAATATTTTCGGACAGGCATCAAGACTGGCCAGGAAGTCGAGCAATCCTTTGGTCGGCCAGTTATGGGAATTATTCCTTTGGTGGGGCGCCGGAAATCCCACAGCACTCCGCGCGGTCGCCTGTTGGGCGAAGTGGTCAATGAACCTTTCTCACAATTGGCCGAGGCCGTGCATGCGATGCGCATCAGCCTCGAGCTTTCGAGCGCCGATTCCAAAGTCATTCTAATCACCTCGGCATTGCCCGCCGAAGGCAAGTCGACTGTGGCAATGTTGCTTGCAGCTTCCAGCGCCAGCTCAGGCAAGAAAACCATATTGGTCGACTGCGACCTGCGTCAGCAGTCGACCTCGGAGGCACTCCAAAACAAGCGCCAGCCGGGCCTGTCCGACTTGCTCCTTGGCACGGCTAGACTCTCGGATATAATCACAAAGGACCCGATAACGAATGCTTACGTGATTCCGGCCGGATCTATGGTGCCCAATGCTCCCGACTGGTTGAAGTCTGAGCGGATGCGTGATCTCATCTACGCGCTGCGCAACGGGTTTGATTATATCGTGATGGATACCTCACCTTTGCTGCCAGTCGTGGATGCACTCGTCCTGACGACCGTCGCAGACAAGGTTTTGGTGATCGTCGAATGGGGCCGGACGCCGCGCGACAGCATCGCCGAGGCTTTCAAGGTCTTGCGGCCGGAGGTACATCGCGTCGCTGGGATCGTCCTCAACAAGGCCGATGTCCATCAATTCCCCGGGTATGGTCATTACGGCGGTTACAACTACCGCTCTGTTGGCAAGCAAACAGCAACCCATGAAGCCTGACTCATTGGGCGCAGTTTTGTCGCGCCCGCGAAGATCGCGATTCCTTCCGCGGCAGGACTGCACCGCATCAGACCGATCAGCTGGCATGAAAGTGTAGAGTTGGAGTGTTCGGTGGCCGACGGTATCTGCACAGGCACCGCGCCTCAGGCCGCCACTACCTGCGGCGACCCCTGCAATGAGCCTCTCCAGATGACCCCTACGCGACGCTATCTGCTCATTTCGCCCTGCCGGGACGAGGCGGAGTACCTCCGCCGTACGCTCGACAGCGTGGCAGCGCAGTCAGTGCAACCGTCGGCCTGGGTGATCGTCGACGACGGATCGACTGACGGGACCACGGCCATCCTCGAGGAGTACGCTCGCCGATTGCCATTCCTGCGTGTCGTGCGGCGCATGGATCGCGGTCACCGGAAGGTGGGGCCGGGCGTCATCGATGCCTTCTACGCTGGCCTAGAAACGGTGCACTTGGAGGATTTCGACTATCTCTGCAAGCTGGACATGGATCTGGACCTGCCGGTTCGCTATTTTGAATTGCTGATGCAGCGGATGGAGAGAGATCCGCGCGTCGGGACTACCTCGGGCAAGCCGTGGTTCGTCCACCCCCGGAGCGGCGCGCTAGTCCCAGAAATCTGCGGGGACGAGATGTCGGTCGGGATGACCAAGTTCTATCGCGTCGCCTGCTTTGGGGAGATAGGTGGCTTCGTACGGCAGGTGATGTGGGACGGGATCGACTGCCACCGGGCGCGCATGCTCGGTTGGATAGCCGAGAGCATCGATCACGAGTCTCTTCGCTTCATCCACTTGCGCCCCCAGGGTGCCAGCGACAAGGGCATCTGGACGGGGCGGGTTCGAATAGGGTTCGGCCAGTACTTCATGGGTACCTCGCCGCTCTACCACCTGGCGGTAGTTGTCTATCGCCTGCCGGCTTACCCGATGCTAGTCGGCAGCATGGGCATGTTGTGGGGCTACCTCAAGAGCTGGCTCATGGGACTGCCGCGGTACGACGATCTTGAGTTCAGGCGCTTCCTCCGATCCTACCAGCATTGCTGCCTGCGAATGGGAAAGCGGGCCGCCACGGCCCGAATCGACGCCGAGCAGGCTGGCCTCTGGCGACAGTCTGCTCACCACCTTTAAGGAAGGCAACTCCCGGGCCGTCAGAAGCGTCCTGTCGGTAATGTGTCACCCTCGCGCATTTCGCGGGCTGGCGCTTACAGGCAGTGATCTAACCGCCCGCCTCGTTGCACGAGCAGCGGAGCAACGTCCCGCCGTAACAGTCATCGGCCCGACGGCCGCGGCTCGCACGTTGAGTGTCACAAGCTCCGATAGTTTGTCCAGCGGTGGGACGGGCGATTGAATGGCTGCCGCCTCCAGCTCCCACGAAAATCGAGCGTCGGGGGCTCAGGTAGCCGCAGGCTCGTTAGGGTGAAGCGTGACGATGTAGCCGAGCCGTTCCAGTCGGCGCTCGTGATTGGCTGTGGTGCGGCGTTGGTCAATCTGGTCGAGGTATGTCTCTCCCAGTTCGCGGTACGGCGGCCCGTTGGCAAGCATGTCCATCGTGCGGAAGGTTCGTGCCACCTTTGTCGGTCGAAGTCTGGGCGCGCCAACCACACTACACGCCACAACGCTTTGACCACCTGACGCGCAGCACCGCTCAAGCATTACCTGCACGGACACCTCGCGCCACTAGGCGGCGACCGTGACGCAGCGCGGGCCCGACTCTAAAGCGGGGTTGCTAGCCACCAGGGATGGACTCAGCCTCAACCCAATCGCCGTGGTGAGGCTCGGACAAATCGGCCCACCCCGCTACCACTTACACTGATAACGGTGCGCCTAGGCGCTGTTCGGCTCTCAAGGGACCTAACGAGTCAATGTGTGGAATCGCCGGGATCATCGGGCGAGTGGATGGCTTCAACCGAGCCGCGCTGCAGCGAATGAGCGATGCAATGGCCCACCGCGGCCCGGACGCCAGCGGGGTGTGGGTCTCCCCGCCCGACCCCCGCGGCTGGGGCACGCTGCTCGCGCACCGCCGGCTCTCTATCCTCGATCTCTCACCCAGTGGTGCCCAGCCCATGATTGATGAGCTGACTGGGCACGTGATTGTCTCCAACAACGAGATTTACAACTTCGTCGAACTACGACGACGCCTGGTGGCGGAGGGGCAGGAGTTGCGCTCCAGCGGCGATACCGCCGTTATGCTGCGCGCGCTCGGCCAGGACGGAGCAGACGCGGTAAGTTGGTTCCGCGGTATGTTCGCCTTCGCCTGCTGGGACCCGAAGGATCGCCGGCTTCTGCTGGCAAGGGATCCCCTCGGGATCAAGCCGCTCTATCTGGCACGGTCGCCGGATCCGGGTGCGGGGTGGTCAATAGCCTTCGCTTCAGAGCTACGTGCGCTCTTGGCCTCCGAACTGCTGGGCACGCCGCGCCTCGATCCGCACGCGGTGGCCAGCAGCGTTTGGAACGGCTTCGTGGTCGGCCCTGCGAGCGCCGTCAGAGGCGTTGAGCTGCTATGGCCCGGCCGCTTGCTCGAATTCGATGGGGCCGGCAAGGAACTTCGCCAACAAGACTTCTGGCAAATCCCTGACCGCGCTCCCGATCCGATCATGGACGAGGGCCGATTGGCCGCCGTTCTGGAGGAGGGGCTAAGACTCCATCTCGCGAGCGACGTGCCCCTGGCGGTATTACTGTCCAGCGGGGTGGACTCATCGGTTGTTGCCAATCTGGCGCAGAGAGCCGCCAAAAGCCCGATCCACACCTTTACCTTGGCCTTCGAGGAACAGCTGTTCAACGAGGGGCCTGTCGCAAGGCAGATCGCCGCAGCAATCGGGACTCAGCACCACGAAGTCGTGCTGACCGAGGAGCATTTCGTTGAGAACCTCGAGGAGGCGCTAGACAGCCTTGACCAGCCGACCTTCGACGGGCTCAACGCCTATTGCATATCGCGCGCCATTCGTGCTGCTGGGTTCACCGTAGCTCTGTCGGGCACGGGCGGCGACGAACTTTTCGGAGGCTACGCTTCCTACCGCGATCTGCCGGTGCCGCACCGCTGGTCGCGGCGCGCTGCCTGGGTGCCGCGCGGCCTGCAGGTGGCGGCGGCCGAACTTGCGTCCCGGGTGCTGTGTGGCTTCGGGGAGGCGATGCCGCCCCAGACCCGCTGGGCCAAACTGCCCGAGATGGTCCGTCGCAGCGAAGACCTTCTTGCGCTCTACCAGCTGGCCTATGCGCTGTTCCTCCCCGGATTCCAGCGTGAACTTCTGGCGCCGGGCTTCGCCGAAGCGCTGGCCGACGGCCTGCCTGCGGCAATGCGCCGGCGAATCAACGCCGAGACGCGGAGCCGGACGCCACTCTCGGCGATCAGCGTCATGGAGCAGCGGCTTTTCCTCGGCGAGAGGCTGCTGCGCGATAACGACGTGGCAAGCATGGCCTCCTCGCTCGAGCAGCGGGTGCCGCTGGTGGACCAGGTCCTTTTCGAGAGCGTGGATCGCCTGCCGGATAAGATGCGCTACAAGCCACTGGGCCGAAAGGCGATGTTGCGGCGCATTGGTCTGCGCGGCCTTGATCCAGCATTGTTCGAGCGGCCCAAGAGCGGGTTTGTGCTGCCGTTCGATCGCTGGATCCGGCGCGGCTTGAAGGACGCCATGGACCAAACCCTGCGGGATCCGCAGGCTATCGTCCCAGTCGGACTCGACCCCACAGCGGTCCAGAGACTCTGGCGGGCCTTCCTTGAAGGGGCGCCCGGCATGTACTGGTCGCGCGTCTGGGCTGTATACGTGTTAATCCGATGGTGCCATCGCAATCGGGTCTTCCGCTAGGACGGCCGCGCTGGTACGCGCCAGACGGTCAGACCATGGCGGCCGCCTTCTGGCCGCCTGTCGGTGGTGGCGCAGGGCGTGGTCCTGCCGCGGCGGCTCGTTGAACTGGCGAACTGGCGCCCCGTCATTTGGCGGACCGCCTCACCGGCAGCTGGTGCATCGTTTCCGTTTCCCGTGGACCGCGAGCTCACGATGCGCCTTGCTTCAGTGTTCAGCATGCGGCCCAAGGCGACGAGATGTCCGCGATTATTCGTCGGCTGGCTGCGACTGACCTCCTGTCCTCCGAACGGAGCCGAACCTATTTCTTGGTTCAAGCCTACAGCACACGATTGAGGGCGATGTCACGCCTCATGGTGTGTATCAGGAGTGCCACGACCATGTCGATATTTTCTCTGCGTGGAAGCTATCGGATCGCTGGCAATGCCGTAGGAGGTATGTCATCGTCCAATGAGTTCCAAGCCACAATATTGCAATTCATCAAACGGCACCTGAAGCATGGTGCACGAGTATTGGATTTAGGAGCAGGGGCGGGCTTGTTTTCAGAATTATTGGAACAAAATGGATATGATGTAGTTTCAGCTGACCTATTTCCGAACAGATGTAGCAGGTCGTGTCTTCATGTTGATCTTAACGCAGCATTCGCGGACCAAATAGGTGAGAGGTTTGATGCCATATGCTGCTTAGAAGTCATTGAGCATATCGAAAATCCGCGCGCTCTGTTGCGAGAATGCAAGAAGCTTCTGAAACCGGGCGGATTGTTGTTCATTTCCACTCCGGATGCGTCAGGCCTGTACAGTAGAATACGGTTTTTCCTGACGGGTGAATTTGCAATGTTCAACGATGATACATATCGTACCATAGGACACATTACTCCGATCTCGTATTGGCAGATGACTAAGATGCTTAATGAGAATGAAGTAGAGATAATTGACCAAGTTGATTATGATGGATCATCTTCTATCCCGCACACCATTGGAGATTTGATGAAGATCTTACTGCGAGTGCTACGACCGATGCTTGCGGGACATGTCGGGTGGCAGGTCATGGCTTTTGCGTGTCGGAGAACCTGTGCGTAGCGGTGGCGCGGGCGGTACGCGGATTCCCCGAGATCGCGATCGTGCGATAAGGGTCTCAGTCCACAAGGCACACGGCGACTTGCGTCAACCTCGGTTCTCTGCTCCGATGGGTGGCAAATGCGTGCTCGTCCCACTCGCGGCATGCGCGTTTGCTGTAATAGTATTTCCATTATTGTTTTTTTTCTTTCCATCTTCCGGAGAGCAGGTAGCGAACGGAGTGGCGCGCCCGGAGCAAAGATTGTTCTGGCCTGCCCTGGCTGCGGTTTCCCTTGTACTGGCAGCGCAAAATCGTCATCGCTTCGCTAAACTTACTTGGCCGCCCCACATCGTCTGCTTGATTGCTCTTCTTGGGTTGGCTGGAGCAAGTGTTCTGTGGGCATTCAGACCAGAGAGCTCGTTCGTTAGATTTGTTCAGGAGCTGATGATTGTTACATGTGTCGTTGTGCCGGCAATGCTGGCGCCCCGAACAGCGGATCTCATGCGCGGTCTGTTTCTATGCTTCGGATTGGCTTTGTTGTTGAATGTTGCCTTCGCACTCTACGGCACAAAGGATATGTCCGATACAGGTTTCAAACTTGTGGATATAGGTTGTCCAGGATATTTTGCGGGTAAGAATTATCTGGGCGAATGTGCAGCGATCGGATTTTTGCTGTCACTTCACGAGATAAGTTATCGCAGGTGGCGCCGAGTGTTGGGCGTCATTGGTGCTGTTACTGCCACTTATCTAGTCTTCGCGAGCAATTCCAAAACGGCGTTTGGCCTTGCACTCGTTTGTCCATGGTTGGCCGGGCTTATGTTGATTACCAGAAGGCTAACGGGTATTTCGCTGGCTATCGTACTGCTGACCATTCCACTCAGCTACGACGTATTGACCAGCGTATCTCATTACGGTTTGGGCCTGCTAGCATATAAGCTATACGGTGATGCGACTTTCTCGGGCCGTACGGTCATATGGGAGTTCGTGCAGCAGGAGATCGCCCGTAGACCGCTCTTGGGATGGGGATACGAATCATTCTGGCTCGTCCCCGGCTCGCCTGCCTCTGAGGCTGGAGGCTGGGTCGCGGGTATGCCGAATGGCCACAACGGCTATTATGATATAACGTTGGACCTGGGACATGTCGGCCTTGGATTCCTCCTAGTTTTCATCTTCACAACAGTCCACGGGATCGGGCGTGTCGCAGACCGCGACCTCAGGCGGGCATGGGGCGTGCTCTCACTTGCTCTCTATGTTATGGCCCAGAACTTCCTGGAACGCTTGTGGATGCATGGCTTCGAATTTGAGTGGCTAGTCTTTCTTGTTCTGGCCGCCGATATTGCTCGATACTGGCAGCCGTTGCCGCTAAGAAGAGCGGCACACAGGACGAGGAGCTCGAGACCGGGTAGTCCTCGCCCCTCACCAGGCCTGCAGAGCCCGCCGTTGCACGGCAGGTTGTCGTGACCATCGCGCGGGCAACCCGCGCTGTCTCAGTCGAGAACGTAATCGTATGAGCACGCTCCCAGCCCCGCAGCTGCCGCCTGCAACCGGTCCCAGCCGGTGGCCCAAACTGCGCGGACACCTGCCGGCGCTGGACGGGGTCCGGGGCCTGGCCGTGCTTGGGGTAATGCTATTCCATTTCGTCGGAATCATGCCGCCAAGCAGTTGGGGCGCCAGGGCGATCGTCCACCTGGTCGGGTTCGGGGCCTATGGCGTCGAGCTGTTCTTCGTCCTTTCCGGCTTTCTGATCACTGGCATTCTCTGTGACACCCGCAATGGGCCACACTTCTTCCGCAACTTCTACATGAGGCGCTTCCTCCGCATCTTCCCGCTCTACTATGGCGTGCTGGCGCTCGTCTTCTTTGTAGCGCCGCAAATCCCGCTGCTGCGGGGACCAACGCTCGACTACCTCGTGCACCGTCAGGCCTGGGCTTGGCTCTATGCCGTCAACGTCTACATCGCCAAGGACGGGGACTGGTCCTTCTCCTACCTCAACCACTTCTGGTCGCTCGGCGTCGAGGAGCACTTCTACTTTTTCTGGCCGGCGGTGGTCTTCGTGCTGGCACGGCGGCCACGGACGCTCATTTTGGTAAGCTTGGCTGGCGCGCTGGGTGCAATGCTGGCCAGGCTGAGCGGATCGCTGATGGGACTGAGCTGGTGGACCACCTATACCTTCACTCCCTTCCGGCTGGATGCCCTGATGCTGGGCGCCTTTCTCGCAGTGACAGCGCGCCAGCCTCGGGGCATGGATTGGCTGGCGCGCGCCCTACCGCTGGTGGGCGCTGCGGGCGGAGGATTGCTGATACTGACCTTCGTCTGGACCCGACTGATTTCGCGGGAGTTGCTTGAGCTGGTGTTACCAGTTCGGGCGGCGCTGATCGAGATATTGCTGGCCTGCCTCTTGGTGTGGGCCCTTCTTGCGCCGAGACAGTCGACCATATCACGGTTCTTTTGCAGCCGCGCCATGGTCTTCCTGGGCACTTACAGTTATGGCCTATACGTGTACCATCATTTCATTTCGTATTATCTCGCCAGCAACGATATTGACCTGCAGCTGGCACCCCGGCTCGGCTCCCTCTGGGCGGCGGTGGGGCTGCAGGCCACACTAGGCATGTCTGCCTCGCTGGCATTGGCCTATCTAAGCTACGAGCTCTTCGAGAAGCGGTTTCTCCGTCTGAAACGGCTGTTTGGGACGGCCAACGAGCCGGCGCCTGAGCGTCCCGCTGAGGTGCGTGCCGCCGGACCGCAGGTGCGCTCCGGAGCGGTTTAAACCGCGACCTGGCCGATGGAATGAAGGTGGACGCCGCTCTTCCCATCCGTGATTATTGCTAGCAGGTGCAACAGGCCTAGTTTTCACGTTGACGTTAAACTCGGCTATTGCAACCGATTGAGTCTCAACGTCCGAAGTATCAGCCCACACCTGCGGCGCGCCAGAAGTCAAATCAACGACATCGTGCTGGCGCCACGGCGCATGCACCGTCAGCGCGGGGGTGTGTGTTGTGAGTGATGGCTGCGCGAGATGTCATGTAGTTCGGAGCGACTGAAAAAGCTGTCAGCAAGATCCTGGCCAAGACGCGGGAGGTTTCAAATATGTGATTACACCAAACGTGGACCACGCAGTGCGATTGCTTAAGGATCCTGCTATAATGCAGCCCGTCTACGAGGGGGAATGGTGGGTACTCTGGTATTCTGTGAGATAGACCGGTCACCAAGGACCACTCTGCCTGTGCTGTTAGCTAGAAGGGCGACCGATCCAATCTCCTGCCACCATCAAGCTGCGTGCGATTGTTGTTACGGCGATGGAGATGCGGGCAACGCGATAGCGCTGCCCAAGCGCAGCGTCACATCCATCGCCGTCACTCCCACCTGCCGTGACGAATGAGGCCATTAGCAGGTTCCTTAAACGTGCACTTAAAAGCGCACGGTATGTGCTCGATGGCTGGTCGTCGCGGCCGAAGATGCGGATTTATGAGCCAAGAGCGTCTTAAGATCCTCTGCGTTTCCCCGATGCCCGCAAGCCCTCCACGCATCGGCGCCCAGGCACGATTGCATGGGCTTATGACCCAGCTGGCGCGGCGTCACGACCTGACGGCGGCAGTGCTGTTCGACGACGAGGAGTTTGACGCGGACGTGTGCCAGCAGGCCATGCAGGCCTATTGCGGCGAAGTGCTTATGGTTCCCTTCCGCTACGGTCGGACAGGTCTTCCAAAGCGGCTGCTGCAGCTGCGTTCCCTGACCTCGACCAGGAGCTTCCATCGGTTGCTGTTTACGCTTCCAAGATGGCAGCAGTCTCTCGACCGGCTCCTGCGCGCTCGGCGGTTCGACATTGTCAACGTCCAGTTCCCGTTTTTTGGCCACTGCGACCTGCGCCAAGCTCCACCGGGCGAGAAGCCCCCGGCGCTCGTTATAGACTCCCATAACATAGAATACGACCTGGCTCGCCAGTACGCCCGCAACGGCAACTTGGTCCGCCGCCTTTACGGCGAAGCGAACTGGCGCAAGCTGCGCCAGGAAGAGCTCCGCACCTACCGCGACGGCGACGGGGTCTACTTGTGCAGCGCCGAGGACGAGCGGCGCTTGCTCAACGAGGTCCCAAAGGCTCGTACAACGGTCATCCCCAACGCCGCGGACGTCGAATACTACCAGCCGCGCCGCACGGATCCACCGCCTGACGGCCGCACCGTCGTCTTCTTCGGGGTCCTGTCGTACGTCCCCAATGTGGACGGCGTACACCACTTCGTTAAAAACATCTGGCCTCGTGTCGCTGCGTTGCACCCCGACGCGCGCTGCAAGATCATCGGGGGTCAGCCGCCACCGTCGCTCCTGGCGCTGGCCGGACCCCGGATCGAGCTAACAGGCTTTGTGCCGGATCTGCGGCCATACCTTGCGGCGGCCGCGGCGGTGGTCGTACCGTTGCGGCTGGGCGGCGGTACCCGCCTCAAGGTCGTCGAGGCCATGGCGATGGGAAAGGCCATCGTCTCGACCAGACTGGGCGTCGAGGGGGTCGAGGCCATCCCCGGTCGTGACGTACTCGTCGAGGATGAACCCGCGGCCTTCGCGGACGCCGTGAGCCGTCTGTTGACCGAGCCAAGCTTAGCGGCGCGCATCGGCCGGTCGGCGAGGCGGCTGGCCGTGGAGCGCTACGCTTGGAGTGGAGTGGCCCGAGCACTGGAGGGCTTCTACCACCGGATCCTGCTGGAGGCTGGCTCTTGAGGGCAACACCTATCGGACGCGGCCCAGACCTCAACGCGGCGCCCCTTGAGGGCCTTGCCGGCGTTGAACGTTTGCCGTCCCCGTCCCGGCCAGCACAGGCTAACGCCACCAACCCCCTACCACGAAGTCTTGACCAAATGGCACTCGCTTTCATCACTCCGGCATTCTCTAAGCATTTGCCGCTTCTCGAAATGTCGGCAGAAGCCGTTGATCGCTACTGTCCGCACCGAATAACGCAGTATATCATCGTTAGTGGTAGAGAGTATCACTTGTTCCGCCACCTAGACAGCAGTAACCGCAAGGTAATAATTGTCGAAGATATATTGACATACCCCGTTATGTGTCTTCCGGTTTTGATTAGAGGGCGCGAGATATGGTTACTAGATTGGCGGCGTCCGTTACGAGGCTGGATTATGCAACAGCTTATAAAGATGTGCGCTCCAGAGATCGCTGATGCGGATGTTTTCCTCTTCCTGGATACCGACATTTTCTTCATTCGTCGGTTCGATGTGAAATGTGTCGCCCATAACGGTCGGGTTCGGCTATGGACTGAGCCTGGCCAGGCAAAACTCGAAACGCATATGCGCTGGCATCGTACTGCCTCAAAGCTCCTCGGCCTGCCCGCATGCGACTACCACGGTGCAAATTTTATCGGTAATCTGATCACGTGGCGACGCGATATAATCTTGGAGATGCGCTCCCATGTCTCCTCGCTTAGTGGTGACCATTGGCTGAGAACTATCGCTCGCGAATATCATATGTCGGAATATATCTTGTACGGTGTCTTTGTCCAGGAGCTGCTCGGCGGCGGCGACCTACGGCATTTGCCAACCAACCACGAACTATGCTGTGATTCTTGGAACATTACTGACGCACAACTCCTTACCGAGCGTTTGCGGCCGTCCCATATCGCGGTGAACATCCAATCGAATCTACACTTGCCGATACCACAGGTGCGCGCGCTCGTCGATGCTGCGGCTATACGTGCCGCGGAAACAAATTGTTGAATGCATAACCATTGTCTCCACTGCGTGTTCGACCAGCTGTGCCACACGCAGGTTGCGGAAACGGTCCGCCAATCGCTCCAAGAATTCGCATCGCGTCATTCCTAGAATGTGCAATACATGCGAAAACATTGCCTCATGCGACGACGCCTCCTCTACCTGTTGGTTCCATTCCTCCAGGTTGGGTTGCCATGTTGGGCCGAAGAGATTTTCGCAGGCACCAGTGTCAAGAATGGATTCTCTCACGCGGGCGCCGCCAGTAACACGACTTGGAGCCAAGGCCTGCTATCGGGTGTAAACGGCCCGATACCCGTGATTGTTGTCGACCAGTTCGGCTATCCAACAAAAGCTTCCAAAATTGCTATTATCCGCGATCCGAAGTTAGGCTACGACAACGCCGCACATTTTTCGCCGGGGACTACCTACGCGCTCGTTGATCAGTCCACGGGCGAGATTACGAAACAAGGCCGGCCAACTCCTTGGAATGACGGCGCAATGGATAGCGCGTCAGGCGACAAAGTCTGGTGGTTTGATTTCTCTGATGTCACAACTCCCGGAACGTACATAGTCGTCGATCTCGAAAAGAGATTGCGTTCCCCAGAATTCGAGATCGATGATCGGGTTTACCGAAATGTCTTGAAGCACGCCGTGAGAATGTACTTTTACCAGCGTGCTGGCTTCACAAAAGCTGCAGCGACTGCTGGATCCAGCTGGGCTGATGCTGCAAGCCATATGGGGCCCGGGCAGGATCCTGAATGCTGTCCGTGGCAGCGTAGGCACCGATTGAGCAAGAATGAAGCTTCCGAGATAAAGGATCTTCACGGGGGCTGGTTCGACGCTGGCGACTACAACAAGTATACGAGTTGGGCGGCTCGCAATGTCATCGTGTTGCTCCGTGCTTATAGCGAAAATCCCCTCGCGTTTGGCGACGACAGCGGCATCGCGGAGTCGGGCAATGGCGTTCCCGACATCCTTGATGAGATCAAGTGGGCATTAGATTGGCTCGTTCGCATGCAAAATGCTGATGGCTCGCTACTTTGCGTTCAGGGGTTGGACCAAGCGAGCCCGCCGTCCGCTGCGAAGGGTCCGAGCTATTATGGTCCAGCAACCACAGCGGCAAGCCTGATGGGAGCGGCAGCGTTTGCCTACGCTGCTGAGATTTATTCAGCGCGATCCCAGGCCGATCTTAGGAAGTATGGCTACGATCTCGCCACGCGCGCCAGAAGAGCGTGGGATTGGGCGGCTGCTAACCCACGGGTCCTGTATTATAATAATGACGAGACAAAGCAGCCGGGTTCCCGCGGACTTGCTGCGGGCCAGCAGGAAATGGACGACGGGCAGCGTCTGTTAGCCAAATTCGAGGCTGCTGTTTATCTTTACCAACTAACTAGCGAAGTTAGTTACAAGGACTTCATCGAATCGAATTACACTGCAATCATCGCGAGTGACGGCGCGACACGTTGGGACGCGGATAGACAGGAAGCGCTACTCTATTACACACGCCTGCCAGACGTGTCCGATGAGGTCAAGTCTGAGATCTTGACGACGTTTGTGGCAAGCATCACCGAGACGATAGATCAGCTTTCCGTGGTAACCAGCAACAAAGACCCGTATCGTTCACCGATCAAGGACTACACATGGGGTAGCAATCAGTCGAAGATGCTGCAAGCAAGGCTCTATCAGCTTTTGTCGGTGTATGGTAATAACTCTCCCGCTGCCGCCAGAGCAGACTCTGCGGCGATGGAGTACCTTCACTATATTCACGGCGTCAATCCGCTCGGCCTTGTTTACCTCACAAACATGAAATTGGCCGGGGCGAGCCATTCCGTCAGTACCATTTTTCACAATTGGTTTGCGCACGGCACGCGCTGGGAGAGGAATAGCGGCGCCATGCCGGGGCCACCGCCTGGCTATCTGGTTGGGGGGCCTAATCGACATTATTCGATGGATAAGTGTTGTACCGCCGCTGTTGGAACGGCGGAATACCGGTGCTACGGCGCGGCCGCTTTTTCATTTTGCAGCAATAGTTTTACGCCGCCGCTCGAACAGCCGGCACTAAAGTCGTACCGCGAATTTAACGAAGGCTGGCCGGTTAATTCCTGGGAGATAACGGAACCCTCAACTGGCTACCAAGCACATTACATCAGTGTTTTGGCTAGATACGTGCATTGAGGGCATCGAACCTTCTTGGGAGCGCTGATGAGTTTGGTGATGGCGGCAATCGCCCCCCGCTATCGCTCACCTCAACCACCAGCGTCAGCTCTGTTGAGCCGCGTTCATAGTTGCCGACGCGTTATCTTCAATGTGGCGGGCGGCCAGCATTTGGAACTGTTGCAGCACCAGATGGGTTTACGACCTGGTGGATGATTAGTCTCGTGTCGAGCGAAAATGTTCTCGCTCGTCCTTGGGCTCACCATTCCCAATCTCCGTGATCGGCGCCCTTTTTGCCAACGACTCGTCTGATGTTCTTCGGGGGACGAACTGGAGGTGTCGATTTTGAGAGTGTACGCCGGCTTGCGCCCACGGTTGCGATATTTGCGATAATACTACCATTAACACGGCCACGCTCGCACGGCGCTGCTGAATGACTTCCCTACCAAGAAGCAGCCGCCAGCGGCGTGGGTTGACGGTCTCAAGAACAAGGCTAGACTGACTATGGGCAAATCCTTCGGCTTTCGCATCTTCCGCGTCACAAAAATAGCACCGTCTTTAGCGGACTACCAGAACAGAATAGGGCGTCGCGGCATCCCATGTCAGTCCAACCTCTCGTCTCAATACTTATCCCCAGCTATAATGCGGAAGGGTGGATAGGGCAGACGCTGAAATCGGCTATTGGCCAGGACTACCCACGTAAGGAAGTGATTGTGGTTGATGACGGCTCAACGGATCGGACGCTGGAAATATCCAGAACATTTGAGTCTAGATTTGTCCGGGTAATTGTCCAACCGAACGCCGGTCCACCAGCAGCAAGAAACACGGCGCTGGCGCATGCTCAGGGTGACTATATTCAGTGGCTCGATGCCGACGATCTCTTAGAGACAAACAAAATAAGCAATCAGGTAAAGCGGGTGCAAGCCATCCAGGATGACCGAGCGCTGTTTTCTTGCCCATTCGAGACTTTCTATTATCGTCGAAGCAAGGCGAGAATGTTCGAAAGCCGTCTCTATAGAGACCTAACGCCGGCGGACTATTTCTTCATCAAGTTCACAGATGATACGTTTTTCCAACCATCAGCTTGGCTTGTGAGCCGAAGGCTTACCGAGCTTGCTGGACCCTGGTGGGAATTGAGGTCCAAGGACGACGATGGAGAGTACTTCTGCCGCGTTGTTGCCGCATCTCAGGGTATCTATTTCGTGCCGGAATCGAGATGTTATTGGCGCATTGGGAACATGGGGAGCATCAGCAGTTCGTGGAGGCGATCGCCTGCTGGCGTGCAGGCGCTACTGAATTCTATTACCCGTTGCATAGAACATTATCAAAAGGTGGAGGACAATGAAAGATCACGCGCGGCGTGCGTGGCGTTTCTGCAAAATCGCTTGATTTATTTCTATCCCGATAGCCCACACATCGTGCAAGAGATAAGACTGTTGGCTGAGGAACTAGGCGGGGCGATAAGCCTTCCGGCGCTGCGGTGGAAATATCGGTACATCAAGGCGGCTTTCGGCTGGTCGGCAGCCAAGCGATGCATGCTTGCTGGCGGCGATGTGAAGCTCTCTGTGGAACGACGTTGGGACAAGCTTATGTACGACTTCGAGCAAGTCAGGCGTTAGGTTGAGCTGGGTCGGCGTCGATCTGCCGTCAGAGCACGCTCGCTGAGCGACACGACGGAAATGGTAACTCATGCGACTATAGAGGATTCTGACATGTCATTGACTCGAAAGCGTGTTTTAGTGACTGGAGGCGCGGGGTTCCTGGGGTCTCATCTGTGCCAGCGTTTGCTTCAAGACGGAGACGACGTGCTGTGTGTGGACAACTACTTCACTGGTCGCAAGGACAATATTGCTCAGCTCACCAGCAACCCGCATTTCGAGTTGATGCGCCATGATGTGACATTCCCGCTCTATGTCGAGGTTGACGAAATCTACAATCTGGCGTGCCCCGCGTCGCCGGTACATTATCAATTCGACCCTGTCCAGACCACCAAGACCAGTGTCATTGGTGCGATCAATATGCTCGGTCTTGCCAAGCGAACAGGCGCGAAGATACTGCAAGCCTCCACCAGCGAGGTGTACGGAGATCCAACTGCTCATCCGCAAACTGAGGACTATCGCGGCAATGTTAACCCATTGGGGCCACGTGCCTGCTACGACGAAGGGAAGCGATGCGCTGAGACATTGTTTTTCGACTATTTCCGTCAGCATCGCGTACGTATCAAGGTTGCTCGGATTTTCAACACGTACGGCCCACGCATGCATCCAAATGACGGACGTGTTGTATCCAATTTCATTGTTCAAGCGCTACGCGACGAAGACATCACCCTGTTTGGCGATGGCAGCCAGACTCGTGCGTTCTGTTATGTAGACGATCTCATCGAAGCACTGATAAGATTGATGGCCACCGACACGGATGTGACAGGTCCGATAAACATTGGGAACCCCAGAGAGTTCACAATTCGAGAATTGGCAGAGTTGGTAATACGTTTAACAGCGTCACAATCGCAGATTGTTCTGCGTCCATTGCCCCAGGACGATCCGGTGCAGCGTTGTCCCGACATCACGTTGGCGCGAACAGCCCTCGGCTGGGGGCCGACAGTGGATCTGGACGAAGGTCTCAGGAAGACCATTGAGCATTTCGATGCATTGTTGACCGAAGAGGGGTGGAGGCCCACGCTTCCTAAGATGGTCGCGAACTCGGGTTAGTCAGTCGTCGCTGCCGCACCGGGCCTGCCACCACGGCCTGTAAGTTCATCTGTGCATAGCTGGACAGACGCTCTTCTTGCAGCCACCAAACCTCTTCCCGTCAGTACGAAGCAGACACCGAATTCGGGCCCGTCGTGCAGACCGCGCAAATTGACAGCTGTTAACCCTATCCACTGCATGGAAACCCAGACGGCCCTGGCCGTTGGCGGCTCGTTAAGTCGGTGCAGAACACCTTCGCGCGCGCGAATGCGATTAGCCACCTTGCGCCGCCCAAAAGTGACTCATGATCTGGTGCAGGCATGATCGGCACGAGCCGGTCCCAGCACACGGGAGCTGTTAAACCACATGCTTACTGTCCATCGAGCCGGATCGCTGGCCTTACTCGCATGGCTTGCCGTCACCGGCGCAGCCCTCGCGGTACCGCACGCGTCCGTTCAGGTCGGGACGCTTTTCCCCGCCATGGGGTCACAAGCAAGTTCGATCTATCCTTGGGCTCAATACCCGCCCGGGGTCACCTATAACGGCGGCATTCCGGCACGCACCACGCAGTGTGGCCCGACCCTCACGCCACTCGGCGGTGGTCGATCCGATACTGCACAGATACAAGCAGCAATTAACGCCTGCCCCGCGGGGCAGCACGTACAGCTCGGTTCGGGAGTCTTCCTGATCGGCAATGGTACGGACAATGAAAGCATCTTCTTTACTCCACGCAACAACCACGTCACGCTTCGTGGCGTTGGCCCGGGACCCGGTGGTGTATTGCCTGGCGACTTTATCACAGGGGGCACTCGCAATCCGTCGATTGGTTCGGCAACCGCCACAGTTCTTTACAAGAACGGGTGGCAGAATCCCAATATGTACGGCATTATCTACGTCAACCAGTATGCGAGCTCGCAAGCGAATCTCGGAAAGTCGATCAATCTTGCCTCTGATGGCTTGCAAGGTGCGTTATCGATCACTCTAGCCAGTGCACCCGTTGGCGCTGGCTGGTCTATCGGCTCCCTCGTGTTGATCGACATCCAGACTGCTGACCCGGCAACAAGAAACAGCGTTGATCCAGATGCTTATTGGAGTCCCGCGTTCGTGGCTGCCGGACCTGCTAGTTATGGTTGGTACTCGCGCCCGTACCGATCCATCGCTCAAATAGTCAAAATTGTCCGGATTAGCGGCGATACCGTTACTATCGAGAGTCCGCTGAGTATCACTTTCCCGGTCGCTTATCACGCGCAGCTGACACCCTATACGGCGGCTGCACCGGTCGTCGGCGTTGGCATCGAAGATCTGGATCTATACGGTGGTGGCGGCGGTCACGGTAATATCTGGCTTTCATTGTGTGACAGTTGCTGGGTCAAGCACATCGAGAGCCAGTGGCAGCTCGGAGATGGCGTCGGATTTTACGGGACCTATAGATCCGAATTGCGTGACAGTTATATTCACGGATCCCGAATGCCAATACCTGGGGGAGGTGGTTACGAGACAGATATTAGCCAAGCTTCCGCGAACAACCTTTTCGAAAACAACATCATGCGGAACGGCAATAAGGTTATTGTGATGCGCGGCAGCGGTGGCGGCAATGTCGTCGCTTACAACTACATGGACGACGCATGGAACTACCAGGATCCCTCTCAGGCCGAGGCGGGTATCAATGCAGGCCATTATACAGGCTCGCATTTCGAGTTGTTAGAGGGAAATTGGTCGCACATGTACACTGGTGATAGCTGGTGGGGCAATTCGATTTACATCACGGTATTCCGCAACTGGTTGACCGGCTTGCGCGGGGCACGCGGTGCGCTGGCCAAGTACACCGTCAACAACGGCGGCATACTATATCCATATGGAGATTACTGGACGCGTTCCCCGCTCAAAATGGACTCGCACAGTTATTACCATAACATTGTTGGAAACGTGCTTGGCTTTAGGGGGATGCCGTTATTCAACGCGCAGATCACCTCTAACTTTAGAGCCACTCAGAAAGATTTCATTTACGAGAACATCAATGGGACGCCCGAAAACAACACTGACGTCCCCATGTACGTGATCGGCGCGGGTGATCCCAACGGACCACGAGCACAGCCCACGCTTTATCAACAGACCAATCGCCAAGGCAATTTCGACTGGTTCACGCAGAAGCAGATTTGGTACCGCAGCTATGGCGGTTCTGGTGCGACCAGCACCGGCGCACCCCAGACACTGCCCAAGTCAATGTACCTCACCAGCAAACCAGCATTTTTTGGCTCACACACATGGCCATGGGTAGATCCGTCGACTGGTACAACCTACACGCTTCCCGCAAAGGCGCGTTTCGACGCTGGTACTCCGAATGCTGTCCAATGACATGGTAATTCCGACGCGCGTTGCTGGCGCGCGCAGGAGTGACATAACTTGTTCCTTGCGACTTACTTGATGGATAGCGGAAGCGTTGAAGCCGTAGCAAGGCGAGATGTCGCTTCATCACGTACTCCCGATTCATGGTTTCGACCCCAACCCGTCGGGTCGTCGCCAAATCGGGTGCCAGGGCACGCTCATTGGCGAGCTGATGAAGTGCGCGAAAGAGGGAAGACCTGGCCCATGCCATGACAGGAGATCCCCACCATGCGCTTCGGGTCCGACATGTTGTCAGGTTGTAACTTGCGTTTGGCGACGTCGCGGCAATTACCCTGCCCAACGGGTGCTCGCTGCTCTGGATGGCACAGCCGCGCGCGATCAACCTGCAACGCATTGCCAACGCCAATCCCGTGGTCTTGCTATGCCGGGTTTCCTGACTTCGATAATGGAGGGCCAAATGCTGTCATAGCCGGCAGCGCAAAGCGGGGCAGGTCACTGTCTAGCGGAGTGTCCAAGTGAACGCGTCGTTGCTGAAGCTTTTAAGCTCCCCGAAATCAATTAGGGTGGCGCTAGCAAGGAAACTGGTCAGGCGGCTATCATTGTTCTCGTACAGAGATCGGCTGAAGTTATGTGCAGTTGGGCGACCGCACTACGGCCATTGCATATTTGAGGCAGCCCAATTGGCCGCGCGACTTAACTATCCGAGAATGAGCGTCATCGAATTTGGTTGCGGCGGCGGAAACGGTCTCATTGAGGCCGAGCTGCACATCGCCGAAATACGAGAGATATTCCCGGTGGAAATCGAACTATACGGCTTTGACACAGGTTCCGGTTTGCCTCCCGCGCAAGATTATCGCGATTTCGCACACTATTTCCAACCAGGACTGTATAGCATGGATAGAAACGCACTGGAGCAGAAGCTTAAGATCGCAAAACTGGTAATAGGTGATGTGAATGATACGTGCAAAACCTTCTTTAGGGATTACAACGCTGCGCCTGTAGGGTGTGTCTTCCATGATCTCGACTTCTATTCTTCGACAAGGGCCGCGTTGCGTTTGTTCGATACGGATTCTGCTCATTTGCTGCCACGCATCTTCATGTACTTTGACGACGTAACAGGGGACAACACATGGCTCGTCAGCGAATTTGCCGGCGAGCCGCTTGCAATAGACGAATTCAACAGGGAGCATCGGTCGAAAAAGATTGCTGCAAACCGCTTCATGCGCGTGGAGTACCCCGATCAGTGGGGATGGACGGATCGAGTCTTTATACATCATGATTTCGAGCACCCGGATTATAACACGTTTGTAGCGGGCACAGAGCAGGAGGGGCTCCAGGCGGGTATTCGACTTCACTAGTTCTGGAGATGACTGCGCGCAACACCGCCTGCACGATGTGGCGGAACTACCCATGTTACGACGATCATGCGATACCGCACTGGAGGGTCCTCCTGGCGGTGCTCTCTCGGGTTCCTATGTCCATGTTATCGGACGCATTGGAACACCGGCACGTTGTACGTGGCTTGAACAATGGTGACGGCGTCGAGCTGGTCGGCCAAGGCTTGAAAAGCTTTGGCGACTACGGGCGGTTAGCGAGCACGATCAAAGATGGTGGCAATCTGGCTATGAACGACGGCATGGTTCACCGCGGCTTCAACAGGTCCCCATTTCAGCAATGGACATGGCCATGCATCTGTTCAGCGACTTGATCCGACAGTACCTCACACGCAGCCCAACCCACAGCATAGGCGCGGGCCGATAACGGATGGCTCCGCGCTATCCGACCTCCGCAACCGCATTTCTCGTCTCGTCGGCGTTGACGCTGGCACAAAAAGAGCGTTATAAACCAGTTACAGTTCCGTACTGGTATGGGAAGTTGCAAGGATCGGTAGCATGGTGGTCCCCCATGGGGAAATCCGAAGGAGTTCGTATCGGTGACCGAGATGCTACCGCGCGGTTATGCGGCAGGGACGAACCTCGCTGCCGCGCCTCGCTGGTGCGACCTTCCCGTGCCTGTCTCTGGCCGCGGCCCGATGGCGACACCCGTGCTCGTGGGTCAGTGCTCCGGCTGGCTGCACGTTCCAGGCGATACCGTCTGCAATGAAGTCGCCATCCTTATCTGCCCGGGTCTGGGTCACGACCTGAAAAACGCGCACCATTCCCTTCGGCTGCTGGCCGATGACCTTGCGGCAGCAGGTTATGCCACTCTGCGGCTTGCCTATCCCGGAGTGGCCGATTCCGCTGATATTGCTGGGGACGACTTCTGGCAGGCCGAGGCTTGGCAGCTTTGGCAGGCAAGTATTGAGGCCGCCGTCGACTGGTTGCGCATTGCGACCGGGGCCCGGCGTGTTTTGCTGTGTGGGGTTCGCATTGGAGCGACCCTTGCCACTCTCGTTGCCGAAAAGCGCGCCGAGGTGACGGGGCTTCTGCTGCTCGCACCCGTCTGGCGCGGGCGGTCTTATCTGCAGCAACTGCATGTCGAGACGCGGTTCCGACAACGGACGGTCAGGCCGCTTTCCGAGGGGCTCGAGTACTATGAAATCCGGTTCGGTCCCGACACTGTCCGACGGATCTCGGAGGTGGATCTGCGACGGGTCGTGCTGCGACCGAGCCTTCGGGTGGCCATCTTCGAGCAGTCCGGCTCGAACCTCGGCGTGGAGGTGGAGAGCATTTGGACCAAGGCAGGGGTTCAGATCGACCGCTTCGGGTTCAATGGCTTAGAACCTCTGCTCTGGCGCTACGAGGAAGAGGGCGAAGCCCCGCCCGTGGATTTCTCCACAGCATTGGACTGGCTGGAGCGAGCCGTCCCTGGGCGGCCGATGCGGTTTGTCCGCCCGCCCCTGCAGCTGCCCACGTTGCGCCAATTCGGCTGGGTCGAGATGCCGCAGCGTTTCGGGCTCGGCGACGGGCTGGTCGGGATACTATGTCGCCCTGAGCGCGGACCAAGCGAGACCGCCGTCATCATCGTCAACGCTGGTCGGGATCCGCATTACGGTTTCTCCCGCTTCGGGGTCGACCTGGCGCGATCCCTGGCGCAGCTCGGGATCAGTTCGCTGCGCTTCGCTTTCGCCGGACATGGCGACAGTATCGGACCGCCCGGCAAGGAAACTATGTCAACGGCAGTCTTCGACACCGATCGTCGCGCCGAAATCGCGGCTGCCGCCGATCGCTTGGTCGAACTCGGATATCGCCACCTCGCCGTGTACGGCAGTTGCTCGGGCGCCTACCACGCGCTTTGGGGCGCGGTGGCCGATCCTCGCATTGGTACGCTTCTGCTGCTGAATCTGCCTTTCTTCGAGTGGCATTGCGGCGATACCGCCGAATTCGCATCACGGCGGACAACGCGGTTGAGCTGGTATCTGCTGAATCTCTGGAGCTGGCAGGCCTGGCGGCGATTGTCCCGGCACCCTCTCGCAATGGGTTCGATCTTGATCGCACAGTGGACCCGCTTCTTGGCGCGCTTTCACACCTACGCGCAGCGCGTCGGTTGGATCTCGTCCCAGCGCGCGGGCCATAGAGCGCTGATTGCACTCACGCGGCGCGGAGCGCGAACGCTGTTTCTGTTTGCCAAGGAGGGGGAGAGAAACAATGGACTTGACGCCATGGAAGACGAATTCGGGCGAGGCTCAGATTCACTTCGCAGCTATCCGGGGGCGGTGCTGCGGATCGTTCAAGATATGGACCACCTTCTGAGTACGCGCGCGATGCGCCTGATGGCCGCCCAGATCATGGCCCAGTTCCTGAGCGATGGAGCATCATGTACGAATGCACGACGCCCCTAGATCCAGCAAAACCCACTGAGCCGGAACGCTTGTCCGATGCCTATCGCCCAGCGGCGGCGGTGCCGTACACGGCAGAATTCGTCTTCACGGAGTTCCGGAACGGCCATAACCATCTCAGCGATCTCTACAGCGATTGTCCGGGGTCTGCATATGTAGAGATGCCAGTGTCAGCTTGGATTAACCCGCGACGGGCAATCGCCTATCTCGAAGCGTCTCTACCCCCGTCCGTTCGTGCCGTCTTTCTGGTGACACTCGATCCGTTCTCACGCACTGAGCACGGCGCCGCGGCGTTGGTCGAGGGAATCGCACACTGGAGGATTCCGACAGTCGCAATCCAGCATCGTCTGCCAGACACCGCCGAACAACACCGGATACTGGCCGAGGTGGCAAAACACCTGCACTGCGTGGTTGGCCTGGGGGATGAAGTGGTGTCACACTTGAAAGGCCATTGCCACCTTACGAACGTCGCCAAGTTGCCGCTTCATCCGCCAGACTTTCGCTACGTTGTGCCAGGACATGCGGATCGGACCAGGATGATGATGGGAGCCGATCGGGGCCACGTCGTATTCGGAATAATTGGAGATGCGCGGGAAGGGAAAGGGATAGATCTGACCTTGGCAGCGCTCGACCATCTCTCCACTTCTGTCCGGGAGTCTGTCTTCTTTTTGATAGCAGGCCGTGCTCGTGAGCTGGATCCGGACGCTATTATTGACCGCTTTGCCGCTCGGGAGATTGCAGCGCGGGTTGACCTACGCCGCTCTAGAGACCCCACGCTTTATACCGTGTTGACCACCCTGGAATACGCCGACGCGATTGCGGCAACGGATTTCGGCCTACTACTCTACCAGGGAGCGCAGCGCAATGCCATGAGCGGCGCACTTTCCAATTTCGTCTGGCAGCGTAAGCGCATCTTGGCAACGCGCGACAGTTTCGTTGGCGCCGAAGTGAACCGACATGGTCTTGGTTTCACCCTCGACGTGGAAACGGCGGACGCGTTAGCGAAACTAATCACAGAAGCAGTGGCGTTGCGGCAAGCCGGAACTGAGTTGAGCGCGGAATTTGAAGCTTATCGTAGCGCAATATCTCCAGATTCGACCCTCAGCGCTCTTGAAACGTTGCTCAGGTCCACACCTATGCTACGGTGACATACGCAGTATATCGAGTCATGTCATTCACCCTTGGCATCTTCACGGTCGAGAGGTAGACAATCCGTGAAGGAACCAATCGCTCCTTTACGAATCCATTCGCCGGTTCGCGGCCTCGAGCAACCTGCACGCCACGAGCTTCATGCACACTCCTCGGGTCAATGCGGCGAATCGCTACGCAGATGGGTTCAAGCAGGCCGGTGCAAGCGTCCCACCGAGGTAAGATCCAATCTCGAAATTGGCGGTGTCCCCCGCACAAGCCGATCGCATTTTGTCTTCAACCTCGGCCAATTCGTCTCGATTGGGCTCTCGGCAACAATTGCTTTCGCTTCCATTCCCAATGTTAAGCCAGCGTCTCGAAACGTGCGTTGGTCGATACCCGCATCAGGGTTTTATACTAACGGTTGCCGAACCACGCGAGGCTTCGCTTCCCTTCGGTCTGGTAACTTGACGCATGATCCGAGAACTGACGTCGAACCGGTCGCTTTCCGAATGGACTGGGCAGTCGTATACGCGGCACACCGACGTTCCGCTATAAGGCCAACTACACAGTGATCCAGATCGTCACACAACAAAACTCATCGATCCTAGGCAGGATCTACGACAGCGCCTACTTCAGCGCCTCGGTCGAAGGGTCAACCCGTTCTGCTGCTGTTATGGTTCCGCGAATGCTGGGCCTATTCCCTGACGTCGGCTCGGTCGTTGACCTAGGCTGCGGGACTGGCGTCTGGCTGCATCTGTTTAAGAGCAACGGGGTGCCAAGAGTACTCGGGCTCGACGGCGGAATCCCGAACCGCGATCTACTAATGCTGCCCGACGAAGAATTCCGTGCGGTTGATCTGTCGGAACCCGTGCATTTCCCGGAGAGATTCGACCTTGCCCTTTCGCTCGAGGTAGCCCAACACCTGCCGCCAGGGGCGGCCCGAACCTTCGTCGCTAGCATATGCCGATCATCCGACCTTGTAATATTTGGTGCTGCCATCCCTGGTCAGTCCGGGACTGGGCATGTCAACGAGCGCTGGCCCTCCTACTGGGCCGCTCTGTTCGATGCGAAAGGCTATGAACTCTTCGACATCCTGAGGCCGTTAGTGTGGTACGACCAGCGGATCGAATGGTGGTACGCTCAGAATAGCGTTGTCTTCGTTCGTCGTACTCGTGACGACCTTACGCAAATTGCTAAAGCCGCTGCTACGATTCAAGGTCTGCAGAAGCCGCTAGATCTTGTGCATCCTCGCTGCTTTGAGCATCTCCAACGGTTGATGGGAGCTCGAAACAAAGCGCTTGTCTTGGCCCTACGGAAAAATACTTCGTACCAAACCCGGATTGCCGAAGCAGAAGCGAAGGCCGAGGAGGCGAATGCGCGAGCTACAGAGGCTCAGGCGAAGGCGGACGAAGCGAACGCGCGAGCTATCATGCGGAAACGAAGGTAGACACGGCAACGGCAATGGCGGCCACGATGAATTTGCGGTTTGAAGCGGTTCTCATATCACGTCAAGACGTACTGCGGCGCCAATGCGGTGGCTGTTAGAACCCCTTCCCAAACTCGTCGATGGTGGTGCGGTCACCAAGGTCCGCTAGGACGATGCGACCCGCCGCGTCGGACGCAAATCGCCGCGACGATAGTCCGGTAGCGCTGTCAGGTCCCAAAGGCAGAAGCCCTGCTTACAATGCCGCATCTTCATAGAGCCTAATGAACTCGCCCAGTGTCGCCGGAAATTCAATGTCCGCGTCTTCACTGAAAGGATCGACGTCGAGTATCTCATCAAGAGAGGCGACGAGCACGGCCAAGCAGAGCGAATCCAAGCCAGAGTCCGCGAAGGCAAGGCCGTCGGCCATCGGCGCGATGGTTTTCTTCTGTTGCTCCGCAATCTGCGTTATCTGGCTGATTATCGTCGATCGAATCGAAATATCTTGATCTCTCTCCATTCCGAAGGACCTCTGTAGTTGTCCCGAATAACCGGGCAGGGTGTGGTTGGTACGATTGGCCCACGGTCGTGCTCGCGTCAAGCCAGCTGCTTGGCGTCTCCACGCTGCGCGCGGCTGGCGGGCTTGACCCGAGCCGGTCCACGGACGGTTCGTTGTGATTCAGTCGGCGCAATGCGCCGACTGCAAGGTCGATTGCGCCATTTTTCACCAAGCCGCGAGACTCGCGTCGTGATCGGTAGCCCGGCGCCTTGTGCGGATGAATGGCACGAGCGGCTCAGCCGCGAAGCTCACACATGGAGCGACGGTGAATTCAGCCAATCGGATGACTGGCGCGATGGGTTCGGGCCCACTATAGATTTTGTGGCCGGACCACGTGCACGTGGCGAAGTACACTGCGGATCCGCTTGTTCGCAGGGGTGGGTCCGGGACCGGAGTCATCGCCCGCAGAGGATTTCGTAACTCTTTCCTCGAAGTGGAGGAAAGGTAAGTGCGGATGCATATGTGGTTTGATTTTTGATAGGATCGTGCATTGGCGCAGGGGTGTGATGGCGTCTGAACTCCTCTCTGGTGCGTCTCGGTACTCGGGATTTCGACCTGAAACCAGGCAGAGCTCAGGGGACCTTGCGATGCTGCGGACGCCCGATGGATGTGCAATGTCGCCCGACACAGCGGGCCGCACGATTCGATAAATGCGGCGTGCCATCGGCCTCGGCATTGAGGCGTCGACGTGCTCACACCCGAAGTGCGCTCATCCAGTGCTGGATCTGCTGTACCTCACGCTGCAGGATGGAGTCAGGGCCTGGAATGGCCACGATTGGTATTCTCTCGATCGGTCATATCACAAGGGCATGATCTGCAATCCGGTGGGCCGGACGAAGTCCGTCATACGCATGCAGGTTTGGCGGAGAGCCAGCGGTTGTTGGGATCATTGCTCACGAACCGGGCGCCGTTGGATGGTCCGGCGGCTCGGCAGCGGCGATGGTCGAGTCGTGCAGCCGGTGGCAGTGAGGAGTTGCATGGCAGGAACTCGTCGAGGCGGTTCATGGGATGCGGGGCTGGAACCATCGAACGAAGCGAGAAGCGACTGGATACGCCATTATGCCGCTGAATTCCGATTGGCGCCCTTCGAACAGGACACCGAAAATTTCGAGCCAGGGGCACTGCGCCGTGCGCCATATTGAAGGTCCATCGTACCGACGCGGTCCACGTGCGTTCAAAACTAACCTCGTCCACGAAAGTGCAATGTCGGATCTCAAGAGGCGCACGATTCGTGGGGGCCTCGCGAGGCTTTCCGCACAAGGGGCGGGCCTACTCTTACGTATGGTCTCGATAGTGGTGCTGGCCAGGCTCTTGAGGCCGAGCGACTTCGGGCTGGTCGGTATGGTTACGGCGATCACCGGAGTCCTAACTCTGATCCGCGATTTCGGACTGTCAGCTGCTACCGTTCAGCGATCCTCGATTACGAATGAGCAGATCTCCACATTGTTCTGGATTAACATGCTGGTGGGGACGCTAATGAGTTTGGTGACAGCGGCAATCGCTCCAGCTATCGCTCACTTCTACCGCCAACCTCAGCTCTATTGGATCACACTCATAGTTGCCGCCGCATTTATCTTCAATGCAGCAGGAGTCCAACATTCGGCATTGTTGCAGCGCCAGATGCGGTTTACGACCTGGTCGGTGATTAATGTCGTCTCCAATGGTGCGGGTTATGCCCTTGCCGTTGCGGGCGCCGTCGCGGGATATGGGTATTGGGCTCTGGTCGCGACGACAGTTGCCACTCCACTCGTGGCCACGATTGGTTTCTGGCTGACAACCGCATGGGTACCCGGAATGCCACGTGCCAGCGCCGAGGTCCGTTCTATGCTCCATTTCGGCGGCACTGTCACTCTGAGTAGCCTTGTCGCATATAGTGCCTACAATGCGGACAAGGTGATGATAGGCCGCGCGTGGGGTGCTGACGCACTCGGGCTATATGGACGGGCCTATCAGTTGATCAGCACTCCAATAGACTGTCTGCATTCAGGTATCGGCGACGTAGCATTCGCGGTATTATCGCGGCTTCAGCAGGAGCCAGCTCGTCTGAGGAGCTATTTCCTGAA
>Ga0123356_10001211_pt1 | contig 28659 bp, 26 predicted proteins | sample TergutEmb28metaG_2_FD_92546 | JGI IMG/M metagenome (GOLD analysis project Ga0123356, IMG submission 92546) | Embiratermes neotenicus P3 segment gut microbial communities from Petit-Saut dam, French Guiana - Emb289 P3 | ecosystem: Host-associated > Arthropoda: Insects > Digestive system > Gut ...
AATGCCGTACTCGGTCTCGATCCCCATCACCCGGCGCGCGCTCATGCCCTAGAGCCTAAGCCGCGCATGCCGCAGGCTGCACTACCCGCCCCGCCGGACCCTGGTTACCGGGCCGGGCCGCATCCACCGTCACCAGGGCTACAGGTACTGGCCGGTGTTGGACACCGTGTCGATCGACCGGCCAGCCTCGGTCCCGCTCTTGCCCGAGATCAGCGTGCGGATGTACACGATCCGCTCGCCCTTCTTGCCGGAGATGCGAGCCCAGTCGTCGGGGTTCGTGGTGTTCGGCAGGTCCTCGTTCTCCTTGAACTCGTCGATGCACGCGCTCAGCAGGTGGGCCACGCGCAGGCCCTTCTGGCCGGTCTCAAGGAATTCCTTGATGGCCATCTTCTTCGCGCGGTCGACGATGTTCTGGATCATCGCCCCGGAGTTGAAGTCGCGGAAGTACAGCACTTCCTTGTCACCGTTGGCGTAGGTGACCTCGAGGAACTTGTTCTCCTCGGTCTCGGAGTACATCCGCTCGACCACGCGCTGGATCATCTCGGCGACCGTGGAGTCGGCAAGACCGCCGTGCTCGGCCAGGTCGTCGGGGTGCAGCGGCAGCTCCTTCAGCACGTACTTGGAGAAGATGTCCCTGGCCGCCTCGGCGTCCGGTCGCTCGATCTTGATCTTCACATCCAGCCGCCCCGGCCGCAGGATGGCCGGGTCGATCATGTCCTCGCGGTTGGACGCGCCGATCACGATGACGTTCTCCAGGCCCTCGACCCCGTCGATCTCGCTGAGCAGCTGCGGGACGATCGTGTTCTCGACGTCGGAGGACACGCCGGAACCGCGCGTGCGGAAGATGGAGTCCATCTCGTCGAAAAAGACGATGACGGGCATGCCCTCGCTGGCCTTCTCCCTGGCGCGCTGGAACACCAGCCGGATGTGCCGCTCGGTCTCGCCGACGTACTTGTTCAGCAGCTCGGGGCCCTTGATGTTGAGGAAGAAGCTGCGGCGCTCCTTCGCCGGCCCGGAATCGCCGAGCACAGCCTCGTCGCCAGCCAGCTCCGACGACGCCGCGACCTGCTTGGCCAGCGAGTTCGCCACGGCCTTGGCGATCAGCGTCTTGCCGCAGCCAGGCGGGCCGTACAGCAGGACACCCTTCGGCGGCCGCAGCTGGTGCTCGCGGAACAAGTCGGCGTGCAGGTACGGCAGCTCGATCGCGTCGCGAATCTGCTCGATCTGCGGGCCGAGACCGCCGATCTCGGAGTACGAGATGTCCGGCACTTCCTCGAGGATGAGCTCTTCGACTTCGGCCTTCGGAATGCGCTCGAAGACATAGCCGGACCGCGGCTCGAGAAGCAGCGAGTCACCCGCGCGCAGCGTGGACTCCCGTAGCGGCTCGGCCAGCCGGGCGATGCGCTCCTCGTCGGCGTGGGAGATGACGAGCACGCGCTCGCCGTCCTCCAGCACCTCCTTGAGCATGACGACCTCGCCCACCGTCTCGTATCCCTGAGCGATAACGACGTTGAGCGCCTCGTTGAGGACGACCTCCTGGCCGGGCTTCATATCGGCAAGCTCGACGCCGGGACTGACGCTGACGCGCATCTTGCGGCCGCCGGTGAACACGTCGGCCGTGCCCTCGGCGGTGGCCTGCAGGAACACGCCGAACCCGCTCGGCGGCTGAGCCAGCCGGTCGACCTCTTCCTTCAGCGCGACGATCTGATCCCGTGCCTCGCGCAGCGTGCCCGCGAGCCGCTCGTTCTGGCCCGTCAGGGCTGCCAGGCTTGACTCAGCCTCGCGCAGGCGCTGCTCCAGCAGGTGCGTCTGCCGCGGCGTGTCCGCCACTCGGCTGCGCAGGGCCGCTACCTCCTCCTCAAGGAAGGAGACCTGCGTGGTCAGGACCTTGACCTCATCGTCGTGCCGCCCGGAGTGAACGCTGTCGTCACGAGAGGCCATGCCCCTCACCCCCTCCTGAGAGCTGAGTTACCTAGACCCTACCTATCCACGGCCAATACGTAACCCGGCGACGGGCCCCGAGTGCCTCCAGCCGGGTCACGATCCGGAAAACGTGCTGGCAGGCTACCTCGCGCCGGGCGGATGCGCTACGTGCCGGCCGTCTCGGCCGCCTCGGCTGCAGCCGCCTCCGCGCCCCTGGACGGGCGCCGGCGCCGCGGCGGCGCCATCACTCCGTGGGCCAGCCGCCGCGCCGTGATGAGGAACCCCGTGTGGCCGACCATGCGGTGCTCGGGCCGTACCGCCAGTCCGTCGACGTGCCAGCCACGCTGCAGCGTCTCCCACGCGGCGGGCTCGGCAAAGCTGCCCTGCTCGCGCACCTCGGTGACAGTCCTGGCTAGCTGCGTCGTCGTTGCCACGTAGCAGCAGAGCACGCCGCCGGGGACCAGCATCGCCGCTGCGGCCGCCGCGTACTCCCACGGAGCGAGCATGTCCAGGACCACCCGGTCGGCGTCGGCGATGCCCGCTGGGTCAAGGTCGCCGACGACAAGATGCCAGGCCGGATGGGGCCCGCCGAAGTACCGTGCCACGTTGGCCGAGGCGATCTCGGCGAAGTCCGCCCGGCGCTCGAACGACGTCAGGCGCCCAGCCTCGCCGACGGCGCGCAGCAGCCAGCACGACAGCGCGCCCGACCCCGCGCCTGCCTCGACGACACGGGCGCCAGGAAAGATGTCGGCGAGCCCGACGATCTGCGCGGCATCCTTCGGGTAGACGACGGCGGCGCCGCGGACCATGCCGACCGCGTAATCCGCCAGCAGCGGCCGGAACGCCAGGTACGGCGTACCGCCGGCCGACGTCACGAGACTCCCTTCCGGCATGCCGATGAGGTCGTCATGCCGGAGCGCGCCGTGGTGGGTGTGAAACGACTTGCCTGGTGTCAGCACGAGCCGGTGCTGGCGCCCCTTCGGGTCGGTCAGCTGCACCTGATCACCCGGCGCGAACGGGCCGCGTGGCGCGGTGATCAACGGTGCGGTCAACTGCCCGCGAACGCGTGGTCGAGATCGGCGGTCGCCAGCACGCCGTAGACCTGACCTGACGGCTCCACCAGCAGGTACTCCGAGGCGGGCGCTCGGCGGACCGCCTCGACGAGGTCCATGCCGGAAAGATCCGCTGACAGGATCATGTCGGGGTCGAGCGTCCTCGCCAGCGAGCCCGCGTCAATCCACGGCCTGCGCTGCTCCGGCGTCGCCATGACGGCACCCTCATTGACGATCGCGATGGGCTTGGCGTCGTGGTCAACGACGACGAGCGCGCGGGCCTGGGCCAGGTCTGCTCTTCTGATCGCCTCGGCGAGCGGCAGGTTGGACGGGATCGGGATCGCGCGCCGGGCGAGCGCGCGCGCCTGCAGGGCAGGCAGCCGTTCCCGGATGCGCGCCGACCGCAAAGCCTGGCTGGCGCTCATCCACATGAACGCGGCAATCGCGATCAGCCAGATGCCGTAGCCGTCAGACAGGCCGAGCGTGCTGGACGGCCTGACGAACACGGCGGCGACCAGCACGACCGCGAGAACGCGTCCTGCCCACGCGGCCAGCACCGTGGAGTAGCCACTCCGGCCGGTCACCTTCCACAATCCCGCCCGGAGCAGCCGGCCGCCGTCGAGCGGCAGGCCTGGCAGCAGGTTGAACACGCCGACCACCACATTGGCCAGGATGAGCCGGTCGATGAGGACGTGCGGGATACCGGACGGATGGGCCAGCACATCGATGCCGTAGCCGATCCCGGCGAGCGCCAGGGACATCGCCGGGCCGGCCGCTGACACGAGGAACTCCTGGGCCGGCGTCGGCGGCTCCCGCTCGATCTCGGAGAAGCCGCCGAGCGGATACAGCAGGATCCGCCGCACCGGCAGGCCGAACCCGCGGGCGACCAGGCTGTGGCTCAGCTCATGAATGAGAACCGACAGGTAGAGCAGGACGACGAACGCGACGGCGACCAGGTACCTCGGCACGGAATTCTGCACGGTGCCGGGCAGGGTTCCCGTGTTGGAGTACAGCACGACCAGCACCGCAGCGACCAGGAACCAGTACGGCGAGATGAAGACAGGAATGCCGAACGGCCGGGCGATCATGATCCCGAGCCCCAGCCGTGACCTCGGCGCGGGCGCGGGCCGCCCGGGCTGCTGCGAGCCGCCCTGCTGGATTTCACCTGCCACGCCTCGATGCTACGCGCCGGGAGCGGGTGTCAGCTCACGTGCGAGAGACCGGCCGGCCGGCGCGCCGGGCCCGGCGAGAACCTGCCCGTTGTCGGAGGCCTCCCCTAGGCTGCCAGCATGAGCGACACCCTCGCCACGCCGGACGCGCCGGCCGCGGAGCAGCCAGCTGGCCCGAGCCTGTCGCCGTCCCGCGCCGCCGACTTCATGACCTGCCCGCTGCTCTACCGGTTCCGGGTCGTGGACAAGCTACCCGAGCCGCCGAGTCCGGCTGCGGCCCGCGGCACGCTGGTGCACGCCGTGCTGGAGCGGCTGTTCGACGAGCCGCCGCGGGGACGGACCCCCGCCGCCGCGCGGCTGTTGCTCACTCCCCAGTGGGACCGGCTGGTGACCGAGGTACCCGCCCTCGCCGACATGTTCGGCGACGAGGCGGAGCGCGCGGCCTGGCTGGATGAGGCCGCATCGATGCTCGATCGCTACTTCACGCTGGAGGACCCCAGCCGGATCGAGCCAGCTCACCGCGAAATGTCGGTACAGGCCCTGCTGGACTCGGGTCTGACGCTGCGCGGTTACATTGACCGGCTCGACGTCGCCCAGACGGGCGAGATCCGCATAGTCGATTACAAGACCGGCCTGGCCCCGGTTCCCGACTATGAGGCCAGGGCGCTGTTCCAGATGAAGTTCTACGCGCTGGCGCTGTGGCGGACGCGCGGTGAGATCCCGCGCCTGCTGCAGCTGATCTACCTGGGGAACGGCGAGATCGTCCGGTACTCGCCTGAGGAGGCGGACCTGCTGGCAACCGAGCGCAAGATCAACGCTCTGTGGCAGGCCATCGATCGGGCGAGGACGTCGGGCGACTGGCGCCCGCGGCCCGGCCGCCTGTGCGCGTGGTGCTCCTTCCAGGACCGCTGCCCGGCCTTCGGCGGCACGCCGCCGCCCCTGCCCGAACGGGCCGGCTAGCACTGCCCGAACGGGCCGGCTAGCACTGCCCGAACGAGCTGGCGCGTCAGACGCCGGTCAGGTCGGCGCGGGTGCCGTCAGCTGACTCGGCTATCCCGGCGATGGCGGGCGCGTCCGCCGCGTTCAGCGGATGGTGGCAGGCCGCCACGTGACTCGGGCTGCCGTGCTGGATCAGGGGCGGCTCGGTGGTCTTGCAGATCTCGGTGGCGTACCGGCAGCGCGGATGGAAGCGGCACCCCGTGGGTGGCGAGATCGGACTCGGAACGTCTCCTTCCAGCACGATGCGCTGCCTGCTGGCCGACAGGTCGGGGTCGGGAATCGGCACCGCCGACAGCAGCGCCTCGGTGTAGGGGTGCACCGGCCGCTCGTACAGTTCCTCGGCCGGGGAGATCTCGACGATCTTGCCCAGGTACATGACGGCGATGCGATCGGATACGTGCCGGACCACGCCGAGATCGTGGGCAATCATGATGTACGTCAGGCCGAGTTCGTCCTGAAGATCGTCGAGCAGGTTGATGACCTGGGCGCGGATCGAGACATCGAGCGCGGAGACCGGCTCGTCAGCGATGACGAGCTTCGGCTTCAGCGCCAGCGCCCTGGCCACGCCGATGCGCTGGCGCTGGCCGCCGGAGAACTCGTGCGGGTACCTGTTGACGTGCTCGGGCGACAGGCCGACGAGTTCCAGCAGCTCGGTCACGCGGTGCTGGATCTGGTCCCGGTTGCCTGCCCCGTGGATACGGAGCGGGTCGGCGATGATCTGGCCGACTCGCTTGCGCGGGTTCAGCGAGGCGTACGGGTCCTGGAACACCATCTGCAGCTCGCGCCTGACCGGGCGGAGCTGCCGCCGGGAGTACGAGGAGATATCGGTCCCCTCGAACGTGATCGACCCGCTCGTCAGGTCGTGCAGCCGCGCGATGCACCGGGCGAGCGTCGACTTGCCGCATCCCGATTCCCCGACCAGGCCCAGCGTCTCCCCGGCCCGCAGCTCGAAGCTCACGTCGTCGACCGCGTGCACGCGGGCGATCTCGCGCTGAATCAGGATGCCGCTGCGGATCGGGAAGTATTTCTTGATGTGCTCGGCCTGCAGCAGCACTTCCCCGGCAGCCACATCCGGGCCTGCATCCAGCAGCGACATCTCGGCACCGCTCTCGGCGGTTACACCGTCGGTCACGGCTTCTCCTCGACCAGCTCGGGACGTATGGTCCGGTCCCTGACGTCGTGCTTCGCCTCGGGAGTCAGGTGACAGGCATCTAGATGCCCGGTGCCCAGCCGGGCCAGCAGTTCCGGTCGCTCGCTGCACTTGTCGAATCGGTGCCCGCAGCGATCTCCGAAGGCGCAGCCCGCCGGCAGTGAGATCAGCGACGGCGGGCTGCCGGGAATCGCAGCCAGCCGTCGCGGGCGCGGCCGGTCGAGCCGGGCGATCGAGCCGAGCAGGCCCCACGTGTAAGGATGTTGCGGATCGTAGAACAAGTCACGGTGAGTGCCCTGCTCGACGATGCGGCCCGCGTACATGACCGCAATCCGGTCCGCCATCTCCGCAACGACGCCCATGTCGTGCGTGATGAGGACCACCGCGGTGCCGAAGTCCTCCCGCATCTTCCTGATGAGGCCGAGGATCTGCGCCTGGATGGTGACGTCCAGCGCCGTGGTCGGCTCGTCGGCGATTAGGACGTCCGGGTTGCACGACACGGCCATCGCGATCATGACCCGCTGGCGCATGCCGCCGGAGAACTGATGCGGATAACTGTCGACCCGCTCGCTCGCGTTCGGGATGCCGACGGCGGTCAGCAGCTCGATAGCGCGGGCTCGCGCGGCCGGGCGGCTTATCTTCTCGTGCTCGCGGATCTGCTCCTCGATCTGCCACCCGACCTTGTACACCGGATTGAGCGACGTCATCGGGTCCTGGAAGATCATCCCGATGCCAGCCCCGCGGATCGAGCGGACCTGATCCTGACCGAGCGTCATCAAGTCGGTGCCCTTGTACAGGACCTGGCCCTCGAACTCCGCGTTCGGGTCGGCAATCAGCCGCATGACCGACATCATCGTGACGCTCTTGCCAGAGCCGGATTCGCCGACGATGCCGACCGTCTCGCCCTCATTCACCGTCAGTGACACGCCGTCGACGGCACGCACGATGCCGTCCTCGGTCCGGAACGACACCCTGAGATCGCGTATCTCCAGCAGCGGGGTGGCCATCAGGTGGGCCGCACTCTCGGGTCGAGCCAGGCATAGGCGATGTCGACGACCGCATTCGCGACCACGATGAAGAACGCCCCGTAGATGACCACCGCGATGATCGTCGGCAGGTCCAGGTTCGTCAGCGACTGGTACGTGAGGAATCCGACGCCGTGGATGCCGAACACCACCTCCGTCAGAATCGCGCCGCCGCCGACGAGGGCTCCGAAGTCAAGCCCGAAGAGGCTCACGAACGTGATCATCGACGTGCGCAGCGTATGGCGCATCAGGACGCGCCGCTCCGACAGGCCCTTGGCCCGCGCGGTGCGGATGAAGTCCTCGTTCTGTATCTCCAGCAGGTTCGCTCTCAGCACCCGGGCATAGAACCCGATGTAGAGGATCGACAGCGTGATCCATGGGAACAGGAGCCCCTCGAACCAGAGCACGGGACTCGTGGTGAAGGACGTATAGCCGAGGGGCGGGAGCCAGCTGAACACGCTGTTGTGGAGGGAGCCCTGGGTGATGAGGTTGACGACCTGGCCGAGCCAGAAGACCGGCGCCGACACCCCGATGAGCGCCAGCACCATGAGCACGGGATCCCAGATGCGGCCGCGCATCCTCATCGCCGCGACGCCCATCAGGATTGCCATGACGATCCAGATCAGCGAGGCGCCGACCACAAGCGACAGGGTGGCCGGGACAGCGGCGAAGATCTCCTGCACTACCCTCGTGCCCTGGTTGGAGTAGGACGTGAGGTCGCGCGTGATGAAGATCTTCTTCATCATGACGCCGTACTGGACATACACCGGCCGGTTGAGCCCGAGCTGGGCGCGGATCTCGGCAATCACCTGGGGGCTCGGGTTGCGGCCGGCGATTGCCCGGGCCGGGTCCACGCCGGGGGTCTTGAAGAAGATCAGGAATACCAGCACCGTGATGACAAACATGACGACCACGGCCCACAGCGCCCGCCGCACGATGAACGTCAGCATGCAACCCGCTCCGTCACGCCCGCGCCCATCGCTAGCCCACCCTCAGCTTCGCCCGCGGATCGAGCGCGTCCCGCACGCCGTCACCGAGCACGTTCAGTGACAGCACCGTCAGCACGATCATGATGCCCGGCGCAAGCGAGACCCAGGGCCTCGTATAGAGGAGCTCTTGCCCGTTGTTGATGATCGTGCCCCAGCTGACGTTCGGTGGCTGGACGCCGACCGACAGGAACGACAGGGCCGCCTCGGTCAGGATGGTCGTCGCGATCATCAGCGGCAGCAGCACGATGACCGTCGACACCACGTTCGGCAGGATCTCAGAGAAGATCAGCCGGACGTTTGATGCGCCCTGGGCAATAGCCGCCTCGACGAACTCTTTGTTCACGACCGACAGCACCTGGCCGCGGACGGGCCGGTACACGTACGGCACGTAGATGAAGCCGATGATCACCGTCGGCGTCCACAGGCTCGTGGCGGTCACGTGCAGGAATCCGATCTGCATGCCCGAGGACTTGGTGAGCAGGATCGTCGCCAGGCAGATCGCGAACAGGTAGACCGGGAACGCCCAGATGATGTCCATGATCCTGGACAAGATGGTGTCGGTGAGGCCACCGAAGAACCCGGCGATCAGGGCCACCAGGGTCGCGATGACGCAGCACAGGACCGCCGAGGCGATGCCGATCTGCAGCGACGCGCGGCCGCCGTAGAGCAGCAGCGCCGCGACATCACGGCCGATGCCGTCGGCGCCGAGGAAGTAGTGGTGGACATCCCACGTCGGGCCGATCGGAGCCTCGCCCAGCTTGAGCACCCCGCCGCCCTGCTGCATGACGGGTGTGACCTTGCCGTTCACGATCGTCGTGCCGTTGAGGTTCGGGCTGAGGACGTTGCCGTCGTGGGCGATGTCGTGCGCGTACAGCGGCGCCGCCAGGCTCAGCAGGACGATAAGCACGAACAGCACGAGCGCCGCCAGCGCGACGCGGTTGCGCCTGAGTCTCCGCCAGGCCAGCGCCCAGGGGTTGCGGCCGGCCGTGGCCGGCCGCAACCCCGTGACAGTGGCCCGTTCTGCTACAGCAGCCACGAAGCGGTCTCCGTCTCGGCCTGCCGCCCTACTTGGACAGCCACAGCTGGTCGATCAGGATGTACCACTGCGGGTTCCACTTGTAGCCGTTCACTTGCTTGGCGAGGACATCGATCTGCTTCGGGTTGTACAGGTCGACCCACGGAGCCTGTGCCGTGTCCATGTGGTCCACCTGGGTCCACAGCGACGCCGCCTTGGTGGGGTTCGTGGCCTCGTCAGACTCGGCCTGGTTGATCAGCTTCTGGACGGCCGGGTCGCAGTACTCGGCAATGTTCGGGCTCGCGTCGCTGTTCTTGTGGATGCTGCCGCAGCCGAGCAGGACGTTGAGGAAGTCCGACGGTGCCGGGTAGTCCTGATACCAGGCCGACCACGCCACATTCCAGGTCTTGGCGTTGGCCGAGTTCTGCACGTACGGGTACTGATTCGAGGCGGTCAGCAGCTGGGTGCTGGCCTTGTAGCCGATAGCGTCCAGGTCCGAGACCATCTGCTCCGCCAGGGCGGTACCAGTCTGGTCGTTCGTGCTGTCGACTACGACCTTGTCACCGGCCGTGCCCGACGCCTGCACGAGCTGCTTGGCCTTGGTCAGGTCCGGGCCGGACCAGACCGTCTGCGATCCCGTCGTGTACGGGCAGTACGGCGTGTACGACGGGAAGTTCGGCGGCAGGATCTGGCACGCCGGGACGGCGAGCGACGAGCCGCCGGCGATCTTCACGTACGCAGCCCGGTTCGCCGCGTAGTTGATGGCCTGGCGTGCCTGGAGGTTGTTGAACGGTGGCTGGCTGTTGTTGAGGGCCATGTACCAGTCGGCAGTCAGCGTGTTGACGTGCACCTGCTTCGCGTACTGCGCGCTGTTGAGCGTCGTGAGCTGATCCGACGGGATCTGATCGCCGTCGAACACCTCGTCGGCCGAGCCGTTCTCCACCTGAGTCACCTCGTCGGAGACCTGCAGGCCGTACTTCTCGATGATCTCGTTGGGGTAGCCAGCCGGCTGGGCGGCCGCGCTCCAGACGTGGAAGTAAGGGTTGCGGACGAGCACCGCCTCGGTGTTCGGGTTGTAGGACTTCCACATGTACGGGCCCGTGCCCGGCGGCACGTTGTTGCCGGTCAGCGCCAGCGAGGTGCTGGCGGGCACCGCGTCGGCGAACGGCAGCGAGAGCTGGTCCATGATCTCGGGGTCGGGAGCGGTGAGGTTGATGGTGAGCGTGTAGTTCTTGTCGTTGGCGATCACGCCCTGGCTCAGGTCGCAGCCCTTGGTGCTGCACGCGCTCGCTCCAACGATGCCGCTATAGAAGGCCGTCGGGCCGGGCACGGTGAACTGGCGCTTGAAGGTGGTGACGAAGTCGCTCGGCTTCAGCACCTGGCCGTTGGAGAACTTGATCCCGCGCCGGATGTGGAACACGTATGTCTTGCCGCCGTTAGTCGGCGTCGGGATCGACGTCGCAAGGTCGGGCACGATCTTGGTCCCCGCGATGCCGGCTTCCTTGGCAAACGTCACCAGGCCGTCATGGCTGTCGATGAGCAGCTGCCACTCTTCCAGCGTGTAGTTCTGCGCCGGGTCGGCGACGCCGAAAGCAGAGTTGGCCAGGATCGTGAACGTACCGCCGGGATGTCCCGTCGCGCCTGTGCTTGAGTTGCTGGACGGGCTAGAGCTGCCACCGCAGGCAGCTAGTGTCAGCGCCGCGGCGGTCAGGACGACAAGGCCACCCAGCCGAGTCTTGCCGCCAAGTTTGTAGGTTTTTGACCTTTTTGACCCAATTCCTCGCATCTGGTGCCTCCTTATCCGGAAGTTATACAGTCCGCAGGCACGCATTCGGAAGCGAACTCGTATAACGCTTTGACACCAGGAAGTTCGGTCTAGGTCACGGCATAGCAAAATCCTTAACGTCAAGTCGGGAACGCACAGGTAATCCGTATTGCGGCACGACTCCGCGTTGGCGATCTGTAACCGCCATTTAACATTCGACGAGTCAGTTGATGCCGTGCTTCTTGAGGATGTCGCGCACATCGGCAAGGTCATCCTCGCCAGGCTGGACGGCGGCGCGGCCTGTGTGCGCGGCCACCGGCGGCCTCTCAGTGCGGCCGCCGTCGACTTCCTTGTGATGACGCCGGCGCCAGCTAAAGAGCGGGATGCCGCCGGATACGAGGAAGAGCGACACCGAGACGCCGACCAGGATGACGCCCAGCCAGGCCTCTGGCGAGAAGACGAAACCGGCCCCGAACCGCACCACCGCCGAGACGACGCGGCCGACCAGGCCTAGCGAGTGCGTGAGCCACGCGGCGGCCGGCAGCAGCGACCAGGCGATGCCGCGGATGCCGCTGCGGGCGCCCTTCCGGCGCCAGGCAAGGCCGCTGAGGACGAGCCCGACCACTGTGACCGCCACGAAGATCGGGCCGGCGAAGCTCCCGGTGGTGAAACTGAGCCAGGTACTCACACTCGCCTCCCCTCGAGGCCGCGGATCTCACCACGGCCAAGGCGTGCTCACTGCCATTGTCGCACATTTCTCCGGTGCGAAAGCCCGGCCGACACCCGGCCCTAGCCGGGCCGGGAACCCGCCCTGAGCAGCTAACCGGCAAGCCCGGCGAGCTCCAGAAGCTGAGCAAGGCTCACCCCGGCCAGTGTGCCGAGGACCACCCGGCCGGGCCGTTCCGGTACCGGCACGACGCTCGGCACCGCGATCACCCGGTAGCCAGCCGCCTCGGCCGCGGCGACGCCGTTGGGCGAGTCCTCCAGCGCGATGCACCGCTTCGGGTCGGCTCCCAGTTTCGCCGCCGCCAGGCGGTAACCCTCCGGGTCCGGCTTGGCCTGCATCACGTCAGCCGCGCAGACGATCACTTCGAACCGGACGTCCAGCCGGTCCAGGACAGCATCCACGACGGCGGGTTCCGACGACGTGACGAGTGCGTGCGGAAGGCGGGCCGCGCGAACCTCGGCCAGCAAGCTGAGCACTCCGGGCAACGCCGGCAGCGGCCGGGTGCGCACCAGGTCGACCATTTCCTCGATGAGCCACTGTGCGATGGCCAGCGGATCGGCCTGCCGGGTTGCCCTGGCGAGCAGGTACCGTACGGTGCTCGCCATCGAGCCGCCGACCAGCGCGTGCTGGTCCGCCGGTGACCACGCCCCGCCGAGCCGGGCCATCACCGCGCTCTCCGCGAGGTACCACAGCGGCTCGGAGTCGACCAGCAGTCCGTCCATATCGAACATGACCGCCTCGACGCGGTCCGGCTGGCCGGCCCCCGGCCGAGCACGTTGGGTGCCACCACGGGCGGCCTGGTGTCCGGATTGCGACATGATGCGTCCATCCTAGGGAGCAGACCGCGCCGCTCGCGCCGAGGCGGCCTTATCTTCATCTGCTCGCCTCAGAACGTAGGCTTGACGTGACCGCCCCGGCACCGGGCGCCTGATGGCACGACGAGGGAGGTGGCTGACGATCGAAATCGACTCTGTTGGCAAGCTGACCTCGCCCGTTCTGATCGCTGCCTTCGAGGGCTGGAATGACGCTGGCGACGCCGCCAGCAGCGCGGTGAGCCAGCTGAGCTCGGCCTGGGATGCCAAGATCATCGGCGCGATCGACCCAGAGGACTACTACGACTTCCAGGTCACCAGGCCGGCGATCGAGGTTTCCGACGGCAAGGCAACCGAACTTGTCTGGCCGACAACCCGGCTCGCGATCGCCCGTCCGCCGGACGTCGGGCGCGACCTGATCCTGGTGCACGGGATCGAGCCCAACATGCGCTGGCGCGGTTTCACCGGTGAGCTCGTCACTGCCTTCAGCCAGCTTGGTGTCGAACTCGTGATCCTGCTGGGCGCGCTGCTCGCCGACTCGCCGCACACCCGGCCGCTGCAGGTGACCGCCGCGGCGTCAGGCCCGGACGTCGCGGCGCAGCTGCACGTGGAATCCGTGGACTACAAGGGTCCCACTGGCATCGTCGGGGTGCTTCAGCATGAGTGCACCGAGGCCGCCCTGCCGTCGGTGTCGCTGTGGGCCGCCGTTCCGCACTATGTGGCCCAGCCACCGAGCCCTAAGGCAACGCTGGCGCTGCTGCGCAGCGTCGAGGACATGCTGGACATCTCCCTGCCGCTGCAGGACCTGCCAGCGGAAGCCAGGGCATGGGAGCGCGGCGTTGACGAGCTGGCCGAGCAGGACAGCGAGGTCGCCGAGTACGTGCGAACCCTGGAAGAGGCCAAGGACGCGACTGACCTTCCCGAGGCGAGTGGGGACGCGATCGCCCGCGAGTTCGAGCGGTACCTGCGCCGGCGGGGTGACCGCGGCGAGCACGGCGGCCGCTAACCGAAACGGGGTTTCGGTTAGCTGGTCTTGACCTTCGGTCTTATCTGGTCTTGACCTTGACCTTGGGGGGAACACGGGGGGTGTCCCCCCGTGGGTCTAGATCGGCGGCCACGGTACGGCCGGCCAGTCGTGCGGCGGCGCCGGATGCACCTTGTGCTCGAGGAGCATCTCGACTCGCCTGGTCGTAGCGGTAATCTCCGCCCGGGTCAGCCAGGGCGCCAGCTCGTCCGCCAGCCCGCCGCCAGCGAGCAGTTCCTGCGACGAGCGCAGCGCAGCCAGCGCCGCGGGAGTGAGCTTCTTTCCCCGCCACTGCCACAGCACGGTGCGCAGCTTGTACTCGGTGCCGAAGCAGACGCCGTGATCACACCCGTACAGCTGGCCCGTCGCCGTCGGCAGCAGGTGACCGATCTTGCGGTCGGCGTTGTTGATGACCGCGTCGAACACTGCCATCTGCCGCAGCCGGGGATCGCTGCCGCTGCGGGCCAGCTCGACGATGTCGACTGAGTCGTCGGCGTCGATCCACAGCTGGCACATGCCAGGCCCGAACGGCCCGTCGCGGTAGACGGTCGGCGGCACGACGTCCCAGCCGGCCGCGCGTGACACCGCATACGCCGCGACCTCGCGGCCGGCCAGCGTGCCGTCGGGGAAGTCCCAGAGCGGACGCTCCCCCGCCACTGGCTTGTAGACGCAGACCGCCTGGCGGCCATTGCCCGTGATGGTGCAGTAGAGCGTCGCGTTCGATGCGTCCACAAGCCGGCCCTGGACCTCGATCTCCCCGCTCTCCAGCAGGTCCAGGCTCGCGGCTTCGGCTGCGGCTGGCTCCTCCGGGATCGGGCTCCCGCCTGCCGCCGCCTCAGCCACGCCCAACCCGGTGGCCGTTCTGCCGCGGGCAGACGTGGCCTGCCGGGTCGAGTGGCAGCCCGCAGAGCGGGCAGGGCGGCCGCCCAGCCCGGACTACCTGGATCGCACGCTGCGAGAACGCGCGCGCGGCAGCGGCACTGATGCGCACCCGCAGCACCGCTGGACCGTCCTCAGGGACGTCTTCGGCCAGCGGCTCGAGCGGCTCCTCGCTCTCCTCCTGCGCCTCGATAATGACGCGCTCGCCATCGTGGTCCCAGGCGAGCGCAATCGCCCCGACCCGGAAATCCTCGGTCAGCGGAAGGTCGAGCGGGCCGTCGTCGACTCCGTCATCTGCCGACGACTCCGACGGCGTGCCAGTGCGCCGCGTGACTTCGTCGAGCAGTTCCTCGAGCCGCTCGGCAAGCTGGCTCACCTGGCCCTTCTCCAGTATCACGCTGGTGACCCGGCTGCCCAGGGTCGCCTGCAGGTAGAACGTCCGCTCGCCAGGCTGGCCGACAGTGCCCGCGACGAATCGCTCCGGCGGGTCGTACGAGTAGACCGGCATGACCCCTATCCTCCCGCGCCTTTCCATGCGCGCCGAAGCAGCCCGGTCTCAGGCTACCGGCGCGACCGGGGTTTCGCGCGTTCCCGCCTGCTAGTCGCCAGCTCCCCCGCCGACCTGGGCATCCGCCTCCGCCGCCGTCGGGCGGGCCGCCTTCGCCGATCCTGCCAGCCCGGCCAGCGCGGCCGCGTCGGCTGCGGTGTCGTTCATCCGCAGCACGAAAGGCCGGAGCGTGGTGTACCTGATCACGCTCAGCGAGCACGGATCGACCTGGATGCGCTGTGACATATCCAGGTGCATGCCGAGCGCGTCCGCGAGTATCGCCTTAATGACGTCGCCGTGCGAGCACACGACGTAGACCGCGTCCTTGCCGAGGCTGGCGTTCCAGTCACGGACGGCGGCCACCGCCCGCTGCTGCATTCCCGTCATCGTCTCCCCGGCCGGGCCGGGGAAGCGCACCGCGCTCGGGTGGGCCTGCACCACCCGCCACAGCGGATCGCGCGCCAGCTTGCGCAGCGACTGACCGGTCCAGTCGCCGTACCGGCACTCGCCCAGTCGCTCCTCCAGCTGCACGGCGATCGGTGCGGCATCGGCGCCGCCCGCCACCTGGCCGTTAGCGCCAGCCTTCCCTGATAGCTCGTCAGCCTGCTCCGAAACCGCGCCGTGGCCGGCCGCGATGATCGACGCCGTCTGGACGCACCGCTCGAGCGGGCTGCTGACGATCGCCGCCAGCGGTACGCGGGCCAGCCTGGCGGCGAGCGCCGCTGCCTGCGCCCGGCCGCGGTCATCCAGCGAGATGCCCGGCAGCCAGCCGGTGAGCGCCTTGCCTGTCGACGACGTCAGACCGTGCCGGACGATCAGGACCAGGGTCATCCCCCGACTCTAACGGGACAGTCGGGGGGACAACCCCCCGACAACCCCCCGAAGATCAAGAACCACAGTCGGGGGGACAACCCCCCGACAACCCCCCGAAGATCAAGAACCACAGTCGGGGGGACAACCCCCCGACAACCCCCCGAAGATCAAGAACCACCGGAACACAGCCGCCGGCGGTCACCGCCGACGGTCGGCCAGCACGTACGTCGCACAGCCGAAACTCACCAGGTCGCCAGCCCTGACCACGCTCGGGCTGGTAACCCTCCAGCCGTTCACCCGGGTTCCGTTCGTCGAGCCAAGGTCGGCCAGCAGCCAGCCGTCAGGGCCACGCTCGAGGCTGGCGTGCCACCGGGACACGGTCAGATCGGTGAGCGTCATATCGCAGGCATACTCACGCCCTATGGTGAAGCGGAGCTGAGACCCGGTTGGCAGGGGCAGCGACGGCGGCCAGCCGCGCAGCCATCGATCGGCGGACCGCAGCGCCCGGCGGCAAGCCACGCCGATCCGCGTGGGCCTGGGCACCAGGTCCGCGACAAGGCCGCGCAGTTCAGCGTTGGCCCGCGCGCGCAGCGCCTGCTCGATCCGGTGAATGAACGTCTCGTGTGTCAGCCGACCCGCGGCAAAGCCGTCGCTGAGCTTTGCCAGCGCTCGCTCACGGTCGGTATCTGACGCGCGGTCCGCCGCCACGGCAGGATTATCAGTGCGCACGCGCACGCCCGGCAAGCCCTATCCGCGCAAATAGCCAGGGAATGGCTCCCCTCGTGCATCCGCGCCGGCGGATCGAGCACGGCGGACAGCGCTCCGGTCAGGCACCCACCGCGTGCGCGCCCCCATCGACGTGAACGATTTCACCGGTGGTGGCGGGGAACCAGTCGGACAGCAGCGCCACGCAGCCGCGGGCGGCGGGCTCGCCAGAGTTCAGATCCCAGCCAAGCGGCGCCCGCTCCCCCCACACCCCCTCGAATTGATCGAAGCCGGGGATGCTCCGGGCCGCCATCGTCTTGACCGGTCCGGCGGACACGAGGTTCACCCTGATGCCCTGCGGCCCGAGGTCGCGCGCGAGGTAGCGCGCGGTCGACTCCATCGCCGCCTTCGCCACGCCCATCCAGTCGTACCCCGGCCAGGCGACACTCGCGTCAAAGTCGAAGCCAACGATGGCCCCACCGGGTTTCATGAGCGGCAGGGCTGCCATCGCCAGCGATTTCAGCGAGTACGCCGAGACCTGCACCGCCGAGGCCACATCGGGCCACGGCGTCTGCAGGAAGTTGCCGCCCAAGGCGGTCTGCGGGGCGTTGCCGATGCTGTGCACGACGCCATCCAGCCCGGGTACGTGCTCCTTCACCCGGTCGGCGAGCGAGCCGAGCTGCTCCTCGCTGGTCACGTCCAGCTCCAGCACGGGCGGCGGATCCGGCAGCCGCTTCGCGATCCGCTCGACCAGGCTGAGCCGGCCAAAGCCGGTCAGCACGACCGTGGCGCCCTCCAGCTGGGCGATGCGCGCCACGTGGAACGCGATCGATGCGTCCGTGAGGACGCCAGTGACCAGGATCCGCTTGCCGTCGAGGATTCCCATCGCGCCTGCTCTCCGCCTTCGAAAGGGAACGGGGCCGTCAGTGGCCCATGCCGAGTCCGCCGTCGACCGGCAGCACGGCGCCGGTGATATAGCCCGCGTCCGGCCCGGCTAGGAACGCCACTGCCGCCGCCACCTCGTCCACGGCGGCGTACCGGCCCAGGGGCACGTTCGCGAGGATCGCCTGCTTCTGCTCGTCGGTCAGCACCGCGGTCATGTCGGTGTCGACGAAACCAGGGGCGACCACGTTCACGGTGATGCTCCTGCTGGCCAGCTCGCGCGCGAGCGACCGGGCAAAGCCGACGAGGCCCGCCTTGGATGCTGCGTAGTTCGCCTGGCCGGCGGAGCCGAGCAGACCGACGACCGACGAGATCAGGATGATCCGGCCGCGGCGCAGCCTGATCATGCCGCGGACGGCGCGCTTCGCCACCCGGTACGCGCCAGTCAGGTTCGTGTTCACCACGTCGGCAAAGTCGTCCTCGGACATGAGTGCCAGCAACTGGTCCCTGGTGATGCCGGCGTTGGCGACGAGCACCTCGACCGGCCCGTGCGCCTCCTCGGCCACCTTGAATGCGGCGTCCACCTGAGCGGTGTCCCTGATGTCGCACCCGGCCACCATCAGCCCGTCGACCGGATCGCCGGACCGCGAGGTGACCAGGACATCGTCACCGCCATCGGCGAGCCGGTGCGCGATGGCCAGGCCGATGCCCCGGTTGCCGCCCGTCACCAGTACAGATCGGCCCATCCGATGCTCCCCGCCTTTCTGGCAGCACTGCCTTTCTGGCAGCACTGCCCTTCTGGCAGCACTGCCCTTCCGCTCGCGCGCTTTTGCTAGCACTGTGTGGCGCCGTTCGTGCGAGCGTACCGGCCGGGACTCCCGGCCGTACTTCCCGGCCTGCGCCCGGGATAGGTTGCGACTCGTGGACCAGACGCAGATTGACCCCGAGTTCACTGCCTACCCGCTTCGGCAGCTGGCCGACGCCGCGCTGCAGCGCGCTCGGGAACTCGGGGCCGGGCACGCGGACTTCCGAGCCGAGCGGATCAGAGGTCAGCAGATCCGGCTCTCTGACGGCAACCTGGAAACCCAGTTTGACAGCGACGACCTCGGCCTGGCGGTACGGGTCGTGGTGAACGGGACGTGGGGGTTCGCCTCGGCTGTCGACCTGACGCCGGAGGCCGCTGCGCGCGCCGCGGCAGAGGCTGTCGATGTCGCCAGGGTCGCGGCCGCGATCAGCACGGAACGCATCGAGCTGGCCGACGAGCCCGCGCACGGCGAGGTGACCTGGCTGTCGGCCTACGACGTGGACCCGTTCGACATCTCCGTCGCCGACAAGATCGCCCTGCTGTCGCGGTGGAGCAGGCAGCTGCTCGACTCCGACGGGGTGGACCACGTCGACGCGTCGCTGTACCAGGTCAAGGAGTGCAAGTTCTACACCGACGGGGCAACCACCGCGCTGCAGCAGCGAGTCCGGGTCCATCCGTCGCTGACCGCGGTCGCGGTCGCTGCCGACGGCCGGTTCGACACGATGCGGACACTCGCGCCGCCGGCCGGCCGGGGATATGAGTACCTGACCGGCACCGGCTGGGACTTCGGCGCCGAACTCGCCGAGATCGGCTCGCTGCTGGCGGAGAAAATGGCCGCCCCTTCGGTCGAGGCCGGCCGCTACGACCTGGTGATCGACCCGTCGAACCTGTTCCTCACCATCCATGAGTCGATCGGGCACGCGACCGAGCTGGACCGGGCGCTCGGATATGAGGCCGCGTACGCCGGCACGTCCTTTGCCACCTTCGACAAGCTGGGCAGCTTGCAGTACGGCTCGCCGGTCATGCACGTCACCGGGGACCGGACCACCGAGCACGGCCTGGCGACGATCGGCTACGACGACGAGGGCGTGGCCGGCCAGTCGTGGGATCTCATCGCCGATGGCGTGCTGACCGGCTACCAGCTCGACCGGCGGATCGCCGCGCTGAAGGACCTTGGCCGGTCCAATGGCTGCGCGTTCGCCGACTCGCCAGGCCACATGCCGATTCAGCGGATGGCCAACGTCTCCCTGCAGCCAGCGGCCGGCGGGCCGTCCACCGCGGAGCTCATCGCATCCGTCACCGACGGCATCTATATCGTCGGCGACAAGAGCTGGTCCATCGACATGCAGCGGTACAACTTCCAGTTCACCGGCCAGCGGTTCTACCGGATCCGCAACGGGCGGCTGGACGGGCAGCTCAAGGACGTTGCCTACCAGGCGACAACCACAGACTTCTGGAACTCGATGGAGGCCGTCGGCGGGCCGCAGACGTACGTGCTCGGCGGCGCCTTCAACTGCGGCAAGGGCCAGCCCGGTCAGGTGGCGCCGGTGAGCCACGGCTGCCCGTCGGTGGTCATGCGCGGAATCAGGATTCTCAACACGGTCGAGGAGGCGGGCGCTTGAGCGAGAACTCGCCGCAGGGTGCCGTCGAGCGTGCGCTCGCGGCGGCCAGGAGCGACGACTGCATCGTCATCGCCGACGAAGGCTCTGCCGCCAACCTGCGCTGGGCAGGCAACTCGCTGACGACGAACGGGGTGTCGCGGTCGCGGCAGCTGACCGTCATCGCGATCAGCCGCAGCGGCGAGGAGGCCAGGGTCGGGGTGGTGTCGAGGGCTGGCGTACGGGCTGACCAGATCGCCGATGTCGTCGCCGAGGCCGAAGCTGCCGCCGCCGGTGCCGCGCCGGCCGAGGACGCGCAGCCGCTCGTTCCCAGCAATCCGGCGGCCGGCGCCGGGTGGGACGAGCCGCCGGCCGCTACGGAAATCGGCGTGTTCTCCGCCTTCGCTGCCGAGCTCGGGGGCGCGTTTGCCACCGCGGCCAGCGGCGGCCGCAAGCTGTACGGCTTCGCCGAGCACATGATGACCTCGAGCTACGTCGGTACCTCGAGCGGCTTGCGGCTGCACTTCGACCAGCCCTCCGGTCGGCTCGAGCTCAACGCCAAGACCGCCGACCTGTCGACCTCGGCCTGGGCCGGCGCAGGCACCCGCGACTTCCGGGACGTCGACGTGACCCAGCTGGAAGCCGACCTCGCGCAGCGACTCGGCTGGGCCAACCGGTCGGTCTCGCTGCCGGCGGGCCGGTACGAGACGCTGCTGCCGCCGACGGCGGTCGCCGATCTGCTCATCTACCTGTACTGGTCGGCCGGCGCCAAGGACGCCCTGGACGGGCGCACCGTCTTCAGCAAGGCCGGCGGCGGCACGAGGGTTGGCGAGCAGCTCGCCAGCCTGCCGCTATCGCTATACAGCGACCCGGACGAAGCGGGCCTGCAGTGCGCGCCGTTCGTCATGGCGCACGCGTCATCACGCGAGTCCTCTGTCTTCGACAATGGCCTGCCGACGGGGCGCACGGACTGGATCGCGGCGGGCAGGCTCGGCGCGCTCGTGCAGACCCGCCACACTGCCCGGCTGTCCGGGCTGCCGGTGACCCCGGCGATCGACAACCTTGTGCTGACCGTGCCGGAGGCCGCGGGATCCATCACCGACATGGTCGGCCGCACCAGCCGCGGCCTGCTGCTGACCTGCCTGTGGTACATCAGGGAGGTCGACCCGCAGACGCTCCTGCTCACGGGCTTGACCAGGGATGGCGTGTACCTGGTGGAGAACGGCGAGGTCACCGGCGCGGTGAACAACTTCCGGTTCAACGAGAGCCCGGTGGCGATGCTGGGCCGCATCACGGAGGCCGGCGCGACCGTCCCGACCTTGCCGCGCGAGTGGAGCGACTACTTCACCAGGGCCGCGATGGCACCGGTCCGGGTCGAGGGTTTCAACATGTCCTCGGTCAGCCAGGCCAGCTGACGCTCAGGCGTCCTCGAGCCGGAAGCCCACCTTGAGACCGACCTGATAGTGCGCTACCTCACCGTCCACGATCTGGCCGCGGACCTGCGTGACCTCAAACCAGTCCAGGTGCCGGAGCGTCTGCGACGCCCGGTGCAGCGCGCCACGGATCGCGCTCTCGACGCTCTCCGGCGATGTACCGACTATCTCCGTGACCCGATACGTGCGATCAGTCATGTCATTCCTCCAGCGAGAGCCGGGGTAACCAGGCCTTAAGCATGCCTGATAGCCGCGCGCCTCCCCTGGCCGCCCGGCATGCCCGCGGCACTGTCCGGCCTACGTCGCGGGTGTCGATGTCGTAGCGGCTGCCGCGGCGCCGGCTGGCAGCGGAGTCTGCAGCGGGAAGTGGCACGCCGCCTGGTGGCCGGCCGGGCTGAACGGCACGAGCGGCGGCTCGACCTCGGCGCAGACTTCCTGGGCAAGCGGGCAACGGGTACGGAACCGGCAGCCAGACGGCGGGAAGATCGCGCTGGGCAGCTCGCCGCGCACGCCCGTGTCCGCCTTGGCGCGCTCTGCGTCCGGATCTGCCACCGGAGCCGAGTCGATGAGGCCGCGCGTGTACGGGTGGGCCGGCGTCAGGTACACCTCGTCGGCGGGCCCGACCTCGACCAGCTTCCCGAGGTACATGACGCCGATCTTGTCGGACAGGTAGCGCACCACCGCCAGGTCGTGCGAGATGAACAGGTAGGTGAGTCCCATGTCGCGCTGCAGCTCGCGCATCAGGTTGAGCACCTGCGCCTGGATCGAGACGTCGAGCGCGGACACCGGCTCGTCGGCCACGATCAGCTGGGGAGACAGCATGAGCGCGCGGGCGAACCCGAGCCGCTGCCGCTGTCCTCCGGAGAACTCATGCGGGTACCGGTCCAAGGCAGTCTGCGGAAGACCCACGTGACCGAGCATCTCCTCGACGCGCCTGGCCCGTTCACGCCCGGTTCCGATGCGCTGCACCTCCAGCGGCTCGCGGAGAATGGTGCCCGCGCGCATCCGCGGGTCGAGCGAGGCGTAGGAGTCCTGGAACATGTACTGGATCGCGCGGCGCTGCCGTCGGTACTCATGACCACGACTGCTCACGAGGTCCATGTTGCCGTACCGGATCCCCCCTGACGTGGGCTTGTCCAGGCCGACGATCAGGCGGCCGATCGTGGTCTTGCCGCATCCGGACTCGCCGACCAGGCCGAGCGTCTCGCCGCGCCGGATCTCAAAGCTGACGCCCGCCACTGCGCTGACGGAGCCGATCCGGCGCTGCAGCACGGCGCCCCTGGTCACCGGGAAGTCCTTGACGAGACGGTCCGCGGCCAGCAGGATCTCGCCACCGCGAGGCTCCGCGGACACGGCGGGGATCGTGGCCGCCGGCTCAGCCGGAGCGGTGACGGCTACGCCGGTGCGCTCCTTCTCGCCGACCGGGAAGAAGCAGGCGAACTCGTGCCCGGCTGCCTCACCACGCAGCGCCGGCTCCTCGGCCCGGCAGCGGTCCGTCGCGTAGCGGCAGCGCGGGGCGAACCGGCAGCCAGCCGGCGGGTGGGTCAGGTCCGGCGGCAGGCCGGGAATGGAATACAGCCGCTCGCGCGTTTCCGCGGCCTTGTCGGGAAGGGCGTGGAACAGCGCCTCGGTGTAGGGGTGCCGCGGGTTGGCAAAGAGCGTGCTCGTGTCGGTCGTCTCGGCGATCTTTCCCGCGTACATGACGGCGACCCGGTCCGCCCGGCCCGCGATCACGCCCAGGTCGTGAGTCACCAGGATGACCGCCATGCCGAGCCGGTGCCGCAGGTCGTCGATCAGCTCGAGGATCTGCTTCTGGATCGTGACGTCCAGCGCCGTCGTCGGCTCGTCCGCGATGAGCAGCTTCGGTTCACACGCCAGCGCCATCGCGATCATCACGCGCTGGCGCATGCCACCGGAGAACTGATGCGGGTACTCGTTAATCCGCTCCTTCGCCCGCGGCAGCCCGACCAGATCCAGCACCTCGGCGGCGCGTTCCATGGCCTGATCGACTGTCGCCTGCCGGTGCAGCTGGACGGCCTCGGCGATCTGCTTGCCGACCGTCATGGTCGGGTTCAGCGACGTCAGCGGGTCCTGAAAGATCATCCCGATCTCGTTGCCGCGGATCCTCTGCATGGCGACGTCATCAAGCTCGTTGATCTGACTCCCGCCCAGCCGGATGGATCCGCCCACGATGTGCCCGCCGGTCGGCAGCAGATTCATGATCGACAGTGCGGTCATGGTCTTGCCGCAGCCGGACTCGCCCACGATGCCGAGCGTCTCGCCAGCGTCGACGCTCAGCGTCACTCCGTCGACGGCGTGGACCACCGACTGGCGCAGGTTGATGTCCGTGCGCAGGCCGGTGATCTCGAGCAGTGGTGCCAACGTCTCTCCCTCTCCTACCTGCGCTGCAGTCGCGTCTCGAAGGCGTCGCGGAGCGCGTCGCCGATGAAGTTGAACGCGACGCAGGTGATGATGATCGCGAGGCCCGCAGGGTAGATGAGCCACCAGTAGTTCTGGCTACTCTGCAGATAATTCAGTCCGCCGGACAGCATCGATCCCCAGTCGGTGTGTGGCGGCTGCACGCCGAGCCCGAGGAAGCCGAGGCTGGACAGGGTGATGATCGAGTCCGCGACCGCGAATGTTGCCTGGACGATGATCGTGCCGACGGCGTTCGGCAGGATGTGCCGCAGGATCGCGCGCGGACTGCGGCCGCCGACGACCTTGACTGCCTGCACATACTCCCTGGTGCGCAGCGTCAGCGTCTCACCGCGGATCAGCCGCGACACACCCAGCCAGTAGAAGACCGCGATGATGAAGATCATGACGATCGGGGTCGGGCGGAAGATCACCGACAGGATGATGAGCAGCGTGATGTAGGGGATCGACAGCCCGGCGTCGACGAGCCGCATCATGACGGTGTCGACGAAGCCGCCGATGTACCCGGCGATGGCCCCGTACAGCGTGCCGAACAGTACTGCCACCACCGCCGCGGCGAGGCCGACCTCGAGGGAGGTCTGACCGGCGATCATGAGCCGCCCGAGAACGTCGTAGCCGACGTTGTCACAGCCGAGCAAGTGGCTGCCGGACGGATGGCACAAGACGAGGTTCAGGTTGGTATGCACCTGGTCGGTGCGGTACACGAGCGGGCCCACGAAGCTGAAGAGGATCACCAGGATCACGACAGCCAGGCCGACCAGCGCCAGCCTGTTCTCGGCGAAGACCTCCCACCCGCGCACGAGCATGCTGCGCGGCTTCGCCGCGCCAGCGGTGGCGCCATCGGCGACGACAGCAGTGTCCGGGCCGGCCTCCGGCTCGGCGACCGCAGAGCCCATGCCCGGAGGAAGGGAACCCGACGGCGGCGGGGTGATCATGGCCATCAGCTGTACCTCACTCTGGGGTCAAGCATCGCGTAGCCGATATCGGCCAGCAGGTTCCCGATGATCGTGGCAAGCGTCGCGAGCACCGTGAAACCGAGCAGCACCTGGTAGTCAACGTTCAGCGCGGCCTGATAAAACGCCAGGCCCATACCCGGGTAGTTGAACACCACCTCGACGAAGATGGCCCCGCCCACCAGCGTCGGGAAAGACAGCCCGAGCAGCGTCACGATGGAAATCAGCGAGTTGCGGAAGACGTGCCGCCACAGCACCCGGCGCTCGCTCGCGCCCTTCGCGCGGGCTGTACGGACATAGTCCTGCACCAGGTTGTCCATCACCGACGAGCGCATGAACCGGCTCCACAGCGCGTACAGCACGAATGCGTAGGTGATCACCGGCAGCACCAGGGCCTGCGGCTGGGAGAGGATCGCGCCGATCGAGCTGCCCTGGGGCGCGAACGCCGGGAAGATGTGCAGGTCGACGGCAAACCACTCCACCAGCAGCAGGCCGACGAAGAAAGTGGGAGTCGCGTAGCCCACGAAGGAAACGCCGGTGAGGACGTAGTCGCCGACTGTGTACCGCTTCACCGCCTGGTACATGCCGAGCGGGATGCCGAAGACCAGCGACACGATCGTGCCGAGCAGGATCAGGACGATGGTCTTGGGCAGATCCTGGGCTATGAGCGCGGCAACCGACAGGTTGAGTTTGGCGGAGAAGCCGAAGTTGCCGTGGATGACCTGGTCGAGCCACTGGATGTACTGGATGTAGAACGGCCGGTCGAAGCCGTACTGACGGTTGAGCGTCGCGACCTGCTGCGGTGTGGCGCGCGGGCCGAGCATCGCACGTATCGGCCCGCCCGGGAACAGGTGGACCAGGGCCAGCGTGATGATCGTCACGATGATGAGCACCACGATTGCCTGCAGGAAGCGCCGGATCAGGTATCCGGTCATCTGGCTACCGTCCTAGCTCCGGCCTGGCGGCCCAGCCTAGTGATCATGGTAATCCCCCCGCCGCGAGCTGCCTAGCCCGCAAGCTGTGGTCATGCGGCCGGCTGCTGTCCCGCGGTACCCGCGGGACAGCAGCCGGCTGTGCTCGTTGTTACTTGGTGAATGTCCAGTACTCGGGCAGCAGTGTGTACAGCGAGTTGAAGGTGACGTTCTTCAGCTTGTTGGACACTGCCTGAATCGAGTACGGCTGCGGGTCCCAGATGTAGGGCAGCTGCTGCGCACCATAGACCTCGTAGGTGTCGAACACCTGCTGGCTGCTGCTGGTGTGCGTGGCGTTGATCAGGCTGTCCATATGCGGGTCGGAGTAGTTGCCCGAGTTGGAGCCCGCGCCGGTCTGGAACAGCGGCTCGCCGGTCGGCTCGTAGCCCGGGCCGTCAAAGCCCCAGCCACCGTAAGCGAACACCTGCACGTTGCACTTCGGTCCCATCGGCGCGCACGGCGCGCTCTCGCCGATGATCGTGTTGAACGACTCCGCGTCCAGGGTGATGTCGATGCCGACCTTGGAGGCGTCGGACTTGTATGCCTGCCACATCGAGGTGACGGCAGCGTTACCGGTCGAGTACACGAACGTCAGGGCCAGCTTCTGTCCCTGGGTGATGCCCGTGCCGCACTTACTCGGGTCCTGGCAGGTCATCACGCCGCCTGACATCGCCCAGCCGTGGCTGGTCAGCAGCTTGGTGGCGTTGGAGATGCTGAACGGGTACGGACCCTGGCCACCATTCTCCGTCTGGATCGGCGCGATCCACTGGTTACCCGGCGGCAGGTTCGGCGCGGGTCCGGAGTTCGGCACGGCGTAGCCGCGGAAGATCGCCTTGTCGATGCCTGGCTGGTCGAACGCCTCCTGCAGTGCCTGGCGGACGTAGAGCTGGCGGACGATGTAGCCGATCTGCGGGTTGTTGAAGTTGGGCTGAGCGTAACTGATTCCGTAGGAGTAGAACGGCTCCAGGTAGAACCCGCTGCCCAGCGGGTCGGTGGTGGGCGTGATCGAGGTTGCCGGCTTCTGCGGCAGGTCCTGCGTCGGGATGTAGCCGACGTTGAGCTGGCCGGTCTTCAGCGCGGTGTACTCGGTCGTGTCATCGGTGTAAGGCACGAACTTGATTGCCGACAGGCTCGGCTTGGGGCTGCCGGAGTACTTGGTGTTCGGCACCATCGTCACGTTGCCATTGGTGTTGTAGCTAGACAGCTTCCACGGCCCGTCAACGACCTGCCAGAGCGGGTTCGTCGCATACGACGCTGCCTGCTTGCCCTGCGCGGTCATGAAGGTGTAAACGGCCTTGCACTTGGCCCACTGGTCGGCAGCGGTGTCGGTGGCGCATCCGCCACTGCCGGCAGCAGCACCGGCCGACGTGACGTCCCAGGCCAGCGGCATCGGGTTGAGCTCGGCGAGCTGGTTGTAGGTGAACCAGATGCTCGAGTAGGCCGTCTTGAGCTGGATGGTCACCTGGTCCGGACCGGTCGCCGAGTAGGACGCGATGTTGTCGGGCAGCAGGCCCGTCGAGTACGCGTACCAGTTCGCCTTCTCCGCCTCGACCATGTTGAGGAAGAAGACGACGTCCGCAGCATTGACGGTCTCACCGTCAGACCACTTCCAGCCCTTCATGGTGATCGTGACCGTCTTGCCGCCGTTGCTGTAGGCAGGCGCGTTGGCGGGCGACAGCGGGTAGTTGATGGCCACCGAGTTGTTCGTGTTGTTACCGAACACGTACAGCGGCCGGTACATCAGCTCCTGGAACTGGTTGCCGTTGTACACGCTGGCGTTGGTGATCGAGTAGAACGGGAAGATCCAGTTCTGCGTGGTGCTGGGCGGCAGCGCGATGGTTGCCGTACCGCCCTTGATTGGCGTCCCGGACGAGCTGTTGCTGCTGCCGGTGCTGGACGCGCAGCCCGCGACCAGCGCCGTGGCCGCGGCTAGCGCCGCTACGCCCGCGAGGCCCCTTCTGCGCCTGCGTTCAAACATATGTTCTCCTTCGTTGCGGTGCCCTGGCACGCACGAGCGATTTCCCGCTCGCTATCGAGGCTGTCGTCCGCACACAGATCCAACTGCGCCGAGATACTAGCAATGTCGCGTTTGAGGCGTACAAGTAGTAGGAACCATAATGCCGATTCTCGCTCCCACCGATACCCCTGGCGCCCAGGACCGTCACAGACCTAAGGTTTCGTCGGCCAGGTCGCCTCGGTCAGCAAATCCTGCAGCCGCCCGGCCGAGTTCCTCGCAGCGTAACGGGCCAGTGGCTTCGTTGCGGGGCACGATATGTCACAAGTTCCTATCGATGTTGTCGCTGCGTGACCGAACCGAGGCTCTGCGGTCCTGTCCGGGCGCCGGGCTCGCGGGCCGTCCCCGCGCTAGCGGCAGACTGCAACGCGGCATAACGTGGGTGACATGAGAGCGGCTCCCCGAAGCCGGCGTGACCAGGCCCATCTGGTGACAGAGGCCCGGCCGAGCTTGTCCGACGACATCCGCTACCGGGAGCGCCGCTACCTGATCATGATGGGCATCCGGACGGTGTGCTTCATCGCCGCGGTGCTCATGTTCGTCAATCACCTGGGCTGGCTGACCGCCATTCCGGCAGTCGGCGCGCTCGTGATCCCTTACTTCGCGGTGGTCTTCGCCAACGGCGGCCGGGAGCCCACGGCCAACCGGACCTTCCGGCAGTACGAGCCGAACTCACCCGCCATCTACAAGCCGCCCACGCGGCCGGGGACCCCACCGCCACCTCCGGGCGATTAGCTCGATCTCCGCTCACATCCGGCGTAAGCGACGTGTCGCCGCCATTCCCTACAGAAGTACCCGCATTGATGCTGGCCTTGGCGATATTCGGTCGGACTAGTCGCCCACGACGCGTGATTGACTCCTAATCCGGTCTTGACGTACTAGGGGAACGTTCGGTGTAACATGGCTTACCGGTGCTCTGGTCCCCCGCTGGGGCACCAGTTGCCGGCGTTCCGGGCCCCCGTCGGAATGCCGA